>JAABUN010001496.1_pt1 | contig 50856 bp, 44 predicted proteins | sample 5559311 | NCBI WGS metagenome assembly JAABUN01 (sample SAMN10711877, study PRJNA513370) | rock metagenome | isolation source: Antarctica rocks | place: Antarctica: Victoria Land, Siegfried Peak sud
TTCTGCAAGTCGAAAATCACGAAGAAAAACGGCATAATTGATGGCAAACAACTATACAAGTGCTATGCTTGTGGGAGACAATTTAGGGGTGGCAATCGTTTAGATCCGTCTATAATCTGGGAGCAATATTACAAGGGTAAACAAACCTATGTCCAACTTGGGGAGCAGTATGGATGCTCTGTAAAAACCATACAACGTAAGATTGATGCAGCCACAGCCAGTCGTGAAACCCATTTTTCTGCTGTTGCCAATTTACTAATGGACACCACCTATTTTGGAAGGGGCTTGGGAGTGATGGTTTTTAAGGATAGCATTAGTGGAAAAATCCTCTTTAAGCAGTACGTAAAAACAGAAACTAATCAACTGTATTTTGCAGGCATAAAAGAAGTGGCCCGAAGAGGCATCCACATTCAAAGCATCATTTGTGATGGAAGAAAAGGGCTGTTGCAAATGTTAGATAACATTCCTGTTCAAATGTGCAACTTTCATCAAGTAGCCATTATTAGAAGATACCTCACCAGGAAGCCTAAAATGCAAGCCAGCAAAGAATTGTTGGAGCATGCCTTACTATTGAGTAAAACAGATAAAGAAAGTTTTGAAGGAGGATTAAATGCATGGCACTGCAAATGGAAGGACTTTCTAAACGAACAAAAGATAGATGAAAAAGGGAAGAAAAGGTTCGTTCACAAGAGGCTTAGAAGTGCTCATAGAAGCCTCAAAACAAACCTGCCCTGGTTGTTTACCTGGTATGATAATATGGACTTAAAAATACCTAACACTACCAATGCCATTGATGGTCATTTTGCTGATTTAAAGAACAAACTAAGAAACCATAATGGACTATCAATAGCAAGAAAAAAGAAGTTCATAGATGAGTTTTTGAAGGCATAGGCTCAAAGTAAATAGCTGCCTTTAAAGAGCAGCTATTTGAAGTATTTACTTCAAGCATCAAGGTTATTCCTGGCAGGTTGCTCTCCAGCAGAGCCTACTTCCGCTTCGCTTGATATTGTAAAATTATGGGTAGAGTTTTTTGTATGATTAATGTTCAAAAAAACAGCCTACTTTTTGTCCACTTGGACTAATCGTCTAAAAAACAGCCTACTTTTTGTCCATTACACCGTTATTTGCCTTAAAGTGTGTAATTTTTTTACTGCCTGGTTGAAGTTATTTCCAATGCTGTTTAGGTCATTTTTAAGCATCATCATCTCTGTCATATAGTCATCCAAGGACTGATTGCGATAGGTAGCTGTAACAAGCTTATATAGTAAAATTTTACGTGCATAATCACTTAGTTTACGGCAGGTGGTTTTAGAGAATTGCTTATGGATTTTAGCATACTCTTCTGGCTTTAAACGTAAATGCAACCACTTGGTACGATTGCTATTTTTTTCACTCATTACTGTATCATTTACACATTTTCTAAGAGAATTTTCTTTGAACAATCTCCGCCTACGACTTCGGAGTAAAGGGCGGTCAGATACGGTTGTGATACAACCGGTCATCTGGCCGATTGCTAAAAGGAGGCAATCTTATAACCTTTCGAATGTTCTTTAAACTATGCTTAATCATATAATATATGTTTTAGCTGTTTCTAAGAAGCCGCGGACTTTAATTGTTCGATGCCTTAATAAAGCGGTCCTTTTAGAGCCTTTGCTTAAAGCTTTTTTTTGGGATTTTCCAAAATTTACAAGCCACTCGTTGAGGTCTTTATAATGCTGATACATGCCACTTTGATCTTTGTATTTATTACTTAAAGACAAAGCATATTCACTGTAATTCTGTCCTGTTTTATCCCTATGTAAATAAAGTTTTATAGCGCTATGCTGCTCCATAAAAGGGCGCGCTTTTTCAAAGAAGGAAGTGGAGTTGAGGATGACAAAATCGCTCTTGATTTCAAGTTGATTTTTTTGAATTGCCACGAAGGAAAGGAAGTTGAAAAAAGCCTTCAAAAACCATTGCTTCCTCTCGTTGATTGTTAAACGTTGTAATGTCTTTTGGGGAGCTGCTGTATTTATAATAAAGGTTACGTAATTCATAACCTCAGGAGTTATTTTTAAAGCCGATAGCGAAGTATTCTTTGCCATTTATTTCATATTTTACTTCCCGGCAATAGCGGTCAGCCAACTCAATAGAAATTCTTCTTTGCTTCAGATAATGTAATAATGAAGAGGAAGAAAGTACGCTTTCCCTGATGATATTTATTTTGCTTTTTGTATCACAATCCGCCTGTTCATCAAAGTGAGTAAAGGGGTTCTGAAAAGAAAGATTACTTGCCAGGGACTCCATGAGCTGTTAATATCCGAAGCGTTATTTTAGAGGTACAGGATGTATTAAACGGTCGGAAAAAAGTACAACGTACTAAATTGGCTGTCGGTGTTAAGCTGCCATTACGAGGCTTCTTAATTTGCCCTAAATGGGGCAAGATGCTTACAGGAAGTGCTTCAAAAGGACGTAAACAACGCTACCATTACTATCATTGCAGTTCTTCTTGCGGAATAAGGTATAACGCTTATCTGGTTAATGATAGTATTGTCAATGAAATATAGAAGTATGTAACGCATCTTCCGAAATTGCAACTATATAAGGAGGTTATAGCCTCTACATTTAAATCGAAAACCCGTTTGCAGCGTGATGAAGTAAAGCAGTTGAACCTTTAGCTTGAAGAAGCTAATAAGCGATTATCTAAAGCCAGGGATTTATTGCGTGCAGGAGATATAGAGGCTGATGATTATCGCACAATCAAATCGGAAAGCGAAGAAAAAATATACAGACTGGAAGCAAAACTAACTGCATCTGTAAGTGAAACAACCGATATAGAACCTTTGTTAAATAAAGCTATTAGCAACATTTCACAATTAAATCTTTTATATACAAATGGCTCAATAACTCAAAAACGTAAAATCATTGGTTCGATGTTCCCTAAAAAATTGACATTTGACGGATTTCAATATCGAACCAATCGCATTAATGAAGCAATTACTCTCATCTCTCTGTTAGATAAAGAGTTACAGAGTAAAAAAAATGGGACAAGCTGCGATATTTCGAACTTGTCCCAAGAGGTGATCTGGCTGGGACTCGAACCCAGGACCCATACATTAAAAGTGTATTGCTCTACCAACTGAGCTACCAAATCATCTCAAATCTTCTTTCAGGCTGTTGCCTGTTTTTTATTTGGGAGTGCAAAAATACAGGCATCTGCCTTTCACTCCAAATTTTTAAAAGATAATTTCCCTTCTGCTACATATTCTTATTCACATCATATTGATACAAGTCTGTTACTTTTGCTCTTTCAAAAATTATTATGTCGTATTTCTCAAATAAGGTAGTAGTGGTTACCGGGGGGAGCGAAGGAATTGGAAAAGCATTGGTAGAACTTTTATTAAAAGAAGGGGCAAAGGTAGCAACATGCGGACGTAATTACGTTAAACTATATGAACTGCAAACGAAATATACTTCACGGCCACTCCATATTTTTACTGCTGATGTTAGCAAGGAGAGCGACTGCCTGAATTTTATTAATTCGGTTACAGAAACATTTGGAACCATTGACATTTTAATAAATAATGCGGGTGTTTCGATGAGAGCATTATTTAAGGAAACTGAACTCGAAACTATTCGTACGCTAATTGATATAAACTTATGGGGCACTATTTATTGCACACGTTTTGCAATGAACGAGATCATTAAAAATAAGGGAACTATTTTAGGTGTATCGTCTGTAGCGGGATTTAGAGGATTGCCGGGAAGAACCGGTTATAGTGCAAGCAAGTTTGCAATGACGGGGTTTTTAGAAGCTTTAAGAACTGAACTGTTAGATTACGGTGTTAATGTAATGTGGGTGTGCCCGGGATTTACAGCTTCAAACATTCGTAATGTAGCTTTAAACAAGGATGCCCGCCCACAGGGGGAAAGCCCAATGGATGAATCGAAAATGATGACCTCCGAGGAGTGTGCAAAACATATTGCCGTTGCCATTGAAAGCAGAAAACGGACTTTGGTACTTACAGCTTTAGGAGGGCAAACTTTATTCATGTCTAAATTTTTCCCTTCACTCGCCGATAAATTGATTAAGAGATTTTATTTTAAGAATGGCAAATTGGTAAAGTAAGGCGTTAACCTTAAAAATGAAAATAGCTTCAAATCATTTCTATTAAAGGAAATTGTGGATAGAAAAATAAAGGGGTTGAATTTTATCAACAATCACCGTAATTACTTGTATTTTTTTGAAATTTATAGTCGTTTTGCTTTGTATTAAATTGAGGTTCTCATGCAGAATAACCGCACAATCCTGTTTTAGAATTGAGGTAACAGGTTAATGCAAACAATTATAAATTCTTTAATCACAAGCTCCTTCATTACAAAAAAATGTTTGTATTTAAGTACCAGAATTACTTATGCCAATACTTACCTTAACTACAGATATTGGTCAGCAGGACTACCTCGTAGCTGCCGTTAAGGGTCAGTTATACAGTGCAGATGAGCAAATAACTATTGTTGATATTTCGCACCAGCTTTCTTCTTTTAATTATCCCCAGGCTGCCTACTTCTGCGATAGCGCTTTTAGGCATTTCCCTGCAAATACTTTCCATATCGTTTTGGTAAATATGTTTGATGAAAAGCCCAGGCAGATGTTGCTTGCATATCATAACAAACAGTATATAGCATGTGCCGATAATGGTTTATTAACTATGATAATTGATGACGCGCCACAAAGAGTTGTAGGTTTACCCTTACCTCAAAATGAACGACCTACAACACTTACGTGTACGCAGGTTATTGTAAATGCTTATAAGCATATTTCTAAAGGCCTGGATATGGAAACCATAGGAATTACTAATATCGCGATTATTGAAAAGCTTCGTCTTAAATATGTGATGAGCCCCACCACAATGGAAGGCCAGATATTGTACATAGATAATTTTGAGAATGTAATTGTAAACATTACCAAGCAGGATTTTGACCGTGAAAGAAACGGTCGAAGTTTTAAAATTGTTTTTAAAAGAGATGAGGTTATTGATACCATTAGCGAAACTTATGCCTGTGTATCTCAGGGCGAAAAAGTGGCGTTCTTCAATTCGTCAGGCTATCTTGAAATAGCTATTAATAAAGGAAATGCGGCAGGGCTTTTTGGTTTACAAGGCTTTTCTGAAGCAATGCAAAAACAAAGTATTTCACTTCAAAATAAATGGTTCTATCAAACAGTAAAAATCTTTTTCGAGGAATAACTACGCTTGTATCTCCGGATTTAACTCAGAGCTAATTCAATTAGGCGGCGCAATACAAGGAATAGCGCCTGCTTTCCTGCTTTTTTATAAGCAGGGGTTCAAATAGCCGAAGTTCTAAGCATTCAACAAATTAAGCCTTTCAAAGTCTAATTTTGCCACTTGAATTGGCATAAGGCAGTACTGATTTAAAACACTAACACATGATTGGACACGAAAATACAGACAGGCTTAAAAACCCATCCTTAAGGCCAAACAGGTTTAATGTTTTAATTATCGGAGGCGGACCAATTGGACTGGCATGTGCGCTTGAAGCAAAAAAAGCAGGATTAAGTTATGTGATTATAGAAAAAGGAACACTGGTAAATTCTCTCTACAATTATCCCGTTAATATGACCTTCTTCTCCACCAGTGAAAGGCTTGAGATTGATGGGATTCCCTTTGTTAGCAATAACCCTAAGCCAAACCGGAACGAAGCATTGGAATATTACCGCAGAGTTGCTATTTCAGGAGGTTTAAGCATAAGGCTTTTCGAAGAGGTAGTTGATGTAAAGAAAGAAGCAGATGGATATGCTGTAACCACATCTAAAGAAACTTATACTTCAAATAACATTGTAGTAGCAACCGGTTTTTACGATATTCCTTACCTCCTTAATGTAAAAGGCGAGGAGTTGCTTAAAGTAAAACATTATTATAAAGACCCACACTTTTATGCTTTTCAAAAAGTGCTTGTAGTTGGTGCTGCAAACTCTGCTATAGATGCGGCACTCGAAACATGGCGTAAAGGGGCTGAAGTAACAATGGTTATAAGAACCAATCAAATTAGTGACAGAGTAAAATATTGGGTAAAGCCCGATATTGAAAACCGGATAAAGGAAGGCTCGATAAAAGCTTATTTTAATTCTACAGTTTCAGAGATAAAAGAAGATGAAGTTAATATTAACACACCTGAAGGTTTAGTTACTATAAAAAATAATTGGGTAATTGCAATGACAGGTTACCAACCCAACCTTTCATTTCTTAAAAACATAGGCATTGAGTTATCTGAGGATGATGTTCTAAAGCCAACTTATAATGAAGAAACCCATGAGACGAACATTGCGGGTGTTTACCTTGCAGGAGTAATTTGCGGCGGCATGAATACGCATCGCTTGTTTATCGAGAACTCCAGGGAACATGCAGTAAAGATTATGAGGCACATAGCTGCGGTTATAGAGAGGTAAGTTTGAGTTATGAATGAAGAAATAGTAGATAGCTGTGAAAGTAGCTTTAATTTGAGTACAAGTTTGTAATACGTGGTTACTTTTCTTTAGCTATAGAAAACTAATTTTGCTGCTTGTTGTAAAAATTACTTCATGCAAAAACCGGTTCTGGTTATTAAGTTAGGCTCTGCTGTTATTACAAACAGCGCGGGTAAAATTGATGAAACAATCATCGCAAAACTGGCTGAAGAAATTGCTGCATTAAGTGAGGCATACCGGGTAGTGCTGGTATCGAGCGGCGCTGTGGGGAGCGGCAAATCGTTTATTAAAAATTATAAAGGCAGTTTGATTGAGCGAAAAGCTGCGGCTGCGGTGGGCAATCCAATCCTCATCCAGTTATATCATAAATATTTCTCTAAGTACAAAATTACTGTTGCACAGGCATTATGCGAAAGGCATCATTTTTCTAACCGCTCTCAATTTTTACAACTCAAAGAAACGTTTTCGGAGTTTTGGAGCAATCAGATTTTACCGGTAGTTAACGAAAACGACCTGGTAAGTAATGTAGAATTAAAGTTTTCTGATAACGATGAACTCTCAACGCTTATAGCTATTGGTTTTGATGCTGATACATTAATTATTTGTACTTCCGTAGGCGGATTTCTGGATAACGAGAAAAATATTATAGCTTCAGTAGATAAAGTTGACAACAGGATAATGAGCTACGTAAGTATTGAAAAAAGTACGCTTGGACTTGGTGGGATGTTGTCTAAACTTACTTTTACCAAGCTGGCTACTTCGCTTGGTATTCGTGTTATTATCTGTGGTATTTCAAATGGCAACCCGTTTACCAATGCTTTATCCGGCCAAAATGGTACAACCTTTAAACCCCAAAAGTCTAACCTGAAAGCACGGCAGAAGTGGCTTGCAAGCGGCTCCATTACTTTAGGCGGTATCCTGGTAGATAAAGGAGCAGAAAAAGCTTTGCTCTCCCGTAAAAGTTTACTAACTGTAGGTATTAAAAAAGTGGAAGGAAGTTTTTCTGCCGGTGAAGTTGTGCAACTGATTAATGAAGAACAAAATATTTTTGGCGTAGCCAAAGTAAAGCTGGATGCAACAGATATAACTAAAAAAATTTCTAAGAAAAATGCTTTAGCTGCACATTCGGATGATATTGTTATCTTTTGAACCATCCTCATAGCCCACAGTTTAAACTGTGGGCTATGAGGATTCCAAAAAATACTAAAATGCAAACAATTGAACCATTAATAATCAGTACTTATAAAGCATCTGTTGCTTTGCGTAATGCTGACGATGCACAAATAATAAAGACTTTAGAAATGCTTGCTGATGCAGTTGAAAACAACACTGTCGAAATATTAGAAGCTAACAAAAAAGATGTTTCAAAACAGGATGCCAACGATTCGAGAACGGACAGATTACTGTTAACCCACCAAAGAATAAGAAGTATTGCCAGCAGCATACGCCAAATAAGCAAACTACCCAATCCTGCGGGCAAAACTATAGAAAAACGTGAATTGTATAACGGGTTACAACTCGAAAAAGTATCAGTTCCATTAGGTGTGGTAGGCGCCATTTATGAATCAAGGCCTAATGTAACATTTGATATAGCAGCCCTATGTTTACGCAGCATGAATGGTTGTTTATTAAAAGGAAGCAGCGAAGCAGAAAATACTAACCTTGCTGCTATTGGCATCATAAAAAATGTACTCAGCGAAAATGGTATTCATCCCGATTGTATAACACTACTTCCATCCGGGCGCGAGGCCGTGCAGGAACTTTTTACAGCAACAAAATACGTGGATGTATTAATACCACGAGGTTCAGACAGCCTTATACAATATGCAAGAAAGAACAGCCTTGTTCCGGTTATTGAAACCGGTGCAGGTGTTTGCCATATTTATGTTGAGAAAGATGCAGCAATGGATAAGGCGCTAAATATTGTGGTGAATGCAAAAGTATCACGCCCTTCTGTTTGTAATGCCGTAGATGCAATATTGGTAGATACGGCAATAGCGCCCCAATTTTTACAACAGCTAAAACCTTTATTTCAAAAACATAAGATTGAAATTTATGCAGATGATAAAGCTGCTGAACAATTAAATGAGTACCCTTATTTGCATAAAGCAAGTGCTGAAGATTTTGGACGGGAGTTTCTTAGCCTTAAATGTGCTGTAAAAGTGGTAGATAATTTTGATGAGGCATTTAATCATATACAACAATATTCTACCAAGCACTCCGAAGCGATAGTATCAGAAAACCAGGAACAGTGCGAACGCTTTTTGAAAGAAGTAGATGCCGCTGCTGTTTACGCAAATGCGTCTACACGTTTTACCGACGGTGAGGAGTTTGGCTTAGGTGCAGAAATAGGTATCTCCACTCAAAAGTTGCATGCACGTGGACCGTTTGCATTAGAAAAGCTGGTTACTGAAAAATGGATTATCAGGGGAAATGGGCAGGTGAGGTAGCAGGCAATTTTTTAATTGAAGTAGTTATTGAAGTTTTATAAAGAGACAGTTGTGTTGAGAATGTTTTGAACCACCAAAACACAAATAGCACAAAGGTTCACAAAGGGAAAATTTAATGATGTAGTTTCCATCTTTTAAATCTTCAACTTCTATAAAAAATTCTTATTTCTTACTCACTTCAAAATCATCACCCAACCTGATAACTTTGGCAGTTCATTTTTCAGGTCAATAACATAATAGTAAGTACCAACAGGCAGTGAAGAGTTGTTGTAACTTCCATTCCAGGGTTTTGAATAACCTCTGCTTGTAAATACAAGTTGACCATACCTGTTAAACATAGAAGTTTCAGATTCGGGGTATGTTTCCAAAGCTTCAATATTCCATACATCGTTAATGCCATCATTATTTGGAGAGAAGGCAGTTGGGATAATTATCTTTTTATAAACTCTTACAAATACATTATCACCAGCAGTTCCGCAACCAACATTCGAGATAACATGTAAAGTGTAGGTTGTATCAGCACGTGGAGACACAACCGGGTGTATATCTGTTGCGTTGGAAATGTTTGTATTAGGCGTCCAGTAATACGAAATATTAGTACCCGCTGCACTTCCATTGAGGACGATAGATTGGCCTTCAAAAATCCGTTGATCTGGTCCTGCATTGGCAACCGGTTTTTTAAGCACATTAACCCTTACTGAATCATAAGCTTTACAGGCACCATTATTTACGGTAAGTATATATAAAGTTGTATCAACCGGCGAAGCAACAGGATTAGCAGTATTACTATTACTGAGTGCTACAGCGGGTAACCATAAATAAGAGCCGCCTCCACTGCCTTGTAAAGTAATGCTCTTTCCTTCACAAATTGTAGTATCCGCACCTGCATTGGCAACCACCGGTTCAAGCACTTTCACTACTGTTGAGTCTGTATTGGTGCAACCTTTATCAGTTGTTACGGTTACATAATAAGTTCCGCTGTTAGCTTTGCTAACGTTTGTTAATCGAATGGTTGGGCCACTGCCCGTAAAATTGTTCGGGCCTGTCCAACTGTATTGCGCTCCATTGTTGGCGGTTAATGTAACTGTATCGCCCTGGCATTTAGGGCTTGTGTTTGCAGCAGAAGGGGTTGGCTTTGAATTTACATTAATAGTAATGGAATTAGAGGCTATCCGGCAGGATGATATGCTTACATTGCTTCCCTCCGCTACTGCTAATCTATATAAATAACTTCCTAATGAAGTGGGTTGGCGTGTATATGCAGAACTTGTTGCGCCGGCAATGTCATTCCAGGTAATTCCATTGTCTTTACTTAATTGCCATTGCAAAGAAGGATTGTTATAACCACTTGAGACAGTACCGGTAAACGTAAAAACCGAAGTGTCTCCAATACATACATCTTTCAAATTTTGTCCGCCCAATATGGTTGCACTTACCTGCGGACCACAAGGGCGAAATGTAATATCATCTAAAACAAGATCGTTACCGCAACCACCTGGCGCATTATTCGTCATGCGAACCACCACAGAAGGTGCACCTGCAGGTGTTGAAAAAAAAGCACCGTACTGCTTCCATTGCGGCGTTGATTGCTCCGGAATACTTCCTGTTTGAAAAGACTTTAAAACCGTTCCTGATAATGTTTCAATATTGAATGTAACATCAGGATAGACAGTCCTTCCGCTGCAAGGCAGTGATTTCCGAATGTTCAGTATCCATGCTGCAAATTCGTAAGTAGTGCCGCCGCAAAGGCCTTTGATGGTGTCAACATAAAAATCACCGGGGGAAAACGATGCATTCACAATCATCATATATCCGTTTGCATCGTTAGGTGTATGATCTTCGGTTAAACTATACCACGTATTATTAAAACAGCCAGGCGACGAACTTCCGATAGTATAATAACCATCTCCGGGGCAATTCGAAACATATGAATAGTTAGTGATTTTGGAAGAAAGCTGTGGGCCCGGATTAGTGCCCGTACCGAATGTAATATTAACCACAGGATCGCCTAAGCTGCCCTGACACAATTGTGCCTTTAACGATGTTATAAAAGTGATCAGAAAAAGAATAGTGAGACCGCTGGCAGTAAGCTTCATTGCAGAAATTGGAATTCAAATTTAGGGCTATAAATCAATTCCCCAATCTAATCCTGGTAAATTAGAATGATTTGTGAGGCAGTACGGGTTAAGTTTTTTTTAATAAGTATTACAAAATTGAAGCTGGGAATTAAGAAAAGATGAAAATGTAAAAATTAAACGGTCGTTTAATTAATTATTCAAACAGTTGTTTAACTTTGGGGTCGAAAGAAAGATTATGGAGTACAATGAGAAACAGATTCAAATAATTGAAATAGCCGAAAGGTTATTTGCTCAAAACGGTTTTAACGGAACTTCAGTACGCGATATTGCTGAAGAAGCCGGGGTGAACCTTGCTATGATTTCGTACTATTTCGGCTCTAAGGAAAAGCTGATGCAGGCTTTGTTCGAGCATAGAAGCGGCAATATTAAGATGCGCGTGGATACCCTTTTGAAAGATGAGAGTCTTTCTCCCCAGGCAAAAGTTGATTGGTTAATTGATGACTTTATTTACCGTGCCATGCAGCGCGAATGTTTTTATAAGATTATGGTTTGCGAGCAGATGATGGAGAAGAACCAGTTTATTACAAGCATGATAGGAGAAGCAAAAAAGAAGAATGCCCAAATCATCAGCGAACTGATTAAAGACGGACAAAAAAAAGGTGTGTTTAAAAAGAACATTGATATAGTGCTGATGTTAAATACAATGGTTGGCACAGTAACACAAATGCTCATTAGTCGTCAATATTATAAGGAATTCAATAACCAGGCAGAGATGCCGGAAGAAAAATTTGAACAACAGTTCAGAAAGAAATTAAGTAACCATATTAAGTCATTATTTAAAGCTCTGTTGATATATGAAGTATAATTTCTTGTGGAAAGGGGTAGCATTTGTAATAGCAATTTCATTATCTGCCTATGCAACAATAGCACAGTCGCCGCGACCTATTACGCTTAGTGAAGCAGTTGATCTCAGCATTAAGAACAACAAATATTTAAAGAACAGCCAGGCCAAAATTGAAGAAGCTGCTGCAGGTGTAGAAACTGCTCTTAACCGTAAGCTTCCTAATGCAAGTGTATCGGCATCTTACCTGCGTTTAAACAGCGCTAATGTTGATATAAAAGCAAAAAGCAGCAACACTTCTTCCGGAACTATAGCTCCTGCAACCGGGGGAAGCCCTTCGGTAAGCCAGGCAGCTTATGGTATTGCAAATGTTTCTATGCCATTGTATTCCGGGCTTCGTATCCGTTATGGAATTGAGTCTGCCAAATATCTCGCAGAAGCAGCAAAGCTCGATGCCGACGAGGAAAAAGAGGAGGTGATACAGAACACAATTAGCGCATATATCAATTTATTCAAGGCCAGGTCTGCAATTGAACTTGTAAAAGAAAATCTTAAATCTTCAAATCAAAGGGTACAGCAATTTTCTAATCTCGAAAAAAACGGGCTTCTTGCACGTAACGATCTTCTAAAAGCGCAGCTTCAATCTTCTAATATTGAACTCGCTTTATTAGAGGCAGAGAACAATCAGCGGCTTGCCAACATTAATATGAACCTTATGTTGGGCTTGCCTGAGAACACCGAATTGGTTACAGATTCTGTAAGTATTCAGCAATCAGGTTCAGTAAAAACAATTGAAGAGTACGAACAGTTAGCCTTGCAAAACAGGAAAGACGTTGCTGCATTAGCTCAACGGAAAAAAGCTGCAAATACAGGCGTAAAGGCTGCGAGGGGCGAGGCATATCCAAGCATTGCGTTAGCAGGAGGTTATATAGCTGCTGATGTTTCTAACATTTTAACTGTAACCAATGCAATTAATGTTGGTATAGGCGTTCAATATAATCTTGCTTCGTTATGGAAAACAAAATCAACCATACACGAGGCAGAAGCAAGAGAAAAGCAGGTAGCAATAAATGATGAGATATTAAGCGATGCAATACGTCTTCAGATCAACCAGGCGTATCAAAACTATTTATTAAGCCAGAAAAAGATTGATGTGTATGCAACAGCAGTTACACAAGCGGCAGAAAATTACAGGATAACCAAAAATAAATACGACAATGCTCTTGTAACTACCACCGATCTTTTAGATGCAGATGTAGCACAGTTGCAGGCAAGATTAAATTTATCGAACGCTAAAGCTGATGCAGTAGTTGCGTACAACAAGTTATTGCAAACAGCAGGATTATTAAACAAGTAAACTTGTGAACAAGCAAACATGTGAACCCGTGAACAGGTAAACTTGTAAACAAACTAACGCTAACACATACACAAACAAACAAACTCATTTTATGGAAAAACAGCTTCATCAAAAAAAAGTTCAAACTACTGCTGCGCCAAAAAAGCGAGGCAAAGGATTCTTCATTGTTCTTGCATTGCTCATTATTTTTTCAGCATGGTTTGGTATATCAAAATATACGCATGCGCAGAAGCATGCAGAAACAGATGATGCACAGGTAGAAGCTAATATCAGCCCCGTTATTCCGCGAATAAGTGGTTATGTAAACGAAGTGCTGGTAAAAGATAACCAGCGCGTAAAAAAGGGGGACACATTAATGAGGCTTGACGACCGCGAACTTAAACTTAAGGTTGAACAGGCAGAAGCAGCATTAGCTACTGCACAAAGCAGTTTAAATGCAGCACGTTCTACTACCAATGCAGCTACTGCAGGCATTGCAACATCAAGAGCAAATGTTTCTACAATAGATGCGCAGATAGAAGCAGCACGTATTAATATTTGGCGCACCATGCAGGACTATAATCGTTATGCAAATCTTATCGCAGATCATTCTATAACACAACAGCAATTTGAGCAGGTACAGGCTGCTAAAGAAACTGCTGAAAAACAATTGCAGATTTTAGAACAACAGAAGAAACAGGCGTCAGTACAAACAAATGTGGTTGCAAGCCAAAGCACAGCAACGGGTTCGCAAATAAGTATTGCGGCTGCCACCATTAAACAGCGCCAGGTTGATGTTGAAAATGCAAAGCTTAATCTTTCGTATGCAGTAGTTACTTCACCTGATGATGGACTGGTTTCTAAAGTAAATGTTCAGCCGGGGCAATTTATGCAGGCTGGTCAGTCAACTTTCAGTATTGTTCATAGTGATGATGTTTGGGTGGTAGCTAATTTTAAAGAAACCCAGTTTAATAAAATGAAAGTTGGGCAAAAAGTAACTGTACATGCAGATGCTTTTCCGGAGCATGCTTTTGAAGCAAAGCTTACTTCTTTCTCACCTGCAACAGGCGCCCGTTTTTCTTTACTGCCTCCCGACAATGCAAGCGGAAACTTTGTAAAAGTGGTACAGCGTTTACCTGTAAAAATTGAGTTTGTAAGCCAGGATGATTTTGTAAAACAATTAAGGCCAGGGATGAACGTAACGGTTGATGTAAGCTTGAATTAAAAAATAGTAAACACTTATGCAACAACAGCTCTCGTTGGTTGAATATGGATCGCGGAGAGTAATCATTACTATAACCGCTATCCTTTGTGCCTTGCTTGAAATAGTTGATACCACTATTGTAAACGTGGCGCTTAACGATATGAAAGGAAACCTGGGCGCTACCATGACCGAAGTTGGCTGGGTAATTACAGCTTATGCCATTGGTAACGTAATCATTGTTCCTATGACAAGTTGGCTATCCCAGCAATTTGGCCGCCGTAATTATTTTGCTGCTTCCATCATGTTGTTTACCGTTTGTTCTTTTTTATGTGGTAATGCAAACGGCATTTGGGAACTTGTGGTTTTTCGTTTCCTCCAGGGTGTTGGCGGTGGAGCATTGCTGGTAACTTCTCAAACTATTATAACGGAAAGTTACCCGCCTGAAAAGCGGGGTATGGCACAGGCAATTTATGGATTAGGTGTTATTATCGGCCCTACATTAGGTCCGCCTTTGGGTGGTTATATAGTTGATAATTTTTCGTGGCCTTATATATTTTATATCAATATTCCTATTGGTATAATTGCTGCATTGCTTACCCTGCAGTTTGTTCGCAGTCCTAAATATTCAGAAAAAAGTTTGGCGAAAGATATTGATTGGATAGGAATTGGATTGCTTGCTCTTGCAGTAGGTTCATTACAATATGTATTGGAAAAAGGCCACGACGATGATTGGTTTAACAGTACTACTATTATAATCTTATCCTTTACAGCAGTATTTGGGTTGTTTTTCTTTGTATGGAGAGAACTAACGTTTAGGAATCCAATCGTTGAATTAAGGGTTTTGAAAAATGGAAATCTTAGAATAGGAACTTTATTATCTTTTATTCTTGGCTTTGGTTTGTACGGCTCAACATTCATCATTCCATTATATACCCAATCAACTTTAGGCTGGACAGCGCAGCAAAGCGGGGCATTAATGATACCTGCAGCCCTTACAACAGCGTTTATGATGCCATTAATAGGGCAGATGCTACAAAAAGGGGTTCCCCAGCAATACCTTATTGGTGGTGGAATGCTTTTGTTTTTCATCTACAGTTTTTGGGGCTATAAAATACTTACACCGGATACAGGGAAAGATGCATTTTTCTGGATGCTGATGGTTCGTGGTGTTGCAATGGGTATGTTATTTATCCCCATCACTACATTGTCACTGTCCACTTTAAAGGGTCAGCAAATAGGGCAGGGGGCTTCGTTTACGGGTATGATGCGGCAGTTAGGGGGTTCCTTCGGCGTAGCCACAATTACCACTTTTTTAGCCAGCCAAAACATGGTTTACAGAAATAATATTATTAGCCATTTGGATGTTAATAACCCTGTAGTTCAGCAAAGGGTACAGGGCATGCAAAATAATTTTATTGCAAAGGGTATGGCTCCTGATAATGCATTAAGCAGCAGTTATAAATCCTTGGAATATATGGTAGCGAAGCAGGCTGCTATACTATCATATATGGATGTGTTTCTGTACATTGGTTTAATGTTCCTGATTTGTATTCCTCTCGTTTTGTTTGTTAGAAGAAAGAAAGCAGCCGGGAAGATTGATTTGAGTGAGGCGATGCATTAGGAAGACGTTAGGTTGATAGGTTGAAGAGTTGAATAGTTGAATGGTTGATAGGTTAATAGGTTGATAAGTTGAATGTGATTGTTATCGTCAACTCTATATTTTCAATAAAGCATTTTCATAGGCACGTTTAACTATGAATTCCCTTACTTCGCAAGTGAAATATTAGCGTCTCCACTACCAATTAAACGCTACATTCTTTTTTAAATCAGGATGAAGGCTTTCGAAAACGGGGCAGGTCATTGCAGCTCTTTCTAAGATTGTTTTTTGTTTTTCGTCAACTTGCACGTTATCAGGAAAGTTAAAAATCACTTTAATTTCTCCAACCCTTCTGGGCTCTGTCGTCATAATTTTTGTAACGTCGAGGGTTGTTCCGTCTAAGTTTACATTCAAATCTCTCGCCTTGATTCCCATTATAGTGAGCATACAATTGCCAAGTGCAGTAGCTACAAGGTCGGTGGGAGAGAAGCGTTCACCTTTTCCCTGGTTGTCGGTTGGTGCATCGGTTTCAATAACAGTTCCGCTTTGCAAATGTGTAGCAACTGTTCTTAAATTTCCTTCGTATGTTATCTGTGAAGTCATGGATCGTATTTTTGCCTTAAATTTACAAGTAACAAATCAAATAACGTGAAGAAGATAATTTTAGTAGTGCTTTGCAGCGTAATTGCTATTTATACTTTTGCCCAGAAAAAAGATGCGCGTCAGCAAAAAAAGGAAGAAAAAAAGGAACGCATCAACCAGCTAATTAAGCAGGAAGAAGAAGGCGCCATCATTTACCAGAAGCAAAGTATTTTTGGTATAAAGTTAAACACAGACGGATATGCGGGTTTTTATGAATTGGGCAGATTGAAAACGCCTGTAAAAACAAATTTGTACAGCATTGAAATTGGTGAGCATAAACATGTGAAAGAAGAAAAGCTTACCCGTGGCAACAGTTATGGCTTTGCTATTGGCAATCCTTACATTTACGGAAAGATAAACAACTTTTATTTTGTTAAGCTGGGTTTTGGCCAGCAACATTTAATTGGCGGAAAAGGCAATAAAAACGGCGTTGCTGTTTCTGCTTTGTACGGCGGTGGTTTAAGTGCAGGACTTTTAAAACCATATTACATCAGCTACACCGATCCGCAAAACAGCCAGCACAAAGACATAAAATATAATAACAACGATAGTATTTTTCTTGCCGGAAATTCTATTATAGGATCTTCAGGATTAGGAAAAGGTTTTAATGAAATAAAATTTGTTCCCGGTGTATTTGCAAAAGCAGGTTTACGTTTTGATTATGGACGGTATAACGAAACTGTAACCGCAATAGAGGTGGGCATAAACGTAGAAGCCTACTCTAAAAAAATGCCTATCATGCTGCTGAATAAAGAAAAGCAGTTGTTCTTTAATGCATACGCAGCTATAGACTTTGGCAGAAGAAAGTAAGGTATATTTAACGCTTCGAGAATTTTATCAAGTACATACAGCGCAACTATTTAAATTTCCCTTAATACAAGAACTCCTCTTGAGGTTAGGGTAACATTAATCATACTTATCAGGGCATCCATGCAAGAATTACCGGTAGTAGCAAAGATTGACTCAAATACCACTAAAGTAAAAAAGCCTGATTGGCTAAGGGTAAAATTACCAATAGGCGAAAGCTATAAACATGTACGTGGCCTGGTTGACACACATAAGCTTCATACAATTTGCGAAAGCGGTAACTGTCCTAATATGGGCGAATGCTGGGGCGAAGGTACAGCAACTTTTATGATATTAGGAAACACCTGTACACGCAGTTGCGGCTTTTGTGCAGTTGCAACCGGTCGTCCCGATCCTGTTGACTGGGATGAACCGCAACGTGTAGCAGAGGCTATTCATCTTATGAAAGTTAAGCACGCTGTTTTAACCAGCGTTGACCGGGATGAATTGAAAGATGGTGGCTCTGTAATTTGGTATAATACAATTAAAGCGGTTAAAGCGCTTAATGCTGATACAACTTTAGAAACTTTAATTCCTGATTTTAAGGGGTACACCGATCAGATACAACGAATAATTGATGCTGCCCCCGAAGTGGTAAGCCACAATATGGAAACAGTTGAAAGATTGTCGCGCCAGGTTCGCATACAAGCAAAGTACCGCAGGAGTTTAGAAGTACTACGTACTTTAAAGCAAGGGGGAATGAGAACCAAAACCGGCATTATGCTTGGCCTTGGCGAAAAAAAGGAAGAAGTTATACAAAGTATGGAAGACCTTGCCTTAGTAGGTGTTGATGTGCTAACGCTTGGTCAGTATCTGCAACCTACAAAAAAACATTTACCTGTTCATCGCTTTGTTCATCCTGATGAGTTTAAGGAACTGCGCGAAATAGGGTATGAGTTAGGATTTGATTATGTTGAAAGCGGGCCGTTGGTTCGGTCTTCATATCACAGCGAACGCCATGTAACTCCAGGGTATGGCCGTAAAGTGTATGAGCAGGAGAAAAGTATGATGATGGTTTAAAATTAACGGGAAGTAGCTATAATCCTCTTACTAAGACATAATCATCCAATAACTTGTAATGTCCTGACTTACATTCAATCCTTTAAGGGCTCAACTAAAATATTCAACTTTAGTTTCTATAAATATTTGACCACTTCTTAGTCACGCTTATGATATATACTGGTTTTCTTAATTCAAATTTTAAACAGCTTTAATGTCTAATAATTGTTGAAAACCATAAGACGCTATCTCACTTATACACAACCGTAGATTTTTAGGGGAAAAAAAGTAAGTTTTGTTAATACTTTTTTATTTATGTAAGAAAAGTAAGTGCTATTTATTCCGGTACATTTTTTACTAAATCTCCGAATATGATTTCTATGAGCGTATCTCGTATAAAAATTATTTCATCTGCCTTGGCTTCATTCGTTATTTTAACTGCATGCGATAAAGCAAATCTCGACCCTGTTACTCAACTAAAAGTACGATTAACAGACGCTCCTATTAACGCGCAGCAAGTAAACCTTCATATTAAAGAAGTAAGGGTAAACCTGGTAAATGATACAGCATGGATAAAATTAAATACTAATGCAGCTATCTATAATTTGCTTGATTATAAAGATGGAAAAGATACGCTGATAGCGCAAGGCACTATACCTGCTACATATACGGTTAAAGAATTACGTTTACTATTGGGAGACAGCAATACCATTAAAATGAATAACGATGTATATCCTTTAAGTGTTCCCAGTGGTGTACAAAGTGGTATAAAAATTACAGTAAATAAAAAGCTGAACAAAAATGTAGAAACTATAGTGCTTGACTTTGATGCAGCTTTATCCATAGTAGAAGTAGGTAAGGAAACTTATCAACTCAACCCTGTTGTTAAGTTGAAATAAAGATACGGCTCAAGCAGTTTAGCTTCAGGCATTATTACATTACCTGCTGGTTAATAGTATGTTTTTCATATCTCTCCTCTACAACCTGAATCATCTTAATTTTATTAAAGTTTGTAAAGCGGTTGTGCTGCTTGCAGGTATAGAAGGTATTATTTGTTTGCTTCAATGCCGGTTTAATAAGCAGCCGGAATAATTTTTTAAAGTGTCCGGCACATGGGTAAATCCTTGGTTGTTTAAGGTCTTAGCGCAGCGAGACCTTGAACGGGAGATAAATAAAGGTCTTAGACCTCTTGCCTGTGCTAAAAGGCATCAATAGCAGCACTTTTGCTTATTTGTTAGTTAATAGATTGGTAAGGTAAGAGTGCTTTATTAAACCAATTGCAAACAACCTACAGTTAAGCTTTGTTCAGCTTTTTTTGTGTCTATATCAAAGACAGTTGTTCTAAGAACAACGTTAATCTTGAGTTCGAGGTGTCCTGTGGAACAACTTGAACAACGGGGGGGAAGACATCCGGTTTAACTAAGAAGAATTTCGATATTGTTTTTTATTGTTAATTCAGTCTTCCGTCTTTTAAATAATCCTGTTCCTGCAGCTCAATTCCCTGCTCATTATTTTTATCTCGTATCCGGTTAATGATTTGAGTAGTTCCATGCTCTTCTTTATAAGGAACGATCTTAACCTCGCAGTTTAATTTCTTTAGCAAAGGCGCTTCAGGTATTGTGTTCTCGGTATAGTTACCACCTTTTACAAATACATCAGGATGCACAGCTTTAATCAGTTGCACCGGGCTTTCTTCTTCAAAGGCAATTAAGTAATCTACACTTTGCAGGCCTGCCAAAACAGTTAGCCTGTCTTCCAAACTGTTAATTGGTCTTTCAGCACCCTTTAGTTTGCGAATGCTTTCATCACTGTTCACACCAACAATCAATACATCACCGGCTTCGCGTGCTTTATTTAAAATAGATATATGCCCCTTATGAAGAAGATCAAAACCACCGTTCGTGAACACAATCTTCTTACCATTCTTTCTTAAGTCTTTTACAAGCGCTGTAAGTTCTTCGGTGCTTGTAATATATTTGGGAACAGTGTTGAAATAAGATCTTAATTCCTGGTTTGTACAACCAACTGTTCCGTCTTTTTTTACAACCACTGCTGCTGCTGCAGCAGCAATTTCAGCAGCAATAAAGCTTTCGGCATTTAATGCAAGACCCATTGCGAACGCACTTATAAAAGTATCGCCGGCGCCAATTGAATTCTTATTGTCCTGCGGCACACTTAAAATACGGTAAGGTGTTTTGCCTTCTTCAAACAATACAACTCCATCAACATCAAGCGTAACAACTGTCTTTTGTGCACCTGTTATTTCATGCAACTCCTTACCAAACTGCATAATTTGCTGAGGACGGTTTTGAGAAACCTTTTCTATACCCAGCAGCTTTATTGCCTCTTCATAATTTGGCTTAACTGCAAGTGCTTCAAGCAATTTGTATCTTGTTAGATCACGGGCATCAACTACTATGGATATATGTTGGGCTGCTGCAAGTTTTTTAATGCCTGAGATAAGAGAACCGGTAATGACACCATAACCATAATCGGAAAGAATGATCGCATCCAGTTGCGGAAGTAACTCTGCTACCTTATTAAACATTTCGTTCTCACATGCTTTGCTAATTTCGGTAGTAGTTCCTTCATCTATGCGCATTAATATTTGCGAAGAAGAGGTAATCCTTTTTTTGGCAATGGTAACTCTTGATTTATCCCGCAGAATATATTCTGTATTTACTTTACTTTTCTTTAAAATTTCTATCAGCTCTTTTGAATTAGCATCCTTTCCAAGCACAGTTAAGTAAATTGAAGATGCACCAAGTGTAGCCACATTTATAGCAGTGTTAGCAGCACCGCCGCACTGGTGTTCCTGTTCATCTACGTTAAACACCAACACAGGCGCCTCCCTTGAAACTCTGTCGGGGTTTCCTTTTACATAAGTATCTAAAATAGCATCGCCAATAACAAGAATTTTAAGTCTCTTAAAATTATTTATAAGGTTTATCAGTTCTTCTTTCATATATAAATCATTAAATCGCGGGAGTCAATATTTGAATTGGTTTGTTACATAATTCACATCTAAAGTTTGTTCTTGTGGCTAGGCCTATTTCCTATAATCCCAAAAATCCAAGAAATCCTGGTTCAGACTTAACGGGGCAGTCTAAACGAAACCCCAACTTCAATAAAATTATCGGGAGCGCTTTTTGTGATACCAAGGCCGCCTGAAATATCAAATTGAAGATTACGCGTTACTTTGTATAAAAGCCCCGCATCCCAACGATGATCAGGTCCTTCCTCACTTGAAAACTGGCTAGATATTTCTGCAAACACCTGTAATTGATTTGAAAGCACTAACTGTGGAGAAAGCGTTAGCAGATAATTTGCATGTACATCCTCCGGTTCCCATTCAACACCCGCATTATATTGAAGTTGTATTTTTTTACTCAACGAATTTTGCATTGCTAATCGAAAGGCCGGGGCAACATAATCACTTTTAAAATCCGGCGAAGCAAACTTCGGAAATGCAGCCCTGGCAATAATAGCAGTTTTTGGAAGCGCGCCTTTTTCTTCAAAAAGATTATATTTAAAACCTACCTGAACCGGTTCAATACCGCTTGCTACTTTTTGCTTGGTCGGGTTGTATTCGTAATCTCCTTCTTCTTCAATAATAACCCGCAACTCTAATTTTTTTGTCAACCCATATCTAAGCAGGGCAAGAGGGTATACGTATTCATCAGTGTGCTGTCCGTTTGTTTTGTCGTGCTGTTTTTGAAATCCTGCCTCTAACTGAAACCTGTTTTTCAATACTGTAGTTGGCGTTAAGGACAAACTTGGACGATCTGTTTCCATTTCATCTTTGTCTTCTTCCTGGGCGTTTGAAACTATCGGTACCAAACCTGCGAAAAGAAATACTATATAGAATTTTTTCATTGATGATGTTTTTAAAAGTAACAATTATAGGGTATAAATAAAAAGTTGTGCCAATACTTTATGAGTTGAAACCATCATTAAAAATAAAATTAAAACAAAAAAGCCACTAAGCTTGGTTAGTGGCTCCCGACGCTTGCGTTTGCGTCAGCAGATTATTTGAATGGAGAAACCCGGTTACTGGATAATAACCGAAGGCTTCCATGAACTATCTGTAGATTGCATGAATACCTCCTTTTCTTTGGTGAGGGATAAAGATATAAAAAAAGTTATTCCCACAAATAGGTACCAAAAAAAACAAAAGCTTTTAAATGTTTATTAAGAAAAAAAACATCCCCAGCATATCTTCTTACATAGTGCCATTAGATATTCATCCACCAAAGGAACAGTATTTGCACAATTTTTTATAATTCCCCATACAATGAAAAAATTAATAGCTCCATTGACTGCAGTTTTTTTTATAGGTTGTATGGTGCATTCCCAGCCCGCTGCTTTAAAGGTAAAAATCGTGTTACCGAAAGAGTTAAAAGAAATATCAGGAATGGTAGCAGCAGGAAAAGATGTATGGGCAATAACAGATAAGCCTAAGGCCAACATTTATAAACTTGATACCCTTGGAAATCTTGTTGAGGAAGTAAATATAAAAAATGTTGAAGCCACAGATGTGGAAGCCGTAACAGCAGATGAGAACAATCTATATGTTGGAGACGTGGGCGATAACAACGGAGACAGGGAAGAACGCAAAATATTTAAGTTAGCCAAAGCAAATATACCTGCAGGCAAAAAAGCAGAAGTAACCGGTGAAGTGATATCGTTTACTTTTCCTAACGAAGTGGCGGTAGAAAATAAAAAGCTCAATAATTATGATTGCGAATCTTTATTGAGTTATAAAGACTCATTGTATGTTTTTACTAAAGATAGAGAAGATAAAGAAACGAGACTTTTCGCTGTACCTAAAGTGCCCGGAACTTATACTGCACCTTTTATTGATAGTTTTAATAGTAAAGGATTGGTAACAGATGCAGCCATTAACCAATCGGACAACGAAGTGGCTTTGATTGGCTATCGCAAGGGGCATCACTTTCCTTTTATTATATTGTTCAAAGATTTTAATGGAAGCGATTTCTTTTCAGGAAAACACAAGAGACTTGAACTTGCTGATAAGGACTGGGACTGGCAGTTAGAAAGTATAACCTATAACAAGGCTAACATGCTTTATTTCTCCTGTGAAGGTACCAAAGAGGTGCCGGCGACTTTTTATGGAATCAACAGGGACAAGATAATGATGCTTGATAAAAAGAATGATCACAATAAAGAGAAGCCTGCAAAAGAAAAGGATAATGCCCACATGAGCACAAAAGGGCACCTTAAATTATAAAGCAAGAGAAATGCTTTATAATTGTTTTGGCCGCAGCAAAAAATTTTCATTCTGCTTAAAAGAAAAATTGATACAAATTATATGAAGAAAACATTACTTCTATTTGCTTTATCGTCTGTTCTTGCTAAAGCCTGTTTCTCTCAAACCTATATTGCTATAGCGCCTGCCCTTACTAATGATGCGGGTACTGTGGCAGAAAAGGCCAACTTGTCTTTTGAAATCGGCAGGCAATGGACTGTTTTTAGTATGGGATTAGACATAGGAAAAACAAGCCTCGGAAAAGTAAAAGACCGGGATACAACTGTGTATATAGAAATACGTCCCAACTTAAACGTTTTTCAGCAGGGCCGATTTACTAACACGCTCACTATCGGCATAGGTTATATCTTCCATTCAAACTAAAGCTTAATGACAGAAATTACTTCAGGTATTGAATTTACCTACAGTTCTAAGGTTCATTTCAATGTGTATTTTGGTCAGTATTATTATAGCGGCAGGGTAGATGCAAGCACTGTTACTTTTTTTGGTTTATCAGGTGTGTTTTATTTTTACCGTCTCATGCAAAGTCCTTATTTAGTAAAACTTCAGTTCAGTAAACGACTGGTTACATTGGCTTAAATCAACTCCACTTTTCTCTTTTGCTTCCTGTGTTGAGAATGATATGATATCTGTACAATTAAAGGAAAAATGAGCAAGGTTAAAATCGTAGAGCTGATTAATCCTCCTATTACAACAATGGCAAGTGGCTTTTGTGTTTCGGAACCGATACCTGTTGATAATGCTGCAGGTAGTAAGCCTATGGCTGCCATCAGAGCCGTCATGATTACAGGTCTTATGCGCGAGCTTACGCCTTCTTCAACAGCTTTTGCCAAAGCAATTTTGTTGTGAAGATTTTGTTTGAAGACCGTGATAAGTATCACCCCGTTTTGAATACATATCCCGAACAGGGCAATAAAACCAATGCCGGCAGAAATACTGAAAATTGTTCCGGTTATATGCAAAGCAAGAATGCCGCCAATAATAGCAAAAGGAACATTTATCAGTACCAGGCCGGCATCTAAAGCATTGCCGAAACTTATTAAAAGAAGAATAAAAATCAACACCAAAACTACAGGCACTACCTGCGACAATTTATCCTGCGCCCTGACCTGGTTTTCAAATTCTCCTGCCCATTCAAGGCTATAACCTTTTCCTAATTTCAATCTTGCATTTACTTTTTCCTGTGCGTCGGCAATAGTGCTGCCCATATCCCTATCCCTTACCGTAAACTTAATTGCAATAAACCGGGTGTTCTTGTCCCTGTAAACAAACGCAGGGCCCGTCCTTGTTTTTATGTCAGCAATTTCTTTTAAAGGAATTTTGGAACCATGTATAGTAGGCACTCTTAAATCGCCAATGGCAACTTCGTTATTCCTGTATTGTTCAGGGTATCGTATGCGAATAGAAAATTTACGCTCCTGCTGGTAAAAAGTTGATGCCTGTTTACCACCGATGGCCATTTCTATTACCGAGTTTGCCTCTGCTGTGGTTATGCCATACATGCCCATCTTTTGTTCATCTAATACTATACTCAATTCGGGTTGCCCCAGGTTACGCATAACACCAAGGTCTTTTACACCTTGTACATTTTGTAAAATGCTGTATACACTGTCAGCAAGCTTATCCAGTTTTTCTAAATCATTACCAAAGATTTTTACAGCGAGATCGGCGTTAATTCCCGCAACTGCTTCGTGTACATTGTCAATAATCGGTTGAGAATAATTGTACACTACTCCCGGATATTGCCGCAGTTGTTTATCCATTTCATCTACTAATTGTTTTGCACTTATTTTTCTTTTCCACTCTTTCTTTGGTTTTAAATTAACCTGGCATTGCACGTAATAAAACCCTGAGGGATCAGTGCCGTCATTGCTTCTACCCGTTTGAGACAACACACCATTTACTTCATCAAAGCCATTCAAAATTTTTCTGAACTGGCTTACAAAATTTACGGTTTCGGTAAGCGAGCTGCTCATTGGTAATTTCGCTTCAACCCACAATGCACCTTCATTTAATTCCGGCAAAAATTCACTTCCTAAGAATTTAAATGAAAATAGAACCAACCCCATAATGCTGAAGGCAACCAGCAGGCTTATCTTTTTATTAGCCATAGTAAAATTCAAACCGCCGGTTACAATGCGATTGAAAAAATTTACGATAGGGTTATTTCTTTCCCTCACATCTTTTTTTAATAAAATGCTGGTTAATACAGGAACTAAAGTGAGCGTAAAAAGCAATGCGCCTAATAAGGCAAAGCTTAACGTCCAGGCAAGGGGTGAAAACATTTTGCCTTCTACTTTTTCAAAAGCGAAAATGGGGATCAGGCAAGTGATGATAATAACTTTTGCAAAGAAAATGGCTTTTGCAAGGGTTGACCCGGTTTTGCGAATAAGGCTAAGCTTTGCCATCTTATTGTACTTCTCCATACCTACCTCGTGCGCTTTAAGGGCAAGCACCACAAACAAACCTTCAACCATTACCACTGCCCCATCTATGATAATACCGAAATCTATTGCGCCCATCGAAAGCAGGTTGGCAGTCATGCCTTTCATTTTTAAGCAAATAAATGCGAACAATAACGACAGCGGAATGATGATGGAAACAATAACTGTGGTGCGCCAGTCGAACATGAAAATGAAGACAATAAGTGTAACCAATAAAATACCTTCTATTAAATTATGGCTGATGGTTTCTGTACAAAAATTCATCAGGTTATCGCGGTCGTAAAAGGTTACCATCTTTACATCGGGAGGAAGCAGTTTGGTATTTATTTCTTCAATTTTTGCTTTCACCCTTTTTAATACTTCCTTGGGGTTTTCTCCTTTGCGCATAACCACAATGCCTTCCACTACATCATCATCTGCATCCAAACCTGCCTGACCTACACGCGGTACATGACTTTCAGAAACGGTTGCAAGATTTTTTACAAGAATGGGTGTGCCGTTAAGGTTATCGACTATAATATTTTCAATATCCTGTACCTTATCTAATAAACCGATGCCCCGTACTACATAAGCCTGCCCGTTTTTTTCAATTACATCGCCCCCTACATTAATATTGCTTTTAGATACAGCGTCATAAACTTCTAATGGTGTTATATCGTACTTGGCAAGCATTACAGGGTCAACAGTAATTTCATAAGTACGTTCAGCGCCACCAAAAGCAACAAGGTCTGCTACTCCGGGCAGGCTTCTTAGCTGCCGGTCAACTACCCACGTTTGCAGCGTAAGCAAGTCTGTTGAAGTCTTGTTTTTGCCTTGCAAGGTATATCTGAAGATCTCTCCTGTAGGTCCATAAGGAGGTTGCACATCGGGTTCTACTCCTTCAGGAAGGCTTACATTCCGTAATAAATTATTTACCTGCTGACGTGCAAAAAAGTCTTCCACATCGTCATCAAAAATTATTTTGGTAACAGATAAACCAAACATGGAAATAGAACGAAGCGTTGATTTCTTTTGAACTGAATTCATTGCCACTTCAATAGGTACGGTTACGAAGCGCTCAACTTCTTCGGCGCTTCTGCCGGGCCATTGTGTTACTAAGATGATTTGCGTATTGGTTACATCCGGAAATGCTTCTAATGGTGTTTTAATGTAGCTCCAAATGCCTGCTACTATTATAAGCAGCGTCATGAAAAAAATGATGAACCTGTTCTTTAACGAAAAGGTTACAATGCCTGATATAAACTTGTTCATAATAATTTGTTTAAACCCTTTAGTCGCTAAAGGGCGAAATCGTAAATGTTATTTTGATATAACACCCAGCATTTTTTTTATGGTGCCATACTTATTCAATCTGTGGTGTATAGTTCGTAATTGAGGCGAGAACGACGGAAGCAATCTGCGGCTTAATTCAACACCATATTTTGCATAGTCGAATTGATTTGTGCCTTACAATAACGAGCAGTTGGCTAATCAGTTAAAGCATCATAAACCAATAGCTGGAATTTGGATATAATTTTTTCGCCGGGGGACAAACCGCTTTTTATGTATGAGGTATTGCCCATCGTTTGGTATAATTCTATTTCTCTTGTTTCAATGTGGCACTTGTCTTTATATACCATTACATAATTCTTATTCTTATCAAATATTACTGCCTGTGCAGGTATGGCAGGCATTTGAACGGAGCCCTCATCATACGTAATATTTATTTTGGCGAACATTTCGGGCTTCAAAAAACCTTCTGTATTTGGTATCCTGATGCGTACTTTCATCACCCGGCTTTGTGGGTCAAGAAAAGAGAATATCCGGTCTACCTTACCTCTAAAGATTTTATCGTTATAGGCAATTACATTTACTTCAGCATCATATCCAACTTTTATCCTCGAGATGTCGCTTTCAAAAACACTTGCCATCACCCATACTTCATCAAGGTTCGAGATGATGAAGAAAGGTTTGTCTCCTTCAACCCGGTACTGCATTTTCTCAGTTACATTTTTCTCAACGATATAGCCAGACATAGGTGCAGTGATAGTTTGGATTGCATTGCCCCTGCCGCCATAGATACTAATGGTTTGTTGAATACGCCGCAGGTCTGCTTTTGCTTTGTTCAATTCATTTCGGGCAGCTACCACGTCCCGTTCTGTTGCCAGCCCCGCCTTTGCCATTTCATCACTGCTCGAATAATTTTTTTGTGCAGTACTAACATTAGATTGAGCGCTCGATTGCTGGCTCTGGTAGTCGGCAATTTCGCTGCTTCTTATCACTGCCAATACCTGTCCTTTTTTAACATAATCGCCTAACTGAACTTTCAACTGCTCAACTATGCCGCCAACAACAGGATATACCTTTACCCATTTATCTTCATTTGCTTCAATCTTACCCGAAAGAGATATTGCATTCTTTACAGTTTCAGGTTTTACCTCGTCTATTGTTATCTTTTTCTGCAGTGTATCGGTAAGACAAAAGGGTGTTTTCGTTTCTATAATTTCCTGTTTGTGTTCGCAGCTTGTGATCAATAGCACAAGAAATGAACAGATATATAAGTTTGTTTTCATGATAGAAGTTTAATAAGTGAAAATGTTTTTTCCTACTGCAAACTGTAATAGTTCAAGCGCCTGCATACGGTCATTTTGCAATTGGTTAAATTGAAGAATATTGTTCTTATAACTTTCGTAGAAATCGGTGAACTCAATCAGGCTGATATTTTTCTTTTTGAAATTTTCAGTAATGCCCTGTAACAATCTTTCAAACTGAGACCGGAAGTTCTTGTCGATAGATGTAAGCATCCTGTCAGTATTTAAAGCCCGGATATAAGCTTTCTGCACTTGATTTTCTACAAGCTGCTGTTGTTGGGTTAATTGTACTTTACTTTGATCCACACTAATTTTAGCCGCCCTAATATTGCCCTGGTTACGGTTCCTGAAAGGGAGGTCCATTGCAAGGGTTAAGAAAGATGCATTGTCAACAAAGCTTCCTCTTTTATCGAATTGAGCGCCAACGGTAAGGTCAGGTTTAGCGTATGCCTGCTGCAGTTCATAATAGCGCTGGTTGTACTGAATTGTATTTGATGCGAGCTTAAGGTCATAACGGTTTGCGAAAGCGCTGTCGGTTAAATCGTGAAGTGATAACTGACTTGCAGAAGAAATAAAAGCTGCATTAGTATCAGCAACGGGATCAATATAAGCTTTGTTGTTTTGTAGCAATAATTGCAAATCACCCTGCATGTCATTCAATTGATTCTGCAACCCTGTTTGTTCAGCTTTAAGGGAATATAGCAGTGAACGTATGCGCACCGCATCTTTTAACGTAACTATTCCTTTAGCCTGTAAGTCATCGTAAGCATTGCTTAATCTTTCGAGTTGTACAATTTGTGTATCAAACGCGTGAATAGAATTTTGAGTGAACCATGCATTATAAAAAGTGCTGCGCAACGAATAACGCAGTGTTCGCAGCAGATCATATAAACGGTTTTCTGATAATGTTACGTTCGCTTCTGCAACGGCAATCTCTTTGTTTCTTTTACCTGCAAGCCTTATCAACTGCTGGGCATTAATAATATATTCACCGGTGTTGTTACTTATATCTGCAACCTTCTGTTTTTCGGGATTATACATATTAGCTGTAAGAGAAAGGTTAGGATTGGGAAACAGCCTTGCCTGCATTACCTGAGCTTTAGCAACACCTACATTATACTGTTGCGCAAGCAGCAAAAGATTTTGTTTAATGAACCTTTGCTCGGCTTCTTGTATAGTAATTTTTAAAGTGTCGGTATTTTGACAGAAGGATTGACTATATAGTATAATTGCTGCCAGCAGGAATATGACCCTGTACTTCAGTTGTTTGGAAAACATACCCGGAGTTGTTTAAGTGTAAACGGAATAGATAGATGACATGCAAATACATGTGCGCATTAAATCACATTAATAAAAGTTTAAATAGAGAACTAAGAAAGATGTTTAAACTTTTTAGAATACTCATTAGTTCAAACGATCATCTTCAAGCACTGGTACCGCAGAAGGAAGATCTGACATGGTCAGCCTTAAAGGGCGCATTATAGTTTAAACAATTTCTACGAAGAGAGACAGCTATTACACCTGGGGTGGTGGGGAGATTATATCATACGATGGGAAGGGAAGAATCACTTCATCAAACACTTTATACGATTTATTTTCAACAGCTGTTGTGAAGTTGGGTTTTAATTCAATAACAGATTGCTGATAATAAGAAGATGCTACTTTAACGATCTGATAAAAGTGTGGCTGGTCGTCATCTTCATCTTCAGGAGTGGTATCGATGTTACCTAACAGAACCTGGTCGATATATTCATAAAAGCTATTAATATCATCCGCCCTCTCTCCGTTTACATAATACATATCCTGTTCTTCAACTGTAGTTGAAAACATGGTGAAGTTGAAGTGAGAAAGCAGCACAATAAAAGCCAGCACTTTTTTCATTGGGGCGCAAATATATATACTATTCAGGAAAAGGGGAACGACAAACGGTGCTATATAGAAAACATTAGCAATTAAATATTTATTAAGAAAAAAGGTGAAACTTATTTTTGGTTACCCATGAACTAAAAATAGTTTACGCTCATGTTAAATGTTTAGATATTTTTAAGCCTAAATAACCCTGCTGCCATGAGTTCTCTTAACCAACCTGAAACTATCATCAAAGACACTACCGCAAATCCGGCTCCATTAGGCTTATTAGGATTTGGTATGACTACTATTCTTTTAAATATTCATAACGCCGGCTATTACGAGCTTAACTCTATGATTATGGGTATGGGAATTTTTGTAGGCGGTATAGCGCAAATTTTTGCCGGCCTGCAGGAATGGAAAAAAAACAACACGTTTGGCGCAACTGCCTTTACTGCTTATGGGTCTTTCTGGTTATCGTTAGTAGCTATCTGGTTAATACCAAAAACCAGTTTTGGGGCTGCCTATGCTTCTGGCGAAACATCAATGGGCTACTATTTATTAATGTGGGGTGTTTTTACACTGTTTATGTTTTTCGGAACGCTTAAATTAAACCGCACCTTACAAACGGTATTTCTTTCTTTAACAGTATTGTTTTTCTTACTTGCCATAAGCGACTTTACCGGTAATAAACAGATTAGAATAATAGCCGGTTACGAAGGTATTTTTTGCGGTCTCTCTGCCTTTTATGGAAGCGTTGCACTTATATTAAATGAAGTGTATGGCCGCGAAGTATTACCATTAGGTGTTAAGAAAAATATTGCAGTTTAACTATCAATTCTATTTTGCCCCGCATCCTCTCAATTGATTATGGTTCTAAACGTACCGGCCTTGCAGTAACCGATCCCTTAAAAATAATTGCTGCAGGATTGGCAGGTTTGCATACAAAGGATCTTGAAAATTTTCTTACTGATTATTTAAAAAAAGAACAGGTTGAATTGGTAATTATCGGTCATCCCACCAATTGGGATAACTCAGATACGCATGCTACTCCTTTAGTGCAGGCATTTATAAATCGCTTTAAAAAAATATTTCCAAACATACCTATACAAAAAGTTGATGAGCGGTTTACATCAAAAATGGCGGTGGAAAGCATGGTACAAAGTGGTATGAGAAGAAAAGACCGTCAAAACAAAAATCTTGTTGATGAAATTGCTGCTATCATTATGTTGCAGGAATATCTTAACAATATTCAATAATTGCTAATTTGTTCATTGGCACATTTGGCGGTATTTTTGCCGCTTAAACACAAACCTGTTTTACTTAAATGGTACTTCCTATAGTTGCTTATGGCGCCCCTGTTTTAAGAAAGGTTGCCCGCGATATTACCCCCGATTATCCCGGCCTTTCTAAACTTATTGTTGATATGTGGGAAACTATGTATGCAAGTAATGGGGTAGGACTGGCTGCACCCCAGGTTAATAAAGACGTAAGGGTATTTATTATTGACAGCGCTCAAATTTTTGCAAACCAGGAGGATGAAGACAAGGGCAAATACCCAGACGACCCAGGTATGAAAAAAGTTTTTATAAACGCACATATTGAAGAGTTGGATGGCGAAGAATGGTCGTATAACGAAGGCTGCCTGAGCATTCCTAAAATACGTGAAGATATTAACCGGCCTGAAAAAATAGTATTGGAATATTTAGATGAAAACCTGCAACCGCATACCGCGCAATTTATTGGTTTAACTGCACGCATCATTCAGCACGAATACGACCATATTGAAGGTAAACTTTTCATTGATCGCTTAAAACCACTTCGCCGTAAAATGCTGCAAGGCAAACTTAACGATATTAGCAAGGGCAAAATAAAAATGGATTATAAGATGATGTATGCCAAATAATGAAGACACTATTTTTACTTTTTATTTCTGTTTCATCCAGCCTTTATTGTATTTCTCAGGACAGTACTTCCCTGGCAAACGATACTACCGTTATTTATAAAAACCAGGCTTTTACCTTAAGCAATGTAGTTGTAAGGAATAATTTTAATATTCCTGCATTTATTGAATACGTTAAGAACGACACTACTTTTTATAAGGCTTTTAAAAACCTGCGGGTAATAAGTTTTTCTTCGTACAACGACATTGCGATTAAGGATAAGAGTGGTAAAACACAAGCCTCCTTAATAAGCCAGACCAGGCAAACTTATGCCAATGGCTGTCGTACTATGGAAGTGAAGGACGAGAAAACAACCGGCGATTTTTACGACAGTAAAGGAAATTATAATTACACTACAGCTCAAATGTATGCAGGCCTTTTTTTTACAAAGGGCAAGGTTTGTGGCGAAACAAATATTGTAAAAGGTGTTTCATTTTCGGGCAAAGGCAAAAGTGGAATGGAAAAACACAAAGACCAGTTGAAGCAATTGTTCTTTAACCCCGGTAAAAAAATACCGGGCATCCCGTTCATAGGCAACAAAGTTGCGCTTTTTGATGAAGATGTAAGCAAGCTATATGATTATAAGATTGATAAACGCGAATACCTGGGGCAATCGTGCTATATTTTTACTATAAAACCCCGTGAAGATCTTTCTTCAGACGACAGAAGCAATATTGTAATAGACGAAATGACAACCTGGTTTAATGCAAGTACGCTTGAAATTATCGGGCGAAATTACAGCCTCAGTTATAAAGCAGGTGTTTACGATTTTGATGTTGACATGGAAGTTCAACTGGAAAAAATTGGTAATCTGTTAGTACCTAAAGTATTACGTTATCGCGGGGAATGGGATGTAGTATTTAAGAAAAAAGAAAGAGCTGTTTTTACCGCAACCTTGTTCGACTTTAAGCGTTAGAATTTTGTAAGACAGCATTACAGCTATCCCTAAGCAGGGTTCATTTTAATATTTACAAGCCTGCAATCCTTTCTCAAAAAAAGGGTTCTTTTTTAGAAAGTTATCCTGCCCCTTCTGCTTTATTATTCTGATTTATTCTTACTAAGATCAGTTTTTTCTATTGAAGAACTAAAAGGGTTTACAAACATCTTTCTTGCAAGTTTTGCATCATGATTATATATATCGTCTCTAAAATTTAATAAGCCGTTCTCATCAACCCAGGCAGTATAGTAAGTTATAAATACAGGAACAGGATTTTTTAGTTTTACAAATTGTTCCTCTCCTTTGTTCATGGCCTCATCAATTTTTTCAGGTGTCCAGGTCTTTTGATCTTTCACAAGGTAATTTGCCAGCCAGACAGGGTCGCTTAACCTGATGCAACCATGACTGTATGCTCTTTTATCTTTTTCAAATAAACCTTTTGCAGGGGTATCATGAAAGTAAATATTAAAATCGTTAGGAAAGAGAAACTTGACTTTTCCAAGCGAGTTTTTATCACCGGGAAGTTGGCGGATGACAGGTATCCCTTCCTCTTCGCCTGTTTGTTCCATTTCGTTGCGGGCTAAGTAATTAGGATCCTTTTCCATTGCGGGTATAATCTCTTCCTTTATAATATCAGGTGTAATATTCCAGTAGGGGCTAAAAACTACCTGGTTTAGATTTCCGGTAAAAGCCATTGTATTATGCCCTTCTTTACCTACCACCACAGGCATATCTCTAACTTTGGTTTTGCCTTCAAATACCTGAAGTACAAATTCGGGTATGTTAACAATTATAAGATTTCCTTCCGGCTTATTTGGCATCCATCGCATCCTGTCCATATTAATAAGTAACTGCTGTATTCTCTGTTCAACCGGTACATTCATGTCTTTAATAAGTGCAGCGCTAATTACACCGTTTGGTGTATAACCATGCCGTATTTGAAAAGTTTTGATAGCTTCTTCAAGTTTATCGTCATATACAATTGTAGTATCTGTAACTGCTAAATCGCCTGTTGCCTGCAACCTTCTTTTAATTGATAACATTTCAGGAGAAGACATCCCTTTTTTATACTTCTTCTTTTCGGATATAATGGCAGGCCAACCTCCATTTTTTGCAATGTTGTAATAGTTCTGCAACTGGTCTTTCAATTTTTTGTATTGCTCGTTGGTGTTTTCGTAATATTTATTATCCTTATGTTTTTTAGTAAGTAAAGAGTCAGCCAGATACATTGCATCTTCTTTTTTTCGCGGCACAAACCGCTCAAGTTCTTTACGTTTTATTATACCGGTTTCATAATTATTTAATATATATTGTATAAAATGTTGGGTAAGTAAAAGCTCTGTATTTAAGCTTAACTTATTAGATGAATTTATTACCAAATCTTCTTCGGTTACCAGGCGCTGCATTTTCTTCTGCAGGCTCTTATCGGTTAAGCTCTTGTTGTTGCTGTATGTTGTGTAGTATTGATGCAGGTTCCAAAACTGGCGTGCCTGCTCAGTTAGCCCGTCGCTTGCAAACCATGCGAATTGATAATTCCGTGCATTGTAAAAACTTTTAATACGCCTTGTTAAGGTATCATTTAGCTTATTCTCAGCTATAAATTTTTCTACAAATGTACTATCTAAAAAAAGGTTGTTATAAGAATTGGCAGGGGTAATGCTTAAATCGCGTTTTGTAACTTTTTTATCCTTTTCTAATTTTTCTCCGTTGGTTTCTTCAGTATCAGAAGAATTTTCTGCGTTGTTATCATTTTTACAGGCAAAGAATAAGGTAATCAGAGTAAGGCAAAAGAATAAATTTTTCATATTCTCTCTTTTTACAAAAGCCATGCCTTGATAATGTACAGTTAGGTTGTCATGGATCAGGTATGGGTAAGTTGATATATTTAACAGGTACTTGCCTCTGTTAAAAAATTAATCCTTGTTAATCTTTGTATGCATATTCCGTTATTTATACTCGCCAAACACGCTTCGTAATGCATCAGCTATTTCGCCTAAGGTGCAATAATTTTCTACCGCCTCAATTACAACCGGCATTATATTATTTCCATCTTTTGCTGCCGTTATAATATTTATAATACAGCCTTGCACAATTAATGCAGAGCGTTGGGCTTTTAAGCTGTTGATTTTTTCTGTTTGAACCGTTCTTATACTATCATTAATTGTAAAGCCGGGAATATTATTTTTTTCTTCTGTTTGAAATTTGTTTACACTAACAATTATCTTTTCCCCGGTTTCAATCCGGCGTTGGTATTCGTAAGCGCTTCGCGCAATTTCGTTTTGAATAAAACCTTGTTCAATCGCACTTACACTTCCACCCATAGCATCTATCTTTTCGATTAGCTGCCATGCTTTTTCTTCCACTTCATTGGTAAGATTTTCTACAAAGTACGACCCTGCCAAAGGATCGGCAGTATCAGCAACTCCGCTTTCGAAACCAACAATTTGCTGGGTTCGTAAAGCAATTTTTGCAGCTTCCTCTGTAGGAAGGCTTAAAGCTTCATCATAACCGTTGGTATGTAAACTTTGCGTTCCTCCCAGCACTGCTGCCAGGGTTTGCATTGTAACACGACTAATATTATTTAAAGGCTGCTGGGCAGTTAAAGTGCTTCCCCCGGTTTGTGTGTGGAAGCGAAGCATCATTGCTTTGGGGTCGGTTGCGCCAAGGTCTTTCATCATTTTAGCCCACATTCTCCGTGCTGCCCTAAACTTTGCAACTTCCTCAAACAAGTTATTATGTGCATTAAAGAAGAAGGAGAGGCGCTTGCCAAAAACATTAATGTCAAGGTTTTTTTCGAGGGCTGCCTGAACATAAGCTTTTCCATTGCTTAGGGTAAAAGCAATTTCCTGCACTGCAGTACTTCCCGCTTCGCGGATATGATACCCGGAAATGGAAATGGTGTTCCACTTTGGAAGCTCTTTACTGCACCATTCAAAAATATCGGTAATAATGCGCATGCTGGGTTTTGGAGAATAGATATAAGTTCCGCGTGCAGCATATTCTTTTAAAATATCATTTTGAATAGTTCCTGTAATATTGTGAAGATCAGCGTTTTGTTTTTTTGCCAGGGCAACATAAAAAGCAAGCAAAATATAAGCAGTTGCATTAATCGTCATTGAGGTGCTTACATCTTCAAGCTTAATGTCTTTAAACAGGGTTTCCATATCTTTGATGCTAACAATGGCAACACCCACTTTGCCAACTTCACCTTCCGATAAAGGATGGTCGCTATCGTAGCCAATCTGCGTTGGCAGATCGAAGGCAACGCTTAACCCATTTACTCCCTGGCTTAATAAATAATGATAACGCTTATTGCTTTCTTCAGCCGTTGAAAAACCAGCGTACTGGCGCATAGTCCATAACCTGCCGCGATACATATCGGGCTGAACGCCACGGGTGTAAGGGTAAGAACCGGGAGCCTCCCCAAATCCCTCCGAAGGAGGGGCTTTATAAAGATCGTGATAAGTATAAAGTTCCTTTATTTCAATGCCGCTATCAGTAAATTTTTTAGAGCCGTTCATTTTTTAAAAATGTTATTATTCCCCTGTAGGGGTTAAGGGTTTCTACAACAACTTTTTAGCCTCAAAATTTACTACTTCGCTAACTACTTCATGCAGGCGGCCTTTTTTATCTGTCATTAAATATTCTAACAATAACTTATTAAGATCTAAACTTGTAGCATGAGGTGGTAAAACACTTGCCAGTTGATTAATAACAAGCATATTTTGTTCTTTCAGGTTCTTTACGGCGTTCCAGGCGTCGGCAGAAACATAAATCTGTTGAGTAATGTTATAGTCAAATTCTTCTCTTACACTATGAGTTAAAAGCACTTGCATATCTCTTGCTGAAGCACCACTTTGGTTTACCCGGCTAATAAGATTTTGTAAAGCAATCCTGTCAATTAATAATGCCAGTCTTTCGTATGCCTGTAGCTGTAAAGAGCGGGTAGAGGTGTTCCCGTTGCTGTTTTCTTCTTTTGCACTTTTCCTTTGTTGCCAAAAAAGGTATGCTAAAAATGCCCCCAGTAAAAGGGCGATTATGCTGCTTAGCACCATCTCTGTATTATTCATTCATCATGTTTTAGCAAAAATACAGGAAAGCCTTCCCTTTTGTTAATACCACTAACGCTCTTAACGTTTTCCTTTATTCGCAAGTTTATAGTACTGCAATAAACTGTATTGTTTGTATTTTTGCTAAAAGAATTTTAAGTATGGAAACAGCAGTTGCAACACCGGTAACGCTAACAGCAGGAGCGGTGCGAGAATTAAGAAGATTGATGAATGAAGATAATTTCGACCAGTCTCAATATTTACGTGTTGGTGTAAAAGGTGGCGGATGCAGTGGAATGACTTACGTTTTAGGCTTCGATCAGAAACAGGAGGGTGATGAGGAGTTTGAAATAGAAGGCATACCATGTGTAATGACTACAGCACATGGTATTTATTTAATGAGTATGGAAATAGATTTTCAGGGAGGATTGAATAGCCGGGGATTTACATTTACCAACCCGAATGCGAGCAAGACCTGCGGTTGCGGAACTTCGTTTGCAGTATAGCAGCGCAGTTGATTAATACTGCCTTCATTTGCATTAAAAGAAGATCACATAAAAAGACGGTTAGAAAAAGTCCTTTTCAATTTTATAAAAAAGAGGCTGTCAAAAAAATTACTTTTGGCAGCCTCTTTTGCTTGAATACAGTATTTATGATTATCCGATTAAAGTGTTTATTGCCTGTACGTTCAAATTCTTAAAGAAGTTTAGGTATAATTTCCTTTATAAAATACAGATGCGAACTATAGTTTTATCGAAACTAAAATAAATTTTTTTATGGGCAAAAGATGTACCTTGAACAGTAAAGTTATCAATCGGCTTTCAAGTGGACGTTTTATCTGCCTTTCATTTTTTGTGTATGCCGGATTAATACATTCCCTTATTATTATTCTATTGTAAACTTTATTAGGAGTTAACTCAAATGAATCAATTCAGGAACATTACAATTGCAGAAGACGATGCAGATGATTATTTATTTTTTGTTGAAGCACTTAATAAAATTATTCCACCATGTAAAGCTACCCGTGCAAAAAACGGGTTGGAATGTATAATGCTCTTAAAAACAACAGAAAAGCCTGATGTTATTTTTCTTGATCTTAACATGCCCCTAAAAAATGGGCTGGATTGTTTGAAGTTTATAAAAGACACGGAAGAACTAAAAAGTATTCCTGTTGTTATCTACTCCACGTCGCATTATATAAAGGATATTGATGCTTGTTTTAAAAACGATGCTCATTATTATATTATTAAACCTGTGGCTCAGGATGTGCTGGTAGAGGTTTTGCATATAGTACTAACCAGGTTGAGAAATAGCCTTGAAAAACCGGATATTCAAAATTTTGTGGTGAGAATTGCCACTTCTGTTGAAAGCTGAATTATTAATAACCCTTATACAATGAATAACGAGAGAAATGATATGCTAATTGATAAGGATAAGGAAATTAATATTAATTACAAGGCTCCTCTGGTATTTGCTATACCACGCCCTTATGAAGATGATTACGAAAGAAACCACCACTGGTACCTGCAAATGCTAAAGCTGGAGAAAAGAACCCTGCAGATAAAAAAGAAAATAAAAGCTATAGCTACAAAATATGCTGTACAATCTCAAATTACAAGACAGATAATTGTACGAACACAGGAATTAAATAACCGGTTCTTAAAAAGAACACCAGGAAAATAATCCTGAAAGTTGCTATTAAGGCTAAAAGGGAATGTAATGGAGTTTTTTATTCTTAAGGCGGCACTAATAGTTCACTGCGTTTGATAAAGTTGTCAGTACATGTTCAAACTCCTTTTCAAGATCTTCTGAACAAGTCGGTTTAATAATGTAATGTCTTACACTTAATTTTCGGGTTTCTTCATATCCTCATTTTGTTCACTGTTGGTATAAATAACAACCGGAATTTCGGAACACTTTTCGTTTTGCTTAAGTTGCTGCAAACATTGTAAACCATTTAAACGGGGCATGTTAAGGTCTAAAAAAATCAGATCGGGAAGAGAAGTATCCGTAGATTGAACGGTGTGCAATGCATCCTGCCCGTTGTTAAACGGCCTGAAAATAATATCCCGCTTAATTTCAGCAACCGCTTCTATAAAAAATCCCTGTCATCTTTATCATTATCAACAATAAAAATAGTTATTAGTGGAGTCGTGTAAATTAAGGAGTAAGATATAAGGTTGAAACAAATATATGCCAGGTAATTTATAAGAACTTTCAAAACGGTACTTTTAAGATTGTAACAAAAAGAGTGAGGAATATATGGATGAAAACCAGGCACGGGAGAACGAAAAGCACGAGCATAAGAGCCAGCCTTACCCGATAGTTGCCATAGGAGCTTCAGCAGGCGGTCTTGCGTCAGTTACTAAATTGCTTGAAAACCTACCTGATGATACGGGGATGGCTTATATATACATTCAACATCTCGACCCTAACAGAGACAGCATGTTAGTTGAAATACTGCAAAGAGCTACTAAAATGAAAGTGCAGCAGGCAGAAAACCTGATGCCTATTGAAGCTAACAATTTCTTTATCATTCCGCCTAACAAAGACATGTGTATAGTGGATGGAGTGCTTAAGCTTACACCTAGAGCGGCGAGGCCAGCCATACATCTGCCTATAGATAAGTTTTTTCTGTCGCTGGCCGACAAGCAAAAAGAAGGCGCCATAGGTATTGTTCTTTCAGGTACAGCATCAGATGGCGCCAAGGGTTTAAAGGCGATAAAAGAAGCCGGCGGACTAACTTATGCACAGGATGATTCGGCAGAGTTCAACTCTATGCCTCAAGCTGCCATTGCTGAAGGCTCAGTTGACCAAATATTGCCACCTGCCGAATTGGCTAAAGAGCTGATAAGGCTCAGTAAATTGGCCTATATATTAACTAAAGGGATGGAGAATGAATTAATTGAAGAACCAGGGGAAGAAGATAAAGATCGTAACGATGATACCGCACATTTTACTAAAACTGAAGATATTAATAACATTTTGCACCTGCTTAAAACAGGAGCAGGAGTAGATTTTTCTCATTATAAAAAGAATACGATACAACGCCGCATTATTCGCAGGATGATTTTGAACAAGCTGGATAACCTGAAAGATTATACAGAACTTTTAAAGAAAAACAGTAAAGAGGTAAAACATCTTTACCAGGACCTGCTGATTAATGTTACTCATTTTTTTAGAGACCCTGATGCCTGCGATTATTTAAATAACGAACTGCTGCCAAAATTATTACAGTACAGAACCCCCTCTAAGCCTTTGCGTATTTGGGTTCCGGCATGTTCTACCGGCGAAGAAGCATATTCATTAGCCATGCTTGCTTTAGAAGTGCTTGGCGAAAATGCCATTAATGCCAATATACAAATATTCGCTACCGATTTAAGCGAAGCAGCCATTAATAAAGCAAGGATAGGTATCTATACCATTGCTGATGTTGCCAATGTATCCGACAAAAGGTTAAACAGGTTTTTTACCATTGTTGACGGATCGTACCGGATTGTAAAAGCCATTCGCGATGTATGTGTTTTTGCTTCGCATAATGTGTTTAAAGATCCGCCTTTTTCACGCGTTGATATTATCAGTTGCTGCAACCTGCTTATTTATTTAGATAATGTGCTTCAGAAAAAAGTGTTTGCAAATTTTCATTATTCTTTGGTTAAGAACGGGTACCTTATTTTAGGTAAGTCAGAAACGAATGGCAGTGCTGCACAACTTTTTACACTTGCCGATAAAAAAGCAAAGGTTTATATAAAGAAGAGTGATGTGGTATCTAAAGCCATGTTCGATTTGAATTATAACTTACGTGAATTGGAAAGCCCAGAAGCTAAGCCGCTTCAAAAAAATGAGGTTAAAGAGGTACGTCTTAATCCAACTCTGGAGAAGAAGATTGATGAAGTTTTGTTAAGCCAATATATACCCCCCGCCGTAGTGATAACACACGACCTGGAAATTGTACAATTTCGCGGATCAACAGGTTTGTATCTTGAGCCTTCATCAGGTAAAGCAAGTTTAAACCTGCTTAAATGGGCACGAACCGGTTTAACTTTAGAATTACGCAGCGCCGCAAATAAAGTAATAAAAACAGGCGAGCCCCAAAGGCGGGAAGGCATAGAGATAAATTACCAGGGTAAGGTTCACCAGGTTTGCTTCCAGGTATCATCGCTTTCAAATATTGTTGAAGATCAATTGCTGTTGGTTGTTTTTGAAGAAGAAAAAACTGGTGTTCTGCCCGATCAAAAAGCTACATATTCAAAAGACAGGCGGGTAAAACAGCTTGAAGATGAGTTAGTCTCTTTAAGAGAAGATTTGCGTTCGATAGTAGAGGAGCACGAAGCCGTTACCGAAGAATTGCAATCAGCTAATGAAGAGATAGTTTCGAGCAACGAAGAATTGCAAAGTATTAACGAAGAGTTCGAAACATCGAAAGAAGAATTAGAAAGCACCAACGAAGAATTGATGACGATAAACCAGGAGTTGCAGGTACGAAACGAGCAGCTATCGGAGTCGCACGATTATTCGCAGGCTGTAGTGGTTACCATAAGAGAAGCCGTGTTGTTATTAGATGGCGACCTTAAAGTAAAAACAGCTAACAGGTCTTTCTATACCACCTTTAAAGCACAGCCTGAAAAAACCGAAGGAAGGATAATATACGAAATTGGAAATAAGGAATGGAATATACCTGCACTTAAAGAATTGCTGGAAGTTCGTTTACGCAATAACGATCATGTACACAGTTTCGAGCTGAAGCATTCGTTTGCAGGCATAGGCGAAAAAGTGATGATGTTAAATGTTCGACGCATTAAACAGCGGTACAACGGGAAACCGGTAATACTGCTGGCTATAGAAGATATTACAGAACACAGGCAGGCCGAAAAGCTGCTTGAGGAACGTGAAGAATGGCTGCGAAATATGGCTGATAATGTTCCTGTAATGATTTGGGTAGCGGGGTCTGATAAGAACTTCAACTTTTTAAATAAAACATGGCTTGCGTTTACTGGTCGTGCCCTCAGGCAGGAAACAGGCATCGGGTGGACAGAAGGCGTGCACACCCAGGACCTTCCCTTATGCCTTAGCACTTACCACAAAAGCTTTGAAGAAAAACAACCTTTTAATATTGAATACCGCATGAAGCGGCACGATGGTGAATACCGGTGGATACTAAACAGTGCCGTTCCCACTTTTGATACCGATGGAGAGTTTACAGGTTATACCGGCACATGCATAGAAATTCATGACAAGCGATTACTGAGCGAGGACCTTGAACGACGGGTTTTTGACCGCACGCGCGAACTGGAAGAAGCCAACAATAACCTGGAGCGCATTAATACCGAGTTGCAGCAATTTGCTTATGTAGCCAGTCACGATCTGCAGGAGCCGCTAAGAAAAATCCTTACTTTTTCTAACCGCCTTAAAGAAAAAGATGCCAGTGCATTATCTGCTGCAGGTAAAGAGTATGTAGAAAAGATACGTTCTTCCTCGGAAAGAATGCGCCATTTGATTGATGACTTGCTTAATTTTTCCCGGATTTCGCGCTTCGATAAAAAGTTTATTATTACTGATGTAAACAAAATTTTTAAAGATGTATCGGGCGATTTTGATTTGCTTATACAGGAAAAAAATGCAACCGTACAGGTAGGAAAGCTGCCCGTGTTACAGGCTATTCCTTTACAAATGAACCAGCTTTTTCATAACCTGTTAAGCAACGCACTTAAATTTACTTTGCCCGGCCTGGCTACTGAAATTAATGTTAGCTGCAAAAAACTGCTGCCGGAAGAATTAAAGAAATATCCCCAGCTTGAACCCTCAACAGATTATTACGAAATAGAATTCAGAGATAATGGAATTGGCTTCCCCCAGGAGTTTGCCGACCAGGTATTCGTCATCTTCCAACGCCTGAACGAAAAAGACCAATATCCGGGCACCGGCATTGGCCTCGCTCTTTGCCGTAAAATAGTAAGAAACCACCGTGGCGAAATTTTTGCCGAAAGCGAAGAAGGAAAAGGTTCTGTTTTTCATGTGATACTGCCCGTGCAGCAACCCTGGGGTGCGGAGAGTACTTAGAGTGCTTATAAATCTATAATTCATAATTATCTGTAATTTATAATTATAAATAACTTTACGCTCAATCAAAGCATGTATTTTATGAGCCTGCCCATTATCAAATAATTAAGGTAGAGACTGTAGATTAAAAAGAATTGAATTAGTGAGGTAAGCAAAAGCACTGTTTTAGATTTAGCACGCAGATTTGTAGGGCAGAACAAAAGCTGCCGGCAATTACAATATTGGCCTTGCCAATTTTTAGAAGACGCAAAAAAAAGTAATCAACTATGGAAATTGAGGAATTAAAAAATGTAGGCGCACAGGTACGAAGAGATATAGTTCGCCAGGTTCATTCCAGTCAGTCAGGCCATCCCGGCGGGTCATTAGGATGTACTGATATGGTGGTAGCTCTTTATTTCAGCGAAATGAAAATAAATGAGCACAAAACTGCTGATGGCTTTCTGGAATTTGTACGGGAAGGAATTAACGAGGATATTTTCTTTCTTTCAAACGGTCACATTTCACCTTTATTTTATTCGGTACTTGCCAGGAGAGGATATTTTCCTGTAAGCGAAATGAGTACGTTCAGAAAGATTAATTCACGGTTGCAGGGTCATCCGGCAACGCATGAACATTTGCCCGGAGTTCGTGTAGCTTCAGGCTCGCTGGGGCAGGGGCTTTCAGTTGCGTGCGGTGCAGCTTATGCTAAAAAATTAAGGAAAGAAGATAGGCTTGTATATGTAATGATGGGCGACGGAGAACAACAGGAAGGCCAGATATGGGAAGCAGTTCAATTTGCACCCCATCACAAATTAGATAACTTAATTGCTATTGTTGACTGGAATGGCCAGCAGATTGACGGCTCCACCGACCAGGTAATGAATAACCGCGATCTTAAACTCAAATACGAAGCTTTTGGCTGGGATACTGTTGATCTTGATAATGGAAACAATATGGAACATGTTGTGGAAGCTATACAACAGGCAAAGCAAAAAACAGGAAAAGGTAAGCCGGTTGTAATTATGATGAGAACCGGTATGGGTTATGGGGTTGATTATATGATGGGTACACACAAATGGCATGGAGCAGCGCCAAATGATGCACAGCTTTTAACAGCATTAAATCAGTTACCTGAAACTTTGGGGGACTATTAATAGAAGACCCTTGACCATTCACTATTTACAATTAGAAAAACAAAAATGAAAAAATACGCCTTCACTGATAAGAAAGATACCCGCTCAGGTTTTGGTGCCGGTATGGCGGAGTTGGGCAGAACAAATCCCAAAGTAATTTCTTTGTGTGCCGACCTTGTAGCTTCTTTAAAATTGGACACATTTATAAAAGAAAATCCTGAACGCTTTATACAATGCGGTATTGCCGAAGCTAATATGATAAGTGTTTCTGCCGGCCTTGCTTTAAGTGGCTATATACCTTTTCCAAGCACATTTGCCAATTTTGGCTCCAGCCGCGTTTACGACCAGATAAGACAAAGCGTTGCTTATTCAGGTACTAATGTAAAAATTTGCGTTTCGCATGCTGGTCTTACATTAGGCGAAGATGGTGCTACACACCAGATTTTGGAAGACCTGGCGATGATGCGGGCCATGCCTGAAATGACAGTTATCAACCCTTGTGATTATAACCAGACAAAAGCTGCAACTATTGCTATTGCAGATTATAAAGGTCCCGTTTACCTGCGGTTTGGAAGACCGGTTGTTCCTGTTTTTACTGATGCAGATCAGAAGTTTGAAATAGGCAAGGCATGGATGGTGAACGAAGGAAAAGATGTAAGCATTTTTGCAACTGGACACCTCGTATGGGAGGCTATACTTGCAGGAGAAATACTTGAGAAAGAAGGCATAGATGCTGAAATCATAAACATCCATACCATTAAACCTTTGGATGAACAGGCTATACTTCAATCAGTATCAAAAACACGTTGTGCTGTAACTGCTGAAGAACATCAGTTAAATGGGGGACTTGGCGATGCAGTTTGCCAGGTGTTAAGCAGGAACATGCCATCACCGGTTGAAATGGTTGGCGTAAATAATTCATTTGGCGAAAGCGGAACTCCCGCACAATTAATGGAGAAATACGGATTGAATGCAGCCAGCATTGTTAATTCCGTTCGTAAAGTTATCGGCAGAAAATAGCTGGGTTGAATGATTTAATAATAATTCTAAAGTTTTTTATATGAAGGCTTCAAATTATGTTATTGGCGTTGATTATGGTTCCGACTCAGTTCGTACAATTATAGTTGATGCCGGTAATGGAAATGAAATTGCTTCTTCAATATTTTATTATACCCGCTGGAAGCAACAATTGTACTGCAATGCTTCAGCAAATCAATTCAGGCAGCATCCATTAGATTATGTAGAAGGTTTGGAGCAAACAATAAAAGAATGTTTGGCAAAAGCAGGCGCAGGTGTTACCGAAAATGTAAAAGCTATTTCTGTAGATACCACGGGTTCAACGCCTGTAGCTGTTGATAAAGCAGGAACGCCGCTTGCTTTACTTCCGGGGTTTGAACATAATCCAAACGCAATGTTTGTACTTTGGAAAGACCATACGTCTGTTAATGAAGCAGCAGAGATTAATGCACATGCAACTAAGTTTTTAACCAACTACCTTCAGTTTGTTGGCGGTATTTATTCATCTGAATGGTTTTGGGCTAAGCTGCTTCATGTATTACGGGAAGATGAAAAAGTGCGTAAAGAAATATATTCTTTTGTTGAACATTGCGACTGGATACCGTTTCTTCTTTCCGGTGGTAATGATGTTCATGAAATGAGAAGAGGTGTTTGTTCTGCAGGTCATAAAATTTTATGGGCGATGGAGTGGGGCGGACTTCCTCCAAACGATTGGTTCGCTTCTTTAGATCCTTTGCTGGATGGCTTTACTAATCAATTATTCAAAGACACATTTACCTCAGATAAACCTGCCGGAAAACTTAGTGCTGAATGGGCAGAAAGATTAGGTTTGCCCGAAGGCATTGTAATAGGCGTTGGAGCATTTGATGCACACATGGGTGCAGTTGGCGGACAGATTGAACCATACCATTTAAGCAAAGTAATGGGAACATCTACCTGCGATATGCTGGTGGCGCCAACAAACGAAGTAGAAGGTAAATTGGTTCGTGGAATTTGCGGTCAGGTGCCAGGTTCGGTAATTCCGGGTATGATGGGGATGGAAGCTGGTCAATCTGCTTTTGGGGATGCTTATGCATGGTTTAGAAATTTATTGGCATGGCCCGTTAGAAGTATCCTTGCCCAAACTTCTGCTGTTGATGATGACACTTTGAAGGAATTAGTGAGCAATACTATAGATAAAATAATTCCTGAACTAAGTAAACAGGCAGAGCAACTTCCCTTAAAAGAGGATGATGAATTGGCTATCGATTGGTTTAATGGAAGAAGAACACCTGATGCTAATCAAACATTGAAAGGAGCTATTGCAGGACTTAACCTTGGTTCTGATGCCCCAAAGATATTTAAGGCAATTGCTGAAGCAACATGCTTTGGAGCTAAAGCCATTGTTGACCGTTTCAACCAGCAAGGTGTACCCGTAAAAGGCTTGATCGGAATGGGAGGTGTTGCAAAAAAATCTCCTTTTATTATGCAAATGATGGCAGACGTAATGAACATGCCCATCCGTATTCATAAATCTGAACAAACCTGTGCTTTAGGTGCTGCAATGTTTGCTGCAACCGCAGCAGGTTTATATGCAAGAGTTGAAGATGCTATGGATGCAATGGGGCAGGGGTTTGATGCAGAATATCATCCTGATGCTGATCGTGTTCCTATGTACGCAAAACGTTATGAAAAATACCGGCAGTTAGGAGCGTTTCTTGAGCAGAATATTTATACTGAAAAAGGGGAGACAACTGAAGTTGAAAAAGAATATATAATTGCAACAGCATGAGTTGCTGTAAAATTTAAAAGGAGTTAAAAATTAAATTTGTTAGGAGTAAAATAATTTTATGAATCCACTTACATTTATTACCGATGAAACCAATAACCGTCGTTATGTACAGATAGATCTTACTGAAGTAGCAAAAAAAACTGAGGAAGAACTGGAAGACATGTTAGATATTATAATTGCTGAGGCAAGAAAGGATGATGAAAAGATTACTTTGGAAGACCTGGAAATACAATTGAAAGCGGAAGGGTACTTATGAGAAGATACCAAGTGCTTTTTAGCAAAACAGCAGCTAAAGAATTACGTCAAATTCCTCGTGCTGAAATCAAAAAGCTTTATGCTAAAACAAAAGAATTAGAAACAATCCACGTCCTGCAGGGTGTAAGAAATTAGTAGGTGAAAAGGAAAACTTATGGAGGATAAGAGTAGGAGATTACCGTATCATTTACTCTGTTGATGATACGGTTTTTATTGTAGATATACGTCGGGTTGGTCATAGAAGAGATATTTATGGTTCATAATTTTTTACTTGTTTATAAACGTTAATAGAGAATATATAAACAGCAACAGCATGAGTAAATATAAAGACCTGAGAGAAGAGGCTTATGAAGCAAATATGCAACTGCCAGAACTTGGCCTTGTGCTATTTACATTCGGCAATGTAAGTGCAGCGGATAGGGATTTGGGCGTTTTTGCCATTAAACCCAGTGGTGTTCCTTATAAAGAACTTTCGCCCGAAAATATGGTAATAGTTGACTTTGGGGGTAACACAGTTAAAGGCAAACTTCGCCCCTCTTCTGATACAGCAACACATGCTGTGCTATACAAATATTGGGATAGCATTGGCGGCATCGTTCACACACATTCTGCTTATGCAACTTCATGGGCACAAACACACAGAGATATACCTAATTATGGTACAACCCATGCCGATCATACCACCGTTGATATACCTTGCGCACCTCCCATGAGTGATGAAATGATTAAGGGTGACTATGAATACCAGACAGGCTTTCAAATTATAAATTGCTTAAAGGAAAAGGGTTACAGCTATAAGGAAGTTGAAATGATTTTAGTGGGCAATCACGCCCCTTTTACCTGGGGTACAACTGCTGATAAAGCCGTTTACAATAGTGCCGTACTTGAAGCTGTTGCACAAATGGCTTTTTTAACAGAGCAAATAAGGCCTGGCAATCCAAGGTTAAAAGATAGCCTTATTAAAAAGCACTTTGAAAGGAAGCATGGGCCCAATTCTTATTATGGGCAATGATTGTTTGAACCGGATTTACAGGATTTGTGGGATTGGGGGGAAATGGAATAGTGATGTTAGTTTATTAAGCAGGGCGTAATAAAAAAGCATACAATGATAGATTTAAAAAAACTGGAAGTATGGTTCGTAACGGGTAGCCAGCATTTATATGGTGAAGAAACATTAAGACAGGTTGCTGAGCATTCCCAAATTATTGCCTCCTCTTTAAATAACGCTTCTCAAATTCCTGTGTCTGTTATTTTTAAACTTACTGTTAAAACAACAGAAGAAATTTATGCTGTTTGCCAGGAGGCCAATGTTGCTGCCAATTGTATTGGTATTGTTGCATGGATGCATACTTTTTCACCTGCTAAAATGTGGATTGGAGGATTGAAAATTTTGAAGAAACCCTTGTTGCATTTACATACACAATTTAACAGGGATATTCCATGGGGTGAGATTGATATGGACTTTATGAACCTCAACCAAAGTGCCCATGGAGACAGAGAGTTTGGGTTTATAATGACGAGGATGCGTTTGAACCGTAAAGTTGTTGTTGGTCATTGGCAGGATGAAGCGGCTCAAAAACAAATTGGTGTTTGGACAAGAGCAGCAGCAGGATGGCATGATTGGCAGGGTGCGAAGTTTGTTCGCTTTGGCGATAACATGCGCTATGTTGCAGTAACTGAAGGAGACAAAGTTGAAGCTGAATTAAAGTTTGGTTTTTCAGTAAATACGCATGGAATTGGTGACCTTGTTAAGGTGATTGATGAAGTAAGTGATGCTGACCTCGATAAGCTGATACAGGAATACCAGGACAAGTATATACTTGCTGAGGGTTTAAACAAAGGAGGAGAAAAGCATCAGTCTTTAATAGAAGCCGCAAAAATTGAAATTGGCTTAAGAACATTTTTACAGCAAGGAAACTTCAAAGGCTTCTCCGATACATTTGAAGATTTACATGGGATGGTTCAATTACCAGGAATTGCAGCGCAACGTTTAATGAAGGAAGGCTATGGATTTGCAGGCGAAGGTGACTGGAAAACAGTCGCGCTTGTACGTGCAATGAAAGTAATGGGCAGCGGTTTGCCGGGCGCTAACTCTTTTATGGAAGATTATACTTATCATTTTGATCCTGCTAACCCGATGGTGTTAGGCTCTCACATGCTTGAAGTGGATGAGGCGCTTGCAGAAGGAGAAATCTCGTGCGAGGTTCATCCATTAGGAATTGGCGGCAAGGCTGATCCTGTCAGGCTTGTATTTAATTCTGCCGCCGGTCCTGCATTGAATGCATCTATAATTGACATGGGTAATCGCTTTAGGTTAATTGTAAATGAAGTTGAAGCTGTAAAAGCGGAACATGACCTTCCGAAGCTTCCCGTTGCAAGAGTATTATGGAAACCCTTGCCCGATTTGAAAACAGGTTGTGCTGCATGGATATATGCAGGTGGCGCACACCATACAGGTTATAGTCAAAACCTGACAGCAGAACACATGGAAGACTTTGCTTCATTTGCAGGGATTGAGTATGTGTTAATTGGTAAGAACACGAACCTTTTGCAATTGAAGAATGAGTTGAGGTGGAGCGAGGTATATTATCAACTCAATAAGTGAAAGGATTAAATAAACGCCTATAGATAACACAGAGATAATAATATCTTTGTTTTTAGACTTCTCTATAAAACGAAAAAAGCTTATAGGACAATGTGGTCAAAAATAGTTGGTAAATCTTGCTAAGAGCCTTGATGGTATTGAATTATAAGGAAGTCAATTGAAATCAGTTTCAATTGACTTTTTTTATTTCATGAAAAAAAGTCAAGAAAGTGTCCTATTTGTGAGTCTGAAAATGTTCAAAAATGGGGTAAGCAAAATAGTAAGCAACGTTTTCGTTGTGCAGATTGTTTTCACAATTTCATTCAATCAAATGTTGGAGTTAAGGTACATAATCAATTTGTGTGGTTTAGGAAATGGATTATGGAACGACAGGTGTATAAGTATCTGGTTCGGGATAGTGGTTTATCTCAAAGCAGCATACAAAGATTGTTTCATCACTATCTGAAAAGTGCTCCGCAAACCGTTATTAAAAGTAAACGTAACGTCCACCTCATCATTG
>JAABUN010001497.1_pt1 | contig 50827 bp, 53 predicted proteins | sample 5559311 | NCBI WGS metagenome assembly JAABUN01 (sample SAMN10711877, study PRJNA513370) | rock metagenome | isolation source: Antarctica rocks | place: Antarctica: Victoria Land, Siegfried Peak sud
GGTCAGGCCCTCAGCGGGGTCGGGCAGCAGGAACTGCTTGATCTGCGGCATGGTGTCTCTCCCCGGGTCAGAACGCGAGCGAGCGGTCGACGGCGTCGAGCACCCGGTCCAGGTCGGGCAGGTACTCCTCCTCGTGCCGGCTGGCCGGGTACGGGATGTGGAACCCGCCGACGCGCAGCACCGGGGCCTCCAGGGCGTAGAAGCACCGCTCGGTGATCCTGGCGGACAGCTCGGAGCCCATGCCGAGGAAGACGGGCGCCTCCTGCACGGTGACCAGGCGACCGGTCTTGAGCACCGAGGCCTCCAGGGTGTCCATGTCCAGCGGCGAGAGCGTGCGCAGGTCGATGACCTCCAGGGAGATGCCGTCCTCGGCAGCAGCCTGGGCGGCAGCCAGCGAGGTGGTCACCATCGGGCCGTAGGCCGCGACCGTGACGTCAGCGCCCTCTCGCACCACCCGGGCCTGGTGCAGCGGCATGGGCGTGACCGAGGTGTCGATCGAGCCCTTCTCCCAGTAGCGCCGCTTCGGCTCGAAGAACATGACGGGGTCGTCGCTGGCGATGGCCTGCTGGATCATCCAGTAGGCATCGGCCGGGTTGGAGCAGGAGACCACCCGCAACCCCGCGGTGTGCGCGAAGTACGCCTCCGGGCTCTCGGAGTGGTGCTCCACCGCGCCGATGCCACCGCCGAAGGGGACACGGATGACGACCGGCAGCTTGACCGAGCCCTGCGAGCGGTACCCCATCTTGGCCAGCTGCGTGACGATCTGGTCGTACGCCGGGTAGATGAAGCCGTCGAACTGGATCTCGCAGACGGGGCGGTAGCCGCGCAGGGCCATCCCGATGGCGGTGCCGATGATGCCCGACTCCGCCAACGGGGTGTCGATCACCCGGTCCTCGCCGAAGTCCTTCTGCAGGCCGTCGGTGACGCGGAAGACGCCGCCGAGCTTGCCGACGTCCTCACCCATGATGACGACCTTGGGCTCGGCCTCCATGGCTGCCCGCAGGCCCATGGTGATGCCCTTGGCGATGGTGGTCTGCTCGATGCTCATTGCGCTGCCTCCTCGCCGTGCGAGCCCTCGAAGGACTCGCGGTACCGGGCGAACCAGGCACGCTCCTCATCCACCAGAGGGTGCGGCTCGCGGTAGGCGTGGTCGAACATGGTGTCCGGATCGGGGTCGGGCATCTCCAGGCATCCCTTGCGCACGTGCGCGGCCAGCTCGGTCGCCTCGGCCTCGACGGAGTCGAAGAAGTCCTGGTCGGCCTCGCCGCTGCGGGACAGGTACGCCTTGAGCCGGGCGATCGGGTCCTTGAGCTTCCACTCCTCGACCTCGGCCTCGATGCGGTACCGGGTCGGGTCGTCGGAGGTGGTGTGGGCGCCCATCCGGTAGGTGAAGGCCTCGATCAGGGTGGGGCCCCCGCCGTCGCGGGCGCGGTTGAGCGCCTCGGTGGTCACCGCGTACGTGGCCAGCACGTCGTTGCCGTCCACCCGCACGCCGGGGAAGCCGAAGCCGCGTGCGCGCTGGTACAGCGGGATGCGGGTCTGCCGCTCGTTCGGTTCGGAGATCGCCCACTGGTTGTTCTGGCAGAAGAACACCACCGGCGCGTTGAAGACCGAGGCGTAGACGAACGCCTCGTTCACGTCGCCCTGCGCGCTCGCGCCGTCACCGAAGTAGGCGATGACGGCGGTGTCGCGGTCGTGCTCCCCGGTTCCGACGGCACCGTCGCGCTGGATCCCCATCGCGTAGCCGGTGGCGTGCAGCGTCTGGGAGCCGATCACGATCGTGTACAGGTGGAAGTTGTTCTCCTTGGGGTCCCAGCCGCCCTGGTTGACACCGCGGTAGAGCCCGAGCAGCGTCACCGGGTCCACGTCGCGCGTCCACGCGACGCCGTGCTCGCGGTAGGTGGGGAAGACGTAGTCCTGCGGGCGGGTCGCGCGGCCGGAGCCGATCTGCGCCGCCTCCTGGCCCAGCAGGCTCACCCAGATGCCGAGCTCGCCCTGACGCTGCAGGGCGGTGGCCTCGGAGTCGGCGCGGCGGACCAGCACGAGGTCGCGGTAGAAGCCGCGCAGGTCCTCGGCGGTGAGGTGCTCCACCAGCGGTGAGTAGTCGGGGTGGTCGATGCGCTCGCCCTCAGGGGTGAGCAGCTGCACCAGATCGGGGCCGCCATCCAGGCGGGACCGTCCGGGGCCGACAGCGGTGTCGGTCACTGGTTCTCCTTCGTCGTGGCCGGCACCGGGGGTCGCCCGGTGCTGCGGTGCGGACTACGCCCGACTCCCGGGGTCGTGGGGTTGCCGTCGCAGAGTGGCGGGCGTCACACGACGCCGCGCGCCTACCGTATCGCGCTGGCGCCACCGGGCTGGACCTGGTGCCGGACCAGCGCCCGACAGTCGCACGATCACCTCGGGACGCGCACATCGCGACGGACATCGCGAGCGCTCGGCTGCCGTGATGGACCCGTCCGAGCACCTTCCGCGCCCCGGTTCTGCTGTGTCCGTGGCGCTCGCCCACCGGATGCGGGGGCCGCGCGGCTCGCCCGGCCCACAACGGCCGTTGCCGTTCACCCGTACGCCCTCTCGTGCTCCGATCGCTCAAGCCGTCGAGCCCGGGGACCGATCCTCCGAGCGTCAACGACAAGGGCAAACCCGACCGCAAGGCGGGGACGCAGAGCCGCGGGACCCCCAGGGGTCAGCCGAGCCGCCGAACTGAGAGGCAGTCCCATCATGAACAGCACCAAGACCCGTCTCGCCGCTTCCATGGTCGTCCTGGGTGCCCTCGTGGCCGTCAGCAGCTCAGCCGTCGCGGCCCCCACCGACGCCACCCTGACCGGCGGCGCCCTCACGTCCACCGCGCCCTTGGTGGGCAACTTCGCCACCGTCGCCCTGGACGGCACCGCCAAGACCACCACCGCCGCGGTCGGCACCTTCTCCGTCAGCGACCTCACCGGCACCGGCGCCGGCTGGAAGGTCACAGCCCAGGGCACCCGATTCACCGCACCAGTGGGCACCCTGAACGCCGGTAAGCAGCTGGCCGCCAACTCGCTCGTGCTCTCGGCACCGACCGCCACGGCCAACGGCACCACGTCAACAGGACCAGTCGTTGCGGCCCCGGCCCCGATCGACTCCGGAACCGCGGTCTCCATCGCCTCGGCCGCTGCCGGAACCGGCATGGGTACGTACGACTTCACTGCCACCACCATGACCCTGAGCGTCCCGGCCGACGCCTACGCCGCGACCTACCGCAGCGACGTCACCATCACCGTGGCGTCCACCCCCTGACGCCATGACGAACGAGGCCCGGCCACCCGTTTCGTGGCCGGGCCTTCTTCGTGCCAGAACCCTCCTGCGAAGCAACCCCGACGGATAGGCTCAGGACGATGAGGCTCGTTGCCGTTGTCTGCGCACTTCTGTGCTGCCTCACCCTGGCCACCCCGGCCAGCGCCGCACCCACGGACGACCCCGCCTTCCTGGTCCGCCCGGCGCCCGAGTCCAGCACGACCCCTGAGGGCAGCTACTTCGTGCTGGAGACCGAGCCAGGCGCCGAGGTCGTCCAGAACCTCGAGCTGCGCAACGACTCGCCGGAGCCAATCGTCCTCGAGCTGGCGAGCGTCGACGCCGTCACCGGTCCGCTGGGAGGCGCCTCCTACGGGCTGGCCACGGACGAGGTCACCCGGGCAGGGGTCTGGATCGAGCTGCAGGAGACCTCTGTCCCGCTGGAGCCGGGCGCGTCCGCCCGCATCCCGTTCACCGTCTCGGTGCCCCCCGACGCGGAGACCGGTGAGCACCTCGCCGGCCTCGCGGTCGCCGCGGTGGAGGCCGACGCCCCCGCTCCCACCAGCGACGCGGGCGGCGGGGCCTCGGTCGACATCCGCACCCGGCGCCTGGTGGCGGTGCAGGTCAACCTTCCCGGGGCGGCGGAGCCAGAGCTCGTCATCTCCGGGGTTCGCCCGGTGGCACGGCCGCAAGGCCTGTACCTCGAGATCGACATCGAGCACGTCGGTACCGCACTGGCCCGCGGGGAGGGGACGATCTCGCTGCCGGGGGACGGGTTCGAGCAGGACTTCGTGGTCGACACCTTTGTCCCACGGACCACGATCGCCTACCCCATCTCCTGGACGGCCGACACCCGTGAGGGGCCCTACGACGCCGAGGTGGAGCTCCGCTACGACGGGAAGGTCGCGACCTGGCAGGGCGAGGTGTCCGTCGGCGAGGAGGTGCTGGACACCCTGGCGGACCGCCAGGTCGATCCCGCCCAGCAGCCTGGCAGCTGGACGGACCTGTGGCCGTGGGCCGCCATGGGGCTGCTGCTCCTGCTGTCGACTGTTCTGGCCATCCTCTATCTGCGCCAGCGCCGCACGGCCACGCGACGCGGTCCGAGCCCCGACGAGGCGTAGCCGGCGTCTGTGACACGACCTGTGTCATGACCCCACCGACATCGGACATGATGGGGGTGCGCCGCGAGCTGCCCGGCAGGGCTCGGGCAGGAGCAGGCGAGGAGATCACATGGGCGGTCCCGTGGTCGGCAACGGTGACGTGACCGGGTTGCGCGTGCCCGCCGCGGCCGCTGGTGGGTCGCTCCCGGGCGGCGCCCCACGCTCCGGCTCCGCCCAGCGGCTGCGACCCAGGGGCGGGGGGAACCCCGCGCTCGCCCGACTGGCCGAGCTGGCGCAGCGCCTGCTGGGATCCTCGGCCTGCCAGGTGTCGTTGCTGACGGACGTTCACACCGTCGCCGGCGGCGCCGGCTTGCCGCCGGGGACCGTAGGCAGCCAGGGACCGCTGGAGGAGTCGCTGTGCACCGTGACCGCAGCCGGAGGAGCCCCTCTGGTCGTGACCCGCGCCTCCACCGACACCAGGGTGGCCGACCTGCCCCCCGTCGTCTCCGGGGTGGTCGGCTCCTACCTTGGCGTGCCCCTCACCGCTGACGACGGCCATGCCGTCGGCGCCCTGTGCGTCTTCGACCCGTCCCCGCGCTCGTGGTCCGAGGCTGACGTGACGGTCCTGACTCAGCTCGCAGCCTCCGCGGTCGCCGAGCTGGAGTTGGCTGCGCTGAATGCCGAGCACGGGGCGCGCCTGATGGCCTGGGAGGTCGCGATCGAGGCCGCAGGGGTCGGCGCCTACGAGTGGGACCTGGTCTCCGGGACGCTCACCTGGGACGACCGGCTGCTGGAGATGTTCGGCTACGACCAGGACTCGTTCGTCGGCACCATCGAGGCGTTCAACGCGCGCGTGCACCCCGAGGACCTGCCCCGGGTCAACCGGGTGCTGCAGGACGCCATGGACCTCTGCACCGGCTTCGAGCTGGAGTACCGGGTGGAGCACCCTGACGGGGACCGCTGGGTCCTCGCCCGGGGCAGAGCCTTCCCCGGGGTGGACGGGACCGCCGTGCGGGTCCTGGGTGCGGCGGTGGACACCACCGCCGCACGCGAGGCGGACGCGCGCGTGGTGCGGGTGCTGGAGTCCATGCCGGCGGCCTTCTTCTCGCTGGACCGGGACTGGACCTTCACCTACGTCAACGCCCGCGCGGAGCGGCTGCTGGACCGTCCGCGCGACGGGCTCCTGGGCGGCAACGTCTGGCAGCTGTTCCCCGCCGCGGTCGGATCGGACTTCGAGAAGTTCTACCGCGGCGCGATGGACTCCGGGGAGCCGTCCTCCTTCGAGGCGTACTACCCGGCGCCCTTGGACGCCTGGTACGAGGTGCAGGCATGGCCCGCGCCGGACGGGCTCTCGGTGTACTTCCACGACATCACCGCCTGGCGCGCAGCGCAGGCCCAGGCCGAGGACGCCGCGCAGCGCACGTCGCTGCTGGCCGAAGTGACCTCCGAGCTCATCGACACCTTCGACGCCGACGAGGCGGTCGCCCGGCTGGCACAGAAGGTGGTGCCGGCGCTGTCGGACTGGTGCATCGTCACGCTGGTCGCCGACGAGGACGAGAAGGAGGACGGTCTCAGCCTGGCGCACGGGCTGCGCGACGTCGGGTGGTGGCACGTGGACCCTGCCGCCCGCCCCCTGGTCGAGTGCTATGTGGCAGAACGGTTGCCGGCCCTGACCGACAGGTCCTTCCTGATGAAGGCGCTCCGCACCCGCCAGGCCGTGCAGGTGCAAGCTCGAGCGGCCGAGGCCATCAGTGCCACGCTCCCCCCCGGGCCGGCCCGTGACCTCGTCGGTCGGCTCTCGCCGGAGTCTGTGGTGGTGGTGCCGCTGCGCGGCCGGGGACGGACCGTCGGCCTGCTGACCTTGTACAACGGGTCCGCACGCGGCGTCATCAGCCCCGAGGAGCTCGAGGTGGTGCGCGAGGTCGCTGACCGGGCTGGGCTCGCCCTGGACAACTCGCGGCTCTACCGCCAGCAACGGCGCCTCGCCGAGGAGCTGCAGCGCTCGATGCTCACCGACCCGCCGGAGCCCGACCACATGCAGATCGTGGTGCGGTACGTGCCGGCTTCGGAAGCCGCCCAGGTCGGCGGCGACTGGTACGACGCGTTCCTGCAGCCCGACGGAGCGACCACCGTGGTGATCGGCGACGTGATCGGTCACGACATCGCCGCCGCCGCCGCCATGGGGCAGGTCCGCACCCTGCTGCGGGGCATCGGTGCCGCCACCGGTGACGGGCCGGCCCACCTGCTCACGCAGGTCGACCAGGTGATGGAACGGCTGCGGGTGGGGACGACCGCAACCGCAGTGGTAGCCCGGTTCGAGCAGACCGACGAGGAGCTCAAGAGGCTGGTCACCCGGCTGCGGTGGTCGAACGCGGGCCATCCTCCGCCCATGCTGCTCGACGTCGACGGCACCGTCACCGTGCTGGCCGTCCCGGCGGGCATCGACGCGGACCTGCTGCTCGGTATCGACCCCAGCACGACGCGCGAGGAGTCCGCGCTCACGCTGGACCCAGGCGCGACCGTGCTGCTCTACACCGACGGACTGGTCGAGCGCCGCGATCAGTCCCTCGATGTCGGACTCGCCAGGCTGCGGGACACCTTGCGCGAGCTGGCGGAGCAGGACCTGACGCTGGACGAGCTGTGCGAGGCGCTGCTCCAGCGGATGCTGCCGACCCACCCGGACGACGATGTCGCGTTGCTCGCCGTGCGGCTGCACCGGCAGGACCAGCCACGACCGGCTGCGGCTGGGCCGAACCGCGTTCCGGCTCCGCGCAGCACCGCCGGCTGACGCTACGCGCGGGCCCCCGGTTCGCGCATCGCCCGCGCAGCGCGCTTGGCCTGGAACATCGCGGTGTCGGCGACGGTGATCAGGGTCGCCGGGTCCCGGCCCGAGGTGCGGGTGTCGGAGCAGCCGATGCTGGCCGGGCACCGCACGTCGGTCCCCCCGTCGATCGTGACGGGTGCGCTGAGCGCCTCGCGGACCCGTTGGACGAGGACGTCCCCACCCAGGCCCAGGGACTCGTGCACGATGACGAACTCGTCCCCGCCGACCCGGGCGACCACGTCCGAGTTGCGCGCGGTGGCAAGCAGTCTCCGGGCGGTCTCGCGCAGCACCTGGTCACCGGCGTCGTGGCCGAACCTGTCGTTGACCGTCTTGAAGTGGTCGAGGTCGAGGAAGGTCACCTGCAGCGCGCTGCCGGCACGCTCGGTGCGCAGCAGCGCCGCCTGCAGCAGCTCGTCCAGCAGCCGGCGGTTCGCCAGGCCGGTCAGCGGGTCGCGCAGCGCCAGTGCCATCAGCTCTCCCTGCAGCGCCCGGATGTGCGTGACGTCGCGCGCCACCCCCTGCACCGCGTCCGGCAGCCGGGTGATCTGCATCTCGGCGATGACGGTCATCCCGTTCTTGCTGGTGACGTGCAGGTCGTAGCGCTCGGGCAGCGCCTTGCCGCGCAGCGCACCCGTCAGCAGCTCGCGCCCGTCGTCGTCGGTGAGGGCGAGGAAGTTGCGGAAGTCATCCATCAGGTACGCACGCGGGTAGCCGGTCATGGACTCCACGGACGGGCTCAGGTAGCTGAGGTGGGGATGAGGGTGCTTGGTGAAGCGCCAGACCACGTCAGCCGACCGCTCGGCCAGCTCCCGGAACCGGTTCTCGCTCTCCGCCAGCCGGACTTCTGCCAGGTGCTGCACGGTGACATCGCGCCCCACCGCGAGGACGTGGCCGTCGACGTACTGGTCGGACCAGGAGATCCAACGACCCGGCGCATCGGGCGCGGGGCGGGCCACGGTGTCGAGAACCATCGGGTTGTCCGGGCCGAGCAGGGCGAGCTGTTGGTGCAGACCTTCGAGCTCGCCCGGGGTGAGCAGGTCCGCCAGCGAGCGTCCCACCAGCTCGGCGGGCTCGAGGTTGTGGCTGGAAGCCCACGCGGCGTTGCAGTAGAGGATCTCCAGGTCGTGGACGCGGTACCTCACCACGCGCTCGCGCAGGGCGTCGAGCAGCTGCGCCAGGCCTCGGTAGTAGTCCTCGTCTGCGGGCGCCATCGACACCCTCCTGCTCTCGACCGACGTTGTTGGTCTGCTGTACATCGGCACCCGGTAGCGCGACCTTTCGCGAAGCATGCCGTGAACGTGTGCGGATTGCTGTTAGCGCACCAGGTCAGCCATCCGACAGTTACCGTTGACCCATGCCAGAGGCCGTCCGTTCCTTCCCCGCCGAGTCGAAGAGCGTCGGCCTGTCGCGACGGTTCCTGCAGCAGGTCCTGCAGGCGTGGGGGATGGAGGGCTATGACTTCGGCGCCCCCCTGGTGCTGACCGAGCTGGCCACCAACGCGGTCCTGCACGTGGGGGCGCCCTTCGAGGTGCGGGTGGCCGCCTACGCTGACGGGCTGGTCGTGGAGGTCCGTGACGGCAGCACCCGGCTCCCGCGGCAACGCCAGTACGAGGTGGACGCCACCACGGGCCGCGGCATGAAGCTCGTTGCGGCCCTGTGCGACGACTGGGGCGCATCCGTGACCCCCGCCGGCAAGGTCGTCTGGGCCGTGGTGCGAACCGATGACGAGGCGACCCTGATCAGCTCCTTCAACCTGGACGACGAGCCGCAGCCGCTGCAGGCAGCCGTCGCTGCAGGCCATGCGCCCCACCGGTCGTTGACCAACATGACGTGCTACCACTGGGCGGCCGCGTGAGCGCGACGCCCGCGCCGCGCCCGTCGGCCGACTCCGGAGCAGAGGCAGTCCTCACGGTGCACGTGCTCGCCCTGCCGGTGGGCCTGCAGCGGCGGGCCCAGCAGCACAACGAAGGGCTGACCCGCGAGCTCGTCCTGATCGCGGAGCAGATGCGTCAGCAGGGTCACGAGGGGACGCTGCCCCTCCGTCTGGTCGCCCTGGTCGAACAGCTGGATCACCAGTACGGCGGCCTGACCGACGCGCAGGAGCAACAGCTCGAGGCCGCGTACAAGAGCGGCGCCCAGACGGTGGACCTGACCTACCGGGTGCCTGGCTCGGCCGCAGCAGCTGCTGGCGCGCTGGGTCAGATCCTGGACGAGGCCGACGACTTCTGCCGCGAGGGCCGTCACCTGCTGACCATGGCCACCCCGCCGGAGCTGGTGGCCTACCGAGGGTGGTTCCTCTCCCAGTTCGTGGACCAGGCGGCAGGACACCAGCCGGTGCCTTGGTCCGAATGGGCTTCCGCGACAAGCTGATCCGCCTGCAGCAGGCTGAGCGCCCAGGCGGCGATCAGGCCCGGCCGCGGTACTCCGCGCACACCTCGAGCAGCCGGTCGTTCGCCTCGGTCTCACCGATGGTGCAGCGCACCCCGTCACCGTCGAACGGACGGACCGACAGGCCCACCGCGGCGCACCGGGTGGCAAAGGCCAGGCTGGACGCGCCCAGCGGCAGCCAGACGAAGTTGGCCTCGCTGTCCGGGACGCTCCAGCCCAGATGGCGCAGCACCGTCACGACACGGCTGCGTTCGGCCACCAGCTGTTCCACCCTCTCCAGCAGCTCGTCCTCGGCCGCCAGCGAGGCGAGCGCCGCCTCCTGCGCGAGGTTGGACACCCCGAACGGCACGGCGGTCTTGCGCAGGGCCTCCGCCAGGTGCGGATGCGCTACCGCGTAGCCGACGCGCAGTCCGGCAAGCCCGTACGCCTTGGAGAACGTGCGCAGCACAGCGACGTTCGGCCGGGACCTGTGCACGCCGATCGCGTCCGGCGCTCGGGGGTCGCGGACGAACTCGCGGTAGGCCTCGTCGATCACGACCAGCACGTCGGCCGGCACCCGGTCCAGGAAGTCCTCCAGCTCCTCGGAGTGCACGCTCGTGCCGGTCGGGTTGTTGGGCGTGCACACCAGCACCAGCCGGGTGCGCTCGGTGATCGCGTCGGCCATGGCTGCCAGGTCGTGGCGACCGTCGGCGGTGAGGGGCACCTGCACACCGGTCGCGCCGCTGATGCCCACCACGATCGGGTACGCCTCGAACGACCGCCAGGCGTAGACGACCTCGTCGCCCTCCGAGCAGGTGCACTGGACGATCTGCTGAAGCACCCCGACGCTGCCCGTCCCGGTGGCGATGCAGTCGGCCGGCAGCCGCAGGTACCGGGCCAGGGCCTGGGTCAGCGCGGTGACGGCCATGTCGGGGTACCGGTTCATGTGCGCGGCGGCTTCCCGGACCACGGCCAGGACGGACGGCAGCGGTGGGTAGGGATTCTCGTTGGAGCTGATCTTGTAGGTGGTGACTCCCTGCACTGGCGGCGCCGGCCTGCCTGGCCGGTACGCGGGCACCTCGTCCAGCGCCGGGCGCAAACGTGGCCCCAGAGCTGTCGTCGGGCTGTCGGCGGGCTCGGTTCCGGTAGGCCCCGCCTGTGGCGTGCGCTCGCTCATGGCGCCCACCCTACGGGCGGGGCCACGCTGCTGGCCGTAGGAGCCGTCATGCGTGCCGGCGCGACTGCACCACCCGGAACCGGCCCGAGACGTAGTGGCCGTCGGTCAGGGTGGCGTTGGCCGCGGGGTTCGCACCCGTGCCGTGGAAGTCGCTGAAGGCCGCGCTCTGGTTCACGAAGACCCCGCCGGTCAAGTTCATCGACAGGGCGACGCCGGCCTCGAGCGCGGCCTCCTCGGCCGCCGCCAGCACCGTCTCGGAGGTCGAGTAGACCGAGGCCGTCATGGCACCGTGCTCGCGCACCGTCTCGACGAACAGCCGCAGCGACTCCTGGGTCCCGGAGGTGGAGATCAAAAAGGCCACCGGGCCGAAGCACTCCTGGGTGTAGGCCTGGGAGTCCGATGCGTCGAGGCCCACCAGCGCCGGGGTGCGCACGGTGGCGTCCGGGTAGTCCGGGTGGGCCACCGCCCGGCTGGCCAGCACCTCGCGGCCCATCGCCCCGGCACCATCTGCACGGGACACCACGTCGGGGTTCACAGCGGCACCGAGCACCTGCACGGCGCGGGCGTCGTCACGTGTCAGCCCCTGGACGGCCGCAGCGAGCCGCTCGGAGAACTCCTCCACCGAGAGTCGGCCCGCGTCCGTGTCGATCCCGTCGCTGGGCACGAACACGTTCTGCGGGGCGGTGCACATCTGTCCGGAGTACAGGCTGAACGAGAACGCCAGGTTCTGGCACAGGCCCAAGATGTCGTCGGTGGAGTCGACGACGACCGTGTTCAGGCCCGCCTTCTCGGTGTAGACGACGGCGTGGTGGACGTTCTCCTCCAGCCAGGTGCCGAATCCGGGACCGCCGGTGTAGTCGATGATCGCGGTCCGGGGGTGCTGGGCCAGGTCCTTGGCCAGGCCCTGCCCGTCAGTCTCCGCGGCCAGGACCACCAGGTCGGGGTCGAAGCCGTGCTCCGCCAGCACCTCCCGTGCCACCTCGACGCTGATCGCGAGCGGCAGCACCGCGCGCGGATGCGGCTTGACCAGCACCGGGTTCCCGGTCGCCAGCGAGGCGAACATCCCCGGGTAGGAGTTCCACGTCGGGAAGGTGTTGCAGCCGATGACCAGGGCGGTGCCACGGCCCACGACGTGGTACCGCTTCTGCATCACCAGGGGCTCGCCCTTGCCGGGCTTGGACCAGGTGGCCTGGTCGGGAACGCGCTGCTGCTCGGCGAGCGCGTAGGCGACCGCCTCGAGGGCACGGTCCTGAGCGTGCGGCCCGCCCGCCTGGAACGACATCACGAAGGGCTGCCCGGAGGTGTGCATCACCGCGTGCGCCACCTCGAAGCTGCGGGCGTTGATGCGATCCAGGATCTCCACGCACACGGCCGCCCTGCCCAGCGGGCCCGCCTGCCGCCAGGCCCGGACGCCCGCGGACATCGCCGCGAAGAGCCCGTCCAGGTCCTCGGCGGTGTAGCGGGGGTAGGTGATGTCCAGCCGTGGCCCGAACGGAGAGACCTCTGCGCCCCCCCACTCCTGCGCCGCAGGCTGGCTCGCCAACGCCTCGTACCGAGCGCCGAGGTGGGCAGCGTGCGCCGCCTCGCCGTCCGCGGCGGCCTGCTCGCCGTACACGCGCGGGGACGGCGACTCCGGGTAGCGGCTGTAGTACTCGCGGCTCCTGATAGCGGCCAGAGCGGTGTCGAGGACCTCGCGGTGGGTGTCCACGAGGTGCTCCAGGGCGGCTGGGGCGGTGGTTGCGGCTGGGGTGCTGGGTGAGGTCGTGCTGGGTGAGGTCGTCACGCCTCCCACCTTGCCGCATCGCCCCGGGTGCCGTCACCTCACCAGCGCTCCGAACGTCTACTGTCCTGGGAGTGAGCGACAGCGCAGACACCCTCCCTCCGTCCGTGCGGATCCTTGCTGCCGATGCGGTGATCGGGGTCGTGGGCGCAGGAACCATGGGTGGGGGCATCGCGGAGGTGGCTGCCCGCAGCGGCCACCAGGTGCTCCTGACGGACGTCTCCACCTTCGCCGCCCAGCGCGCCCTGGACGAGATCGCCGGCCGGCTGGAGAAGGACGTGGCCAAGGAACGACTGACCCAGGCCGAGGCCGACGCCATCACCGGCCGGCTGCATGCGGCGCCGGACGTGGACGACCTGGCCGGCTGCGCCCTGGTGGTCGAGGCCGTGGCCGAGGACCTGCAGGTCAAGCGAGACCTCATGTCCGGGCTGGAGAAGGTCCTGGACGACGACGCGGTGCTGGCCACCAACACCTCCTCGTTGTCGGTGACCGCCGTGGCCGGTGGGCTGCGGCTGCCGGGCCGGGTGGTGGGGCTGCACTTCTTCAACCCCGCTCCGCGGATGCGGCTCGTCGAGGTCGTCAGCGGCGACGCCACGGAGGCGGGCACCGTGGAGACGGTGTCCGAGCTGATGACCCGCTGGGGAAAGCAGCCCGTGCCCTGCACGTCGACGCCGGGCTTCATCGTCAACCGGGTGGCCAGGCCGTTCTACGGCGAGGCGCAGCGGTTGGTGGAGGAGAGGCTGGCCGACGCGGCCACCATCGACCTGCTGCTGCGCGAGGCCGGCGGCTTCCCGATGGGCCCCTTCGAGCTGACCGACCTCGTCGGGCAGGACGTCAACCTGGCGGTGTCGCGCTCGGTCTGGGAGCAGACCTTCCACGACCAGCGGTACGCGCCGACCGTGCTGCAGCAGCGGCTGGTCGACGCCGGTCGGTACGGCCGCAAGAGCAGCCGGGGGATGTACCGGTACGACGTGCCCGCGGGTCACCCCGAGGGTCCCCGCCCGCAGGCGCTGGCTGCGCCGCGCCGGCTGCCGCCCAAGAGGGTCCGCTACACGCAGGGCTGGTCGATCATGGAACCGCTGCTCGAGCGGATCGCTGCCGGAGGCGTGGAGGTGGCCGACGTCGGTGACACCGACGCCGCGTGCACCGACGAGATCGGCCTGCTGCTGCCCTCGGGAGGCAGGTTGCTGGAGACCGCCGGCCAGCCTGCCGGCCAGCTCGGTGAGGAAGTCGTCGTGCTGGACTGGGCGCTGGACGCGGTGACGACCACCAGGGTCGCGGTGGCGGCGTCGCCGCACTGCAGCGCGCAGACCCTCAGCGAGGCCATCGGTGTGCTGCAGGCTGGCGGGGTCGAGGTCACCGTCGTCGGGGACGGGCCGGGCCTGGTCGTGGCACGCACGGTCGCGATGATCATCAACGAGGCGGTGGACCTGGTGGCCCGTGGAGAGGCGCAGGGCGCCGACGTGGACACCGCGATGACGCTGGGCACCGGCTACCCGATGGGTCCGGTGCAGTGGGGCGAGGCGGTGGGTCCCTCGTGCGTGGTCGGGATCCTGGCCGGCCTGCACGACTGCATGCCCACCGGCCGCTACCGGATCTCATCCGCGCTGCGGCTGGCGGCCGACACCGGGGCACCGCTCGGTGCCTGACCCCGATCCTCGAACCAGCTCCCCCGCCGAGCCGGTGGCCGGCTGGGCGCAGCGGTTGTGGGCGCACGACGTGGCCAGCCGTGCGCTCGGGATGGAGCTGCTGATCGCAGGGGAGGGCTTCAGCACGGTGCGGATGCTGGTGCGAGGGGACATGGTGCAAGGCCATGGCACGGCTCACGGCGGCATCCTGTTCGCGCTGGCGGACACCGCGTTCGCCTTCTGCTGCAACGGTCCTGACCAGGTGGTGGTCGGCGCCTCGGCGGACATCACCTGGATCGCCGGCGCCCGGGCCGGTGACGTGCTGGTCGCCCAGGGCGAGCAGCGGTCCCGGTACGGTCGCAGCGGCGTCAGCCGGGTCCAGGTCGAGCGCCAGGCCGACGGGCTGCTGATCGCCCTGTTCCAGGGGCGCTCGCGCGATGTCACCGGGGGAACCCGGCCCGGGCGCACCTAGACTTCGCGCATGCGCATCCTCGTCACCGGCGGCGCCGGGTACATCGGTTCCCACACCGTGCTCCAGCTCCTGCAGGCCGGGCACGACGTCCTGGTCGTGGACGACCTGAGCAACTCCAGCTCCGAGGCGGTGCACAGGGTGAACGAGCTGGCTGGGCGGCGGGCCGAGCTGGTCGTCACCGACGTCCTGGACCGCGACGGCCTCGATGCCGCGTTCGCGAGGCTGGCCCCTGAGGCGGTGATCCACTTCGCCGGGCTCAAGGCCGTAGGCGAGTCGGTGCAGCAGCCGGCGCGCTACTACACGACCAACGTCGGCGGCACGCTGTCGCTGCTGGACGTGATGTCTGCCCACGACTGCCGGACGCTGGTCTTCTCCTCCTCGGCCACCGTGTACGGCGAGCCCGAGCGCGTCCCGATGACGGAGGACATGTCGACCTCCGGGACGAACCCGTACGGCTGGTCCAAGACGATGATCGAACGCATCCTGACCGACGTCGCGGCCTCCGACGAGCGCTGGCGGGTCGCGCTGCTGCGCTACTTCAACCCGGTCGGCGCCCACCCCTCCGGCCGGATCGGTGAGGACCCGCAGGGGATCCCGAACAACCTGTTCCCGTTCGTGGCACAGGTTGCCGTGGGCCGCAGGGACGAGGTCGTCGTCTTCGGCGACGACTACGACACCCCTGACGGCACCGGCCTGCGGGACTACCTGCACGTCGACGACCTGGCCGCAGGCCACCTGGCCGCGCTGACGCACGTGGGCGAGACCGCTCCGGGGGCCCACACCTGGAACCTGGGTACCGGCACGGGCCGTTCCGTCTTGGAGGTGGTGCAGGCGTTCCGTGAGGCCAGTGGGCAGCCCATCCCGCACCGTGTCGCTGCACGGCGTGCCGGCGACATCGCGGCCTCCTTCGCCGACGTGTCCCGCGCCAGGGACCAGCTCGGCTGGACGGCCGCACGCACCCTGTCGGACATGTGCCAGGACACCTGGCGCTGGCAGCAGGCGAACCCGCAGGGCTACGGCTCCGACTGAACGCACAGCACGCACCGTTCAGCACGCACCGTTCACTGCCGGTGCCGCACCGTGGCGAGCTCCTGGGTCGTGATCGTCCCCGCCGGCGGGTGCAGGAAGTCCCCGACCTGCTGCCTCCAGCGCTGGATGCTGGGGTGCTGCGAGTCGTCCACGAGCTCGGCCGTGGCGGTGTAGGAGTCGAACCCGTGGCCTGACCAGGGGTCGCTCAGCACCCGCTGCCTGGCCAGCGGCTGGCCGTGCACGGGATCGAGCAGGGGGTGCTCCACGGTCGACCAGGACTCTCGGTCGGGGTTGCGGGCCCCGTCGATCTCGACCACCGGGTCACCGCTGTTCTCCACCGACAGGGCGGCCACGTCTTCGGGAAGCTCGAAGAGCGAGACCGGGGACCCGAACGTCAGGACAGCAGTGACGTTGAAGCGCTGCCGGGAGGCGATGTCCGTGGCCAGCGTCGCGGCGGTGAGGCCACCCTGGCTGTACCCGACCGCCAGCACCGGGTCCCCGGGGGACACACCCGCCTCGAGCAGCGCCTTGTGTGCTGCCTCCACCGCGTCGGCGTCCACGCCGGCCACCATCGCCAGGTTGCTGGTGCCGTCAGCCGGCAGCGGGCCGCCCCGCACGGACCAGGTCTGGGTCGGCGGGAGGTAGACCACCCACCGTGGCTGCGCCGTCGACCCCGCGTCTATGCGGTCGACCCGGATCCGGCCGGGGGTGTAGGCGCGGACGGGTTCGCCGGGCCTTGCCGGCGCGTAGGGGGCCAGCCCCGAGAGCAGGCCGCTGACCGACCCAGCGGGGCTCCCGGGTCGGGCGGGGCCGACAGGGCTGACCACGACGGTGCCCTGACGGACCAGCCCCGCAGCCGTCCCGACCCCCACCATGGCACCCGCCAGCTCTGGAACGGTGTCCGGCACCGAGGTGACCGTGGTCCCACCCACCTGGACGGGACGCGCTCCCAGCACCAGGTCGATGCTGTCGGGGGCCAACGCGTCGACGGCCAGCGGGAGGGTGGCGACGAGCTCACGCGCCAGCCACGGGTTGCGCGCCAGCACCTGCTGGGCGGCCAGCGCCACCGCCGAGGCGTCTTCCCCCAGCCGCGCACCGATCTGGTCGTGCAGCTGCGACCACAGCGACGCGACAGCGTCCGGATCGAGCTCGCCGTCGCGGGCCATCCCCGCGGCCTGGGCCGCCGTGCCCACAGCCACCGGCACCGACCGCGCCAGCACCCAGGCCCCCGCGGTGGCCGTCACGACCAGGGCCACCGGGCCAGCCGCCGCAGGCGCGGCAAGCACACCCGTCGCGAGCAGGAACGGCGCGAGCTGTCGCCAGACAGCGCTGGCGAGATCCTGCGCATCGGTCTCGGCCACCCGGTACACCTCAGCAGCCAGGTGCAGCCTGGCGCCCAGCTCGGCGCTGCCGGCAGCGCACCTGCCCAGCCCGTCCGGCCCGCCGACTGCCTGCGCCAGGGCTCCCATCGTCTGTGCGGCGCCGTAGGGGTCCAGGGCGGCGGCGGCCCCCAGGACCGGGTGCGCGCCCAGTGCGAGCGCCTGCGGGACCAGACCGGCGACAGCCTCGGCCACCCGGACCACCTGGTCGGCGGTGGCGTGCATCGCCTCCGTCGTCGCGCTCACCCCCGCGCTGCCTCCGCGCACGACGAGCCCGTCGTCGGGCGAGCTCGCGCTGTTGCTGCTGGACCAGGCCGCCGCCGTCACGGTTGCCCGCCTCCGGCCGGGGGGAGGTGGTTGTCAAGGAGCCGCTGCGCCTCGCGGAAAACCCGGTCGATCTCGTCCAGGCGGTGCTCGGCCCGGCGAGCGTGCCCAGCCAGCGCGGCAGCAACAGCGTCGAGCTCGCCGGCACAGCGCTCGAGCCGGGCGACCTCCTGCAGGGCAGCGGCCTCGAAGGCATTGGCAGCGCCCGAGCGCCACTGCGTCCGGACGCAACGCCGCAGGTCGACCGCTCTGGCCCTGACCTGGTCGGCGAGCAGCGCCGCCCGCAAGGACAACCCGCCGACGACCGCGAACTCATCGACGGACGGGGGTGGTCGGTGCGACGTCATCGCGGCTCCTGCTGGATCGGTGGGCGGGAGCTGCGACGCTAGGCCGATCGAGGAGCTGTGCTGGGCTGTCGACCTGACGATGTGGACAGATGCGACCGGCGCAGGCCTATGGACCAGCCGGCGCAGAACCCACCACGGCTGCGGGAGTTGGGCCAAGATGGGCCGGTGAGCAGCCCGAGCCCGAGCCCCTACCGCGTCACCTTCGTGTGCTCAGGGAACAACTGCCGTTCACCCATCGCCGAGTACGTGCTCGCCGACGCGCTGGAGCGCGCCGGGCTGGCCGAGACCGTGCAGGTGGAGTCGGCCGGCACCGGCGACTGGCACATCGGCGAGCACGCCGACCCCCGGGCACTGGCCGCCCTGCACCTCGTCGGTCTGGACGCGACGGCGCACCGGGCGCGGCTGCTGGACCCGCAAGCCTTTGCCAGCGCCGACCTCGTCATCGCGCTGGACGCCGGCCACCTGCGCGACCTGAGGTCCCTGGTCACCTCACCGGCGGGAGCCGGCCGCATCCACCTGCTGCGTTCCTTCGACGCCAGACCGGGCCAGGACCAGGACGTCGCCGATCCGTTCTACGGCGGTGAGGACGACTTCGCGCGCGTGATCGAGCAGGTCCAGGCAGCGGTACCCGGTCTGCTGCAGCGGATCAGGTCGGACCTGCAGGCCCGGGGCCGGCAGGCGCAGGGACCGCACGACCCAGAGGCCGACTCCTGAGGGTCAGTACAGGTCGAGGTTGGGAAACTTTCGGTCAGCGGCGGCGATGGGGCCCTGACGAGTGCGGGCGAACGGGGGCTTCGGCGACGCTGATGCCCCCGTTTGGCCGCACTCGCGGTAGGGGGCGAGAATAGCCCGGTCAGCGAAGGTCGTCACAGACCCTTGACGGCTGCCAGCACCTTGCCCAGCGAGTCCTTGGCGTCGCCGAACAGCAGCGTCGTGTGCGGCTCGTAGAGCAGCTCGTTCTCGATGCCGGCGAACCCCGGGCGCATCGAGCGCTTGAGGAAGACGACCTGCTTGGCCTCCCCCACGTCCAGGATCGGCATACCGTAGATGGGCGAGCCGGGCGAGGTCTTGGCGGCGGGGTTGACCACGTCGTTCGCGCCGACCACGAGTGCGACGTCGGCGGTCCGCATCCGCGGGTTCACCTCGTCCATCTCGGCCAGCACCTCGTACGGGACGTTGGCCTCGGCCAGCAGGACGTTCATGTGCCCGGGCATGCGCCCAGCCACCGGGTGGATGCCGTACACGACCTCGGTGCCCCTCGCCTCGAGGGCAGAGGCGAGCTCGGCCATCGTGTGCTGCGCCTGCGCGACCGCCAGGCCGTAGCCCGGTACCACCACCACCGACTGGGCGTACCCGAGCAGGATCGCGACGTCCTCGGGCGAGGACGATCGGACAGGACGGTCCGACACCGTCGTGGAGCCCGCGGTGGACCCGCCCTTGAGCGCGCCGAACAGGATCCCGGTGACGGAGCGTCCCATCGCCGAGGCCATGGCCTGGGTCAGGATCGTGCCCGAGGCTCCGACCAGGGTCCCGGCCACCAGCAGCAGGACGTTGTCCAGCACGAACCCTGAGGCCGCCACCGCCAGGCCGGTGAAGGCGTTGAGGAGGGAGATGACGATGGGGACGTCCGCGCCACCGACCGGCAGCACCAGCAGCAGGCCGACGGCTGTGCCCGCCAGGAGCAGCAGCACCGCCCACGCGGTGTCGCCTGTGGCCATGAGCACGCCCGCCAGCACGAGCGAGGCCAGCAGCGACCCGATCATCAGCCACCTCTGACCCGGCAGCAGCACGGGCCGGGTCGTCATCACCTCCTGGAGCTTGAGGTAGGTGACGACCGAGCCGGAGAACGACACGGCGCCGACCAGCACGGTGAACGCGACGGCGAGCAGCACACCGGCGCCCTGCTCGCGCTGCTCACCAAGCTCGAGCAGCGCCACCAGTGCCGCGGCTCCTCCGCCCACCCCGTTGAACAGGGCGACCAGCTGTGGCATCGCCGTCATCTGCACCCGCCGCGAGACGGGCACCGCCACAGCGGATCCCACCAGCACCGCGATGCCGATGGCCACCAGGTTGTCGAGTTCGGTCGAGAGCACCACGGTCACCATGGCGATCAGCGCACCGAACGCGCCGATGTGGTTGCCCCGACGGGCCGACCGCGGGCTACTGAGCCCCTTGAGCGCGAGGATGAAGCAGATGGCTGCGACGAGATAGGCCAGCGCCGTCCAGGTGGGGGTGAGCAGGTTCATGCGCCGTTCCCCTTCTTGATCTCCTTGGGGTGTCGGCCGGAGACGGCCTTGGACGGGCCTCTGCCCTTGAACATCTCCAGCATCCGGTCGGTCACCACGAAGCCCCCGACCAGGTTCACCGTCGCGAGCACAACCGCGAGCAGGCCGACGCCGAGCGTCAGGGGGTCGTGGGCGTTGCCCGCCACCAGCACCGCGCCGAGCAGGATGATCCCGTGGATCGCGTTGGCCCCCGACATCAACGGGGTGTGCAGGGTGCTGGACACCTTCGAGACCACCTCGAAGCCGACGAAGACCGCCAGCACGAAGATGGTCAGCAGGGCGATGCCGTCCATCAGCTCTCCTTCGTGGTGCTGGTGGGCTCGTCCGGCGTGCCGACGGCAGTGGCCCCGGTCCTGGCGGGTGGATCAGGCTGCTCGGCCGCCGGCTGGGCAGCGGGAGCCAGACCGAGCAGCTCGGCGGTGGGTGCGTGCTGGACGGCGCCGTCGTGCGTCACGCAGGCGCCCTGCACCACCTCGTCCCCGAAGTCCGGGGTGACCAGGCCGTCCGCGGTCATCAGCAGCAGCAGGTTCACCACGTTCTTGGCGTACAGGCGCGAGGCGTCCACGGGCATCGTGCTGGCGGCGTCCTTCATGCCGACCAGGACCACGGTGCCCTGCTCGCAGGGGACCTGCACGTCCTGGCCGGCGACCGAGCCCTCGACGTTCCCGCCGGACTCTGCGGCCAGGTCGATCACCACCGAGCCGGGCTTCATCGCGGTGAGCATGGCCCAGGTGACCAGCTGGGGGGCCGGCCGGCCGGGGATGGCTGCGGTGGTGATGAGCACGTCGGCCGAGGCCACGTGCGGTGCCAGCAGCTCCTGCTGGCGGGCTGCCCGGTCCTGGGCCATCTCGCGCGCGTAGCCGCCCGTGCCCTCGATGGCCTCGAGGTCGAGCTCGATGAACTTCCCGCCCATGGAACGCACCTCGTCGGCCGAGGCGGGGCGCACGTCGTAGGCGCTGACCTTGGCGCCCAGCCGCTTGGCGGTCGCGATGGCCTGCAGCCCTGCGACCCCGGCGCCGAGCACGACCACCGAGGCCGGCGGGACCGTGCCCGCAGCGGTCATGAACAGCGGAAGGAACCGGGGCAGCCGCATCGAGGCCTCGATCACGCACCGGTACCCGGCGACCAGTGCCTGGCTGGTCAGCGCGTCCATCGACTGCGCCCGCGAGATGCGCGGCACGAGCTCGAGCGCGAAGGAGGTCACGTGCGCCTGGGCGAGAGCCTTGACCGTGGGCAGCTGGGTGGAGGGTGAACCCAGCCCGATCGTGATCGCGCCTTGCTTCAGCTTCTGCGGGACGCGGGGGTGCAGCGGCCGCACGTGCAGCAGCACGTCCACGACGCCGGCGTCGATGGCGTCGACCACCTCGGCGCCGGCCTCCGCGTAGGCCCGGTCGGGTATGGAGCAGTGGGTGCCTGCTCCGGACTGGACTGCCACCTCGAGACCGGCGCGCACCATCAGCGCGACGGTCTCCGGGGTGACGGCGACCCGGCGTTCTCCCGGGATGGTCTCTGCGGGGACGGCGACCTTCACGCCGGTCAACCTAGCGGGCCGCTCAGACGGCGGACGCCGTGCCTGGCGGACGCGGGGTGCGCGGCGTGCCCTCCAGCACCTCCACCTCGTCCACCCTGAGCAGCGTGCCCTGCTGGACGGTGCTCATCATCCCCGTCCTGATCCGCCCGACGACCCGAACCCGGCACCCGACCAGGTGCGCGCACGACCTGCCGACCTGCCACTGGCCGCCGTCAGCGCCCCGCAGCACGACCGAACCGTGCTCCACCCCCTCCTCGACCTGCCCCTCCACGACCACAGCTCCCTGCTTGCTCTCGTCCATGCCCCACAGGTACCGCGTCCTGGTGTCGCGCGCCAGGGGTAGCGTCCGCCACGTGCACGCACCCGACCGTTCCCGCCGCAGCCGGCCTGTCGTCGGACTGGTCTTCGCACTGCTGGCCTCGGTGCTGTTCGGGATCAACGGAACGGTCAGCAAGCTGGCCCTGGAGAACGGCCTGAGCCCGCTGCGGCTGGTCGAGATCCGCTCGGTGGGGTCGGCTATGCTGCTGGTCGCACTGGTCACGGTGACCCGCCCTCGCACGCTGCGGGTGACGCGGGGCGACCTGGGCTTCCTGCTGATGGCCGGCGTCGTCGGCATCGCCCTGGTGCAGTGGCTGTACTTCGTGGCCATCGCCCGCCTCCCGGTGGGGATCGCGCTGCTGGTGGAGTACCTGGCCCCGGTGATGGTGGTGCTGTGGGTGCGCTTCGTGCGGCGTGAGCAGGTGCGCTCGCGCATGTGGGCCGCGCTGGGGCTGGCGCTGGTGGGCCTGGCCGTGGTCGCCCAGGTGTGGCGTGGCCTCACGCTGGACGGCATCGGGCTGCTGGCAGCGCTGGGAGCCGCAGCCGCCCTGGCCGCCTACTACCTGACCGGGGAGAAGGGGCTGACGACGCGGGACGAGCTGAGCCTGGCTGCGTGGATCTTCGTTGCTGCCGGGCTGTTCTGGTCGGTGCTGCTGCCCTGGTGGACGTTCCCTTTCGACGTGCTGGGCCAGTCGGTGCCGCTGCCCGGCCCGCTGGAGCCGGCGGCGGCGCCCATGTGGGCCCTGGTCAGCTGGATCACGGTGCTGGGGACGGTGATGCCGTACGTACTGGTGCTGGCCGCGATCCGTGTCCTGGGGCCCGCGCGCACCGGTCTGGTGGGCATGACGGAGCCGGTGCTCGCGGCGCTGGTCGCATGGCTCGCGCTGGGCGAGGCGTTGACGCCTGTGCAGCTGGCCGGCGGCGCTGTGGTGCTGAGCGGCATCGTGCTGGCCGAGACCGCCCGAGCAGCACCCCAAGCGCGCCAGAGCTCGCACGGCGTGCTGCCGGAAGGCATGGCGCCGTGATCATCGAGGTGCTCGCCCTGGTGGTCTCGCCGGGGCACAACTACTGGTTCCACGGCAAGCCTGAGAACGGGGTCGGGCCCCACCCCACGTCCTACCCGTCACAGGTCGAGGTGGTGGCGGGCTCGGGGATCGTCGGTGACCGGTTCTTCGGCGCCGACGACAAACTGCGGTCTCCGCTGTCCTTTCTCGCCGCCGAGGACGTCGAGGCGGTCGGGACGCTGCTGGGGCTCGACCAGCCGCTCGATGCGCGGCTGGCACGGCGCAACGTGGTGGTTCGCGGGGTCGAGCTCAAGGATCTGCGCCACCGCCGGTTCCGGCTCACGCAGGGTCGCGAGGTCCTGGAGCTGCAGGGAGGCCGGGAGACGGCTCCGTGTGACTGGATGGACCTGGTGCTGGCTCCCGGGGCGCGGGACGCCCTACGCGGTCGCGGTGGCCTGCGAGTCCGTCCGCTGTCCACCGCGGTGCTAAGGATTGGTTCGGCCAGGCTCGACGTTGCCTCATGACCCTTGTGCAGCGGACGTTTCGACTCTATGCTCGAACACCTGTTCGATACTTGGAAGCGGCCTCACCGACAGCGGCACCAGCAAGCGACCGCTGCAACGGCATCCCGCGGCTGGTCGCCCAGTCACTGGTGCGCCTGACCTCGCTGGAACGTGAACACTCCGCACACCCCACCCGCTGCGCAGCCCCTGCTCGGACCTGACCGGGGAAGAGGCGCTGCAGGTCATCGAGGCGGTTGAGCGGGTCAAGGGCTGGCTCGATGCCGTGTCCCTGGACGCGACCCAGCGCCTGCACCAGGAGATGACCTACCTGGGCTGGGACCTCATGCCGGACGGGGTAAGCAGGTCTGAGATCACCTCCATGCTGGAGGAGAGCGAGCGCATGACGATCACTGAGATCACCTCCGCCACCGGCCAGGGCGCAATGGAGTGCGCTGCCCGAGTGTCGTTCGCCACCGCTGACCCAGCACGGACGTCAGACCTCGCCGACCGCCTGCGTCAGGGCCAGACGTCCTGGCACCGGGTCGACCAGATCCACCAACGCACCTCCGGGTGCGAGGAGTCCGACCTGCCCACGATCATCGACCGGGTCCTGGCCCCCCGCCGTGACGGCTCCCCCTGCTCCATGCCTCAGTCCAGGCGCCGGCTCGCCCGTCAGATCACCCTGCACGACCCCGAAGCCGGTCCTCAGGCCCGCGCGAACGCCCTGGCCGAACGCTTCGTCGGCCTGCAGCCCTACCCGGACGGGACCGCGGCCCTCACCATCACCGGTGACAGCGCCCGAGCCGGCGCCGCCCTGCAACGCATCGACGCCATCGCCCGCCGCATCAAAGCCGCAGGGCTGGCCCAGCACGGACAGGGCACCCCGGTCGCGGAGGCCCGCACCCTGGCCAACCTGCGCTCCGACGTCGCACTGGACCTCATCCTCAACGGCCAGATCATCGTCCCCACCTGCGGGATCAGCTCCGGGCCAGCGATCACCCCGCAACCGGCCGGGGAAGAAGAACAAGACCACGCAGACCTCGACGACGCACGCCCCGACCACGCGGACACCGACGACGCAGAGACTTCGCTGCCCATCACGACCTACCAGGCCCTCGGAGAGCTCCTCCCGCACAGGTGCAGGTAGTGGTGTCCCTGAGCACCCTGATGGGCCTGGACGAACGCACCGCCGACCTGGTCGGGCACGGCACCATCAGCGCTGGGCACGCACGCGAGCTCGCCGTCGCTGGCGGCACGGTATGGCAACGGCTGGTCACCGACCCCCTCACCGGCACCGCCCTGGAGGTTTCGACCATCCATACCGCCCCACCGCCCGCATGCGCGCCGACATCATCGTCCGCGACGGCCTGTGCCGAGGCGTGGGCTGCACCCTGCCCGCCTACGGCTGCGAGCTCGACCACACCATCAACTGGCCCACCGGGCCCACCACCGGGGCGAACCTCACCGCCCTGCACCGCGGCCACCACAATGTCAAGACCCGACGATGGTGGCGCGCCCGAGCCCTTCCCGAGCAGTTGCTGGGATGGACCAGCCCGATGGGACGCCAGTACACCACCGAACCGCACAGCTACGACGACCCCGACAACGAGCCCGCGCCCAGCCCCCCGTTGGGCGACCCGCCGTTCTGAGACCCGAGCCAGGTGCCGCGTCAGTCGCTGTGCCGGTCCGCCAGCGGGCTCGCGGGCGTTTGCCGACGCGGTGTGGGTTCTCCGGCAGAGGTCCGACGAAGAATTCGTGGGCAACCATCGCCAGGGCCTGGGGGAGCACCTCCGCGAGCTGGCGACGTGCTGTCGGCGCGATCTCGAGCGAGTACCGGTCCTGCTGAGTGCTCACGCCATCGGCCGGCGACCTCGCCACTCCATGGCCGCCACGAGGTCGGCCTCGGACTCCCCCTTGCCGTCGGCCAGCTCGGCGTCGGAGGCGGCGAGCCGGCGCATCGCGTCGGGGTCGGGGTCGGGGTCGGACAGGATCGCGAGCGTCTCCTCGAGAGACGCAAGGTCCTCGGGCGCTATCAGGACGGCAGCAGGCCGGCCGTGCACCGTCACGGTGATCCGCTCGTGCTGACCACCCACGCGCCCCACGACCTCGGACAGAGGTGCCTTGGCCTGGGCGAGAGACATCGACGTCGTCATGGTCACAGGTATGACTACGCCTGACGGAGTTTGGTCTAAGCCACCACGACGCCAACCCCGACGCTGGTGGCGCGCCCATCGCCTCCCCGACCAGGTGCTGGGATGGATTAGCTTGCTGGGACGCCGCTACACCACCCCGCACGGAGAAGTGGCCTTGATCGCCGTCCCTTCGCCAAGCATGATCGACACGTTGCCCATCGTGCATGACCTCCGTACGGGTCTAGCCTGCGCCCGCCACGTCCCCGGACCGTCGCCGGGTACGTTTAGGGGGCGCCCCAGCGACGGTTCACCTCCGTGGCCACCACCAGGTCCTGCCACCCCATCCCCACGCTCTTGAACACCGTCGGTCGACGATCCGCCCGCTGCCCTGCCAGGAGCTTCCCAGCCCCAGCGGTACTGACCAGTTCGGCAAGGGTCTCGCACCCGTGGACCTCGAGAAAGCCTTCCTGCACGGCCATCGCCACGTCACCGGCCTCGCGCAGCGCCGTCGCCCGGTCCTCCACCACGACGTGCGCCCGACCCATCAGATTCGCATCGAGCTCGCGGCGGTCCGGTCGATGCGAGCCGACGGCCACCACGCAGGCCGAGTCCTGGACCAGTGCGCCGTCGAACAGCGGGACGGCGGATGACGTGGCACACACGATCACCTCCCCCGCCCGAACGGCGTCGATGACGGCATTGAGCTCCTCGGGAACGCTGACGGCCACACCGAGCTCCGCTACGCGTGCCGCCAGTGCGCCGGCGCGCTCCGCGCTGAGTCCCACGACCGCGACCTCGGTCACCGGACGTACGGCCAGGACGGCCTGCACGTGCCCCCACGCCTGCGGCCCCGATCCGAAGACCACGAGCCGAGCAGCGTCCGGCCGTGCCAGACGACGCACGGCCAACGCCGAGACCGCAGGGGTACGCAGTGCCGTGAGGGCAGAGCCGTCCAGAAGCGCTTCCGGGACGAGCGTCTCGGCATGGAGCAGCAGGTAGACGCCGTGGATGCGAGGCAGCCCGCGAGCCGCGTTGCCCGCCGCCAGGGCGACGATCTTGACGCCCACCGACTCCTCGCTGCTGCTCGGCATCAGCAGCAGCTCACCCGCAGCTACGTCCACGCCGATCCGCGCCGGGTCCTGCGCCGGGTCGAGACCGCGCAGCAGCGCCCGCTCCAGCGCGTCGGCGGCCTCCGTGACCGGCAGCAGGCGGCCGATCTCCTCGGCACCGATCCAGGGCAGCTGGCTCACCCAGGCACCGTAGCCCGGCCAGGCGAGCTTCCAGCCTCTGGGACGATGGGGCACGTGACCGACCCTGCCGCTCCCACTGCCCCCTCCAGCACAGACAGCGCCCCGACCACCTTGGCCGGTGCCGGCATCGCCCTCGGGTCGCTGGACGGCCGCTACCGTCCGGTGGTCGCTCCACTCGTGGAGCACCTGTCCGAGGCCGCCCTCAACCGCGAGCGGGTGCGGGTGGAGATCGAGTGGCTCATCCACCTCACCGACACCGGCACGGTCCCCGGTGCCGACCCCCTCGCGGACGAGGAGAAGGCCAGGCTGCGTGCAGTTGTGGCCGGGTTCAGCGTCGACGAGGTGGCCGAGCTGGCCCTCATCGAGCGCGAGACCGCGCACGACGTCAAGGCTGTGGAGTACTTCGTCAAGCGCCGCCTGAGCGGGACACCGAGCGAGCGCGCGTCCGAGCTGGTGCACTTCTGCTGCACCAGCGAGGACATCAACAACCTGTCCTACGCCCTCATGGTGCAGGGCGCTGTGCGCGAGGTCTGGCTGCCCCGGGCGCAGAAGCTCGTCGACGAGCTGGCGACCACGGCCAGGCAGCTACGGGCCGTCCCGATGCTCGCGCGCACCCACGGTCAGCCTGCGACCCCCACCACGATGGGCAAGGAGCTGGCGGTGCTGGCTCACCGGCTGCAACGCCAGCTGGGCCGGATCGAGGGCGCCGCGTACCTGGGCAAGCTCAACGGCGCCACCGGCACCTACGGCGCCCACGTCGCGGCCGTCCCCGACGCCGACTGGGAGCTGGTCTCGCGCGCCTTCATCGAGGGACTGGGTCTGACGTGGAACCCGCTCACCACCCAGATCGAGTCGCACGACTGGCAGGCCGAGCTGTACGCCGACCTCGCCCGGTTCAACCGGGTGCTCCACAACCTGGCCACGGACATGTGGACGTACATCTCGATGGGCTACTTCACCCAGCAGCTGGGAGCGCACGGCTCGACCGGGTCCTCGACGATGCCGCACAAGGTGAACCCGATCCGGTTCGAGAACGCCGAGGCCAACCTCGAGGTGTCCTGCGCCCTGCTCGACGTGCTGGGATCGACGCTGGTCACCAGCCGGCTCCAGCGCGACCTGACCGACTCCTCGATGCAGCGCAACATCGGCACCGCCTTCGGCCACTCGTTGCTGGCTCTGGACAACGTCGCCAAGGGCCTGGCCGGCGTGGAGGCGGCACCTGAAGCCATGTCCGCCGACTTGGACGCCAACTGGGAGGTGCTCGGCGAGGCGGTCCAGTCCGCCATGCGCGCTGCCGGGGTGGCCGGCGCGACGGGCATGCAGAGCCCGTACGAGCGGCTCAAGGACCTGACCCGGGGGCGGCGCGTGGACGGGCCCGCGATGCGAGAGTTCGTCGCGGGGCTGGGCCTGCCGCCAGAGGTCGAGAAGCGACTGGTGGCGCTCACGCCAGCCGGATACACGGGGCTGGCCGCCGACCTCGTGTCGCACCTGGGCTGAACGGGCGAAGCCGACCAGCGCGGCCACCCGGGACGGCGCCGGCCACGTAGATTCTGAGCCAGACCCCAGCCTTCCCAGGTTCGGGGTGGACAGTCAGTGAGCAGGTCGGGGCGAGCCTGACCATCGACACCCAGGAGACCCCATGCGCACCAAGACAGCAGCCATCACCGCCGCAGGTGCACTGGCTCTGTCGGCGCTCGGAGGGGTCGCCTTCGCCAGCCCGCTCCTGGCTGACAACACACCCAGTGCCAGTGCCAGTGCCAGTGCCAGTACCAGTGCAGACGCAGACGCAGACGCAGACGATGCGGACGACGCTGGACGCACGGCCGAGCGGGCCGCCGTCATCGCGGCTGAGCTCACCGGTCTGGTCGAGGACGGCACCCTCACGCAGGAGCAGGTCGACGAGGTCGCCACAACCCTGTCGGAGTCGGTGCCCGGCAAGGGCATGGGCATGGCTCACGGCAAGGGCATGGCTCACGGCATGGGCGACGGCCGCGGTGCGCACGGGGCTGACAAGGGGCACGGGGCTGACAAGGGGCACGGGGCTGACAAGGAACATGGGCCGGGCCTGCGCGGCCGGGGCAGCTGGCATGTCATCGCGGACACCCTCGAGACCGCGGCATCGACCCTCGGCCTGCCGCAGGACGCGCTCGTCACCGAGCTGGGTGCGGGCAAGACCCTGGGCGAGATCGCGGACGCAGAGGGCGTCGACCGCGCCACCCTGGTGGACGACCTGGTGACGACGTTGACGGCCGAGGCGGGTGAGCGGGTCGCTGACGGCACGCTGTCGCAGGAGCAGGCGGACGCGATCACCGCCGAGCTCGACCACCGCGTCACCGAGGCACTGGACCGGCAGCTGCCGGGGGGCCACGGCGGTCCCAAGGGCACCGACGACGAAGGCGACAGCTGACCTCGCAGGCCGCCGGCTCCAGGTGGCAGGCAGACCAGTCGCTGGCAGGTGTACCGGGTGGACCCGGGCTCGATCGACGGCGCGCCGCGTAGCATCCGGGCATGGCTGACCGGATCCTCGTCTACGCAGTGACGGGGTCGGGCAAGACGACCCTGGCAGCAGCCATCAGCGAGCGGACCGGCCTGCCCTGGCACTGCGTGGACGACCTCACCTGGGAGCCAGGCTGGAAGGCGGTGCCGCTCAGCGAGCAACGTCACCGCATCGCCGGCATCTGCACCGGCGAGAAGTGGGTCCTTGACACCGCCTACAGCGCGTGGATCGACGTCCCAATGGCACGAGCGGATGTGGTCCTCGCCCTGGACTACCCCCGGGTGGTCTCGCTGAACCGGCTGCTGCGCCGGACGGTGTTGCGAGCGCTCGACCAGCGTCCCGTGTGCAACGGCAACACCGAGTCGTTCCGTCAGGCCTTCTCCAGGGACTCGATCATCGGATGGCACTTCCGCTCCTTCGCGCGCAAGCGGGCCCGCATCCGGCGCTGGGTCGAGGACCCGCCAGGGCCGACGGTTGTGCGTCTGACCTCGCCGCGGGCGACCCGTCGCTGGCTCCGCTCGCTGAGTTCCTGAGTTCCTGAGTCGCTGAGTCGCTGAGTCGCTGCGTGGGGGCGGCCGCACCTGCGTCATCGTCGACGCCAAGCCGGACTGTAAGGTCTGGCCGGGGCGGGGTACGGCGTCCCGTCGGACATCGACCCTTGGGGGAAGTGTGGATCTGTATCTGACCCACCGCGCAGAGGGTGCTCATGTGGTCCTCGAGGTGGCCGGCGAGATCGACGTGGATTCGGCCCCCGTGCTGCAGGAACGCCTGGAGACCCTCGTCGACGAGGGGCACCACAACCTGGTGCTCGACATGGAGGACGTCGACTTCCTCGATTCTGCCGCGTTGGGGGTCCTGGTGAACGGCCTGAAGCGGGTCCGGGCCCACGACGGCTCGTTGAGACTGGTGATCCCTCAGGAGAAAATCCGCAAGGTCTTCCAGATCACCGGCCTGACCAAGGTCTTCGCCATCCACCCCAGCGTGGGCGAAGCCCTCTCCGCCGGCAGCCCTGCCGGCTGAAGATCGGAATACCCTCCCCGGGTATCCTGTTGGAGCAGATGACCACTCCAGGAGGAACCGTGCCCGACCATCCCGGCTACAGCGGCAGCAAGGACGACTACCTCAAGCGGCTGCGCCGCGTCGAGGGCCAGGTCCGAGGCATCCAGCGCATGGTCGACGAGGACACGTACTGCATCGACGTCCTGACCCAGGTGGCCGCAGTGACCAAGGCGCTGCAGGCGGTGAGCCTCGGACTCCTCGAGGACCACGTGGCGCACTGCGTCGTGGACGCAGCGCGCAGGTCCGACGCCGAGGCCGCCACCAAGGTGCGCGAGGCAGCCGATGCCATCGCCCGCCTCGTCCGCAGCTGATCCACTCTCCAACCCACCACCCAAACACACCAAGGAGATCCCATGACCACCATCACGATCCAGGTCACCGGCATGACGTGCGGCCACTGCGTCAGCTCGGTCACCAGCGAGCTGACCGAGATCGACGGCGTCACCGCCGTCGACGTGAACCTCGTTCCCGGTGAGGTCTCGACCGTGAACATCACCTCGGACGCGCCCCTCGACGACGCCGCCGTCGCGGCCGCCGTCGACGAGGCCGGATACGCCGTGCAGCGATGACCGCTCCCTCCACCCGGCACCAGGCTGGCACCGCCAGTGGCGCACGGGAGGTTCAGCTGGGCATCGGCGGAATGACGTGCGCCTCCTGCGCGACCCGGGTGGAGAAGAAGCTCAACAAGCTCGAGGGCGTCCTGGCCACCGTGAACCTGGCCACCGAGACCGCGACGGTCGTGGCCGAGCCGTCGGTGAGCGACGACCAGCTCGTCGCCACCGTGGAGAAGACCGGGTACACCGCCGAGGTGCACACCGAAGAGCACGCCGGTGCGGCTGACGACTACGACCCCTCGGACCTGCGCCGCCGGCTCGTGGTCTCGGCCGCGCTGGCTGTGCCCGTGGCCCTGCTGTCGATGGTCCCGGCGTTCCAGTTCGACTACTGGCAGTGGCTCACCCTCGCGCTCGCCCTGCCCGTGGTCACCTGGGGTGCGTGGCCGTTCCACCGTGCGGCGGCGGTCAACGCCCGGCACGGCGCCTCCACCATGGACACCCTGGTCTCGATCGGGGTCATCGCAGCGACCGCGTGGTCGCTGTGGGCCCTGCTGCTGGGCGGCGCTGGCGACCCGTCGATGCGGATGTCGATGGACCTGCTACCCCAGCCGTTCTGGTCGCAGGACCCCCAGCGGGGCATGGGCGGGGTAGCGCACGGCGCCGAGCTGTACCTGGAGGTGGCCGCAGCCGTCACCGTCTTCCTGCTCGCCGGCCGGTATGCCGAGTCACGCGCCAGGCGCAGCTCCGGCGAGGCGCTGCGGGCGCTGCTGGATCTCGGCGCCAAGGACGTGGCCGTGCTCCAGGCGGGCGTCGACGGCCCGCGCACCGAGGTGCGGGTCCCGATCCAGCAGCTCAGGGTCGGCACCGAGTTCGTGGTGCGGCCCGGGGAGAAGATCGCCACGGACGGCACGGTTCTGGAAGGTCACAGCGCCGTCGACACCGCTCTGCTGACCGGGGAGCCGGTGCCCGTCGATGTCGGGCCGGGCGATGACGTCGTCGGCGCCACCGTCAACACCTCCGGACGGCTGGTGGTGCGCGCCACCCGCGTCGGCTCGGACACCCGGCTGGCCCAGATCGGCCGCCTCGTCACGGCGGCCCAGACCGGCAAGGCCCCCGTGCAGCGCCTGGCCGACCGCGTCTCCGCCGTGTTCGTGCCCGTCGTGCTGGTCCTCGCCGTCGTGACGCTCGCGGTCTGGCTCCTGGCCACGGGCGATGCGACGGCCGCCTTCACCGCTGCCGTCGCCGTCCTGATCATCGCCTGCCCGTGCGCCCTCGGTCTGGCAACACCCACGGCCCTGCTGGTCGGAACCGGCCGCGGTGCCCAGCTCGGGATCCTCATCAAGGGCCCGCAGGTGCTGGAGAGCACCCGGCGCATCGACACCGTCGTGCTCGACAAGACCGGCACGGTCACCACCGGCCAGATGGGGCTGGACGACGTCGTCGCCGCACCTGGCGAGAGCACCGACGAGGTGCTGCGCCTGGCCGCAGCGCTGGAGAGCGCCAGCGAGCACCCGGTGGCCACGGCGCTCACCGCGGCCGGCCGGCAGCGGCTCGGCACGCTCCCTGGCGTGGACCACTTCTCGAACGAGGCCGGCTCCGGCGTCCGGGGCACGGTGGACGGCAGGGAGATGCTGGTCGGCCGCCCGAGCTGGCTGGCCCGCGAGGGCGTGACCATCTCAGAGGCTGTGCGCGAGGCCACCGCCGCGGCCGAGGCGCGCGGTTCCACCGCCGTTGTAGCGGCCTGGGACGGGCAGGCACGAGGGGTGCTGGCGGTGGCCGACACCGTCAAGCCGACCTCGGCGCAGGCCATCTCGCAGCTGCGCGAGCTGGGCCTGACGCCGGTGCTGCTGACCGGTGACAACTCCACCACCGCGCGCGCCGTCGCTGCAGAGGTGGGCATCGCTGCGGACGCGGTCTTCGCCGAGGTGCACCCCGAGGACAAGGTGGACGTGGTCCGCCGCCTGCAGCAGCAGGGCAAGGTCGTGGCCATGGTCGGTGACGGGGTCAACGACGCCGCGGCGCTGGCCCAGGCCGACCTGGGCCTGTCCATGGGCACCGGCACGGACGTCGCCATCGAGGCCTCTGACCTGACGCTGGTACGCGGCGACCTGCTCTCGGTGCCGGCGGCCATCAGGTTGTCGCGGCGCACGCTGAGCACCATCAAGGGCAACCTGTTCTGGGCCTTCGCCTACAACGTCGCAGCGATCCCGCTGGCGGCGCTCGGGCTGCTCAACCCGCTGCTGGCCGGGCTGGCGATGGCGTTCTCGTCGGTGTTCGTGGTGACGAACTCGTTGCGGCTGCGCAGCTTCCGATGAGCCTGGAGGCATCCGAGGCCGAGACATCCGGCAGCTCGGAGTGCGTCGAGCGCCCACGGCTGCGCGCCGAGGTGCTCATCGTGCTGGGCCTGTCCCTGGGCCAGTCGGCCGTGTACGCCGTCATGAGCCTGGTGGCCAAGCTGTCGCAGGGGCCGATCGGCCAGGCCACGGCGACGATGAACCCCTCCCGCAGCGAGCGCTCCTACCTCGACCTGACCTACCAGCTGCTCGGCATCGGCTTCGCGCTGGTCCCGGTGGTGCTGGCACTGTTCCTGCTCAGCGGCCACGGACGCTCCGCCGTGCACCGGCTCGGGTTCGACCTCGCCAGGCCGGTGCGTGACCTGGCGCTGGGTGCCGGGCTCGCGGCGGTCATCGGCATCCCCGGTCTGGGGCTGTACGCGGCCGGCCGAGCCCTGGGCGTCACCGCCCAGATCATCCCCTCCGCCCTGGACGCGTACTGGTGGACCATCCCCGTGCTGGTGCTGTCGGCCGTGCAGAACGCGGTGCTCGAGGAGGTGGTCGTCGTCGGCTACCTGTTCACGCGGCTGGACCAGATGCGCTGGGCCGCGCCCGTGATCGTGGTGGCATCGGCGCTGCTGCGCGGGACGTACCACCTCTACCAGGGCTTCGGACCGTTCGTCGGCAACGTGGTGATGGGGCTGGTCTTCGGCCTCGCCTACCTGCGGGTCCGCCGGGTGATGCCGCTGGTGGTGGCACACACCGTGCTCGACATCGTCGCGTTCGTGGGGTACGACCTGTTCGCGGACGACCTCGGCCTGCGCTGAACGTCGTCCGGCCGACCCCACCGCGCACTTGGTCGGGGTTGTGTCGCTTCGGGACCATCCCAGGCGACAACACCCGGACCAAGTGTCGGAGGATTGGACTAGAGCGTGACCGGACCGCTCGCGGTGTCGAAGGTGACGCTCAGCAGGCCGGGGGTGCCCCTGGGGGCGATCCAGTCGACCTCGAGGTCTCGCAGCGGGCCGCTCACATCGGTGCCGAGCCAGTCGGTGACGCGCCGGGGATCACCGGCGATCTGCAGCCCCGCGATGCTCACCGAGGACTCCTTGTCGGCACCGGGTCGCAAGGAGTCCGCGATCTCCCAGTGCAGGAAGAACGGCAGCTGCGGGTCGCTGATGAGGCCGTTGACCCCCAGCTGGCGCCAGCACAGCTCCACACCGTCCGGGCGGCGTCTGCTGCCGGGCACCGACTCCCGCCCGAGACGCTGCTCCAGCGGGGCCATGTCGTCGACCGAGACCACCCAGCCGAGCCAGCCACCGCCGGACTCGGAGCGGGACCGGACCGCTACCCCGAACGGGGCACGGTAGGAAACCGGGTGCTCCAGGACCTCGACCACCTCGACGTACTGCAGTCCGTCCAGCGGCAGCAGCATGTTGCGGGTGCCGAAGCGCGGATGGTTGCCGCCGTCCAACGGGACGACGCCCAGGGCGGAGGCAAGGCGCTCGGTGGTGGCGTGCAGCCCGTCGCGCTCGGCCGCGTAGGAGACGTGGTCCAGGCGCATGACCCGATCGTGGCAGACGCTGGGACAGGCCCGTGACCCGGGTCACCTCCGGGCTGCAGGCTCCCTGTCCGTGCCGCTACGACGGACGGTGAGCCAGAGGCGGTGCCCGGTGATGACGACCGCGAGCCATCCCAGCGCGAGCAACCACGCCACGACCACGTCGGTCAGCCAGTGGTGCCCCAGGTAGACCCGGCTCAGACCCATGGTCACGGCGAAGACCGCCGCCAGCACCACCGCGAGCGCGCGGCTCCACCGGCGACGCAGCTTGCGCACCAGCAGGTAGGCCACGATCCCCGCCAGTGCCATGGAGTTGAGCGCATGCCCGCTGGGGAAGGAGAAGGAGCTCTCGAAGGGAGGGACGGCCTGCTCCAGCGGAGGCCTTGACCGGCCCACCGCGGCCTTGCCGGCGACCGTCATGGACAACGACCCGGCTGCGACGACGGCCATCAGCGCCGGTGGGGTCCAGGAGCGCCAGCGCAGCCCGAGCCCGATGGCCACGAGCGTGGCCAGCACCGACATGCCGAGCGGCCCACCGACATCGGTGTAGGCGGTGACGAGAGTCTCCGACGTCGGGGTGCGGGCCTGCACCGCCGAGTCCAGCAGCGGCTGGTCCAGCCCGGCCACGCCTTCGCCCTCGACGACCGCCTCGTACACCTCGGAGGTGCCAACGGCCATCAACGCCGCGAGCAGCACGCCGGTGACGACACCAGCCAGCAGCAGCCACCTCGGGGCAGCCCAGCCCCAGAGCCGCTCGGCCCGGTGCACGGCAGAACGTGTTCCCGCCACGAGGGCGCGCCCCGCCGGTGTGTCCCACCGGGTCAGGTCGCGCTGGCCGACGTGCTCGTCGTCGTCGGGCCCGTCCGTGCCGTGGCTGTCGGGCATGCGTACGAAGCTGTCGGGCCGGTGGCCGGTGGTGGAGCGCGGATCTGACGGGGCCATCCCCGCAGTCTCGCCCCGGTGGCCGGTGGTGGCACCTCGAGGCGCGCCGGCCACGCTCCGTGGTGCCGTCAGCTCCTGCAGCGTGCGACGGAGGCGGGTGACAAGCACGTTCCCGTCACCCGGCTTGGTCTGCAGCTCTGCCAGGTGGGGAGGAAAAGACCGCGGACGCCCCGGAAAGCAGCATCGGCAGAGCCGGGACGCTGCGCATGAGGGCCAGCTCCTGCTGCGGGGTGGTGGCGCCGTCCAGGAAGTCCAGCACCCTGGCCAGCGGGTTGCGCTCGAACAGCTGAGGAAAGAACCGCGTGCCGTCGACCCGACCGGTCAGCAGACCGCGCAGCAGCACGCCGTCGATCCGGCGGTGCCTGGCCGGGTACGCCGGCGGTGGCTGCGGCACCTGGCCAGCCCGCAGCAGCGCCGCCACCCCACGGGCCTGGCGGTGCATCGCCGCGAAGGTGTAACCGGTGGAGGCGCGCGTTGCCCCACCTGCGGTACCGATCCGGAACACCCGAGCCCCCGCGCGGGTCGGATACCGCGCATCGGTCATCGGGATGGCCCCGGTCTCGGTGTGCTCGACGGTGCGCCGGTGCGTGCCGAGGACGGTGTCGAGGTACGCCCCCAGTGCTGCCTCGTACCCGGCGTCGTCGAGCCTGCTGGGCGAGAACTCGGTGTACTCGACCAGTGCCCGGTCGGCGGCCAGCGGCAGGACGTACCCGAACGACAGTCCTTGCCCGGGCTGCGGCGTGCGCAGGTCCATCAGGGTCGCCCGACCCTGGTCCAGCGGGGCGTCGGTCCGGACGATGACGCCCCGGAAGTGCTGCAGCAGTGCGGTCCTGGCTCGTGGGGCCGGCTGCGGCGGGGTCGAGTCGAAGACCCACGTCGCCTCGATCTGGTGCGTCTGGGTGCGCACCTCGGCGACGCGGTCGCCGTCCAGCACCTGCGTCGTCCGCTCGGGGACCCATCGGACGACGACCCCGGCTGCGGGGTCTGCGACGACGTCGCGCACCGCCGAGTAGAAGGCTGCGCTGCGGACCAAGGCGTAGCGCATGCCCACCGCGGCGAGGTCCAGCTCGGTCCGGCGCCCCGGCGAGTGCACGACCAGGGAGCTCCAGGAGTGCTCCAGCACCGGGTCCAGCGCGGAGGTCGAGGTGCACGCGGTGGGATCCGTCCGCTCCCAGTAGCACCAGGTGCGGTCCTGCGGCGTCAGCCGCAACCGGTCGAGAGGGTCCACGACCACGACCTGCAGCTGCGGGCGTCTGCCGGCTGCTCCCGCCAGCGCATCCTGACGACGCGAACGGCACAGCTGCAGCAGCAGGGCCATCGCAGCCCCACCGCCACCGGCCAGGGCCAGGTCCGCACGCATCGGCTCCACCGGCATGAGTGTGGCAGCGCGCAGGCTGCACCGATGCAGGCGCCTGCACCTATCCTGACTCGCCGAGGACCGGGATTGTCGGACTTGTTGAGCTCTGGCCGAGGAGAGGTGCGGACGGTGGAGATGAAGGCGGGGCAGAACACGGGGATAGGCGGTTCCGACGTCCGGGTCACGGTTCAGGGAGCCGTCGACCTGACGGCACTGGTGCTGGACGAGGACGGTCGCGTCTGCGGGGACGCCGACATGATCTTCTTCAACCAGCCGGAGGCCCCTGGGGTCACGCTCCGGTCCGAGGTGCTCGAGGTCGACCTCCGCTCGCTCCGGCGCGGTGCCGCGAAGGTCGCGCTCGTGGCAAGCCCCACGCAGGAGGACACGACGTTCGCCCAGGTCGGACAGGTACGGCTGACCATGACGCACGGGGGCGAGCCGCTGACCTTCACCCCGTCGGCCCAGGGCTCTGAGACGGCCCTGGTGCTGTGCGAGATGTACCAGCGCAACGGGACGTGGAAGGTGCGCGCCGTCGATCAGGGGTACGACTCCGGCCTTGCCGGCGTCGCCACCGAGTTCGGTATCGAGGTGGACGAGGTTCCCGCACCCGCCGCACCCGCCGCACCCGCCGCCCCGGTAGCACCTGCGCGCCCTGCCCCAGATCTCGCCGCACCGATGAGCCTGCAGAAGGTCGCCCTGGGCAGCGTCAGCCTTTCCAAGGACGCCACCGCTCGCATCCCCATGACCAAGACCGACCGCGGGGCCCTGCGCCTGCGAGCCTCTCTGCGGTGGGAAGGTCGCTCGCACGGGACCAGCGACCTGGATCTCTACGCGCTGTTCATCGACGACAAGGGCACTGAGCAGGCCGTCTACTACAAGCACCGTGGCGCCCTCAGCAAGCACCCGTACATCCAGCTGGACAAGGACAGCAGGGATGCGGGCGAGGAGAACATCGAGCTCATCGCGGGTCACCACCGCTACGTGCTGTTCTGCGCCTACTCAGCAGTGGGCAACGGGGCGGGGTCCTTCTCCTCGTACAAGGCGCACGTGGTCGTCGACGACGGTCAGGGTTCGATCGTCACCGTGCCGCTGTACAACAAGGCGAAGTTCTCCTACTGGGTGGCGATCGCGCTGCTCGACTTCACCGACCCCAGCGGTGTCAACGTCGTCCAGGTGGAGAAGTACGGCAAGAACTTCCCCGAGAAGCGGCCAGTCCTGCATCCCGACGGCCGGGTGGAGATGAGCAAGGGGGTGATCGAGTTCAAGCGCAAGAAGCGGTGATCAGGCGCAGTACCGTCTACGGATGACCCCCACCTCCGGGACGGCGCGTCCCCACGACCAGAGCTGGGTCGCGCGGTACCGGCTGCCGCGGCCGACCATCTCCGAGGTCCTGAGGTCAAGGTCGTTCCTGACCTGCCGCCGCACTGCAGCGGCGGTGGTCCAGGACCCCACGGAGCTGCGAGCGCTCGCCAGGCAGGTCAAGGGGACCATCGGGCAGCCGGGTCCGCTGGACGCAGTCATCCCACAGGTGCTGGCCTGCGAGCAGTTCCTCCTGCACCGCGCGGACGAGCTGTCCAGGGCAGCCTGGGTGTGGGCCATGGAGGGTGACGCCGAGCTCGACCACCTCGGCCACCTGCCTTCCCCCGACGCGCTGCCCGACGAGGCCGGCGAGTCCGAGGCCGTCCGCTCGCGCCGCCGCCTGCTGGTCGCGACCCTGCTGTACCTGGTGACCGTCGAGGACGTGGTACCCGACGCCGAGGCCGGCGGCTACGTCGATGACGCGCTGCTCATCGCCTGGGTGGCCGGTGTCGCGGCACGCGAGCTCTCCCCGTACCTGGACCACTAGGCGCTCACCGGGCGGACCAGAGGGCTACCGGAACCGGCGTCCTTCGTCACGGCGGTAGGCCCAGGCGGCGAAGACGGCCATCAGCACCGTCCACACCAGCAGGCACAGCACCGCCCTGCCGGGGACCGGCGCCGAACCGAGCACCACGGCCACCACCAGATCACGCCCGCCACGCGAGGGCAGGAGCATCGAGAAGACGTCCAGCCAGCGCGGGAACATCTCCGGAGGCAGGAACAACCCACCCCCAAAGGCCATCGGCAGGTACAGCATCTGCACCACGGGCAGCGCCGCCTTGACGGAGAGCACGTAGCCCAGGCCGATGCCCATCAGCAGGAACGGCGCACCCGCCGCCAGCAGCGCCAGGAGCCCCAGTCCGAGCCGGGCAGGCGAAGCGGTCGCCGCGCTGAGAAACACTGCCAGCAGGGCGATCACGAGCACCCCGGCCGCCGCGAACAGCATCCCGGCGATGAGCTTGGCGCCGATCCGGGGCCACACCCCCGCCGACAGGGTCCGCAGGTACGGCTCCCACGGGGTGCTGCGCTCCTCCGCGGTGCCGAGCCCGAACGTGAACAGGCAGACCGACAGCACCGACACCAGGGCCAGCTGCACCGCTGCAGCCGTAGCCGCCTCCGGAACGTCTCGCACCGCAGCCTGCGGGACGATGAAGAACAGGAACGCGATGGCCGGGAAGGCGATGTTCCCCACCACCGCCATCGGGATGCGGGTCTGCTCGAGGACCTGGTAGCGGGTGTGCAGCGCCAGCATGCTCATCGCAGCTGCCCCGACGTGGTCCGGGACCGGGTCGTCAGGGCCAGGAACGCCTCCTCCAGCGACGTACCGGACACCTCGAGGTCCGTGAAGGGGACTCCGCGGCCGACGATGTCACGCACCAGCTGGTCGGAGTCCGTCGTCAGCAGGTCAGTCCTGCCGGCGACCGTAGCGCTGCTGCTGACGCCGGCGAGCCCATCGAGAAGCACGGGATCCATCACCCGCAGGCTGACCCGTCGCACGTCCACCATCGCACGCACCGCGTCCAGGCTGTCGTCCACCAGCACCCGCCCCTGGTCGATGACGACGACCCGCTGCGCGAGCACCTGCACCTCCTCGAGGTAGTGGCTCGTCAGCAGCACCGTGCCGCCGTCAGCGTGGAAGTCGCGGATCGCCAGCCACAGGCTGTGCCGGGCATCGACGTCCAGCCCGGTGGTCGGCTCGTCCAGGAACACCAGGCGTGGTCGTCCGACAAAGGCCAGGGCCACGGCGAGACGCCGCTTCTGCCCGCCCGAGAGCCCTCCGGTCTGACGCCGGGCCACGTCGGCGAGGCCGAACCGCTCGAGCAGCTCGTGGGCGGGCACCGGGTCGGGGTAGTGCCCGCCCACGAACTCCACGACCTCGCGCACCCGCAGCAGCGGTGGCAGCCCCGTCTCCTGCGGGGTGTGTCCGACCAGGCGGCGGTTCGTCGCGTCCCTGGGGTCTCCCCCGAAGAGCTCCACCGTTCCCGACGTGGGCCGGCGCAGGCCCAGCAGCAGGCTGATGAGCGTGGACTTCCCCGCACCGTTGGGGCCGAGCAGCCCGATCAGCTGCCCGGCCGGCACCTCCAAGCTGACCCCGTCGAGCGCCACCGTCTGGTCGAACGCGCGACGGACATCGTCCACGCGCGCCAGCACCTCCGACATGGCGACGCACCCCCTCGCGGGCTCATCATGGCAGCACGCCCGGGGCCGGGAGTCGGACACGGCGTAGGTTCGGGACGCACACCATCCGCCGAGCACGGAGGAACGATGAGCCAGACCCCCAGCGAGAACCCGATCCAGAACGTCACCTTTCCCAGCAACGGCTCGACCGCGCACGGGTACCTGGCCCTGCCGCCGTCGGGTTCGGGCCCCGGTGTCGTGGTGATCCAGGAGTGGTGGGGTCTGACCACGCACATCGAGGACGTCGTCAACCGGTTGGCAGCCGAGGGCTACGTGGCTTTGGCGCCAGACCTGTACGGCGGGCGCACCACCCACGACGGCGAGGAGGCCGCTGCGCTCTCGCAGGCGTTGCCCGAGGATCAGGCGGCCCGCGACCTGGGCGGGGCGGTGGACTTCCTGACCGGCCACGAGAGCGTCACCAGCTCGACCGTGGGAGCGGTGGGCTTCTGCATGGGCGGCGGCTTCGTGCTGACCCTGGCCGCGCAGCAGGGCCCCAAGGTGAGCACAGCCGTGTCGTTCTACGGGGTGATGGGCGGGTCCATGCCGGACTTCAGCGACCTCACCGCGCACGTCCAGGGACACTTCGGCACGCAGGACACGTTCGCCCCGCCTGCCGCAGCCAAGGAGCTCGCCACGCAGATCGAGACGGAGAGCGGTCGGCGACCCGAGATGCACTTCTATGACGCCGGTCACGCGTTCTTCAACGACGAGAACCTGCTCGGCACCTACGACCAGGGCGCCGCGGCCCTGGCGTGGGACCGGACGCTAGAGTTCCTGCACAGGCACGTGCGCTGAGACCCGTGCGTTGAGACCCGGCAGGTAGCCGGCTGCCCGCTGGGCCAGACTGTCGCCATGAAGCCGGCCCCCCACGTCCCCGCCTCCGACCGCTACGAGTCCATGACCTACCGCCGCAGCGGTCGCAGCGGGCTGCGGCTGCCGGCCGTCTCGCTGGGCCTGTGGCACAACTTCGGCGACGACTTCTCGCTGGACTCCCAGCGCGCCACGCTCCGGCGTGCCTTCGACCTGGGCATCACCCACTTCGACCTGGCGAACAACTACGGGCCTCCGTACGGCAGCGCCGAGCAGAACTTCGGGACGATCTTCGCCCAAGACTTCCGTCCGTACCGCGACGAGCTGCTGATCTCGACCAAGGCGGGCTACGACATGTGGCCTGGCCCCTACGGGGACCTGGGATCGCGCAAGTACCTGCTCGCATCCCTGGACCAGTCGCTGGCGCGCATGGGCCTGGACCACGTCGACGTCTTCTACAGCCACCGCTTCGACCCCGACACCCCGCTCGAGGAGACGATGGGCGCGCTGGACCAGGCCGTCCGCTCGGGCCGGGCGCTGTACGCGGGGATCTCCTCGTACTCGGCGCAGCGCACGGCCGAGGCGGCAGCGATCCTGCGCGAGATGGGGACGCCGTTGCTGATCCACCAGCCCTCTTACTCGATGCTCAACCGCTGGGTCGAGGAGAGCCTGCTGGACACCCTGGAGTCCGAGGGCGTGGGGTGCATCGCCTTCTCCCCGTTGGCTCAGGGCCTGCTGACCGACAAGTACCTGCAGGGGGTGCCGCAGGGCTCGCGGGCGAGCCAGGGCAAGTCGCTGTCGACCGACCTGCTGACCGAGCAGACCCTCGAGCACGTCCGGGCCCTGAACGAGATGGCGGACGGACGCGGCCAGTCGCTGGCCCAGATGGCCCTGGCCTGGGCCCTGCGCGACGCGCGGGTGACCTCGGTGCTGGTGGGGGCGAGCAGCGTCCGCCAGCTGGAGGCCAACGTCGCGGCGCTCGAGAACCTGGACTTCACCGACGACGAGCTGGCGGCGATCGACCGCGACGCCGTCGAGGCCGGGATCAACCTCTGGAAGCCCTCCAGCGACGGCTGAGCGATGCGCGTGCGGAGCTGCCGGTCGCTACGGCTCCTCGTTGTCACCCAGCTTCGTTGTCACCCAGCTTCGTTGTCACCCAGCTTCATTGTCACCCAGCTTCGTTGTCGCTCAGCCGCTGCAGCACGCCGGCGAACACCTCGTCCAGCACCCGCAGCTGGTCGGGGGTGACCCCCTGAAAGAGGTTGGCCCGTACGGTGCGCACGTGCCCGGGTGCGGTCGCCACCACCACGTCCCAGCCTGCGGCCGTCAGGACCGCGCGGCTGCCGCGCCGGTCGCTCGGGTCCCTCTCCCTGCGCACCCAGCCGCGCTCGGCGAGGCGGTCGACGGCATGCGAGAGCCGGCTGGGCGAGGAGCTGACGAGCTCGGCCAGCTCGCTCATCCTCAGGCTGCGTGCGGGAGCCTCGGACAACATCGCCAGGATGATGTAGTAGGTGTGCGGAAGGCCTGACTCGTCCTGCATCTGGCGCTCCAGGGCCGCGTGCAGCTGGCGCGACATCGCGATGTAGGCGCGCCAGACCCGCTGCTGGTCCTCGTCCAGCCAGTGTTGATCCTGATCAAGCGGGTGCTCGCCCTCGTTCAGCCGGTGTTGATCCTGATGCAGCCCCTGCGCCATCGCGTCCCCCTTCGCCCCGCACACGCTACAGGTGAGTCCGGCCACATTCCTTGACCCGGGCGGCGCCCCACCGGTCGGATGGGCGCTGCCGCCCCGACCGCGGGCGCCCGCGCCCGATCGAGGAGCTCACGTGTCCCGCAGCCTTTCCGGAACGACGATCATCATGTCCGGCGGCAGCAGGGGCATCGGTCTGGCCATCGCGCTGCGGGCCGCCCGTGACGGCGCCAACGTCGCCCTGCTAGCCAAGACGGCCGAGCCGCACCCCGCGCTGGAGGGAACCGTCTTCACCGCCGCCGCGCAGATCGAGGAGGCAGGTGGGCGGGCGCTGCCCATCGTCGGCGACGTGCGCGACGACGCGTCCGTCGAGGCTGCGGTGGCCCTGACGGTGGAGACCTTCGGCGGCATCGACATCGTGGTGAACAACGCCTCCGCGATCGACCTGTCACCCTCTGCGGTGATCCCGATGAAGCGCTACGACCTGATGCAGTCGATCAACGCCCGCGGGTCGTTCCTGCTCTCCCGCACCGCGATCCCGGCGCTGAAGAGGTCCCCGAACGCGCACGTGCTGACGCTCTCGCCGCCGCTGAACCTGAACCCACGCTGGGCCGGGCAGCACCTGGCCTACACGATGGCCAAGTACGGCATGAGCCTGGTGACGCTCGGTCTGGCCGAGGAGCTCAAGGGCGACGGCATCGCCGCGAACTCGCTCTGGCCGCGCACCCTGATCGCCACGGCGGCCGTGCAGAACCTGCTGGGCGGGGACGAGGCGATGGCCCGGGCGCGGACCCCGCAGATCGTGGCCGACGCGGCGCACGTGGTGCTCACCTCGCCGGCTCGGGAGCTGACGGGCCAGTTCCTGATCGACGACGAGGTGCTCGCCGGCGTGGGTGTGCACGACCTCTCCGGGTACCTGGGTCGCGGTGCCACCGAGGAGACGCTGGCGCCCGACATCTTCCTCGACTGAGCCGCGACCCCGCCCGGCACGCTCGGCACTTTCGGGGGATAGCTACGCGTGGACGCCATTCCGCGAGCGCTATGCCCCGAAAGTGCCGCCGGGAAGGTGCCGCGCGGCCCGGCTTGCGCAGCGCTCGGCGGGTAGGCCCCTGACTACGGCAGAACCCGGAACTCCGTCCTGGTCGGCGTGAGCGACTCATCGCCCTCCGAGACGACCCTGGCGACGCCTGCCGAGGCAGTGGCCGGCACGCGGAACGGCGCCGTGAAGGAGCCCTGCTTGTCCGAGGTCGCCGTGGCAAGGGCATGGCCGCCCGGGTCGAGCGTCAGCGTCACGGTCTCCTCAGGCGCGTAGCCCGTGCCCTTGGCCACGATCGTGTCGCCGCGCTTGCCGCGGTCCTCGCTCAGCCGGACACGAGGCCGGTAGACGGGCCTTGGTCCCACGGTCGCCGTCAGCACGAGGTGCTCGGTGGCAGAGGGCGTAGCGACCGTCACCGACACCTGGTAGGTGCCGGGCTCGGCATACCGGTGCTCCCCGAGGACCTGGACGGCGCCGTCCTGCCCGGCTGCGATCGTGGCGTCCTCCGTCGCCGTGCTGTCGCCCCACTGGACGCGGGCTCGGACGGTCGGCGTCGCCGCGGCGGCGATGTCGACCAACGCGAGCGTGGGTCGGACCGTGCGACCGGCGACCGTCTGGATGTTCTCGCCCGCGGCCGCCTTGAACGACGTGTCGGTGGTAGTCCCGTCGGATGCGATCGCGAACACGTGGGCCCGTCCGACCACGCTGGGGTCCCCGGGCTGGTCAGGCAGGGTGACGCTCGCGACGGTCTTGCCCGCCGGGATGACGAAGGGCACCGTCGAGAACAGGAACGACGCGGTGTTCTGCGACGCGCCGCCGTTGAGCCTGTACGCGGATCTGACGACCTCGATGTTCCCGTACGGGGCGACGGCCGTGGCATTGCCGCCCTTGGTCCAGTCGGAGAACTGCAGCGGGGTGCTGGCGGTCGTGCCGTCCGTGAACGTCACGGTCGCCAGGGCGTCCTGGTTGCGCTCGGTGCCCGCACCGATGAAGGACAGGCGCGTCGCGCCCGCACCGAGGTCGAGGGCGAACGTCTGCCCGCGGCCGGTGGCGTTGTCGGGCTGGCCGGCCGGGACGACCGGAAGGGTGAATCGCAGGGGCGTGCCGGGCACAGGGTGCTCGACCCCAGCCTGCAGGCCACCGGCCTCCAGCCCGGCGCGCGGGTAGCCGAAGCCCTTGTACTCGCAGTTCGCGCCGACGCCGTCGTCGCCCATGCACACGTTGTCGAACGCGGCCCGCAGGCCATTGGGCTCGATGTAGCCCACGACGACACGGACCCGCGCCGAGGTCGTCGCCTCGCCGCTGGTGGCCTTTACGGTCGCGAGGTACACGCCGGGCTCGTCGTACTCGTACTCGTGCGCGGCCGTGACCGGGAAGTTCCCTACCCGGGGGGCGCCGATGGCGGCGTCTTGCGCGGCGCCTGGCCTGCGGAGCGTTGATGACCAGAGACTTCCCGCCGGCGAGCTTGACGGTCGCCTTGGTGAACAGCGGCGACCCCAGCACCAGCTCCTGGGAACCGGCCTGCATCGGGTAGAAGCCGAGCGCGTTGAAGATGTACCAGGCCGACACCTCGCCGTTGTCCTCGTCGCCGGGGTACCCCTGGCCGATCTCGGAGCCGCTGAATGAGCGCCGGAGTGCCTCCCGCACGATCTTCTGCGACTTGGCCGGCGCGCCGACGGCGTTGTACATGAACGGGATGTGGTGGCTGACCTGGTTGCTGACGCCCCACTGTCCGAAGCGGCCGTCGCGGGCCTCGACCTCCTCATGGATCGGGCCGAGCGAGGTCTCAGGGCTGGCGAAGAACTCGTCGAGCTTGTCCTCCATGCCGGCGCGGCCTCCGTAGAGGTTCACGAGGCCCTGCGGGTCCTGCGGGGCGTGCCAGGATAAGTTCCAGCCGTTGGTCTCGGTGTACGGGCCGAACCAGGCCTTCGGGTTGTACCGGCTGGCCGGGACGACGAAGGAGCCGTCTGCGTTGCGGGCCTGGAAGAAGTCGATCGCCGGGTCGAACATGTTGACGTAGTTCTTGGCACGATCGAGGTAGTACTCGCTCTCCTCCAGCAGCCGCGCGCGGCGGGACTCGGGGGTGGCCGGGTCGGCGGCGAGCGCGGCGGCCATGTTGCCGAGGCCGAAGTCGTTGATGTAGCCCTCGGTGGCCCAGGACACGCTTTCGTGCTGGCTGGCGGGGGTGTAGCCGAGGAACGTCGAGGTCGTCAGGGACTTGCGCCCGACGTTCTCGTCCATGGACGGCGTCGACGCGTTCTTCACCGCTGCGTCATAGGTCGCGAGGGCGTCGGGGAGCTTCACGCCGCGCAGGTAGGCGTCCGCGAACGCGACGTCGGAGCTCGTCCCGGTCATGATGTTGGCGTACCCGGGCGAGGACCAGCGGGCGATCCAACCGCCGTCGCGGTACTGCTCGGTGAAGCCATCGACCAGCTCCGCCGCGACGTCGGGGTACAGCATCGCGTACGCCGGCCAGGTCGTGCGGTAGGTGTACCAGAAGCCGTTGTTGACGTACATCTTGCCGTTTGAGATCTTCGCGCCGGTCTGCGTCGCCGTGCTGGTCCCCGTCGGTGCGGTCACGGGGCTGGCGTACTGGTAGAGCGGCGCGGCGTCGGTGCCGGTGTTGCCGCGGAGGCGCTGCGCTTCCGTCCCAACCGACTGGCTCGGGAGCTGCGGCAGGGCGTACTTGGAGGGGGATCGCCAGCAGGGGATGCCAGTGGTCTTCTTGGACCGCCCGCCGGTCGGCCTGGCGGCGGATGCCGTGCTGGGCGAGAACCGCGACGGGGTCAAGGAGGCCGTCGAGACGCTCGCGGCGGCCGGGCACCGCAGGATCGCGGCTCTGGCCGACAAGCCGGAGCTCTACACGACGCGGAACGGATGTCGGCGTTCCACGATGCCGTGGCTCGTCTGGGCCTGCCCGCGGATGATTGCCCCACCGTGCCTGCCGTGCACAGCAGCGCCGATGCCTCGTCCGTCGTGCAGGAGCTGCTCGGACGGCGCGACGCGCCCACCGCGATCTTGGGTTGAACAACCGAATCAATGTCGGCGTCATGGACGTCCTGCTCCGCAGCCGGAGCGATATCGCCTTCATCGGCTTCGACGACTTCGACCTCGCGGCAGCCCTGGGCATCAGCGTGGTCGCGAACGACCCACACGATCCCGGCTACACCGCTGGCCAGCTGGCCCTAGGTCGGCTGCTGGACCCCTCTGGCCCGCCGAAGCAGGTGCTCCTCCCGAGCCGGCTCATCCGTCGGGGCTCGGGAGAGCGGCCACCGGCCGTTCGTGTGTCAGGCGCCTAGCCGGGATCACCGTTGCCCTTGACGGCAGCTGCGATCTGCAGAGGCCGCCTGAGGACGGTCATGGGCATCACCAGCTCGACGGAGTGCGCTACGACCAGCCCGGCCGCCTACCCGTTGCCGAGGTCGAGTCGCTTCAGGGTGCGCCAGCTGTGTGGCTGCTGCGAGCCGGTGATGAGCAGAGCGTGGTCGAGGCGCTGGCTGAACGGCAGGCTCGGGCGCACCTCAGCTTCGGCGTCGCGCAGCGCAGCAAACCCGCCAAGGGCGCACTCGGCCACCGTCAGGTGCGGCACGACGTCACTGAAGGCGCCGCCGTAGGGCGGATACGCGGGGAAGGCGGCCCATACCGCGGCCGTCAGGCGGCGTAGCGGTTCTTCGGACTGCGGGGCCAGCCACAGGACGTCGGTGCCGAACCAGCCTGTCGTGGCGAAGGTGCAGTCAAAGGCGTCCACCGAAGCCACTGTCCTCGACAGCAGGTCCAGCGCCTCATCGTTCACCGCCTCCGGCGGCAGGAAGGGGGAGAGCACGGTGACGTGTGCCGGGACACCCCAGGAGGCAGAGCTGTCCATGTGCTGGCGGTGCTTGGAAACCACCGGCTCGGCGCCGGACACTGGCACGATGACTGCTGTCTGCGTAGGTGCAGTGTCCGAAGCCGACTCGTCGAGGGTGTGCACTCGGCCACGCTAGCCAGTCGGTCGTCTCGGAAGCGACTGCTTGTTGACCGCTTCAGGCGAACCGTCGGGCCCCGACGCCGGCCATGAACGGTGCCGCAGTCGACTCGCCTCGTCAGGCCGAGCGGTCGCCTCCATGCCGGCTAGGTCCGGGCGAGGTGCCGCGCGATGACCATGCGCTGGATCTGGTTGGTGCCCTCGAAGATCTGCATCACCTTGGCCTCACGCATGTAGCGCTCGACCGGGAAGTCCCGGGTGTAGCCGTAGCCACCGAGCACCTGCACCGCATCGGTCGTCACCTTCATGGCCGCGTCGGTGGCCACCAGCTTGGCGATCGAGGCCTGCCGGCTGAACGGCCGGCCCAGGTCCTTCAGCCGTGCGGCGGACAGCACGGTGGCACGGGCGGACTCGACGGCGGCGGCCATGTCGGCCAGCAGGAAGCCCAGCCCCTGGTGGTCGATGATCGCCTTGCCAAAGGCGTGCCTCTCCTTGGCGTAGGCCACCGCGTCCACCAGCGCGCCGTGCGCCAGACCCACTGCGACGGCGGCGATCCCGAGCCGGCCGGAGTCCAGGGCGGCCAGTGCGATCGGAAGCCCCTGCCCCGGCGCGCCCACCATCCGGTCGTCGTCGACGAGGCAGTCGTCGAAGTTCACCAGGGTGGTGTGGTCGCAGGCCAGCCCCATCTTCTTCTCCGGCGCCCCGAACGACAGGCCCGGCGCGTCCGAGGGGACCACGAAGCAGGAGACGCCCTTGGTCTTGTCGTCGGAGGTACGCACGAACGAGGTGTAGTAGTCGGCGTGGCCGCCGTGCGAGATCCACGCCTTGACGCCGTTCAGCCGGTAACCGCCCCCGTCGACGGGCACGGCCTTGGTGGTCATGGCGGCGGGGTCGGAGCCGGCGTGCGGCTCGGAGAGGCAGTAGGCGCCCAGCAGCTCACCTCCGAGCATGTCCGGCAGGTACCGCTGCTGCTGCTCCTGCGAGCCGAAGGTGACCAGCGGGAACGCGGTCAGTGCGTGCACGCTGACCCCGACCCCGATGCTGGCCCAGCGGCTGGCGAGGATCTCCAGCACGTGCAGGTACACCTCGTAGGGCTGCCCGCCGCCGCCCAGCTCCTCCGCGTAGGGGAGGCCGAGCAGGCCTGAACGGCCCAGCAGGGTGAACACCTCGCGCGGGAACCGCTCTTCGGCCTCGTAGGGAGCCGCGCGCGGCGCCAGCTCCTTGTCGGCTATCTCGGTGGTGAGGGCCAGCAGGTCCTCCGCCTCCGGCGTGGGCAGCACGCGCTCGACCTTCACGACGCCTCCTTTGCACAGGGCCGGATCCTCGTGAGCCCGGCGCACCAGTACCGTATCCGGCGCAGCAGGACGCACCCCGAGCACGAGGAGACCCGCACGTGAAGATCGACGGATCGTCAGCCCTGGTCACCGGTGCAGGCAGCGGTCTCGGCCGGGCCACCGCCGAGGCCCTGGTCGCAGCCGGAGCCGCCGTGGTGATCGCCGACCTGCCCTCCTCCCCGGGCCAGCAGGTGGCCGACGACCTGACGGCGGCCGGTCACACCGCCACCTTCGTCGCCACCGACGTGACCGACGAGACCGCCGTGCAGGCCGCCGTGGACGCAGCATCGGCGCTCGCTCCGCTGCGCGTCGTCGTCAGCTGCGCCGGGGTCGGCACCCCGGGCAAGGTGCTCGGGCGCAAGGGCCCGCTGCCGCTGGCCGCCTTTGACACCGTGGTGCGGGTGAACCTGATCGGCACCTTCAACGTGATCCGGCTGGCCACGGTGGCGATGAGCCAGACCGAGCCGGTCGACGGCGAGCGCGGCGTGATCGTGAACACCGCCTCCGCCGCGGCCTACGACGGCCAGGTCGGGCAGGCCGCCTACTCGGCGTCCAAGGGCGGGGTGGTGGGGATGACCCTGCCCATCGCGCGCGAGCTGGCGAGCCACCTGATCCGGGTCATGACGATCGCGCCGGGGCTGTTCGAGACGCCCATGCTGGCCGGTCTGCCGCAGGAGGCGCAGGACTCCCTCGGCGCGCAGGTGCCGCATCCCTCCCGCCTGGGTCGTCCCGGCGAGTTCGCAGCGCTGGTGCGGCACATCATGGAGAACCCTATGCTCAACGGCGAGGTGATCCGCCTCGACGGGGCGATCCGGATGGCTCCACGCTGAGGCCTCGCACGGGAAGGTCCCACAGCCTCAGCCGCGCCTCGACGCGTACGCCCTGCCATGCTGACCGCCATGAGCAACGGCCACAGCAAGCCGACGCCGAAGGTGCTGTTGTCGGAGATACTCTCCGGCATCTTCATCATGGCCGTGGTCGTCGGGATCACCTGGAACAGGGTGCCCGCCTGGCTCTACGGAATCAGCCTCCTGATCCTCCTGTCGGGGATGTGGTTCTCGCTGCGTCACAGGACCCGCAGACGAGTCGCCGACTGAACTCAGGTCTGCAGAGCGGCTGACGACAGATCGTGCTCACTCCTCGTCGAGGCAGAGGCAGAACGGGTGCCCAGCCGGGTCCAGCATCACGCGGACGTTCTGCTGCGGTTGGTCGTCGGCGAGCGTGGCCCCCAGCGCCACGGCGTCTTCCACCGCGACGGCGAGGTCTCCTACCTGGAAGTCGAAGTGCATCATCGTGCGCTGCTGGCCCTCGGCGGGGGGCCAGACCGGCGGCACGTAGCCGTCCGCCTGCTGGAAGACGAGGTAGATCGAGCCCCAGGGCCTCGGCAAGGTCGCCTCGTAGGGCTGTGACCTGCAGGTTTGTCGTGTGATGCGCGGTGTGGCGTGTGTGACGGATGTGGCCCGTGAGGTTTTGATGGGAGTTCTCACACCGACCATCAA
>JAABUN010001498.1_pt1 | contig 50701 bp, 43 predicted proteins | sample 5559311 | NCBI WGS metagenome assembly JAABUN01 (sample SAMN10711877, study PRJNA513370) | rock metagenome | isolation source: Antarctica rocks | place: Antarctica: Victoria Land, Siegfried Peak sud
CACCCTAGCTGCTTCGTTTACGATATTAACCGGAGCATACTTTTGCTAGAAAGTCTTCCTAATGGAGCAAGTCCGAGTAATTGGTGTTATTATTTTAAATCGCATCTTCACGATAGTCCAAACATTATCCCTTCGATAATTGAAAAGCAGGCTTCTGAAGATATACTTTCTGATATAAAATACTTAACTCGTTTTGAAATAAGTGTTGCTGGCTATCGACGTAATGACTTATTTAGCCAGCAGTCTGCTAACAAAGAGCTTGGAGAATTATCTGATATGGCTGAGTCTGCAAAAGCTGCTGCTGTAAATTGTACTTTGAGCACAGAGGTGCGCCGTCTCAACAAGAGAAAAATGAGACCCGAACAAGACTCACTGGATAAATCGTACGTTGGAAGACTTATCGATAAAGCAATAGGCGAACCAGATGTAAGAACCTTATCTATAAGTGGGCTCTATGAAGAAGATTCTCCTCGCGTTGAAATTGTGAACCTGTTAGAGTTTAGATTGAGTGATACACTAGATGTTCCTATCCTTGAATTGAGCGCTAAGAATTTGAATTTAGCAAAACGTATAGCGCGTCTCACAGAACTACTTAGTAAACACCAATTATTGCTCTCTCGTTACGACCGGCCCAATGCTACCTAGCCCCAAGCGACTTCTAGAACGATTTGGGCCAGCTCTATTCACAATAGGTGCTGCGTTACTAATGACAATTTATGTACAACACCTTTCCCCATCAGATTTTGATATAGTACGCGACAAGTTTAGTAACTCAGCACTGAGTATTAGCACAAGCATGTTAGGTTTTTTTCTTACTATTTACACCATCATTCATTCCGTAAACACAGACCGAATGAATGCTATTCGGGCTAATGGAGCGTACGGTCGGCTAATGGGTTTTCTTCAAACTTCGCTTTACGCCCATGCTCTTGTTATCGGTTTGCTTTTACTTTTTTGTTTGCCATCGTTAGGAAATGTTTACTGGGTAGTCGGGAACTATATTCTGTATTTATGGCTACTTTTTATTGCTTCCTTGGCATGGTCTGTAGCAGTAACACTTAGGTTTATTAGGATTTTTTTAAAAATAGTCGGCACACAGTAACTCGACACAGCTTATAAAAGCTTATTGCCTCTATAAATAATGAATAAGCCCCGGCCGCACAAACGGCCGGGGCTTATTTCATTAAAACCTACCTACCACCTACCCCCCCGTCGGCGCGGCTCCGTCCCCACCCAACGCCTGCTTCTCCTTGCGCCGCAACTTGGCGGCTGCGCCCTTACCGTAGCTGGCATCGTCGATGCGACGGGCTTCTTTGAGGCGGGCGTAGAGCAGGGGGTGGGCTTCGGCCAGCAGTTCGGTGCCGGCTTGCAGCTCCTCGGTGAGGAAGTCGTCAGTGGCTTTGAGGGCGTTGCGGAAGGTGAGGCCGCTGATTTTACGCTGCTCGATGCTGAGTTTGGGGGCGGGTAGGGCAGCGGCAAACGCGGCGGCGGCGGTTTCCAGCTTGGTTAGGTCATCGGCGGTGATGGCGTAGGGCTGGAGGTCGGTGAGGCGCTGGCGGGCGAGCCGGAGCACGTCGGCGGCTTCGGCGGCACGAGCCGGGCCGCTGAGGCGGCTGTAATCGGAGCGGTGAATGTGCAGGCTACGGGCGGCTTCGAAGTCGCCTTCTTTTTTGAACAGCAGCAGCAGGGCGCTGGCGCAGCGCACGACGCCGGGGATGAGGGCGGCTCCCAGGTCGTCTTTGATTTCGGTGGCCCCGGTGGAGGTTTGTCGCTGCTGGCTGCCCAGGGCGGGCAGCAGCAGGGCCAGCCCCTGCTGGTAGGTAGCCACGAGGTCGGCGAAGGCAGGCACGGTGGCAATTTCGACGGTGGCTTCCGTGAGGACCTGATTGTATTTCTGGTGGCGTTTGAGGCGGGCGTTCTGGCTGCGGTTCATGGGCGGGTAAGTAATAAAATGGAGAAAAAAAGCAACTTGCAAAGATGCATACCCGTCAGGGAGATTACCGCAACAGTTCTCCAGTTAGCGACTTGATTCTTATGAAAAAGCCTCCCAGATGGCGGAAAAGCTGTTTTGCTACTACTGTGACCGGTAGCGGCCGCATGGATTAGGATTAAACCAATTCAAACTAGGATGCAAGCCGAATGAACAAGTCTGCGGATGAGTTGAACAGGCGTGCGAATGATTTACACTAGAATGCGAACTGGATAAAATAGGATAAAATCAAGTTAAAAAATGCCGCGAACGGCTTGAAGAGTCGTATGCACGGCTTGAGGAGTCATGCGAACGACTTAAAGAGCCGTCCGCACCACACCTACTACACTGCCTACGGTGGAAACTGCGCTACTACGGGCGACTCACCCAGCTTCCGCCCGACCTTTGCGCCCACTTATACTCGGCTCTTACTCCCGCGGCTTCTGGCTGATGTGCCTGTGGTCGTTCCTGTTTTTTCTGTCTTGCAACCTGCTGCTGCCCGAGCTGCCGCAGCACCTGGCCGACCTGAGCGGGGCCGACTACAAGGGGCCGCTGATTATCCGGTGCTCGGCATTGAGTTTGGGGGCAGACATAATAGCTCTCCGTTTAATTGGCTGAGCGGAAACGAAGTGCCAGCCCGTTTTACATTTTAGACTTGTTCTCGAATAAGCAAAAAATGAAGAAAGGCCGTCATGCTGAGCTTGTCGAAGCATCTCCACCGCAGCAGTAATCTAATCGGTAGTGCTATTTTTGTAAGGCTGAATGATACCCGGCAGTGCGTTTCAAGCCAGCGTGTAGCATTACAAAAACAGCACTACCATCTAATCGTTGCAACGAAGCGGTAGAGATGCTTCGACAGGCTCAGCATGACGAACGATTTTTAGCAATTTTCTTAATTTAGGAACAAGTCTTTTCGCTAATTCGGGCCTTACTTGGGGCATGAAGAAACTGTACCTGCTAACGAGCCTGCTGCCGCTGGTCGCCGTGCTGCTGGCCGCCGCGCCGCCCGCCACTGTGCTTACCAACGTGCGGCAGTACCGCCAGCGCCACGAACAGGAGTTGCTGGCCGACTACACGCTGTTGCTCGCCATTCCCAACGTGGCGGCCGATACGGCCGGGCTGCACCGCACCGCCGCCACCATCGCGGATATGATGCGCCAGCGCGGCATTGGGCAGGTGCGGCTGTTGCCGACCACCACGCCCGGCGTGCCGCCCGCCGTGTACGGCGAGGTGCGGGTACCCGGCGCCACGCGCACCATCGTGTTTTACGCGCACTACGACGGCCAGCCGGTGAACGCCGCGCAGTGGGCGCCGGGCCTCAGCCCCTTCCAGCCCACGCTGGCAAGTGGCTCGCTGGCGAGTGGCGGGCAACTGCTACCCCCCTTGGCGCCGGGCACGGCCATCAGCCCCGATTGGCGGATTTACGCCCGCGGCAGCTCCGACGACAAGGCGGGGGTGATGGCCATTATCGCGGGCTACCAGGCCCTGGCCCAGAGCGGCGGCCGGCCTACGGCCAACCTGAAATTCTTCTTCGAAGGCGAGGAGGAAGCCGGCTCGCCGCACCTGGCCGAACTGCTGGCCCAGCACCGCGACCTGCTGAAATCGGACCTCTGGATAATCTGCGATGGGCCAGTGCACCAGTCGGACCGCAAGCAGGTGGTATTTGGGGCGCGGGGCGACGTGAACGTGGCCCTGACCGTGTACGGCCCCCGGCGCCCGCTGCACAGCGGCCACTACGGCAACTGGGCCCCCAACCCGGCCATGAGTCTGGCCCGCCTGCTGGGCTCGATGAAGGACAGCACCGGCCGCGTCACCATCGCGGGCTTCTACGACGACGTAGTGCCGCTCACCGCCACTGAGCAGGACGCCCTGAAGCGGATTCCCAACATCGACGACGATATCCGGCGCGAGCTGGGCTTTGCCCGGCCCGACGGCGCGGGCCAGTCGCTGGTGGAGCTGCTAAACCAGCCCGCGCTGAATATCAACGGAATGCGCAGCGCCAACGTGGGCCCGCAGGCTGCCAACGTCATTCCCACCACCGCCGACGCCGTGCTGGATTTGCGCCTGGTGCTGGGCAACGACTACCAGCGCCAGCTTGCCAAAGTGGTGCGCCACGTTGAGCATCAGGGCTTCTTCGTGACCCACGCCGAGCCCACCGACGCCGAGCGGGCGCGCTACCCCCGTATCGTGCGCGTGACGCCCGCCACGGGCTATAATGCCCAGCGCACGGCTATGGACCTGCCGCTGGCCCGCAGCGTGGTGCGGGCCGTGCAAACGACCGTCGGCCAGCCGGTAGTGCTGCTGCCCACCTCGGGCGGCAGCCTGCCGCTCTACGTGTTCAAGCAGGAGCTGGGTGCCACTACGCTCACCGTGCCCGTGGCGAATTACGACAACAACCAGCACGCCGAAAACGAGAATATCCGGCTGGGTAACCTCTGGGACGGTATGGAAACTATGGCCGCCGTCATGACCATGAAGTAGGGGGGTAGGCGCAGGCAGCATCCTGCCTGGCGGCGGGGGTAGGGCAGCGCTACAGCTCGCGTACCAGCACGCGCACGTCTACGGTGCGGCCGTGGTCGTCGGCGCAGGAGATTTTGACCTCGCCCGGCCGGGGCCGGAAAAACACCCGCGCCGTGGCCGGGGCGGCTCGCAGAAACCGGTCGTTCACGTACCAGTACACCTGGCGCACCTCGCCGGCTGCCGCGCAGCTGAGCAGTAAGTGCGGTTTTTCGGCGGCATTGAGCACGTATTCGGCGTGGGCGGCGGGCGAGGTAATGGCCAGCAGCGGCGCGGCGTCGGTAGCGGTGCCGGTGGCTTCGGCGCCGCGCACCAGGCGGCACGCCGGGTTGTGGGGGGGTAGGCGGCGCGTGGGCAGGCCCTGGCTTTCGCGGAAGGCCAATACCTCGGGCCGCACATTGGGAAACAGCGCGCGGCGGTAGCCGCTGGCCGGCGCGCAGGCGCGGCAGTAGCAGTAGCGGCCATCGGCCGAGGTCAGCACCTCCTGCTGGTGCTGGCAGCGCTGGCCGCCCGACACGCCGGGCAGGTAGTAGTCCAGGAGCTGGTTTAGGCAATTCTCGCCGGGTACCAGACCCGTTTCGGCGCAGACCAGCCGGAAATCGAGGCTGGCTGGCGGGGCAAACCAGTCGCCCGCGCCGTTATAGGCCAGGGCATTAAACAAATCAAACAGCAGCGGCGAGGCCACGTCGGCCCCCGTCAGGGCCGGGCTGCCCTGCCCGCTAAAATTCCCTACCCACACCCCAATGGTATACTGGCGGTTATAGCCCAGGCTCCAGGCGTCGCGGCGGCCGTAGCTGGTGCCGGTTTTCCAGGCAATGCGCGGCAGGTGGCGGCTGGCGGCGGCATCCACCGGCAGGTCGGGCCGGGTGCGCTGGGCCAGGATGTCGGTGAGCAGGTAGGCGGACGCTTCGCTAATTAAGAATTTGGAATTTGGAATGAGGAATTGATTTTGTGGTTGCCGAGCGCTAGCCGTTATCTCAGCCGGAGTTTTTAATTCCTCATTCCTCGTTCCAAATTCCAAATTAGCGAAGCGTCCGCCATTCGCCAGCGCCGAATACAAGCCCGTCAGCTCTTCCAGGGTAGCGCCGCAGCCGCCGAGTATCGTGCTTAGGCCCAGGCGGGGCGCGTCGCGCGCTACCTGCCGGAAGCCCGCTTTTCGCAGCGTGCCCGTGAGCTTTTCCACGCCCACCTCGGCCAGCACCCGCACCGCCGGAATGTTGAGCGAGTAGGTCAGCGCCCGTTCCATCGTTACCTCGCCCTGGCAGTGCTTGTCGAAGTTTTCGGGCCGGAAGCCCTGGAAGTTGGTGGGCACGTCGGGCAGCACGGTTTTGGGCGTCAGCAGGCCGCGGTCCAGGGCCAGGCCGTAGAGCAGCGGCTTGAGCGTGGAGCCCGGCGAGCGCACCGCCCGCACGCCATCGACCTGGCCCAACGCGCTATTATCCTGAAAATCAACCGAGCCCACGTAGGCCTCCACGGCGTGGGTCTGGTTGTTCACCACCAGCACGGCGGCCTGCGAAATGCCCAGCGTGGCCAGCCGCCGCACGTAATTGCGGGCCAGGTCCTCGGCCCTGGCCTGGGTGGCGGGCCGCAACGTGCTGCGAATGAGCGCCGCGCCCGGCTGACTTTGCACCAGCCGCCGGGCCAGGTGCGGCGCGAGGGTAGGAGCGGGGTGGCGCCGGGCGTCGAGCGGCTCCAGCAGCGCGTCGGCAATGTCCTGAGCCGGAAAGAGCCGCTGGCGTTGGAAATACCGCAGCCAGCGGTTGCGCTCGCGCACAATCTGCGCGTTATTCCTACCCAGCACCAGCCCGGCCGGCCGGTTCGGAATAATAGCCAGCGTCACGGTCTGGGCCAGGGATAAATAGTCGGGGGGCTGCTGGAAATACAGCAGCGCCGCCGACTTCACGCCCTCAATATTGGAGCTGTAGGGCACCAGGTTGAGATAGAGCTGCAAAATCTCCGCCTTGCTCAAATGGGCCTCCAGCTGCACGGCGCGCAGCATTTCGAGCAGCTTATTACTGAACGTTCGCTGTTTGGGCTCCAGCAGCCGGGCCACCTGCATGGTGATGGTGCTGGCGCCCGTAGTGCGGCCGTGGCCCAGCAGGTTGCGCCCCGCCGCCTGCACGATGGCCACCGGGTTCACCCCAAAATGGTAGCGGAAATACCGGTCTTCCTTCGCGATAACGGCCGCTTGCAGCGCCGGCGTAATCTCGGGCAGTTCGGTTTTCATCCGCCACTTTTGGGTGGGGTTGAGGTAGGCGTGCAGCACGGTGCCATTCTGGGCCAGCACCAGCGGCGAGTACCGCGGCGGGGGGGGTAGGGGCCAGCGGCGGTCGGCCAAAAAGGCCAGTACCAGCAGCGCGGCCAGCGCCAGGGCGACACGAAAAAGCGGAAGGCGGCGCATCCGGCGAATGTAGCGCGAACTTTCCAGTTCGTGCGCGAGCGGAGCGAGCATCTCGCGGCTGGGTCGTTCGGTTCCGTCTGCTCGCTCCGCTCGCGCGCGAACTGGAAAGTTCGCCCTACTGCACGTACTTGATTTCCTGCAAGGCAAAGCGCTGCACCGCGCCGGCTATCTCCACGGCCAGGCGGCCGTCGGGCTCCACGCCTACTATCTGGCCGCGCACGCGGCGGCCGGCCACCTCATACTCGTGCCACTCCTGGTAGCGGTAGAGGGCGGCCAGGTAGGCCCGGCGCAGCTCGCCCACCTGGCCGGCGCGCAGCTGGAGGTAGCGGCGCTCCAGGCATTCGAGCAGGCGGGCGGCCAGCTCCTCGCGCTGGAAGTAACGGCCCGTGAGCGCGCCCAGCGAGGTGGCGGTGGGTAGGGAAAAGTGCCGCTGGTTCACGTTCAGGCCAATGCCGACGATGCTGGACTGAATCTTTGCCCCACTCAGGCTGTTCTCAATAAGAATACCACCAAATTTCTGCGTGCCGAAGTACAGGTCGTTGGGCCACTTCAGGCGTAGTTGCGGCGAGGCTTGCAGGAGTGTCGCGCCCCAGTCGAACACGGCCAGCGCTACGGCCTGGCTCAGCAAAAACTGCTGGCCCGCGTCGAGAAAAGCGGGCAGCCACACGACGGACAATGTCAGGTTTTCGCCGGGGGCGGCGTGCCACTGGTTGCCACGCTGGCCGCGCCCGGCAAACTGGTCGTCCGTTATGACGGTACAGCCTTCGCTGGCCCGGTTTTCGCGCAACAGTTGCTGCGCTTCCGAGTTAGTAGAAGGGCAGGCGGGCAGCCAAATGAGCTGCTGGCCCGTGAATAAGGTATTGGGGCTGATGACCACGCCGGTTAGCAGTCGTATATTAGCTAGGTAAACAACGCAAACTTACTCTATGAAGAGCACCCAGGTCCGGCAGGATTCGGACACATTGGCAGACGTAGCCGTACGTGGCCTCCAAGACCGCAAAGGAATGGACATCGTTATCCTCAACTTGAAAGAGTTGAAAAACGCGGTAGCCGATTATTTTATCATTTGCTCGGCCTCGTCCGATACGCAGCTCGACGCCCTGGCCCGCTCGGTGGAAGAGGAAGTGGAAAAAGTGATGGGACAAGCGCCCTGGCAGAGCGAAGGCCGCACCAATCGCGAGTGGATTTTGTTGGACTATGTAGACGTTGTGGTGCACGTGTTCCTGCGCGACCGCCGACAGTTTTACGCGCTGGAGGAGCTCTGGGGCGATGCTGAGATTACGCACGTCGAAGATACCGCCGACGTGGTTCAGCGCTAAAGCATTGGGTCGTCGGCCGCGTCTACTGGTAGTATTACTCCAACCTTACCCATCCGGCGCGGTTGCTTTTGACTTAGTACAACTCAAGTAATTTTTATTATGTCTGATACGACGCCCAAACGCCGCAAGCCGACGCTGCCTACCCCCTCGCCCCGGCCGGGAGTGCAACTCTGGGTGATGGCGGGGCTGCTGGTGCTTTTCACCGGCATGTTCTATTTTACGAGCTATAGTTCAGCCGTTAAAATCAACCAGCAGCGCTTCGAGCAAATGCTGGCTGCTGGTGATGTGCGCGACATCACGCTCGTGGTCAACAAGCAGCAGGTAGAAGTAGGCCTGACGCCGCAGGCCCTGCAGAAACCTGAGTACCAGCGCGACTTAGCCGCTCGCCGCGGGCCTTTCGCTACCGGTGACCGGGAGGCTCAATACTATTTTCCGGTATTTGACGCCAAGTTTTTTCAGGAGCAGCTGGATAAGCTACAGGCTCAGAAGCCAGCCGACCAGCGCATCCGCATGGAACCCGTTGAGCGCATGGGCCTCGCGGACTTCATCAGCGGCTACGGGCTTATTATCGCCAGCATTATTCTGTTCGTGTTTCTCATGCGCCGCATGAGTAGCGCGGGTGGCCCCGGCGGCCAGATTTTCAACATCGGTAAAAGCCGCGCCGCGCTCTTTGAAGGTGGTGATAAAGTGAAGATTACGTTCAAGGACGTGGCCGGCCTGGAAGAAGCCAAGGAGGAAGTGCAGGAAATCGTGGAGTTCCTCAAGAACCCCAGCAAGTTCACTATCCTGGGCGGTAAAATTCCGAAAGGCGCGCTGCTGGTAGGCCCTCCCGGCACCGGTAAAACCTTGCTGGCTAAGGCTGTAGCGGGCGAAGCCGACGTGCCGTTCTTCTCGCTCTCGGGTTCCGACTTCGTGGAGATGTTCGTGGGGGTAGGTGCGGCCCGTGTGCGCGACCTGTTTAAGCAAGCCAAGGCCAAGGCGCCCTGCATCATCTTCATCGACGAGATTGACGCCGTGGGCCGCTCGCGCAGCAAGGGCGCCATGCCGGGCGGCAACGACGAGCGTGAAAACACCCTCAACTCGCTGCTGGTGGAGATGGACGGCTTCGGCACCGACTCGGGCGTTATTATTCTGGCCGCCACCAACCGGCCCGATACGCTGGACTCGGCGCTGCTGCGCCCCGGCCGCTTCGACCGCCAGATTAGCATCGACAAACCCGATATCAATGGCCGCACCGAGATTTTTACGGTGCACCTGAAGCCGCTGACCCTTGGCCCCGACGTGGATGCCAGGAAGCTATCGGCCCAAACGCCGGGCTTTGCCGGCGCGGAGATTGCCAATGTCTGCAACGAGGCCGCTCTCATCGCAGCCCGTCGCGACAAGAAATTCATTACCAACCAGGATTTCACCGACGCTATTGACCGCGTAATTGGGGGGCTGGAGAAGAAGAACAAAATTATCAGCCCCGGCGAAAAGCGCATCGTGGCTTACCACGAGGCAGGCCACGCCATCGTCGGCTGGTTCCTGGAGCACACCGACCCGCTGGTGAAGGTGTCTATCGTGCCGCGCGGGGTAGCCGCCTTGGGCTACGCGCAGTATTTGCCCAAGGAGCAGTTCCTGTATAACACGGAGCAGCTGATTGATGAGATGTGCATGGCCCTCGGTGGCCGCGCCGCCGAGGAACTGGTATTTGGTAAAATCTCGACCGGCGCGCTGAGCGACCTGGAGCGGATTACCAAGATGGCGTACTCCATCGTGACGATGTACGGCATGAATAGCAAGCTCGGTAACGTGTCGTTCTACGACTCAAAGGGCCAGAATGAGTACGGCTTCTCGAAGCCTTATTCGGAGGCAACTTCGCAAATGATTGACGAAGAGGTACGTAACATCATTGAGCAAGCCTACATCCGCACTAAGGAGCTGCTGACCGAGCGCCGCCACGAGTTGGAGGTTATCGCCAAAGAGCTATTGGAAAAGGAAGTGCTGCTGCAGGATGACCTGGAGCGCCTCGTGGGCAAGCGCCCCTTCGGCGGCCAGACCAACTACCAGGCGCACATGGCCGGCACCGACCGCTCGGAAACCGCCAGCGAGCGCCACGCCGAGCACCCCGAAGTGCCGCTGGAAGGCGACCTGCCGGCCCTGCACCTGCCCGGCCTCCCCGAAGCCGAAACGGTGTAGCTTTGTTAGTAAGTACTCGTCAACAAATAGTTTATGGTGACGACAATTGTCTTTCGTAGTTAAAACGCTGGTCTACAAGAGATGATACCCTTTTTAAAGGTTAATTTCTCTGATTTTAACATAAGCTAATTCCTGTCGGGTACTTATCCTACCAAAAGGCCAGCCGCGAGGCTGGCCTTTTTTGTGGCGCCTACCTTTGTGCCCATGTCTTCCTCGCGCGATACGATGCTGGCCCACATTCGCACGGCCCTGGCGGCCGGCCCGGCACCCCTGCCCCCTGCACCCGATTGGGCCGCGCCCGTGCACCCGCCGCTGCCCGTGGCCGACCTGGCCGTAGTATTCGCGGAGAACTTTCGGCGCATTGGGGGCGAGTTTTTTTACTGCGAAAGCCTGCCACAGCTGGGCGCCGCCCTGCGCGGCTGGCTGGCCGAGCGCCTACCTCCCGGCCAGCAGTTCTACGTGTGGGAGCCCGCGCTACAAGCCTTATTGACACAGGTTAAAGTGCCTTTTCAGGCTACGGAGGACGATTTTAAGGTACAAGCGGCGGTAGGGCTGACCTCGTGCGAGGCACTGGTGGCCCGCACGGGCAGCATCGTGGTGGCGCCGGCCACGGCCAGCGGGCGGCGACTCAGCATCTACCCCGACCAGCACCTGGTGCTGGCCCGGCCGAGCCAGGTAGTAGCCGAAATAGGCGAAGCGCTGCGCTTGGTGCAGGCGCGCTACGGCGCTGCATTACCCTCAATGCTCTCGCTCACGACGGGCCCCAGCCGCACCGCCGACATCGAAAAAACCCTGGTGCTGGGGGCGCACGGTCCGCGTCGCCTTAGCTTGTTTTTATTAGAAGATGACGCCGAAACTGCTGCCTGAGTTGCCGCCGCTGGCGCTGGCGGCGGGCCAGCGCGTGTACTTTGCTTCCGACTTTCATCTCGGCGTGCCCGATGCCGCTACCTCGCGCGAGCGGGAGCGCCGCATCGTGCGCTGGCTCGATGAGGCCGCCCAGGACGCGGCGGCCATTTACCTGCTGGGCGACGTGTTCGACTTTTGGTTTGAATACAAGCACGCCATTCCGCGCGGGTTCAGTCGCTTGCAGGGCAAGCTGGCCGAGCTGACCGACGGCGGCCTGCCCATCACGCTCTTCACCGGTAACCACGATATGTGGATGTTTGGCTACTTCACCCAGGAAATGGGTATCCCCATTTTGCGCGAGCCGGTGTCGCAACGCATGGGTAATCAGCTGTTTCACATTGGCCACGGCGACGGCCTGGGCCCCGGCGACTTCGCCTACAAGCGCCTGATGAAGCCCATTTTCAGCTCGCGCTTTACGCAGTGGCTTTTCGCCCGCCTGCACCCCAACCTGGGCATTGGCCTGGCTACTAACTGGAGCCGCCGCTCGCGCCTGCAAAACGGCGAGGCCGACGCCCGGTATTTCGGCGAAGACGAGTGGCTGCTCGTATACTGCCGCGAGGTCGAAAAGCGCCAACACCACGATTACTACGTATTTGGCCATCGCCACCTACCCCTCGACGTGGCGGTAGGCCCCGGCAGCCGCTACATCAACCTCGGCGAATGGGTCAATTATTGTTCCTACGGCGTGTATGATAGCAACGAGCTGGTTTTGCGGGAGTTCACGGGTTGAATTTGGAAGGAAGAATGAAGAAGGTAGAATTTTGGCTGGTGGCTCCTGGGCTTTCCGTCTGCTGCTACTTTTCAATTCTCAATTCTTCCTTCTCAATTCCTCATTCGCCCAAGTGCCCAGCGCGGCTTCGGTAGCGCCCGCCGCCCGCGTGGCCCCCGTCGAAACAGCGCCTACCCCCCCCGGCCAGGCGCTAAGCCCCACCCCGGCCGCTGGCACCTGGCAGCTGACCAAGACGCTGACGCTGCCCAATCCCGGTGCCGCCTCGCTTGACCAGCGCGGCACGCTGTACCTGGCCGACCAGGACAACAACCTGCGCCAGCTGACCCGCGATGGCCAGCCCCTCAATACCTACTCGCCCGCCCAGCCCGGCCACATCGCCGTCATGGAGGCCTGGAACCAGAACAGCCTGCTGGTTTTTTACGACGACCGGCAGCAGGTGCTGCTGCTCGACCGCTTTCTGGCACCGCTGAGCGAAATCCGGCTGGCCGACTACTTTGATGGCACCGTGCGCACCGCTACCCTGGCCCCCGACGGCCTGCTCTGGCTGCTTGATGAGAGCGCCCTGACGCTGCGCGAATTTGACCCGCAGGCCCTGCGCGTGGTGCAAAGCACGCCGCTCGACCTCATCATTGGCCACAGCCGGCCCGACTTCCGCTTCCTGCGCCAGTACCAAAATAATGTGTACCTGGTGGACCACACCAGCGGCATCTTCGTGTTTGATAACCTCGGCAACTACCGCAAGAAGCTGCCCTTTACAGGCCTGGATTTCATCACGTTCCGGGGCGATGAGCTGGTGTATCTGGCGCAGGGGCAGCTGCACTTCTTTCACCTCTACAACCTGACCGAGCGCACCCAGGCCCTACCCCCCGACCTCGATGCAACGACCGTGCGCCAGGTGCTGCTGAGTGACCAGTCGGCCTACTTTATTACGGCGCAGGGGCTGCGTATTTACCAGCTCTAGGAGGTGAGGCGAAGGCTTGGTTTTGAAAGCCTCGCGCCCGTTATAAGGAGCAGCTTATGCATGAAATAGTGGAGGTTAAATCATTATCTGTAACGAAGTTGCAAAAATAAAGAAAGGCGCGTTGGGGCGTAACCAGGCCGCCGGGTGGCCGTTAGGACAGGGGAGCTTTTTCATCATTTTCCCTTCCTTTTCCATGAAAGCATTAATGTTTCACGGCCCTCGCAATGTGAGCGTCGATACCGTAGACGACCCTATTCTGAAGGACTCGCGCGACGCCATTATCCGCGTCACCAGCACGGCCATTTGCGGCTCCGACCTGCACATCTACAACGGCTCGCTGCCCACTACCCCGATGGTGCTCGGCCACGAGTTTATGGGCATCGTGGAGGAAGTAGGGAAGGGCGTAGGTAATCTCAAGCGTGGCGACCGCGTGGTGGTGCCGTTTCCGGTTGCCTGCGGCCATTGTTTTTTCTGCAACCACGAACTGCCCGGCCAGTGCGATAACTCCAACCCCGAACACTACGGCCCCGAGGGCGGCCTGCTGACGCAGAAAGGCGGCGCGATTTTCGGCTACACCGACCTCTACGGCGGCTATGATGGCGGCCAGGCCGAGTTCGTACGCGTGCCTTACGCCGATAATGGCCCGCGCAAAGTGCCTGATTTTCTGAGCGATGAGCAGGTATTGTTCCTGACCGATATTTTCCCGACCGGCTACTCGGGCATCGACTGGGCTGAGGTGCGGGGCGGCGAGTTCATCGCCGTTTTTGGGGCCGGCCCGGTGGGCATCATGGCCGCCAAAAGTGCCTGGCTGCGCGGCGCGGCCCGCGTGGTAATTGTTGATACCCAGCAATATCGCCTGGATAAGGCCAAGGAAACAACCCGCTGCGAAACCATCCTGTGGGAAAGCCACGACCAGGTGGTACAGCAAATCCGGGACATGAGCGATGGCCGTGGGGCCGACGTGTGCGTGGACTGCGTGGGCTTTGAGCCCGACCGCAACCTGCTCGACCGCGCCAAGGCCGTTATCAACCTCGAAAAGGGCTCGCCTAAAGTCATCGAAACCTGCATGAGCGCCGTGCGGCGCGGCGGCGTGGTGTCAGTGCTGGGCGTGTACGTAACGACCAACGACAACTTCCCGGTGGGCCAGTTTTTCGACAAGGGTATTAAGCTGGTGGGCGGCCAGGCCCCGGTCCACAAGCACATCGACAAGCTGTTGCAGCACATTATTAAAGGTGAAGTGGTGCTGGACGACATTATTTCGCACCGCCTACCCCTCTCGCAGGCGGCCCACGGCTACGACATCTTCCGCCACAAAAAAGACAACTGCCTGAAAGTAGTGCTGCGGCCGGGCGAATAGCCTACTACCGTATTTGGCCGTTAAGGGCCCGGCTGCTTGCTCCTGCGGGGGTAGGCGGCCGGGCTTTTTCGCACCTGCTTACCTTGTTGGCTGGAGAGGGGGGTAGGAGCCGAAAAGTCGATTATCTGGAAAATATGCTTAAGAAATACGTTGGCCAGGTACTCTGGCTGCTGGCCGGGCTACTGGTCGTCGGGCCTGCCCAGGCGCAGGTAGCGGCGTCGGCTTCTAAGCTGGCGCCGGGGGTAGGGCGGGCGGCAGGGGGCACTGCCGTGCGGGTGCGGGTGGCCGATGCATCGGCTTTCCGGCAGTGGGCAGCCCAGGCGCTACCGGGCGCGCAACTGGCGGGCGTACCCGGTCAATCAGCTGTGCTAACCATAAAACTATTGAATACGAAGCAGTTGGAAGCATTAGCCGCTTCGCCTCTGGTCGGGTTCGTGGACCTGCCCGACCGCCCGGCCCACGACGAGCGCCTGCTCAACGGCGCCGACCTGACCGTAAATAACCTGCGCGCCGTGCGGCGGCGCTACCCCTCGCTCACGGGCCGGGGCCTGGCCGTCAGCATCAAGGAAAACCCGCTGGACCCGACCGACCTCGACTTTCGGGGGCGGCTGCTGAATACGCCGGCCGGCACGGTCATCGAGTCGGTGCACGCCAGCATTATGGCTACGCTCGTGGCGGGCGGCGGTAATTCGGGGCCCGCCGGCGAAGGCGCGGCGCGGCAGGCCGGTATCGCTTCCTCCTCCTACGCCAACCTGCTGCCCGATGCCAACGCCGACCTAACCAACTACGGCGTGAGCGTGCAAAACCACTCGTATGGTACTGGTATTGAGAATTATTACGGCCTCGAAGCGCAGGGCTACGACCAGCAGGCGCGGCAGCTGCCCACGCTGCTGCACGTATTTTCCGCGGGCAATTTGGGCACATCGGCCAGCACCAGCGGCCCTTACGCGGGCCTGGCGGGCGTAGCCAACCTCACGGGCCAGTTCAAGATGTCGAAAAATTCGGTGAGCGTGGGCGCCACCGATGCGCTGGGCCAGGTAGCGCCACTCAGCTCGCGCGGGCCTGCCTACGACGGCCGTATAAAGCCCGAGCTGGTAGCCTACGGCGACGCCGGCTCGTCCGATGCTTCGGCACTAGCGTCGGGGGCGGCGCTGCTGGTGCAGCAGGCCTACCGCGACAGCCAGGGCGGCGCGCTGCCGCCGGCGGCGCTGGTGCGGGCCGCCCTGATTAACAGCGCGAACGACGTAGGCCAGCCGCAGGTCGATTTCGTGGCCGGCTTCGGCCAGCTCGATGCCCTCGGCGCGGTGCGCACGGTACTGGAGGGCCGCTTTCGAACCGGCTCGCTCGCCCAGGGCCAGGAGCAATTGAGTACCCTGAATGTGCCGGCCGGCACCCGGCAGCTTAAAATTACCCTGACCTGGACCGACCCCGAGGCCGCCGCCAATGCGCCCCAGGCTCTCATTAACGACCTCGACCTCGACGTGCTCGACCCCGGCGGCACCCGCTGGCTGCCCTGGACGCTGAGCGCCTACCCCCACCCCGACTCGCTGGCCCGCCCCGCCCGCCGCCGTGCCGACCACCTCAACAACGTGGAGCAGGTGACCCTCGACCTGCCCGCTGCCGGTACCTACCAGTTGCGGGTACGCGGCTACGCGGTGCCCGGCGGCCCGCAGGCGTTCAGCCTGGCGTATGAGGTGGTGGCATCGGGCTTTGAGTGGCTGGTACCTAGCAGCTTGCGCGATGTGCGGCCTGGCCAGGCCGCGCTGCTGCGCTGGCGCTACGCCGGGCCGCCTACCCCCGCCCGGCTGGAGTACCGGCCGGTGGGCCGCGCCGTCTGGCGCATTATCGCGCCTGGCATCGACCTGAGTCAACCTACCCATTCCTGGGCGGCGCCCGATACCACTACCCTGGCGCAGGTGCGCTGCGTGGTGGGCAGCCAGATGTACGTGTCCGATACCTTCGCGCTGGCCCGGCCGCTGCCGGTGCACGTGGGCTACGTATGCCCCGACGAAACGCTGCTGACCTGGCCCGCCACGCCCGGCGCCGCGCAGTACCAGGTGTACCGCCTGGGCCCCACCGCGCCCGCGCCGTATCGGCTGGTAGCCGACACGCTGCTGCGGGTGCCCGCGTCGCAAAATGCCGGGCCTTATTTCGCCGTGGCGCCGCTGCCGGGGGGTAGGGAGGCTGAGCGCGGCCCCACCGCCAACACTAACCAGGCGGGCGTGCGCTGCTACATCCAGACTTTTCTGCCCAGCCCACCCATCACCGATACGGTGCGGCTGGCCTTGCGGCTAGGCACGCTGTACCGCCTGCAAAGCATTCAGCTTCAGCGCCTCAACCCGGCCGGCTTCACCACGATTCAAACCCTGAGCCCGGTGACCCGGCTGGCAACGCTGTTTACGGACCTCACGGCCGCGCCGGGCCTCAACCAGTACCGCGTGCGGGGCCAGGACGTGGCCGGCCAGCCATTCTACAGCGATACGGTGGCGGTGCAGCTCGTGCGCCGGGGCGAGCTGCTGGTCTTCCCGGTGCCGGTGGGGGTAGGGCAGGATTTGCAAGTGGCCGGCGAGCCGGGCGCCCCGCTGCAGCTGGACCTCTACGATGCCCTGGGCCGCCACGTGCGCACGGCCCTTGTCGGTGGCGCGCTCAATCTATTCAGCACCGCTGGCTTGCGGCCGGGCGTGTACCTGCTGCGCGCTACCCCCACCACCGGCGGCGGCCCCGCTCGCACGCGCCGCGTGGTGCTGGTGCAGTAGCGAGTAGCAAAAAGCCCCCGACCTGCTTGGCAGACCGGGGGCTCTAATTAATCAACTACTAGGGTTTAGTACAGGTAGTTGAGCGCGATAACGTCGTTGGGGTTGAATGGCCGGTCGACATTGGTGCCCACGCAGGCCAGCATCCAGGAATTGGGGTCGGGAGCCGACGGCGTGCCGGGAATCAGGATGGCGCCTACCCCAGCCGTGCCTTCGTTATTGCCCTGGCCTTTGCGACCGCAGCTGTAGGCGCGGTTCATGTAGTCGGTGTGGCGGAAGCCGATGCAGTGGCCCATCTCGTGCGCCATAATGGTGGCAATGGCATTAGTGGTCTGGTTGCCAATTACATTCGGCACCAGCGTGAAGCCCGGCGCGGGGTTGCCGCCCGCAGGAAAGCCGCCCGACTGCCCCAGCACGCCCGGCCCGAGGTCGGCCGAGTACTTCACGGGCAGGTCGGCCGTGCCCGAGGTAACGCGCGTGAAGTGCAGTTGGAGGTTGGCCGCGTTGTAGCGCCGGATGGCCTCATCGATGGCCGTCACGTACGGAGCCGTAAACTCGCTTGAGAGGCTCACGGTGAGGGTACGGGGCAGGCTGGTTACGAGGTTGGTAGTGCGGTACTGTTCATCGGAGCCCACGCGCAAAAACTTGCGGTCGGGCTGGCTGGCCAGTAGCTGGGGTGTGATAAGCATGTCACCTTCAGCCAGGTAGCCACCGGTCACTGCCTTGAGGTCGCTGGTGTCAAAGCCCAAAGCGGCCACCTGAGCGGTTATTTCCGGCGTAATGGCGGCGGGCTGGGCCACATCCTGCGCTTTTTGGCAGCCGGCCAGCGAGAGGGCAGCGCCGGCCCCCAGGGCCAGCAAAGTAGTAAACTTCCTCATTAGTTTGATTTGGAAAAGGATGAAAAAGGAGTGAAACTATGCCCAAATGTGAAAGCAAAATTCCATTCAGCAATGCGTCTTTTTCTGGATGCCTAAATGTTACACGTTCATGTAACAATGTTGCTTTTGCGTTAGGGCCAATTCAGATGTACCAGTCAGTTAACCGATACAATACGCCACTACTCGGGGTCGCTTGTACGAGAAATTAGTTTGCCACAAAACGGCTTTTCGGGTGCCTGCTGGCCCTGGCGTGTACTTTTACCAAAAGCCCGGTCCCATGAAAAACGCCATCACCACCCTGCGCATTCAGAATTTCAAGTCCATCAAAGATGTGACGATGACCCCGCGCCGGGTCAACATCATCATTGGCGAGCCGAATGTGGGTAAGTCAAATATTTTGGAAGCGGTAAGTTTGCTGGGAGGGATGTTTTTTGATGGGGAGAAATTTATGGAAGGCCAGATTAGGTACGAGGTTATTCGTAATCTATTCTATGACAATGACTGGTCACAGGAAATTGCGGTGACCGGGGAAGGTGTTGGGGCCACGCGGTTGCGTAAACAAAAAGAACAGGTTGAGGTAGTTTTTGGTGACGGTAGGAAACGGCTCAATAAGAACTTGAATGGAATAACGGCAGGCATCGCGTCGCAAATAAGCGCCATGAGCGATGTCTTTTCTGAGCAGCAGGATGATAATCAACTCGTAAATTTTAAAGATTTAAATCATCTGCGTGAATTAGTTAATAGAGACGGTAGCACTTCAAATACTGAGTTAAGCAGCCCACAACCTATCATTCGAGTGAGAAAATACGCTTTTAAAAAGCAAATGCCACACGGTAATTCCTACAATCAGCCTTTTCTGCGTCCGCCGTTTGGCGATAATATGATGGAAGTTATCCAAACCGGAACTTCTACTTTTCGCAAGCAAATTGCAACCTTCTTTGCACCCGCAAAACTGAATTTGACACTTCGTATTGAAGACCAGAAATTAGAAATTACTAAAAATTTAGATGGCATTACTACTGCCATTCCATACTCGCTGATAGCTGACACGCTCCAACGTCTTATCTTTTATCTAGCCGCTATTGAGAGTAATGATGACGCCGTGATTTTGCTTGAAGAGCCGGAGGCTCATTCCTACCCCGTCTACGTTTCGCAATTGGGGCGGCGCATAGTGAAGAGTCGCAATAATCAATTTTTTATTGCAACGCATAGCCCGTATTTAATAACGGAGGTGCTGGAGGAGATGCTGACGAATGATGAATTGGCCCCGGAACTAGCCATGTTCGTGGCGTATTATGAGGACTACCAAACGAAGGTGCGGCAGTTAGGTGACGAAGAAATGCGTAACATTCGGCGCGATGGACTGGATGTGTTTTATAACATGGCGCGCTTCGTGCCCGAGCGCTAGCCTATTATGCCTCAGTCGCCGCTGTTTGTGCCCGAGTGCCACATCGACACTGCTCTTACCCGTGCCCTCGTAGTGCATCGCCGCGACTTTGACGACTTCATCAGCCACAAGCATGGCGCTTCGCATGTGGCCAATGAGATGAAGCGTCAATGGGAGATATTTGGGCCTGAGCGCTCAGTGGTGGGTATCGTGGACCGCGATAAGCGACTGGAGGAAATTCCGTACTTAGCCGAGTTTACGCACTTGGTGCAGGGCAGCTTGGCCCAGGAGGCGCCGCACAGCATCCGCCGCCATCCGGCGCGGTCTAGCCAGCACCTCATCGTACTCAATCCGGCCTGCGACACCTGGGTTTGGCAGGCTGCTGCTGCGGCCAGCGTGTTGCTGCCTACCCACGGCCTGCCGGCTGACCGCTGGGCATTCATCGATTATTGCAAAGCCGGTAATTCTGAAAATCAGCCCGAGCTAAAGGCTCTGCTCCTGGCCATCGGCCGGGCCCGGCCAGTCATGTACGCTGAGTTGGCCGATTTCGTAGCTCAAGTCATGGACGTAGGGCGTCTGTAGCTATAGCGTACGACAAATCAAGGCGATTTAGGACCCAAACCTTTTGCCTTCCGGAAATGGTTATCTTTGTTAGATTCCCACTTTCGTGCGGCCCTTTGGGTGGTCGCCTCATATTATAGATTTTTAGCCTCATGGCTTGTGCCTCCTGTTCATCCGGCAGCGGCTGCTCTACCAGCAAGGTAGGCGGCTGCGGCTCCAAAGGCGGCTGCTCTTCGGGCGGCTGCACCCGGCTCAATGTATTCGACTGGCTTGCCGACGTCGATATGCCCAGCGATTTCCAGGGCTTCGACTGCGTCGAAATTCGCTTCAAAGGCGGTCGTAAAGAGTTTTTTCGCAACGACAAGCGCCTACCCCTCGTCACGGGCGATGCCGTGGTGGTCGAGGCCGCCGGCTCGGGCTGGCACCTGGGTCACGTGAGCCTCAAGGGCGAGCTGGTGCGCCTGCAAATGCGCAAGAAGAAGGTGCCCACCGACTCGCGCGACATTAGGCCCATCCTGCGCGTGGCCACCCCCGACGATGAGGAGCGCTGGCAGGCCGTGCGCGACCTCGAAAACGGCACCATGTTCCGGGCCCGCGCCGTGGTCGATGAGCTGCGCCTTAAAATGAAGCTCTCCGACGTCGAGTACCAGGCCGACCGCACGCGGGCGCTGTTCTACTACTCGGCCGAGGATAGGGTCGATTTTCGGGAATTGATTCGGCGGCTGGCCGACGAGTTTCGGGTGCGCGTCGAGATGCGCCAGATATCCTTGCGCCAGGAGGCCGGCCGCATCGGCGGCATCGGCGTGTGCGGCCGCGAGCTGTGCTGCTCTACCTGGCTCACCGACTTTAAAGCCGTGAGCACCACCGCCGCCCGCTACCAAAACCTCAGCCTCAACCCCCAGAAGCTGGCCGGTCAGTGCGGCCGCCTCAAGTGCTGCCTCAACTACGAGCTTGATGCTTACCTCGATGCCCTCAAGGATATTCCGCAGGTGCAGCGGCCGTTGCAGCTGGCCAATGGCGAGGCGTTTTTGCAGAAAACCGACATCTTTCGCAAGCGCATGTGGTTTGCCTTTCGGGGTGATAACAACTGGGTGATGGTGAGTGCCGAGCGCGTGCGCGAGGTGCTCGAAATGAACAAGAAAGGCGAGAAGCCCGACCACCTGCTACCCCCCCGCCAGGAAGTTGAAGTGGCCCCCGCCGTTTCGACGCTGATGGAAGGCGACCTCGACCGCCTCGACGACCAGATAAAGGCCGGCAGCAAGCGCGGCAAGCGCAAGCGCAAGGAGCGTAGCGACCGCCCCGCCGGGGCCGGCCCCGAGGCCAGCGCCGCTACCCCCCCCGAAACCCACGAGCCCCGCGAAGGTCGCGAGCCCCGGCGCCGCGAGCGCCCCGAACGTTCCGAGGGTGGCCGCGAGCGCCCCGAGGGCAGTGCCCGCCCGCCCCGCCCCGACACCCAGCCTACCCCCGCCGCTACCGGCGAAGCGCCCAGCGCGCCTGCTCCCGAGGGCCAGGCTGAGTCGCGGGGCCGCCGCGGCGCGGCGGCGCGCCCCCTCAACCGCCGGGGCGGCCGCAACCGCGAAGGCGACGCCAACACCCCGCGCGACCTCACCCAGGAAGCCCGGCCGCGCCGCAACGAGCCCGCCGCGGGTAGCCCTACCCCCCGCCCGCCCCGCGAAGGCGACGACCAGCCCCGCCCCGAGGGCGCCGGCCGCAACCGGGGCCGCCGGGGCGGCAGTGGCCGCCGCGGTGGCGAAGGCGGCGGCAACGCCGCCCCTACCCCCCCCAGCGCGACCTAACCTATGCGACGCTTGCTTTCTTGTGACTGGCGACTGGCCCGCCGGGGCTGGCTGGTCTTTTTGCCATTGGCCGTGGGCCTCAGCGCCTGCGACCCAAATAATGTGTACGAGGAAAACGTAGACCTGAAATCGCCCTCCGGCGACCCCTACGTGTGGGATGTGCAGCAGCGCCCCACCTTCTCGTTTGCCATTACCGATACCACCGCCCGCTATAATGTGTACTTCGATGTGCGCAATGCCTCGGGCTACGGGTTTTACAACCTCTACCTCAAGCACACGCTCACCGGCCCCACTGGCCGGCCCGCTGGCCCCGCGCTGCTGCACCAGATGACGTTGATGAACCCCAAAACCGGCGAGCCGCTGGGTGCCGGCGCGGGCGACATCTTCGACCACCAGTTTCTGGCCCTGCCTCACCAGCATTTTGCCAGGCCTGGCACTTATAAGCTGACATTGGAGCAGTATATGCGCCAAAATCAGCTGCCCGGCATTATGTCGGTAGGCGTGCGCGTGGCGAAGGGAAAATGAGTAATGAGCGTAATCTGAGTAACGGGAGTAGTGGTGTTTTACCTACCTGAACGTCATTACTCCCATTACGCTCATTACTCATTTTCCAGCTCCCGCCACACCACGTTCAGGCCCTCGGCCCATACGGGGTGGGCAATAACCATGTCTCGCAGCTGCTGGTAGCGCAGGCGGCCGGCCATCGCGATTTGCAGCATCGTCATGATTTCGCCGGCTTCGGGGCCCACGATGGCGGCGCCCAGGATGCGGTCGTCGGAACCTACCAGCACTTTCCAGAAGCCGGCCGTCTGGCCCGTTTGCTGGGCGCGGCTCACGATGCGCACCGGAATTTTACTCGCGCGGTAATTGATTTTCTGGTCTTTAGCCTGGGTTTCGCTCAGGCCGATACGGCCCAGGGCGGGGTCGGTGAAGACGCAGTAGGGTAAGGGGCGCTGCCTGGCCGAGCGGCGCGGGCCCTGGCGCAGCAGATTGTCGCGCACCACCCGGAAGTCGTCGTAGCTCAGGTGCGTAAACTGCGGTCCACCGTGCACGTCACCCAGCGCGAAAACGCCCTTCACGTTGGTTTCGAGCCGGCTATTGACCTGAATGTAACCTTTCTCATCGGTTTTGATGCCGGTTGTTTCCAGGCCCAGGTGGTCGGTGTTGGGCTGGCGGCCGGTGGCTACCAGCAGGTGGCTGCCATGCAGGTGGCGCGCGCCCTGGCGGGTGGCAATGGTGAGGGTGTACTGGCCGGCCGCGTCGCGGGCCACGCCGCGCGTTTCGGCGTTCATCAGAAACTCCACGCCTTCGTCTTCGAGGGCTTTTTGTAGCGCCTCGCATACGTCGTCGTCTTCGCGCTCCAGCACCTGCCCGCCGGTTTCGATGATGCTCACCTGGCTGCCGAAGCGCCGGAACATCTGCCCAAATTCCAGCCCGATGTAGCCGCCCCCCAGGATAAGGAGGTGGGTAGGGACCTCCTGAATATCAAGTAATCCGGTAGTAGTGAGGAAGCCCGCCTCGGCCAGGCCGGGCACCTCGGGCACGGCGGCGTGGGTGCCGGTATTGATGAATACCTGCCTGGCCCTGATGGTGCTGGCGCGCTCCTGGGTTTCCTGCACGCGTACCTGGCGCGGCCCGGTGAAGGTGGCGTGGCCGTGCAGCACGGTAATGTTTTCGTGCTTCGGGGCCAGCGACTCGCGCAAGTGGCGGCGCGACTTGTTGAGCAGGGCATCCTTGCGGGCTATCACGGCGGGCATATCTACGGCGACCTCGCCACCCGCCTGAATGCCCAGCTCGGCGGCCGTGCGTACCTCGTGCGCCCGATTAGCCGAGGCCAGCAACGTTTTGGTGGGCACGCAGCCATAGTTGAGGCACGAGCCACCCAGCTGGGCTTCTTCGACTAGCATAACTTTTTGGCCAGCTTCGGCCAGAGCCTTGGCCAGGGGGTTGCCGGCCTGGCCGGAACCGATGATAAGCGAATCGCAGGAATAATCGGGCATATACAAGTAGACAAGCCGCCGACCGTAGCGGTTCAGGCTATACGTAGCTTGGGCCCCGAGCGAACGGCCGGCTGCAACGCTTGGGCGCCAGCCCGGCTCTGAGAGGGGGGTAGGACACGGTACTTTAAAACATTCTATGCATAATATTTCCGCACATTTCCTGCGAGCGGGGCTGATAGTGGGTGCGCTGGCGCTGCTGAGCGGCTGCACGGCTTACGTGCCCATGCTGGGCGCGGCCCCCGAAATTCGCGCCAAGGGCGAGCTGGAAGCTACCGGCAGCTGGTCGCTCACCAACCGGGTTGACTTTGCCGCTACCTACTCGCCCGCGCCGCACCTGCTGCTGCGCGCCGCCACCAGCCTCAAGGGCAGCGGCTACTCGGAGTCTGCCAGCAGCAGCAGCACCTTCGTGCAAAACAACCAGTATGAGCTGGCCGTAGGCACCTACTGGCCGCTGGGCCCGCGGTGGCTGGTGGGCGGGCTGGCCAGCCTGGGCCAGGCGCACGCCCAGGCCCGCTACGATGACGACGGCGGTATCAATTTTAAAATAATTGGGTATCATCAGGCAGTGCCGCATCAGTTCGATGTCATCTACGCCAAGTACTCGGCCGAGGGCTACCTCACCTGGCAGCCCGACCCGTGGTTCAGTATGGGCCTGTCGTACCGGCTGGTGCAGCTGCGCCTCACCGATGCTACCGACCAGGGCGTGCCCTTCCGGCCGGGCCCCATCTGGCGGGCCGAGCCCATGCTCTACCTGCGGGCGCGCCCCGGCTACGACCGGGGTCCGTTCCAATTTCAGCTGGCGCTGGGCACGTCGCGGACGCTGGGCTACGACGAGCAAACGGCCGCCGACCGGCTCGACCTGGCCCGGCAGTTTAAGCTGGGCCGCACCTTACGTGTCGCTGGGCGTGAGCATTTTTCCGCACCTGCTCTGGCAGCGGGAATGAAACCTGTAGTGAGCCTAAAGAGGATAGGGTAGGAAAGTTCTAGCGTGAACTTGCGAATCGGTTACCGTTACTTTTGCCTCATGTCTCAACAATTCGAGTCGAATAGCCCGCGCGCTGAGTTGCCTATGCGACTGACTCGTCTGCGCGTCAAGAACTTCCGCAGCATCGCCGACATCGACATCCCGCTCTCGCCCCTTACCGTGCTCGTTGGCCCCAATGGCTCCGGCAAAAGCAATGTGGTCGATGCTTTGCGCTTCGTGCGCGACGTGTTTGCTAGAGGATTAGGTCAGGCAGTAAAAAAATGGGGGGGAATAAACGTAGTGAAACGTTGGAGTAGTGGTAAGGAAGGTGTCAGCATTGGCGTGACAATGCATTGGCCTCAGCTAAATAGAACTGATAAATTTACAACTTCAGAAGGTGTAAAAGAAGTGCCTGTGGAATTCCCGACCGCTACCGTCCACTACGATTTTACAATAAACACTTCTGAAACCAACTTGCCTACCGTTACCAGCGAATTCCTAGTTGTTGAAATACCTGATTCAGATACCGGAGGAGTTGAAATATTGAGAAAAGATAGGGAGCTAAAAATCCGATTAGGGAATCTTGCCTGGAATCAAGTAAGGCAATCTGGAGTAGCTAGTGTAGCCGCGAGAGTTCGTAATGAGGACACAGAGTTATGGTCACCTAAAGGGCTAATGGAAGGTGTTAGGAATCACAATTACGGTTCAACCGAACTGGAGAATCAACCCTGGTTCCTTCATTTCTGGTACAAGGCGCTAGGTTTCACTAGTATGACACTCGACCAACTTTTTTATAGTTTCGATTTAAAAGACCTAAGCCAATTTCAATCGGTCGCAGAATCAACGCCTTTTGACGAAAAAGGGATTAATCTCTCAGCCGTTCTTCGTCATCTATTTCAGAATAATGGTCCTGATTGGGATAGTTTACAGTTTGCACTACGCCGAGCTATCGCTGGATTTAGTACTCTGAAAGTGGAAGAGGTCGGCGATTATTTGTCGACCAAACTCATCTATCAAACCGACACCACCCAACCTCGTACTTCCTACCTCGGCCAGGAATCAGATGGTACTATCCGAATGCTGGGCCTACTAGCCGCTCTATACCAAGACCCGGCCCAACCCTTCCTCAGCATCGAAGAGCCGGAAGCCAATATTCACCCCGGCGCGCTGGCCGTGCTGGCGGGCGTGCTCGACGAAGCTAGCTTGCGCAGCCAGGTACTCGTAACCACGCATAGTCCTGATTTGCTTGACCACCTGCCGGTTGAGTCCTTCCTGGTAGTGGAGAAAATAGGCGACACTACCCACGTCGGTTCGCTCGATGCCAGCCAGGTAGCCTCGGTGCGCAAGCGGCTCTTTACCCCTGGCGAGCTGCTGCGCATGGAAGGCTTGCAGCGCCAGACCACCCCCGATACCGCTGCGTAATGCTAATTCTACAGCTATTTATTAGTAGAGGGGGAAGGCGATAGGCAGGCTGCCCTGGTGCTGCTACGCCGGCTACTGCACGAAAAGCACCAGCGCTACGACTGGCAAGTAGCCCCTAAACACACCATGAAAGTGTGGGGCTTGCACAAGCTGCGCCAAAACCTGCCTGAATTTATAGAGCACCTGCGTGGTAAAACCTGCCACGGAGCCATGATTCTGCTGGACTTAGAAGACCAGTTGCCCTGCGGGGAAGCTCCTGCGCTGGCTGAGGAAATTGCTCGGCTTCAGCCGTTGCCGTTTCCAATCGTTATCGTGTTCGCTTGCAAAGAATACGAGGCCTGGTTTCTAGCCGGTATTGCCAGCATCGCGGCTCACTCAGCCTATTTTGCCGACAACCTTACTTATCCCAACGACCCCGAAGATAAGCGTGGCGCCAAGGAATGGCTGGACAAACAAATGCCCGCTACGGTCAAGTACAAGGAGGTGCTGCACCAGGAGCAGTTTACCCGTTTCCTGAATTTTGCGCAGGCCCGGCGTGCCTCGTCATTCCAGCGCTTGGAGCGGGCTTTGCAGCAATTGCTGGACGCTGTAGATGCCGAGACGGGCGAAGGTATGGTATCGCCACGGCGACGGTAGGCAGTTACTTGCACAAATAAAAAAGTCTCGCTGGGAGCTAGCGAGACTTTTCAAGATAAATAGCAGCGGATTACTTGCTACCCAGCACTTTCAGCATGGTTTCGCCAATCTCGGCGGGCGAATCCACGACGTGGATGCCGCACTCGCGCATGATGGCCATTTTGGCGGCGGCCGTGTCGTCGGCGCCACCTACGATGGCACCGGCGTGGCCCATGCGGCGGCCGGGAGGCGCGGTCTGGCCGGCGATGAAGCCGACGACGGGCTTCTTGTTGCCGGTTTCCTTAATCCAGCGGGCGGCTTCGGCTTCCATACCGCCGCCGATTTCGCCAATCATCACGATGCCTTCCGTTTCGGGGTCGTTCATCAGCAGTTCGACCGCCTGCTTGGTAGTGGTGCCAATGATGGGGTCGCCGCCGATGCCGATGGCCGTGGTCTGGCCCAGGCCGGCTTTGGTGAGCTGGTCCACGGCTTCGTAGGTCAGTGTGCCCGACTTCGACACAATCCCTACCCGGCCTTTCTGGAAGATAAAGCCGGGCATGATGCCCACCTTGCACTCGCCGGCCGTGATAACGCCGGGGCAGTTGGGGCCCACCATCGTGATGCCCGGCCGGTCCTTGAGGTAGTGCTTCACGGCAATCATGTCCTTGGTCGGGATGCCTTCCGTGATAGTAACGATAACCTTGATACCCGCCTGGGCGGCTTCCAGAATGGCGTCGGCGGCGAACGCCGGGGGCACGAAAATGATGCTGGTATCGGCCTGGGTGGCGGCTACGGCGTCGGCCACGGTGTTGAAAACGGGCCGGCCGAGGTGCTCGCTACCCCCCTTGCCGGGCGTAACACCCCCCACTACCTGGGTGCCGTAATCCATCATTTGCTGCGCGTGGAACGAGCCTTCGGAGCCGGTGAAGCCCTGCACGATGACCTTGGAATCTTTGTTGACGAGAACGCTCATGGGCGGCTAACTTGTTGGGAAGAATGAATTGGGGCAAAAGTAGGGCCGGGGCGGGCATTACCCGCCCGCCGGCCCCCGCCCGGCCGCCTTGCTACCTTTGCGGGCTCATTAGCTCCCTACCCCCTCCCACCTGGCAGTATGTACTACGACCATATTATCGACACGCTCGGCAACACGCCGCTCGTGCGGCTCCATAAAGTTACCGAAGGCATTAAAGGCACCGTGCTGGCTAAGGTTGAGTACTTTAACCCCGGTAACTCGGTGAAGGACCGCATGGCCCTGCGCATGATTGAGGACGCCGAAAAGGCCGGCCTGCTGAAGCCCGGCGGCACCATCATCGAGGGCACCAGCGGCAATACCGGCCTGGGCCTGGCCCTCACGGCCATCGCCAAAGGCTACAAAACCGTCTTCGTGATGAGCGACAAGCAGAGCAAGGAGAAGCAGGACATCCTGCGCGCCGTGGGCGCCGAGGTGGTCGTGTGCCCCGTCGATGTGGCCCCCGACGACCCGCGCAGCTACTACTCGGTGGCCCGCCGCCTCAATGCCGAAACGCCTAACTCGTTCTACCCCAACCAGTACGACAACACCTCCAACACGGCGGCGCACTACGAAACCACCGGCCCCGAAATCTGGACCGGCACCGACGGGCGCATTACGCACCTGGCGGCGGGGGTAGGCACGGGCGGCACCATCTGCGGCAGCAGCAAGTACCTAAAAGAGCAAAACCCGGCCGTTTTCACGCTGGGCATCGACACCTACGGCTCCGTTTTTAAGAAATACAAGGAGACTGGTATCTTCGACCCAAACGAGATTTATCCCTACAAAACGGAGGGTATCGGCGAGGATATTTTGCCGAAAAATGTAGACTTTAGCGTTATTGACCAATTTATTAAAGTGACTGATAAGGATGGCGCATTGATGACGCGGCGGCTGGCCCGCGAGGAGGGCTTGTTTGTGGGCTGGAGCTGCGGCTCGGCCGTATTTGGCGCTTTAGAATTTGCGCGTCAGCACCTTACGGAGCAGGATACGATGGTCATTATCCTGCCCGACCACGGCACGCGCTACCTGGGCAAGATTTATAACGATGATTGGATGCGGGCGCAGGGCTGGCTATAAGAAATGTCTGCGCTTGCTGAAACGGGGCTGCTTTGCTAACTTCGTTGACTTAACCCAGGATAGTTTATGACGGACGTGCTCAACCACATCGTGCTGATAGAGGATAATGAGACGACGAGCTTTCTAAACAACCGCTTGCTAAACCGGCTGGGCGTGGCCCGGCAGGTTAGCTCCTTTTCAAAAGCCGACGAAGCCACGCGGTTTCTGTGGGGTAGTGAGCCGGCCGTGGCCCAGGCCGCACCCGATTTGATTTTTGTGGACCTTAAGATGCCCGGCATGAGCGGCTTCGACTTCCTGGAGCGCTACAGCCAGCTGCCCGCCAGTGTGCAGGAGCGTACCGTAGTGGCCGTGCTCACGACCTCCATGCACGCCGCCGACACCGCCCGCGTGGCCCAGTACCCCAACGTGGAGTACCTCACCAAGCCGCTGACCGAGGAAAAAATGCAGCGCCTGCTGACCAAGCGCTTCGCGCTGAGTCAGTAGGGGGTAATGAGCGTAATTTGAGTAGTAGGGGTAGCACAAGAATAGAAATAAAAACCATCGGTAGGATACTTCGCTGAGCGCCGCTGCCCAACTAGTGAGCGTCCGTAACGGGCGTAATTGCCCTGCCGCGATACCTTCGGGCAGCGTGAAATCGTAGCGACCCAACACGTTGATGTGGTCGTGCGGCAAAGGTGAGAGACGAGCCGCGTCATCGCCCTGCTGCTAGCCACCGAAGCCCCCGGTGTCCCCTTTCGGCTGGTTTTCGATGGTGCTGGCGGGCTTGTTCGTCCCCAGAAACCAGGTAAATCCCAGATACCCCACGCGCGTTTCGTATTTGGTCTGCAAGTCGGCGGTGAGCCCGTCGGCCGCTAGCTGGGTGTACTGGCGGCGCGTGTTGAATACGTCGCTTACCCGCAGGGTCAGCGCGGCCTGGTCGTTAAATAGCCGCTGGCGCAAGGCCACATCAACCCCATATACGGCCAGCAGGCGGCCCTGCGGCACCACCAGCGGGGCGCGGTAGTTCCCGCTGAGCTGTACGGCCAGCGTTTTGGTGGGGCTGAAGGTATTCAACAGATACGCCGTGCTGGTGAAGTTGGCGCGGGTTCCGTCGCCGGAGTAGCTGGCCACCTGGTTGCGGTAGCAGGAACCGTTAGCCGTGAGTTTCCAGCACTTGGTCACGGGCCGCGTCAGCGACAACTCCAGTCCGTAGCTGGCCGTCTGGCCGAAATTGGCGTAGCTGGTGCGGGCGATAAAATCGGGCTGGCCGCTGAGGCGGGTCGCCAGCGTATCAATCGTGCGCAGGCTCTGAATGGATTGACTGGCAAAGCGTCCGAAGAGGGTCGTGCTGAGCGTCGTGGCCTGCCACGCTACCTGATGGCCCAGCTCCGCGACGTGGACGTACTCGGGGCGCAGGTTAGGGTTGCCCACCACGTAGTTACGGGCATCGGAGTAGATAGGCAGGGCAATAATCTGCAAAAAGTTGGGTCGGTTCAGGCGGCGCGAGTAGCTGAGCTGCAGGCGCTGGTCGTGGGGTAGCGTGCGCGCCACCGTGGCCGAGGGGAACAAGTTGAACAGCTGCTGGCTGGTGGAGCCCGTGGGCAGTACCTGGGCTTGCAGCCCCGTGAATTCAGCGCGCAGCCCGGCCTGGTACTCCCACGAACCCGACTTCTGCTGGTAGGAACCGTAGGCCTGCGGAATTACCTGCCGGTAATGATAGCGGTAAGAGCCCGCTTCCTGCCGAACGAATTCGGCCCCAGCCGTCGGCTGTACCGCATAATCCGCCGAGCCGGGCGTCACCATGATGTCGGTCTTGAAGCCTGTCCCCCAGCGGCGCTTTTCGTCCAGCGGATGCACGTAGTCCACCTGCGCCGAGGGCAGGTGAATAGTCACGTCCAGCAATTGCTGGCGCGCCAGCCGCGCGTAGCTGGCAGGCCCGTCCAGCACGCGCTGCTGGGTTGTTACCGTGCCGCCATCCAAGGTATAGGTGGCGCTGGCCGTTAGTTCGCGGCCGGGGTGGGCGGCCCAGGTGCGCCGGTAGTTGCTTGAGATGCGGACGGTGTAGAGGTTGTCGACTTCTCCGTTCCGATTTCGCAGCGTAATGATTGGGGCAGCGCCGTGCGTGAGCAGGGTCGTGAAGTCGCTGGTCTGGCGCAGGTCGTTTTTGTAAAACTCGGTGGTCAGGGTCAGACTCTGCTCCGGGCGTAAGGCGTAGTCAACGCCCAGGCGGAGGCTCTCGTTGGCCTGGTGGCGCGTGGTGCGGCCGGTCTGGTCGGTACCGGTGGTGCGGCCATCAGCCGTGGCGACCTGCTGCAAGGCCGAACTGCCGCGGAACTGGTTATTCAGCCCGTTGGCATTGCCAAAAAAGTTGAATTTGCCGACCTGCCGGCTGAGGTTGAGGGACGCGGTGTACTTATCCCGGGTGCCCACCGTGGCCAGCACATCGCCGTTCCAGCCGGCCTGGGTTTGTTTTTTCTGCACCAAGTTAATAATACCCCCCGTGCCCTGAGCTGAATACTGAGCGCCGGGATTGGTGATGACCTCAATGGTTTCGAGGCGGCTGGCGGGCAGTTGGTCGAGGCGCAGGTTGCTGGGCGCGGGCTTGCCGTCGAGGTAGAGCGTGACGCTCGAACTGCCCCGCAGGCTGACTTGCCCGTTCTCGTCCACGGCCACGGCGGGTACTTTCTGGAGCACATCCGCCGCCGTACCGCCCGCGCTGTTGAGGTCTTTGCTTACATTGAGGATGGTTTTGCCCAGCTCGTTAACAATCGCCGCTTTTTCGCCCTGCACCATCACGCTGCCGAGCTGTACGGCCGCCGGGGCCACCAGCCACTCCCCCAGGCGGACTACCGGGGTAGCCGCGCGCAGCGTAATCAGCCGGCGAGCGGACTGGTAGCCCAGGGCCTCGGCCCGCAGCAGGTAACGGCCCAGCGAGACGTTGGCCAGCGTAAAGGTGCCGTTTTCAGCCGTTTGGGTGTTTGCCACTACGGTCGAGTCCGGCAGACGCAGCAGCAAGACGTTGGCAAAGGGGAGCGGTTGGCGCGTGGCCTGGTCCAGCAGCGTACCGGACATTTCGCCCAGGGTCTGAGCGGATAGCGTACCGGGCAACAGGCTAATCACTAGTAACACGAGCCACCAAAGTTGCTGCCCGCCCAGACGGGCAACCGGTAGACCCGCAGGAAGCTGATGTAATAGCCGAGTTCCTGTTTTTTTACTTTCTTTCGCAATCGCTTGATTGATAGAGTTTATTGCGATGCAAGTTACCAGGTAATACCTAGTAGGTTGTGCTGTAAATACCGGCTGATTCATCGGGATTTGGAGAAAAGGTGACAGAAAAAGGGTACGGTGGAGTAATAGCTTCCCCGCCCGGCCGCTACCCCCGCGGCCGAGGGTACCGTAGGGGGTTGTGAAAAAAGAGTTGCGCGGAGTTACTTCGCTTGACGACGCAAAAAGAGGTAGTAGGCTAGGAAGCCGAAGGCCGTGCTGAAAATCAAGATGATGACGGAGTGAATGCCCAGGGGCAGGTACCAACTGCTCACCGTGAGCCCCGCCCCACTGCTGAAGAGCAGCGCGACCCACTTCACTACCTTTTTTTGCTCATCCTGCGGGCTGGGCAGCAGGCGCTCAACAACGCTTTCCGAGATGGCAGCCGCCACTATCTGCCGCTTCAGCAGGTAATTCAAGACCAGTTTTACCGCGGCCAACACGAAGTAGCCAAGCAGGAAAAGTGCCAGTCCGGGCAGCACGACCCGTCGTCCGAGCTCTAGGGTGTTCACATCAAGGGCCGGTACCAGGGCAGGTTGTGCCGAAACTTCCCAGGCAGTCAGGCAGAAAAGCAGAAGCAGCAAAAACCTTTTCATACGTCGGGCTGGGGGGGGTAGTACCGCATGAGACCGGCCAGTGCCAGTCAGGTTGCAAAAAATTACGAAAAAGTGAGCAGGCGCATTTGCCGGCGATGCCGGGCCAGCAACTCCAGGCCCTGCCCGACCACGACGAAGCCAGCCACCACCGCCAGCCCGCCTCCCAGCCCGGTTGACAAGCCCTGGAACGCCTGCCCCAGCGTGCCGCCGAACAGGGCCAGAAACGCGCCCACGACGCCCAGCACGAGGACGGCCACTGGCGCGAGTACCCAGGGGAAAGCCGGTTTCGCCCTGGGTAATCGGGCCAGCACCGTTGCCGCGAGGTCAAAATCAAAGGCGGGCCGCGGGAGGCGGGCCGTGGCGGTAAATAGCTGCTGGTAAGTGGCTAGCCGGGCCTGGCACCGGTGGCAATCGTGCAAATGGGCTGCCTCAGCAGCCGGCAGCGGGACGGCGTCAGCGGCCAGTTGCAGGTCGTAGTCGGAAAGATGGAGCGTCATAAGTCGTCGCGTTGGTAGGTAGCCAGTAGTCGTTGCCTCAACAGTTGCCGCGCCCGAAAAAGGTAGTTTTTCACCGTCCCGTCCGGGAGAGAAGTTATGTGGGCGATTTCCTCGTAGCTCAACTCCTGTTGGTGATACAGGGAAATCAGCGTGCGGTAGAGCGGGGGCAGCTGCTCGATGGCCGTACTTAAAATACCGGCCAGGTCCTGGTCAAAAAGGGCCGTTTCGGGGTCGTAGTCCGGCCCGGCAACCAGGGTTGGTGGGGCCTGGCGGCCTTCTGCCGACGCGTCATCCGGCGGTTGCTCCGCTAAGTCCACCAGCACCAGCTGCTTCTTCTCCAGGTAATGCAGACACGTGTTGTAGGCAATCTGGCCGACCCACGTCGAGAGTTTCGCCTGAAACTTAAACCCGGCCAGGTTCTTAAAAACCTTCAGGTATACCTCCTGCGCGACATCCGGGCGGTCGGCAGGATGGCGAATCAGCTTGAACACCAGCTGCGTTACCAGGCCCTCAGTGCGCCGCACGAGCTGCCCAAAAGCCGCGGTATTTCCTCCCAGTACCTGCGCAACAAGCTGCTGGTCTGTTACATGCGAGGTAGGCAAGTGGCTCATCTACGGATGAGACCGGTCAGCCGATAGGATGTTGCACCAGGACGTTTTTGCAGGTACCAACCGGCGCACATTCTCTTGACCGATACTTTCGTTTCCAACCCCCTACTATCGTTCAACCGTGAGAATGACATTACTCAAATCACGCTCCTTACTTCACGAAGGCAAACTGCTCGCCGTCGAATAAGCCTTTGTCGCTGAGCTTGAGGCGGGGAATCACCAGCAACGCCATGAACGACAGGGTCATAAAGGGTGCTTGCAGGCCCGAGCCGAGCTGCGTTTTGGCAAAGTAGTCGAGGGCCGAGTAGGCCGCCGCCACGTTGGGGCCAGGCTGGTCCGACATAAGGCCGGCCACGGGTAGGGCCAGCACGTGCGCGGCGCCGTCGGCGCCCACGGCCGCCAGGCCGCCCCGCGCGGCCACCACCAGGTTGATGGCGCGGGCCAGGCTTTCGTCATCGCAGCCCACGGCCGTGATGTTGTGCGAGTCGTGGCCCACGCTGCTGGCCAGCGCGCCCTGCTTCAGCCCAAAGCCCTTGATAAACGCCACCGCCGGCGGCGCGCCCGGCGTGTAGCGGTTGAGCACCACCAGCTTGAGCACGTCCTGGGCCGGGTCAGGCTGCACCAGGCCGTCGGCCAGGGGTAGCACCAAATCGCGCCGCGCCGTAATCAATTGGCCATCAAAGCACTCAATCACGGGGTAGGTCCCTGGTCCCTGGTTTCTTGTTTCTGGTTGTTGGTTTTTGGCAGGGTAGGCCAGTGAGGTGGCCTCGATGCGCTGGGCCTGGAAATTATTGACCACGGCCACCGGCGCGGGCGGGAGCAGGCAGTGGCCATTTTCGGCCACCAGCACGCCGTCGAGGTAGGTTTGCCGCACCGCGAACTCGGTCAGGTTATTCACCAGAATAAAGTCGGCGGGGTCGCCCACGCGCAGCTGGCCCACGGGCAGCTGGTAGTGCGCCACGGGGTTGAGGCAGGCCACCTGCAGCACGTCGAACACCGAATAGCCCAGGGCCACGGCCCGCCGCACCAGCTGGTTGATGTGGCCCAGCAGCAGCGTATCGGGGTGCTTGTCGTCGGAGCAGAACATGAGGTTTTCGTAGTGCTGGGGCAGCAGCTCGATGAGGGCGTCGAAGTTGCGGGCGGCCGAACCCTCGCGGATGAGGATTTTCATGCCCGCCGCCAGCTTGTCGCGCGCTTCGACGGCCGTAAAGCACTCGTGGTCAGTGCTGATACCAGCGCTGGCGTAGCGCTCGGCATCTTCGCCCTGCAGGCCGGGCGCGTGGCCATCCACGGGGCGGCCGTAGCGGTGGGCCAGCTCGATTTTTTCGAGTACGCCAGGGTCGCGGTGCAGCACGCCGGGCCAGTTCATCATCTCGGCCAGGTAACCAATTTTGGGGTTTTGAAACAGCGTTTCGATATCCTGGGCCGTTATTTCGGCGCCGGCCGTTTCGAAGGGGGTAGCCGGCACGCAGCTCGGCGCGCCAAAGCAGAATTTGAACGGCACCGGGGCCGCGTTATCCAGCATGTACCGCACGCCGGCCACGCCCAGCACGTTGCCGATTTCGTGGGGGTCGCTCACGGTAGCCACCGTGCCATGCGGGAGCGCCAGCCGCGCGAACTCGCTGGGTACCAGCAAGGAGCTCTCGACGTGCACGTGCGCGTCCACGAAGCCGGGTAGGGCGTAGGGCAGCGCCGGGTCGGGGGTAGGGGCGCCGGTAGGCTCAATGGCGGCCACGCGGCCGGCCGCTACGCGCACCGTAGCCGGCAAGATGGTGCGGGCGGGGATATCCACCAGATTAACAGAAAGCACGAAATCAGCTACCATACCGTTTAGGAAAAGAAGAAGGCCCGGCTGCCGGCTGGATTGGGACCGAAAAAAGAGTATTTTTGTAAAAAACCGCGCCGTGAAGCTATTGATAAACCTCCATTTGCTGGCTCGGCCGGCAGTGCTACTAGCCCTGGCGGCCAGCCTGGCCACTAGCGGCTGCGCCGGCCACGGCTCGTTGCAGCAAAAAACGCGCTGGTACAAGCACCACAGCGGGGGCAAGTCAGTGCCTTGTCCTTGCGGGCACTAGTTGACTTTCCTTGGTTTTAGCATTATGTTAGCTTCTGCTTCCGTCCAATAGCTTGCTAACTAATGAAATACCAATACCAGTTAGGATTATTTTTATTGATGGCAACGCCGGCCGCTGCCCAGCAGCCCGCCGCGCACCTGCCTCCCACAAGTTTTCGGAGTGGTTCTTACCAGCTGAAAAACGGCGACTGGCAGCGGGCCAGGCTGCTCTACGACCCGCAGAGCCTGCGCGTGAGCGACGCCGACCACAAGCCCAACGACCCGCTTGACTTTCCGGCCGAGCAGGTGCAGGCGTTCGTGATAGGCCGCGACACGTTTACGGTGGTGCGCGAGGTCAATATTCCGCGGCCCGCCCAACATCTGCGCAGCGCGTTCGTGCGGCAGCTGTACCGGCGCGGAGGCTTCCAGGTGTACGAATACGTGGCGATGCAAATGCCGCCCGAGTCGCCACTGGCGTACACGCTGCTTACCCGAGCCGATAAGCTGGCGGCCGTGCTACCCCCCGGCAACGTCGGGTTTCGGCTGGCACTATCCAAGGCGCTGGAAGACTACCCAGCCCTGTCGCACCAGTTAGAGCTGGACCCCAACATCTTACCCGCGCAGCTGCCGCAGCTGCTGAGCGCCTACGGCACCTGGAAGGCCGACCATCCCACGGCCTCTAAGTAATAACCATAGGACTTACGCAAAAGATGGTTGTCATTGCGAGCGTAGCGCGGCAATCGCCCCAGAACGAGTCGTTCGGGTATCGTTCTGGGGCGATTGCTTCGCTTTGCTCGCAATGACAAACGATTTTGCGTAAGTCCTAAACCAGTAATTTATTTTAGTAATTGATTAATTTATATTTTTATGTCTAATAATTCTCCCGAAGTTGATTCGTTACAGGCCGCGGCCGAGCAGGTGCGCCAGCAGCTCAGCCTGCCCGCTTTTGATGCCGCCGCCGTGCTGGAGCTCGACCATTTCATCGAAGTGCAGCGCACCGAGCTGCCCGCCCAGGCGCCCGAGCGCGAAGGCGTGGTGGCCGCGCTGGGCTGTTTTCTGGGGCAGTGCCTGGTGCACGCCTACCACGCCGAGTGGGCCGCCGGCCCCGACGGCAGCACGGGGGTAGGGCTGGCGAACAAGCTTTTTTTCAATCCTTTTTATTTAGTTAATCAGCAGCTTACCAAGGGCGAAGCGGCGTCGGTAGCGGCATTTTTTCGGTCGGTGCCGCAGCGGCTGGTAGCCGCGAGCGGGGTAAGAAAGCGCTGGATTTCGTAATCTTGCGGGGACAATGGCCGAATCCGCGCGTTTATGAAAAACCTCGTCATCGCCATTGATGGCTATTCCTCTTGTGGCAAAAGCACTACTGCTAAGGCAGTTGCCGCCACGCTCCACTACGCTTACCTCGATACCGGGGCCATGTACCGGGGCGTTACGCTTTTTCTACTGGAAAATGACATCGCCTTCGATGACATGGCGCGGGTCGAGCAGGCCCTGCGCCAGGATATCCGCCTTAGCTTCAAGCGCAACCGCCGCACTGGCCGCAACGAGCTATGCCTGAATGATAAAATTCGGGAGGATGATATTCGCCAGATGCGGATTTCCAATTCCGTGAGCGAGGTATCCGTGATTCCGCAGGTGCGCCACGCTATGGTGGCCCAGCAGCAGCAGCTGGGCCGCAGGCGGGGGGTAGTGATGGATGGCCGCGACATTGGTACCACCGTTTTTCCCGATGCCGAGGTCAAGGTTTTTATGACCGCCGACGTGGGTATCCGCGCCCGCCGCCGCCAGGACGAGCTGGCCGCCACCGGCGAGCAGGTAGCGCTCGACGACATCATCGAAAACCTGCGCAAGCGCGACCACATCGACTCGACCCGCACCGAAAGCCCCCTGCGCCGCGCCGCCGACGCCGTGCTGCTCGATACCACGCACATCACCATTAACGAGCAGGTCGATTTCGTGCTCGATAAAGTATCGTCGGCCCTCTTCGCGGCCTACGCCCACAAAGTCAATGGGTAATAAGTAGTTGGTAATAGGTAATGTCGTTCAAAGAGCCGAACGCTATTACCCAGTGCCCATTACCTATTACCCATTACTTCAATATCTTGGGCCAGGCGCTGGCTGAATTCACGGGCGGCGCCCCGCCAGAGGTGGTTGCCATCGGTGGTGAGGTAGGGTTGGCCGGCGTAGTTGAGGTAGGGCACACCGAGCGAGTCGCCGGTTTGCCGCATGAGCTGGTCAAAATCAGGCTGATAGGTAATTTCAATCGTCGTCATAGCCTGGCCCGTGGGCACGCGCACCAGCACTACCCGGCCGTGTGGTTTCAAAAAGGTGATGAGCTGGCGCAGGCTGGCCAGCCGCGCCGCTGAAGGCTGGCTGGTCGTGGCCAGCTGGTGATAAGTGGCGAGGCGCTCGGCCTCACGCTGGCGGGTGCGGGCGGGGGTAGTGAGCGGCGAAGGCAGCGCGATTTCAAGCCAGCCATCAGGATGCAGACGCTCGACGGCCGTGGCCGTATCGTGCAGCAGCGCCCGGTACAGCGGAAAATTAAGGTAGTGCGCCAGGTAGCCGAAGTTGGGATTCTGGTTGACGTTGCGGAGCTGCCCAATCATGAGCTGGTCCTCGGGGAAAGCCACGGGCTTGTATGCCCCCGTGGGCCGCGCCACCGACAGCGACCACGGGTCGACGGCCACCACGAACAGCCCATTGCGAGTGCCGGGCGCCAGCTTGCGCCGGATGCTGGCCAGGTAGCTCGGCCCATAAGGCGACTGGTAGAGCGTGAAGGCGTAGTTGAGCCACGGCCCGGCGTAGCGCCCGCCCAGCCGCGCCCGCAGCACGCCCGGCAGCACCGCCTGCGCCGCCCGTGAGGTGCCCAGCACCAGCGAGGCCGCCGGCGGCGCCGTGAAGCGCGCGTAAAACGCGTCGAGGTAGGGCCGGCGCAGCGCCGGCCCCAGCGCCAGCCCCGCCACCAGCCCTACCCCCCCCAGTAGCAGCATTAGCCGCGTAAGTAGCTTTCGCATAGTTAGTTGTTGATTGGTGGTGGCTGATTGTTGGGTGGTTATACTCGCCACGAAGTGAGGTGCGAAAAGAACGTCATTCCGAGCTTACCGAGGAATCTCGCCCGTATCGCAGAACGAGGTCCGAACGACTGCGGGCGAGATTCCTCGGCAAGCTCGGAATGACGTTCTGGCAACTTTTTCTGCTTTCTAAACAGCGTCACCAACCATCAACCAACCTCAAAATTGAAAGTAGATAAACTGCGTGCTGTTGAAAAACCCGAAGAACAGCATCGCCAGCAGCAGTGCCGCGTAGCCGGCCCAGCGCACGGCCGGCACCGGCCGGGCCCAGCGCGCCGTCAGCGCCGGTACCTCATGGTGCAGGTCTACGGCCAGCAGCAGGGCCCCGGCGGCCAGCGTCACCGCTACTTCGGGCGGGTAGTTGAGCAGGAAATGGCCGACGGTAAGCACCGCCTCGTGGCGCGTGAGCTGTCCCCAGCCCCGGAAAAGGTGCGCGCTGATGTAGAAGGCATCAGCCAGCGAGTTGGCCCGGAAAAATATCCAGGCGTAGGCCACCAGCGCGAGGGTAGTGGCCACGCCCAGCGCGTGCAGCAGGCGCGGCCGGGTGGCCAGGCCCAGCCCGCGCGCCAGCGCGGCGCGGGCCGGCTGGGTCAGGGCCTCGGCCACCAGGTACAGGCCGTGCAGCGCGCCCCAGGCCACGAACGTCCAGCTGGCCCCGTGCCACAGGCCGCTCGCCAGAAAGACCACGAACAGGTTAGCGTAGCGGCGCACCGGCCCGCGCCGGTTGCCGCCCAGCGGAATGTAGAGGTAGTCGCGAAACCAACCCGAGAGCGACATGTGCCAGCGCCGCCAAAAGTCGCTTACCGAAGCCGCGAAGTAGGGCTGCCGAAAGTTGAGCACCAGTTGGTAGCCCAGCACCCGCGCCGCGCCGCGCGCCAGGTCGGTATAGCCCGAGAAGTCGGTGTAAATCTGGATGGTGAAGCCCGCCACGGCCAGCAGCAGGGGTAGGCCCTGGTACTGGCGCGGGTGGTCGAAGATGGGCGTCACCATCTGGGCCAGGCGGTCGGCAATGACGACCTTCTTGAACATGCCCCAGGCCATGAGACGCAGGCCGCTGGCCACCCGGCCGTAGTCGAACCCCTGCGCCTGCCGGAACTGCGGCAGCATCTGCCCGCCCCGCTCAATGGGCCCGGCCACCAGCTGCGGAAAAAACGCCACGAACAGCGCAAACCGCCCCAGGTTCTGCTCGGCCGCCAGCCGGCCCTGGTACACGTCCACGATGTAGCCCACCGACTGAAACGTGTAGAACGACACCCCCACCGGCAGCGCCAGCGCCAACACCGGCGCCACAAACGGCAGGTGCAGCGCCGTGGCCAGGCTGCCCGCCGCGCCCCAAAAGAAATTGAAGTACTTGAAAACGAACAGCGTACCCAGGTTGCTAATCAGGCTCAAATAGAGCCAGGGCCGCCGCTGCTGCTTGGTGGCCAGCCGGCTCATGCGTACCCCGCTCACGTAGTCGAGCAGGGTAGTGGCCGCCAGCAGCAGCCCGTAGAGGGGCCGCCAGCTGAGGTAGAAGTAGTAGCTGGCCGCCAGCAGCAGGGGACCCCGCCAGCGCGCCGGCAGGCCAAAATACAGCCCGACAACAACCGGAAAAAAGATGAGGAAGTGGAGCGAGTTGAACAGCATGGGCGGGGGTAGGGCGGCAAAGTTCGGGCGAAAGCGCGTTGCGGACACCGGTGCGGCCCTGGCCGCCGGGGTGGGGGTAGGGCTGGCTCCGCGCCAGCGGGCTCAGCAGCCTCATTCGCAACCCCCTGCTACTTGCGTACCTTTGCGGCCAGCGAACCCAAGGGCACATCGGGGGGTTTGGTAGCTACTATGCAGGTAACCATCGATAAAAACTCCGGGTACTGTTTTGGGGTCGAGTTCGCCATTCAGATGGCCGAGGACGAATTGCGCCACGGCGACGGCACGCTCTACTGCCTCGGCGATATCGTCCACAACCGCATGGAAGTCGAGCGCCTCAACCAGCAGGGCCTGCGGGTTATCGACCGCGAGCAGCTTGGTACGCTGCACGACTGCAAAGTGCTCATCCGGGCCCACGGCGAGCCACCCGAAACCTACCAATTAGCCCTGCAAAACAACCTGGAGCTGATTGACGCCAGTTGCCCGGTGGTGCTCAAGCTGCAAAACCGCGTGAAGCACGCCTTCGACGCCACCACCCGCGAAAACGGCCAAATCGTCATTTACGGCCAGCCCGGCCACGCCGAAGTCATCGGCCTCACCGGCCAGACGCGCAACCAGGCGCTCATCGTGATGACCGAGGCCGACCTCGACCAGATTGACTTCGCCCGGCCCGTTACGCTCTTCAGCCAGACTACCAAAAGCACGGCCGGCTTCTACCAGATGAAGGCCCTGATAGAAGCCCGCGTCGCCGCCGCCGGCGGCTCGCTCGAAAGCTTCGATGCCAACGACAGTATTTGCCGCCAGGTGAGCAACCGCGAGCCCCAGCTGGCCCGCTTTGCCCGGGAGCACGACGTAATTCTGTTCGTGAGCGGCCGCAAAAGCTCAAATGGCAAAGCCCTGTTTTCGGTAGTAAACGCCGTGAATCCGCGCAGCTACTTCATCGAGAACGAGCACGAAATCCAGGAAGAATGGTTTGCCGACGCCACGTCAGTAGGCATCTGCGGCGCCACCAGCACCCCGCTCTGGCTCATGCGCCAGGTAGCTGACCGCGTCGAGGGCATCGGGGTAGCGGTGTAATTGCTGCCTTGCCTTAGGTACGAAATATTCTACCTTTGGCACATGACTCCCTCCTTCAATCTTCCTGAAACCCACCCTATCCGGCAGGCATTGGCCCAAGCTAATGGCGCCCAGTTCTACCGGTGCGCATTGCAGGTTAATCCATTTTCATACACGCAGGAAAATGGTAAAATGCAGCATGGCTTTACGAATGAAGTAGATTATAATGCCGCATTAGTAACGGCATTGGTAGGGGCAGATGTCAAGGTTATTGCTATCACTGACCACTGGAAAGCCCGCACTGCGGCTAGCTTACGTGATGTAGCCGAGGCTGCTGGTATTACAGTATTTCCAGGGTTTGAGGCGGCGACTATTCTCGGGCATCATGTCCTATGTCTATTTAATCCCGGTTCTGATTTAGAAAACTTGGAGTACTTGGCAAGTGAGCTACGCGGAAGTTCAGGCCGAGTGCCTGATGATGATACTAGGGATGGAGGCAAGACGATGGAAGAATTGGTATCGCGAGTACAGTGTCCAGATTGGGGAGGTATTTGTATTGCAGCTCACGTTACGCTAAAGAATGGAATATTAAAGAGTGAAGGCGAGCAGAGTAGTAAGCCTTGGAAGTGTGAGTATTTGTATGCTGCGGCCATTCCTGGCGCTATTGATGACTTGCCTGCGGGATATCTAGCCATTACGGAGAACAAAGCAATTGAATACCAGCGCGGACGATTAATGGCACTTATTAATGCAGGTGATATTAGTGGGCCAGCAGAAGTAACTAAGCGAGGAGCGTCGTGTTGTATTAAGCTTGCTGAATTGACCACGGAAGGTTTGCGGCAAGCTTTTTTGGACCCTACACCGCGTATTCGGCTGGATAATGAATCAGTGCCTGCGGGGCATATGGAACTGCTTGCCGCCACCTGGGAAGGGGGTAGGCTGGATGGACTGGCGCTGCACTTAAATGCTAATTTGAATATACTCGTTGGCGGGCGTGGAGCAGGTAAGTCGTCTATACTAGAAACGCTACGCTATGCTTTTGAGGCACCAATAGCTGCCAGAGAGGCCCGTGCTAATCATGAGAGTTTGGTAAAAGGTATGCTGGGTACTGGCGGTAAAGTGTCGGTGGCAGTACAGCGTTATACGCCGGCACCAGTGGCGTATCTAGTAGAGCGCACGTATCCTGGACCAGCCTCAGTGCGCGATGAAAACGGCGATGTGCTGGACGTGAAGCCAATAGATGTACTGCGCCAATTACCTGAAATTTATGGACAGCACGAGATTGCCGAGATGGCTAACGACCGCGGTAAAGAGGGGCATCTGACCAATCTGCTGCGGCGCTTTTTGCCTACTCGCGCCGCTGATGGGGCGGCCCGCAAGTCTGCGCTTCAACACGCGCTGACTGAAACCCGTGAGCGATTGCTCAAGCTTGACAAAGAAATAGGCGCTGCGGACGAGCGATTGGCCAGCTTACAAACCTTGCAACTGCGGCAGGCTGAATATGAGAAAGCCGACTTACCCGCCAAACTTGATGCGCATACGCGTTGGCAGCGGGAGGGGGGCTTGTTTCAGTTGACCCGTGACCGGTTGCGCCCCGTGCAAGCTACGCTGGAGACTTTGCGGGCAGCACAGGCTTTGGACCATGATGGTTTGAGTGCGTTGGCATTACAAAGCTTGCCCAATGCTGAACTGTTGCAAGAGCTTGATAAAGCATTGCGGCAGTCTGAAGTGGCAGTGAATGAAGCCACGACGATGGTAGGCACCGCGCTAGCAGCTGCGCAAGCGCAAATTGCCGCAGTGGAGCAGACCTGGAAGCCTCTGCGAAAAACGGCTGATGAGGCAATGCAGGCTCAACTTAGAGCCTTGCAAGCTGAAAACGTAGACGGAGCGGATTACTTGAAGCTGGTAAAGGAGCTTGATAAGCTTAGGCTGGTTGAAAAACAACGTCAGGCGCTTGAAAATGAGCGGAAAACGGTGCGCCAGCGGCGGCGCAATTTATTAAGCGAATACCAAGACCTGCTAAGCAGCGAGCGCCGGGACTTGGAGCGCACAGCTAATAAGGTTACGAGTCAATTAGATAACCGAGTGAGGGTGCGAGTAATGCACGCCGCGCCGCGTACTGACCTGCAGGACTTGATACGGAGCGCACTAGCCGCTAATAACCCTGGAGGTATGAAGTATGCTCCCATTTTGGATGCGTTAAAAAACAAAGAGGAAATTTCTTTGGTAGGCTTGGCAGAATCATGCCGCCGTAACGATGCAGCAGCTTTACGCCAGGAGTTTGGCCTTTCCCCCGGTCAGGCCGACCAGCTGGCTAATATTGGCGCAGACGCCTGCATGCGTTTGGAAGAATTAGAATTGCCTTCCACTACGGACTTAGAATTGAACAAAGCTGACAATGGGTCTACAGAGCCCGATTGGAAGCCATTGGCTGCACTTTCGGCGGGGCAGCGGGCTACGGCGGTACTGCGGCTATTATTGCTGGATTCACTAGTGCCCCTATTGATTGACCAGCCGGAAGACGACCTCGATAATCGGTTTATTGCCGATGACATAGTACCTATTATCAAGCGGGAGAAAAAAAATCGTCAGTTTCTATTTGCTACGCACAACGCCAACGTACCAGTACTCGGCGATGCTGACCTGATTGTAGGGCTAACCTATGAGGATGACCACATCCAGGTAAAAACCAGTGGCGCATTAGAAACTCCCGCCGTCCATCAGTTGGTAGAGAAGATATTGGAAGGAGGCAAAGACGCCTTTGCCCGTCGCCGTGCCAAATACAATTTTTAAGTTGATGCTGGCCCCCCTAACCAAAACCGACCTGCTAAGCCGCATCGCAGATGGTGAAAATTCGGCCGTAGAGTTCAAGCGAGATGATTTGCGCCCGGAGCAACTGGCAAAAGAACTGGTAGCTTTTGGCAATTTTGAAGGCGGGCAGGTATTCTTGGGAGTAGAAGATGACGGCACTGTAAGTGGCCTCCGCTATACCGATAACCGCGATGCCGCCCGTGTAGAAGAATGGGTGATGACTGTATCTCGTACCCAGGTGCAGCCGGGCGTTATTCCCTTCTTTCAGATAATTCGGGATGTAGAACCCGGGCGAGATGTAGCCATCATCCAGCTAAACCGAGCGGTGCAGGTGCTACACGCATGGTATAATCAGCGCCGGACGTACTACGTTCGTGCAGGCACAGTGAGTGCTGAAATGCACCCGGACGAGTTAGCACGCTTATTTCAACAACGCGGGCAGGTGCGGGCCGATGTGCAGCCGGTAGCTGGGACTTCCTTGGCAGACCTCGACTTGGTCCGTTTGAGGGAGTATTTCGTGCGAGTGCGTTACCAAGATGCCCCACCCGATAACAGCGATGAAGAAAAGGGTTGGCCTCAATCGCGATTGGATGCGGAATGGACGCAGCTACTACTGAACACTGAACTAATGGTAGAACTGCGTGACGCTGTGGTACCGGCAGGCCTACCAGTTTGTTCGGCAGCTGGGTTGTTGCTTTTTGGAAGAAATCCCAACCGATTTATCCCGCAAGCAGGTATTACAGCGGTTGTGTACAAGGGTCTGGACAAAGAATATGCTACTCCTCAACGATTAAGGGGGCCGTTGGTAGGGCGTTTTGCAGATGTAGGCGGTCGAATAGAATTACTTGAGCCTGGTGTAATAGATAGAGCTATGCTTTTTGTGCAACAACACGCTAGTGACCCAGAGGAGCTAGATGGCGCAGTACGCACGGAAAGATGGCACTACCCACGCGAGGCAGTGCGCGAGGCCATTGTGAACGCGGTAGCGCACCGCGATTACCTGCTTGGCGCTACCGACATCGAACTAGCTATTTACGCTGACCGACTTGAAGTTATTTCGCCTGGTCGCTTACCCAATGGTATTACCCCCGCCCGAATGCGGGCAGGTACCCGTGCTACTCGTAATCAGTTGATACTCGATGTCCTGCGTGATTATCGCTACATGGAGCACATGGGAATGGGTATACGGTTGAAAGTTATTCGGCTAATGCGTGAGTATAATAGCACCGAACCTGATTTGGAGGCAGAAAATGACCGGTTTACATTACGTTTGTGGCGGTAGGCTCTATGCTGCTAGCATAGTAATTCCTGCTCATAGAGCCGCTTGTTTTCCTGGTCAAAGGCCACCAGCAGCACCTCGCGCGGCCACTCGTGCGCCGCCAGCCACTGCCGAATCCCGCGCACGGCGATGGCCGCCGCGTCCTGTTTAGGATAGCCGTAGATACCGGTGCTGATGCCGGGGAAGGCCACGGAGTCAAGCTTGTTTTCCAGCGCCAGACGCAGGCTGTTGCGGTAGCAAGTGGCCAGCTGCTCGGGCTCGCCCTTGTGGCCGCCGTTCCAGACTGGCCCCACGGTGTGAATAACGTACTGCGCCGGCAGCCGCCCACCGGTGGTAATGACGGCCTCGCCGGTTTTGCAGCCGCTTTGCCGGGCCCGGATTTTTCGGCATTCCTCCAAAATGGCGGGCCCACCGGCGCGGTGAATGGCCCCATCGACGCCCCCGCCGCCGAGCAAGGACGAGTTGGCGGCGTTGACGATAGCCGTAGTAGCCATTTTAGTAATATCGCCCTGCTCGACGCGCAGGCGGGGGGTAGGGGCAGTGGACATGGGCCGAAAAACAGGGGGTAGGGACCAGTGTACGCAACGCTTCGGGCGGCGTTTGGGCGGCTTGGGTGGGGTAGGGCGACGGTTCGGCCACGGCCAGTTGCGGAGGGATAGGGTAAAAAGGTACTTTTGACTATCATCTGCCACCACTTAAACGCCCCCCGCCATGCAGCCGACCAGCCCTACCCCCGCCTCCCTCCGCGACCAGCGCCTGTGGCAAGTTGCCCGCGCCCGCACCAAGTTTCAGAGCTATGCGCTCGTGTTCTTCGTCATCAACGCCGGCCTGTGGCTGCTGTGGGCTTTCTTACCCGAGAGCCACGGCCGCCACGACGAGCTGCCCTGGCCCATCTGGACGAGCGTATTCTGGGGCATCGGCCTGGTGCTGCAAGGCCTGGCCGCCTACGGCCGCCTCAGCAGCGGCGAGCGCACCCAGCGCGAATACGAGCGCCTGCTGGCCGAAGAGCGGAGCTAGCGCGCATAAAGGCAGGTAAAAACTCGTTTGTCATTGCGAGCGCAACGAAGTGGAGCGCGGCAATCCTTCCTTTGTCGTTAGGTTAGCAACTCTAACGTGCGGGAAAGATTGCCGTGCTCCACTCCGTTGCGCTCGCAATGACAAACGATTCTGGCCTTGTCCTTATGAAGAAACGCCCCGCCAAACGCCTGCTCGGCCGCCGCGAGCTGATTGACCTGCCCGCGCTGAACCTGCGGGGGGTAGTGGCCAAGGTCGATACCGGGGCCTACACCAGCGCCATTCACTGCGCCGACCTGCGCCTGGCGCCCGACCCCACCACCGGCCAGCCCGTGCTGCACGTGCGCCTGCTCGACCCCGAGCACCCCGCCACCGACGGCCAGCCGCTGGCCTTCCGCGAATTCGCGCAGCGCGACATTCGCTCCTCCAACGGCGAGGTGCAGGCGCGCTACGTCATTCGCACCGTGGTGCGCCTGTATGGGCAGGATTTTGCCACCGAGTTTTCGCTGGCCGACCGCTCCGACCTGCGGCACCCGGTGCTGCTGGGCCGGGCGCTGCTGCGGCAGGGCCGCTTCGTGGTCGATGTAGCGCGCCTCGAACTCTCGTATAAGGCTGAGCGCCGGGCCGCTGAGAAAGCGCGCCGCGCGGCTGCCGCGCCCGATGGGGCAGTTTAGCAGTAGTTTGGCAGCGAAGTTCAGGCAAAAAACGACCGTAAAGGCAGGTTAGCGCCCGCCTACGGCGGAGCTTGATTTCATCAACCTGCTCCCTCTTCCGCTACCCTGGGCGCTGCTTAGCTCTATTTTATGAAACTGGCCATTCTCTCGCGCGAACCCAATTCCTACTCCACCAAGCGGCTGGTGGAGGCAGCCACCGCGCGGGGCCACGAAGCCCAGGTGCTCGACCACCTGCGCTGCAACCTGGTGCTCGAAAAAGGCCAGCCCAGCATCCTCTACCGGGGGCAGGCGCTGGACCGGCCCGACGCCATTATCCCGCGCATCGGGGCCTCGGTCACGTTCTACGGCACGGCCGTGGTGCGGCAATTCGAGATGATGAAAGTGCGCACGGCCGTGGATAGCCAGGCCATCGTGCGCTCCCGCGACAAGCTGCGCTCGATGCAAATCCTGAGCCGGGCGGGGGTAGGGATGCCCAAAACGGCCTTCACCAACGACACCGACGAACTACCCGCCCTCATCGAGCACGTGGGCGGCGCGCCGGTCATTATCAAGCTGTTAGAAGGTACGCAGGGCCTGGGCGTGGTGCTGGCCGAGAGCGCCAAGGCCGCGCAGTCGGTAATTGAAGCGTTTCACAATCTGAAAGCCCGCATCCTGGTGCAGGAGTTTATCGGCGAGGCCAAAGGCGCTGACGTGCGCGCCTTCGTGGTCGATGGCGAAGTGGTGGGCGCCATGCGCCGGCAGGGTAAGGAAGGCGAGTTTCGCTCCAATCTGCACCGCGGCGGCACCGGCACTCTCGTCAAGCTGAGCCGCGCCGAAAAAGCCGCCGCCCTGCTCGCCACCAAAGCCCTGGGCCTGGGCGTGGCCGGCGTGGATATGTTGCAAAGCAAACGCGGCCCGCTGGTGCTGGAAGTAAATTCGTCGCCCGGCCTCGAAGGCATCGAAAAAGCCACTGGCCTCGACATCGCGGGCCGCATCATCGATTACACCGCCGCCCTCACGCTGCGCAAGCGCGGCGGCAAAACCAAGCCCAAGCGCAAAATGGCTACCCCCGACCCGGAATAGAATTCCTGGTTTTTATCTGTTCCTGGTTTCTGGTTCTTTTAAGTTCCTGGTTCCTGGTTTGAACGCGAACAAGGAACCAGAAACAAGGAACCAGGGACTTAAAAGAATGCCTGATAACTCACTGGCTATAAACGGCCTGCATATTCAGCCCGGCGAGCGGGTCCTCACGCGCCTGGTTATTTCGCGCCTACCCTCCGGCACGGTCATCGACGTGCCGGTGCACATCATTCGCTCGCTGGAGCCCGGCCCGGTGCTGCTGCTGATGGCCGGGATGCACGGCGACGAGGTGAATGGCATCGAAACCATCCGGCGGCTTATTCGGCGCGGTTTGTTGCAGCCCACGCGGGGCACGGTCATCGCCATTCCGATTCTCAACATCTACGGCTTTCTCAATTTCAGCCGCGAAGTGCCCGATGGCAAGGACGTGAACCGCTCCTTTCCGGGGCACCCGCGCGGCTCGCTGGCCAGCCGCGTGGCGCACCGCTTCATGCGCGAGATTATGCCACTCGTGGACTACGGCATCGACTTTCACACCGGCGGCAAGGCGCGGGCCAACCACTCGCAGCTGCGCTGCCTGCTGGGTCAGGAGCCAGTGATTGACGCGCTGGCGGCGGCGTTCGCGGCGCCCTTCACGCTGCATTCGCGGCTGCGCACGGGCTCGTTGCGGGCCACCGCCCACGCCCAGGGCAAGCCCATTATCGTGTACGAAACCGGCGAAAGCCTGCGCCTCGACGAGCCCGGCATTGAAGAGGCCATTGCCGGCACGCTGCGGGTGCTGCACCACCTGGGCATGGGTCCCGAAGGCCCTACCCCCGCCCGGCCCAACGTAGTGTGCCACCGCCACCGCTGGTTGCGCGCGCGCTACGCCGGCCTGTTTCGGGCCCACGTGGCGCTGGGCGACTACGTGGAGGAGGGCCAGATTTACGGCTCCATCGCCGACCCCTACGGTGAGCAGGCCGTGCGCCTCGAATCGACGTTCAGCGGCTACGTTATCGGCCTCAACTACATGCCCGTCGTGAACCAGGGCGATGCCCTGCTGCACCTGGCCGTACCGGCATAGCGATATAGTGCTCAGAGGTTCGTGCTTGGTGCTTGGGGTAATCCGCGGAGAATGGCCGGAACGCTTGCGCCGGGTAGTTGCTGATGAGGAGCTTGCCGGGCGTTGGTAGTCCACCGTGAACGACCCCCCGCACCAGGCACCACCACCTAAGCACTACTTTTGCGACCATGAAAAACCCTGCCCAACTAGCTTTTAATGCCGTACTGCTCGTCGCGGTAGCCGTTTTATACTTTCTGCATTTTAATCAGCGCCCGGCCGCCGCGCCGGCCGTGGCCCCGGTAGCCGCCACTGAAGAAGCCGCGCCAGCCGATACGGCTACGGCTGACATCCCTACCCACGCCGCCGCGCCCGAAGCCACCGCGCCGGTAGTGGCCGCCGCGCCCGCCGGCCCGGCTCCGGCCGCCGGGGCCATCGTGTACGTCGAGTCGAGCAAGCTGCTTGATGGCTACCAGGGCATGAAGGACGCCCGCCGCGCGTTTGAGGTCAAGGCCAAAGGCTGGGAGAGCCAGAACCAGGCATTGGTGACCAGCTTCCGCACCGCCGTGGAGGCGTACCAGAAATCGGCCCCTACCCTCACCGCCGACCAGCGCGCCGCCGCCGAGCAGAAGCTCCAGCAGCAGCAGCAGCAGGGCGCCGTGGAGCAGCAAAAAATTCAGCAGCAGGCCCAGGAAGCCGAAGGCAAGCTGACCCAAACCGTGCTCGAAAGCGTAAATAAGAAAGTCGAAGGCTACGGTAAAGCCCACGGCTACAAGATGATACTCATTGCCGCGCCCAGTGGCACCATCGCCTACGGCGAAAAAGGTCTCGACATCACGGCCCCCGTGCTCACGTACCTGAACAGCTCGTACCGGAAGAAATAGTGAGCGTTCGCGTGTATATTCGCTCAGTTGTCTTTTGCTACCTATCTTGATTTTGACTGCCTTCCGATGAACGCCGACCAACGCCTCGACCAACTCGAACCGCTCCTGTCTGAGAGCATGGCTATTCTGGACCAGCATACCGCGCTGCTCAACCGTCACACAGCGCAATTGAAGCAATTGGTCAACGTGGCGTTGCAGCACAGCGAGAGCCTCAGCTATGTGCTGCGCGAAATAATAGAAGTGAAAGAAAAACAAGCTGGCTTAGCTGCCAAGCAGGAAGAACTGGCTAATCAAGTCAGCGCGCTGGATGATAAAGTCAGCGCGCTGGATGATAAAGTCAGCGCGCTGGATGATAAAGTCAGCGCGCTGGATGATAAAGTCAGCGCGCTGG
>JAABUN010001499.1_pt1 | contig 50646 bp, 52 predicted proteins | sample 5559311 | NCBI WGS metagenome assembly JAABUN01 (sample SAMN10711877, study PRJNA513370) | rock metagenome | isolation source: Antarctica rocks | place: Antarctica: Victoria Land, Siegfried Peak sud
TCACCAGCGCGACGGCCGGCCACGTCGTGCTGACGGGCGGCGGGTCGGAGCTGAAGGGCATGGCCGACTATCTCGCCGGCGCGCTGGGCCGGACGGTGCGGATCGGGCGGCCGCGCGGGCTGTCGGCGCTGCCCGACGCGCACAGCGGGCCGGGGTTCGGGACGGTCGCCGGGCTGGCGCTGTATGGCGCGTCCGATCCGCTCGACGTGCGGACGGTCGCGGCGCGTCCGCGGGCGAAGGGCTGGTCGTCGTGGCATCCGGGTCGCTGGCTGAGCGCCATGCGGTCCGATCTGTGACGTCGGACTTCATGCGCACCTCACCTGCCACTTTAGGGGTGACCCCGCGCGCGGGATGCGCCAAACAGCCGGGCAGGACGACTGCCCAAGGGGAACACCGCCATGCCGATCGAATTCGTCGCCACCGACAGCCTTGACGCGCTGAAGCCGCGCATCATCGTGATCGGCGTGGGCGGTGCCGGCTGCAACGCCATCGCCAACATGATCCAGTCGGACGTGGCGGGGGTCGACTACGTGGTCGCGAACACCGATGCGCAGTCGCTCCACACCTCGCCCGCCGATCGCAAGATCCAGCTCGGGCTGAAGATCACGCAGGGGCTTGGCGCGGGCGCGCGGCCGGAGATCGGTCGTGCGGCGGCGGAGGAGACGCTCGACCAGATCGACGAGGCGTTGAGTGGCGTCAACATGGTCTTCATCGCCGCCGGCATGGGCGGCGGCACCGGCACGGGTGCGGCCCCGGTGATCGCCAAGTCCGCGCGCGAAAAGGGTATTCTGACGGTCGGCGTGGTGACCAAGCCGTTCGGCTTTGAGGGCAGCCGGCGGATGAAGGCGGCGGAGGCGGGGATCGAGGAGCTTCAGGCCCATGTCGACACGCTGATCGTCATTCCGAACCAGAACCTGTTCCTGATCGCCAACCCGTCCACGACCTTCAAGGAGGCGTTCCAGATGGCGGACGAGGTGCTGCAGCAGGGCGTGCGCGGCATCACCGACCTGATGGTCATGCCGGGCCTGATCAATCTCGATTTCGCCGACGTGCGCTCCGTCATGGCCGAGATGGGCAAGGCGATGATGGGCACCGGCGAGGCCGAAGGCGAGCGCCGCGCGATCGAGGCGGCCGAGCAGGCGATCGCCAACCCGCTGCTCGACGGCGTGTCGATGCAAGGTGCCAAGGGCGTCATCGTGTCGATCACCGGCGGCGAGGACATGCGCCTGATGGAGATCGAGGAGGCGGCCAGCCACATCAAGGAGCTGGTCGACCCGGACGCCAACATCATCTGGGGCTCGGCCTTCAACAACGACCTGGAGGGCCGCATCCGGGTGTCCGTGGTGGCGACCGGCATCGAGGCGGACGGGGTGGCGGGCCCGAAGCCCATCGCCACCCCGCGCCCGTCCTTCGCCGCCGCGCCACCCCGCGCCGCCGTCCCGCCACCGGCTCCACCCGCCGCCGCGTCGGTCCCGGCGAGTGTGTCCGAAGGCGCTGATGCCGGCGGTGACGGTGGACCGACCGACGCGCCCCCGTCCGCACCGGCGGCCACCGGGTCGCCGCTGTCGTCGTGGCTCCGCACGTCACCGGCCGAGGAGGCACCGACCGAACCGTCGGCCGCGGATCGGCCGAGTGTCGCGGTCAGCCCGGCCCCCGCCGCTCCGGCCGCGAAGGCGGAGGAGGCCGGGGTGGCGGAGGACGACACGCTCGACCTGACCACGCCCGTGCCCGACGCGGAGCCCGCGCCGAAGGCTCCGCGCGTGGCCGGTGGTGGCGGCACCCTGTTCGAACGGATGAGCAACATGGCGCGCAACTCGATCAGTTCCGGGGAGGCTGAGGACGAAGGCGCCGAGCTGCCGCGCTTCCTCAACCGCAAGGATGGCCGCTGACCGGCCGGCACCGGCCTGGGTGACGATCCCGGCGATCGGCGGCTTGCTGGAAAGCGGGCTTTACGTCGACGACATGGACCGTGCGGCGACGTTCTTCCGCGATGTGCTCGGGCTGTCGCCGATGCTGTCCACGGAGCGTCTCGTCGCGCTCGACGCCGGCGAGGGCGGCGTGCTCCTGCTCTTCGCGCGCGGTCGGTCGCGCGCCGATATGACGGATGCGCGCGGCACGGTGCCCGGTCACGACGCGGCGGGACCCGCGCACATGGCATTCGCCATCGCGGAGGCCGACTATCAGCCGTGGCTGGACCATCTGACCGCGCACGACGTGCGGCTGCGCGGCGAGATGCGGTGGGACGGTGGCGCGCGGAGCCTGTATTTCGAGGATCCCGACGGCCATGTGCTCGAGTTTGCCACCCCGGGCCTCTGGCCGAACGACATTCGGCGGTGAGGCGACCGGCGCACGGGACGGACGCGCGGTCGGCAGGATGGCGGCACTAGGCCCGGCCGTGGCCGCGCTCTATAGCGGTGGCATGGTTCGACGCCGCCTGTGCCCACGCCGCCGCCGCTCGCGGGCCGGCCGCCTCCTCGCGCTCCTGATGGCCACGGCGGCGATCCACGTCCCCACGATGGCGGAGCCCGTCATCCAGCAACTCGGCGGCGGCGCGGCGGAGCGGTTGAGCGAGGCGCTCCGGGTGCTCGCGTCCGACACCGGCAACATCTACGCACTCGTCGCGGCCGGCAACGCCGCCCTCGAGCTCAACGACGAGAGCGCGGCCTACGGCTTCTACGCGCGCGCCGCCGCCATGGCCCCGCGCGATCCGCAGGTGAACGCCGGCCTGGGCCGGGTGTTCGTGCGGCTGGAGCGCGCGGACGAAGCGCTCGCCCGCTTCGCGCAGGCGCAGGCGGCCGGGGCCGATGTGCGCGGGTTCGCGGCCGACCGGGGGCTCGCGCAAGATCTGCGCGGCGACTTCCTGAGCGCGCAGGCGGACTATCGGCTGGCGGGAGGAGCGGCGGGCGCGGACGAGGTGGTCCGCCGGCTGGCGCTGTCGCAGGCGATCGGCGGCGACACACGCGGCGGTCTGCTCACGCTCGCTCCGTTGCTGAGCCGGTTCGACGCCTCCGCCTTTCGTGCCCAGGCGTTCATCCTGGCGATGGGCGGCGATGTGGCCGCGGCGCGCTCGATCGCGCGGGCGCGGATGTCGCCGGGCATGGCCGGATTGTTTGATCGCTTCTTCGCGCGCCTGCCGACGCTCAACCCGGCGGAACGCGCGCGCGCCGTGCATTTCGGAGATATGCCCGCGGCGGGGCAGGGCTACGCGTCCGTTCGACCGGGGGGCGGCCGCGCGGGCGGGCAAGCGCTCGCCGCGAACACGACGCCGCCGCCCCGGACGGAGACGCGCGGGCGGGGCGGCGCGCTGATCCCGAGGGGCACGGCTCTCGGTAGGCGCGGGCAGACCCGGCGGCCGGGTCCGGCCGACACCTCGCCGTGGGAGCGGATGGCCGACCGGCGCCGACCGGTGGCCGTCGCACCGGCACGCAGCCCGCCACCGCCACCGCCACCGCCGCCGCCACCGCCGCCTCTGCCGAGTCGGATCACGCTCGTGCTCCCCACCCTGGCGCTCGCGGCTCCGGTGGTCGCCCCGGTCGACGCGCCGGTCGCGGGTGCGGTGGAGCAGCGCAACGAGCCGGTCGTGATCGCATCGGTCGCCGACACGGCGCTCGGCCAACTCATGACACCGTCCGCGCCGGAGGCGAGCGCGGTCCAGCGGGTCGATCCGGATCCGGGCCCGTTCGGGATCGCGGCCTCCACGACCGATCTGCTGCCCGGCGACGAGGTCATCACGCCCGGTGGTCCGGCCGCATCCGTGCCGCTGGCCATCGCTCGCCCGCTCGGAGACGCGCCCGAGTCGCTGCTGCCGCCGGGTGCGCTGCCGACGGTGACCCCGTCGCCGGGCTTCGCCACCGCAGGATCACTCACGATGTCCGCAGCGACGCCGAGCGAAGTGGCTCAGTTCGAAGCGGGTCCGGGGGGAAGCCAGGGCGCGGTGCCGTCGGCCGACTCCGTGCGGCCGTCGCCGGCGACTCCGAGCGAAGTGGCTCGTTTCGAAGCGGGTCCGGGGAGAGGTCAGAGCGTGGTGCCACCGGCCAGCGCCGGGCGGCCGTCGCCCGTTTTGTCCGAGTCCCGACCGCCGTCGATCATTCCACCGGACGAGCCGGAGACGGCGCCCTTCAAGAGGGCGGTCACGACGCCCACCCGCGCACCGCCGGTCCGCGTCGCGCGAGCAACTTTCCAGCCGACCCCAGCGGCCAAGCCCACCGCCACCCCGCCCGTGCCGATCAAGAAGGCCGCCGCGATCCCGAGCACGGCCGGAGCGAAGGGGCAGGCCTCGTCCGCGCCCGCCAAGGCCGCCGACACGAAGGCGAAGCCAGCGCCGGCCAAGCCGAAGCCGAAGGTGGCGCCGGTCGCCGAGCGGTACTGGTTTCAGATCGCCACCGGCCGGGACGTCAAGGGTCTCGCCGCCGACTTCAAGCGGCTGAAGGCGAAGCACGATCTGTTGGCCAAGCTGGACGGCGTCACCTCCGGCTTCGGTTCCAGCCAACGCCTGGTGGTGGGGCCGTTCGAGTCGCTGAACGCGGCCAAGGCGTTCGGTGTCAAGGCGCGCGCCGCCGGTCTGGACGGCTATGTCTGGGTGTCGCCGAAGGGGTTTGAGGTCGATCCGCTGCCCGGATCGTGACCGGATCATGACCGGCTCGTCTGCCGTGGTCGAGCGGCCGCTGAGCCACCTCGCCACCGACCCGCGCACGAGTCGCGGGCGGGTGCATCCGCCGCCCGACGACGGTCGGGGCACCACCCGCGACGCCTTTTCGCGCGACCGGGACCGCATCGTCCACAGCGTCTCCTTCCGACGGCTGCGGCACAAGACCCAGGTCTTCGCGGCCCCCGACGGCGACCATGTGCGGGTGCGCCTGACCCACACGCTCGAGGTGGCGCAGATCGGTCGCACGATCGCCCGCGCACTCGGCCTGAACGAGGATCTGACGGAGGCGATCTGCCTCGCCCACGACCTGGGCCATCCGCCCTTCGGCCACGCCGGCGAAGCCGCGCTGGCCGCAGCGCTGGCGGACAGCGGCGGCTTCGATCACAACGGTCACACCGTGCGCGTGCTCACGGTGCTGGAGCGGCCCTATGCCGACTTTCCCGGATTGAACCTGTCGTGGGAGACGCTGGAGGGGCTGGCCAAGCACAACGGGCCGGTGCCCGACCCCGCCTGGGCGCTGGCGGCCGCCGACGCGGTGTGCCCAATGGCCCTGACGAGCTGGTCCGGGCTGGAGCCTCAGGTGGCGGCACTCGCCGACGACATCGCCTACGACAATCACGACATCGACGACGGTCTGCGCGCCGGATTGCTCGACCCGGACGCGCTCCTGGAGGTGCCGCTGATCCGTGCGAGCTGGGACCGGGTGCGCGCTCGGCGGCCCGACGGCGCGGTGGTCGGGCTGTGGCCGGAGGTGGTGCGCGACCAGATCGGCGTCATGGTCGGCGACTTGATCGCCTCGACGAGCGCCCGGGCGCTCGATCTGGCGCTGGCGACCGTGGCCGACGTTCGCGCGGCCGACGCGGCGACCGCCTGCTTCTCGCCGCCGATGGCGGAGGCGGAGCGGGTGCTGAAGCGGTTCCTCTACGCCGATCTCTACGACCACCCGCAACAGCGCGAGATGGCCGCCATCGCGGGGCGCGTGATCGCCGCCTTGTTCTCGCTCTACCGCGATGATGTTCGCTTGATGGGCGAGGGGTGGGCGGACGCTCGTCCCGCGAGCGAACACGGAGTGGCCCGGCACGTCGCCGACTACATCGCCGGCATGACCGACCGCTTCGCCGTGCGCGAATACCGCCGCCACGTCGGCCCGCTCGCCCTGCCGATCGAGTTCTGACGTCTCACCGATGACACCCGTCCGCCCCTCCGCTAAGCGGCGGGGCATGACCCTCACCGCCCGCTTCACCGCCGCCGTCCACTCGGCGCTCGACCGGCTCGAGGCGAGCGGTGCCCTGCCGCCGGGCCTCGCGCGGGCCGGCATCACCCTCGAACCGCCGCGCGATCCCGCGCACGGCGACCTCGCCACCAACGCCGCCATGGTGCTCGCCAAGCCGGCGGGCACGCGCCCGCGCGAGTTGGCCGAGGCGCTGGCGACGGAGCTGCGCGCGGCCCCCGGCGTCGCGGCGGTCGAGGTGGCCGGTCCCGGCTTCCTCAATCTGCGCCTGGACGACGCGGTCTGGGCTGAGGAGCTGGCGCTGATCCACCGGGCCGGCGAGGACTACGGCCGCTCGGGCGAAGGCACCGGCCGCACGGTGAACATCGAATATGTCTCGGCCAACCCGACCGGGCCGATGCACATGGGGCACTGTCGCGGCGCGGTGGTGGGCGACGCGCTCGCCAATTTGCTCGCCTTCACCGGCCACCGGGTGGTGCGCGAGTATTATGTGAACGACGCCGGCGCGCAGGTCGACACGCTCGCCCGCTCCGTCCATCTGCGCTATCGCGAGGCGCTCGGCGAGGCGATCGGGGGCGTGCCGGAGGGCCTCTATCCGGGCGACTATCTGGTGCCCGTGGGCGCGGCGCTCGCGGCCGAGTTCGACGATCGCTATGCGGCCGCGCCGGAGACCGAATGGCTCGGGTTGTTCCGCGAGCGGGCGGTCGCCGCGATGCTCGACCTCATCCGCGCCGACCTGGCGCTGCTCGGCATCCGGCACGACGTCTTCACGTCGGAGGCGCGGCTGCTGGCCGACGGCCGGCCGCAGCAGGCGGAGGCGGCGCTGCGCGCGCGGGACCTCGTCTATGACGGCGAACTGGAGGCCCCCAAGGGCCAGGTGGACGAGGACTGGGCGCCGGTCACCCTGCCGCTGTTCCGCTCCACTCGCTTCGGCGACGACGGCGACCGGCCGATTCGCAAGTCGGACGGCAGCTGGACCTATTTCGGCGTCGACATGGCCAACCATCTGGCCAAGGCGGACGGTGCGGACGCGCTCATCGACATCTGGGGCGCGGATCACGGCGGCACGGTTCGGCGCATCGTGGGCGCGGTCGACGCGCTGACGGGGGGCCGGGTGCGGCTCGACGTCAAGCTGATCCAGATGGTGCGGCTGCTGCGCGGCGGCGAGCCGGTGAAGATGTCGAAGCGGTCGGGCAGCTTCGTCACCCTGGCCGAGGTGGTCGACGAGGTCGGGCGCGACCCCGTTCGCTTCACCATGCTGACGCGCAAGGCCGACGCGCCGATGGACTTCGATTTCGCGCGCGTGGTCGAACAGTCGCGCGACAACCCCGTCTTCTACGTCCAGTACGCCCACGCGCGCATCGCCTCGCTGCTTCGCCGGGCGGAGGCGGACGGGATTGTGCCGGATGGGAACAACCTCGAAAAACTGGCCGACGAGGACCGCGACCTCCTGCGCCTCGCCTCCCAGTTCCCCCGCGTCGTCGCGGCGGCGGCCGAAGCGAGAGAGCCGCACAGGATCGCCTTCTATCTGTCTGATCTGGCAGGAGCCTTTCACGGCTTCTGGACGGCGGGCAACGAGCGGCCGGAGCTGCGCGTGTTGCAGGCGGACGCCCCCGCCCTCACGGCCGGCCGGCTTTATCTTGTCGCCGGCTTGGGGCAGGTGCTGCGCAACGGGCTCGCCCTCTTGGGGGTCGAGCCGGCTTGGGAGATGTGACGATGATGAGCGAATTGAACCTGGGCGAGGGCGACCGCCTCCCATGGCTTGAGACGACGGCCGACCAGGACCAGCGACAACGACGGAGCTGGAGCGTCGTGCTGGCCGTGCTCGGCGGGGTGGCCGCGCTGCTGCTGGTGATCGGCGGCATCTGGTACACCCAGCACGAGCGGTTGGCGGGCGGCGACGGCGAGCTGATCGCGGCGCCCGCGGGGCCGTACAAGGAGCGTGCCGACGGCTCGGACGGCCTGTCGGTCGGCACCGATTCCGACGCCATGCTGGCGGCGAGCGAGGGTCAGGAGGCGCGCGGCCGGATCGCCGCCTCCGACCAGCCGGCGGCGAGCGACCGCGCGCCCAAGCCCGCCGACGACACCATCGCCCCTGACGCGGCGAACGGCAGCGGTGTGAACGCCGCCGTGCCCGTCCGTGCCGTGAGCGGGTCCGCCGTGCAGCTCGGCGCGCTGGACGACCGGGCGTCGGCCGAGGCGCAATGGACGAAGCTCTCCGCCAACCGAGCGGAGCTCAAGGGGCTCGACCACTCGGTCGAGGAGGTGCAGTCGGGTGGCAAGACCGTGTTCCGCCTGCGCGCGGTGGTGACGGACGCGAAGGCGGGGCGGGCGGTCTGCCGCTCGCTGACCGCCGCCAACGTGCCCTGCTTCGTCGTGCGCTGAGCCGGACTTGACGCCCGTCGTCCTGAGCCTGGCGGGGCTGACGGTCGCGACCGCGGAGCGCGCCCTGTTCCGGCGCGCCGGGCCGATGGGCGTCATTTTGTTCGGCCGCAACATCGCGGACCGGTCGCAGCTTTCGGCGCTGACCGACGAACTCCGCGCGCTGTCCGGACGCGACGACCTGCCCATTTTGATCGATCAGGAAGGGGGCCGGGTTCAGCGGATGCGCGCGCCGGGCTGGCCCGCCTACCCCGCGCCCGCCCGCTTCGGAGAGCTGTGGGCGATCAACCCGTCGCTGGCGCTCGAAGCGGCGCGCGCCAACGCGGTGGCGCTCGGCAGCGACCTGGCGGAGGTCGGCGTCACGGTGAACTGCCTGCCCGTGCTCGACGTGCCCGCGCCCGGCGCTCACCAGGCGATCGGCGACCGGGCGCTGGGCGACGATCCGATCGCGGTGGCGGCACTCGGCCGCGCGGTGCTCGACGGGTTGGCGGAGGCCGGCGTCGTGGGCGTCATCAAGCACATGCCGGGGCAGGGCCGCGCGACCGTCGACAGCCACCACGAACTGCCGGTGGTGGACTCGTCCGAGGACGAGCTTGAGCGCGACCTCGAACCCTTCCGCACCCTGCGCGACTCGGCGATGGGGATGACCGGCCACGTCGTGTTCCGCGCGTGGGACGCCGATCGTCCCGCCAGCACGTCGGCCCTTGTCATCGGCGACGTCATTCGCGGCCGGATCGGTTTTGACGGCTTTCTGCTGTCGGACGATCTCGACATGAAGGCCTTGCGGGGCGCGCCCGCCGAGTTGGCGGGGCAGGTCGTCGAGGCCGGGTGCGATGCCGCGCTGAATTGCTGGGGCCGCCTCGAAGAGATGGCGGCCACCGTCGATCGCCTGGGTGAGGCCGACCCGCGGTCGGTCGCCCGGCTCGATCGCGCCATGGGTTCGGTCAGGCGGGCACCCGAGGAGGCACGGGAGCGGGGGCGCGATGCGCTCGCGCGGCGCGATGAGCTGATGGCGGCGGCGCAAAGCTGATCCCCGACGAGTCGGTGCGCCCCCGCACGGCGGCTGGCGCACGACGCGCGCAGCCCCTATGTTCGGCTGACGATCAAAGGAGAATTTCGATGGGTGGTCTGTCCCTGTGGCATTGGCTGGTGGTGGGCATCGTGATCCTGCTGTTGTTCGGAAAGGGCCGATTTTCCGACATGATGGGCGATGTCGCCCAAGGGCTGAAGAGCTTCAAGAAGGGAATGACCGAGGAGGAGGAAGAGCTCCCGCCGCGTCGGATCGGGGACGCGCCGGGTCGGCCGATCGACATCAAGGTGGAGCCGGCCTCCACGACCGTCGAGCGCGCCGTCGACCGGGATGGCGAGCCGCGCGCCTGACGCTCCGCTGACCCCCGCGCGAGGCGCTGACCCCCTGTGTTCGACATCGGATCCTCCGAGCTCCTGCTGATCGCCGTCGTGGCGCTCATCGTGATCGGCCCGAAGGATCTGCCCCGCGTCCTCAACCAGATCGGCAAGTGGATCGCCAAGGCGCGCGCGATGACCGGCCACGTCCGCGCCGGCCTGGAGACCATGGCGCGTGAGGCCGAGCTGGAGGACATGGAAAAGCAGTGGGCCACTCACAACGACCGGATCATGGCGGAGCATGGCGACGGTTCGGCCGCCGAGCACACCATGCTGCCGCTGACCGATCCGCCGCCGCTGCCGTCCCCGGATGGGCCGGTTGACGTCGCGTCGGACGCAGCCGCGACCTCAGCGCCGGCCCCCGCAGTCCCGATCCAACCGGCGTGAAGGACCTCGACGAATCCCGCGCGCCGCTGCTCGACCATCTGGTCGAGTTGCGTCGGCGGCTGCTCTGGTCGGTCGTCGTCATCGTCGTGCTGTTCTTTATCAGCTACGCCTTTGCCGAACAGATTCTCGGCGTCCTGGTCCAGCCCCTGAAGCAGGCGTTCCCCACGGGCGAGGGGCGGCTGATCTTCACCCAGCTCTACGGAGCTTTCTTCGTGCAGGTGAAGGTGGCGATGTTCGCCGCCCTGTTCTTGGCGTTCCCGGTCCTCGCCACTCAACTGTGGCAGTTCGTCGCGCCGGGAATGTACGCGAAGGAGAAGCGGGCGTTCCTGCCCTTCCTGCTCGCCACCCCGATCCTGTTCGGCGCGGGCGCGAGCCTGGCCTATTTCGTGGTCATGCCGACCGCCTTCCACTTTCTGCTGAGCTTCGACGGTCCGGTCGGCGGCTTGCAGCAGGAGGCCTTGCCGGAGGTCAACGGCTATCTCAGCATGGTCATGACGTTCCTGATGGCGTTCGGCATCGCGTTCCTGTTGCCGGTCCTGCTGCTGATCCTGGAGCTTGCGGGTTTCGTCAACCGGGCGCAACTGGTGGCGGGTCGGCGGTATGCCATCGTCGGCGCGGTGATCGTCGCGGCGATCGCAACCCCGCCCGACGTGCTGAGCCAGCTGATGCTCGCCGGCCCGCTGGTCCTCCTCTACGAAGGCACGCTCATCCTGATGTGGTTCGGCGAGCGGCGCGGCCGGCGCTTGGCCGACCGCGCCGTCACCACCGACGCTTAGTCGACGGCGTTTTCGACCGCGTTGCCGGCGGACTTCAGATCCTTGCCGGCACCGTCAACGGTGTTGCAGGCGGCCAGCGGCAGCAGGGTGGCGATGAGGGCGAGAGCCACGAAACGACGCATGGGTGCAATCTCCTTGTTTGACTCCGGTCAGACGACCGGCGGGGTGTCGGGTTCGGCCCTGAGCACCGGAACCACGATGGAGAATGTGCCCGCTTCTCCGTCGTGATGCAACGGTGAGCGCAACTGGCGCGACAATCCGGTGAGCACGCGCCCGTAGCGCGTGTCCAACTCGGCCCGCAGAGCGTCGGTCGCGACGAACGCCGCGGCCTGAAGAGTGAGTCGGACGTGCTCCGCTTCGCCCGCCTCGGCCGTGATCGCGAGCACTTGGGACCGGCGGCCGGCGCGCATCGCGAGTTCGGACAGCTCCGTCACGATGAACGCGATCGACGTCGCCACATCCTGGTTGACCGACGCGGGCACCACGGCCAGCCGGATCGAGACGGCGGAGGCCTCGTCTTCGCAGGACGCCTGAAGGCCGGTCGTCAGCTCACCGAGGAGCGAGGTCAGGCCGACGCCGGACGTCACCTCCGTACCGGCGAAGTGATTGCGGTGAACCACCGAGAGTGCGTCGACCCGCCGCTGGATCGTCCGATAGGCGTCGCGCGCGATCCCCGCGTCGGCGGCGCGGCTGTGCAGACTGATGAGGCTCGCGATCACCTGCAGGTTGTTCTTGACCCGGTGATGGACCTCTCGGGTGAGCGCTGTCTGTCGCGTGAGGCCGCTCTCCACATCGCCGATGCTGCGCGCGACCAGCGCGGAGAGGTCGCGCAGGCCGGTCCCGAGTGCGTTCACCTCGCGCGATCCGCCCGCGCCGCCGCGATCCGGATCGATGATCGCGCCCGGCGTGTAGTGTTCGACCTGCCGCGTCAGCTGCGTCAACTTGCGCACGAACAGCCGGTTGACGAGCAGCCAGCCGATCAGCGCGGAGCCGATCGTCATCAGGATCGGCAGCCCGATGGCGATCCACTGCGCGGCGGTCGGGGGCAGGTCCGGCACGGTCACGTCGAGGCTCAGGCCGACACCGGTCAGGCCGCTCGACAGCACCGTCGTGCCGAACAAGCGTTCACCGGGACCGAGTGCATCGTCCAGCACCAACGCGCCATCGTCGCTCAGAAGCGACAGCCGATGGCGATGATCCAGGTCGATCTGACCCACCATGGTGAGGAGTTCCGCGCGCGGATACCGGAGCGCGGTGGTCCAGCCGTTCTCGGCCTTGCGCGCGATCAGTAGCGTCTGTGCCGCGATGCTCGCGGTCAGGGTGTTGTCCGTCCGCAGGGGCGGAGCCGCCGGCCAGGCAAAGGCGCAGACCGGCTGGCCCGACTTGTCGCCGATCACGAAGCCGACCCGACCGGAGTGGCGGGCGCGGATGCGCTCCACGAGCTGACGGCACAGGACGTCGCCGCGTTCGGGCTTGGCGGTGGATTGGGTGGATGCCGACGCGGCGACCAGCACCTGATCCTCGACCAGGTCGCGGCGAAGGCGGGCCCCGATCGAGTCGAGCTCGACCTCAAGGCGACCGATGCGGTCCGCCGTCGCGGTCCGACCGGTCGCGGCGGAGGCGAGGATCGAGATCAGCGACAGGGGCAGCAGCATCGCGCCAAGGATCAGGAAGACCTTGACGCCGGTGGGCCAGGGGCCGCGAGCGAAGTTGAGCCGCTCCTCCACGCGGAGTGTCAATTCCGACAGGCTCACCACCCGCGCGCTCAGTCCAGCTTGCGCAGCAGGTCCAGCATGTCGTCAGGGACAGCCTCGTTGAGCGCGTCGCGATACGCGTCGCGCAGCACCTGTCCAAGCCCGTCGCGCGCCGGCCGCGGCGGCTCGTTGCCGGCAGCTCCCGCTTCAGGGCCGCCGCGACCCGATTCGGCGGGCGTCCCGGACAACGGCTGATCGGGCGTGGCGCTGGTCAATGATTGTCCTTCCACCGGCGGACGTTAGCAACGACTGGGACGGGCCACCGGAGGCCCCCGAGCCGGACCCGGCGCGGAACCGTGGGTCGTCAAGCGGCCAACCCATCGGCCGACCTTGTGTTCCGACCTCGACGGTGCGGCACGCCCCGACCCCTTGACCTGCGCGCCGTCACCGTCCTAGCGAAGGGCAAGTCAGCGGCGGGCGATTTCGGGCCGGTCATCGAAGGGCAGGACACGGCAATCATGGCTCTGGGCGAGACACTTCGGCCGCATCTGCCGTTCCTGCGGCGCTACGCGCGGGCGCTGACCGGCAGCCAGCGGGCGGGCGACGGCTATGTCCGCGCGACGCTCGAGACCATCGTGGCCGCCCCGGACGAGTTTCCGACCGATCTCGACGCGCGCGTCGGGCTCTACCGCACGTTCAAGCGGATCTGGTCGGCGAGCGCGCTGCGGGAGCACGACGCCACCGCCGGGGAGACCTTGTCCGATCGGGAGTTCGGCATGGACGCCGGCGCGATCGCCAGCGCCCGCCTCTCGCGCGTCACGCCGCTCTCGCGCCAGTGCCTGCTCCTGACCGCGATGGAAGGGTTCAGCGCCGAGGACGCCGGCGCGATCCTGTCGATCGACCCGGCCGCCGTGTCGCGCCACATGGACGAGGCGCTCGCCGAGGTCGAACGCCAGACGTCGGCCACCGTCCTTATCATCGAGGACGAGCCGATCATCGCGATGGACATCGAGACGATCGTCCGCGACTTGAACCACGAGGTGACCGGCATCGCGGTCACCCGCGACGAGGCGGTGGCGCTGGCGCTCGAGCACCGGCCGGGCCTGATCCTGGCCGACATCCAGCTGGCGGACGATTCGAGCGGCATCGACGCCGTCGCCGACATCCTGCGTGAGTTCGACGTGCCGGTCATCTTCATCACCGCCTTCCCGGAACGGCTGTTGACGGGCGAGCGGCCGGAGCCCGCCTTCCTGATCACCAAGCCATTCCAGCGCTCGACGGTGAAGGCGGCGATCAGCCAGGCCCTGTTCTTTCACACTCAGACCGTTCCGGCCTGACGCCTTCTCAAGGACTGCCCGATGACCGATCCGCACACCAATGAGGGTGGTCCGCCCGTCGACGTGGACCGCGAGGGCCACGGCCACGTCCAGCCGACGCAGACACGTGGTGCCAGCAAGGAGGGCGTGGTCCGCTGGGTGCTGATCGCGTCCATGCTGCTGATCGTGGTGGCGCTGATCGTCATCGTGGTCGTCTTCAACGGGCAGTAGGAGCCGGTTTCCGCTCACCGATGTGTTGCGCGAGCGGGCTGGGTTCCTATCTTTCCACCAGTTGCGGCAGGACGCCGCGGCTTCATCTACGGGGCGGGATCGACACACCTTGGCGCAAACGACCGCTGTAAGGCGCGATGCCGACGGCATCGCCATCGAGACCCTGCCCGATGACGAGTTCAAGGCGCAGCTCGCCGTCGTCATCCCGCATCTGCGCGCCTTCGGCCGGTCGCTCGCCGGCAATCGCGAGAACGCCGACGACCTGGTGCAGGAGACGCTGCTGAAGGCGTGGGTGGCGCGCAAGCGCTATCAGGCCGGCACCAATCTGCGCGCCTGGACCTTCATCATTCTCCGCAATCTGTTCCTGAGCCAGGTTCGCCGGGCGCGGTTCAAGGGCGAATGGGACGATCTGGTCGCCGAGCGGGTGCTGGCCGCGCCCGCCTCGCAGGACAAGCACATCCATCTGGCCGACGTGCAGCGCGCGTTGCAGTGCCTGCCCGCCGCGCAGCGCGAGGCGCTGGTGCTCGTGGGCGCGGGCGGCTTCGCCTATGAGGAGGCGGCGTCGATCTGCGGCGTCGCGGTCGGCACGATCAAGAGCCGGGTGGCGCGCGGGCGCGCGGCGCTCGAGCAGCTCATGAGCGGCGAGGAGATGGGGGGTCGCGCCCACTCCGCCGATCCGAACGCGGACGGGCGGACGCCGGTCGACACCATCATGGCCCAGGTGGCGCAGCTGTCGGGCGACCGGTGAGCCGCCGCACGCCGGTCGCGCCCCGCCAACCGGGGTGAGCCGGGCGCGGCGGGAGGACGCCGCGCGGCGCTGCCACGAGAGCGCCTTCCTGACCGCCGGCCTCACCCGCTGGCCCGATCTGCTCCCGCTCTTCCTCGCCGATGGCAGCGAGGCGGCGCTGGTCCGGGCTCGGCAATCCGAACCCGGGCGAGCGGTCCCCTCCGATCTCCGGCGACAGCGCGACCGCCTGGCCGTGGCGCTCGCGCTGGGTGACTTGTCGGGTGAGCTCGGCTTCGAGCGGGTCGCGGCCACGCTCGCCGACTTCGCCGACGAGGCGTGCGAGCGCGCTCTTCGCCACGCCGTCGCGGCCACCGTGCCGGACTGGTCGGGCGGCGAGGTCCCCGGCTTCGTCGTCCTCGCGCTGGGCAAGCACGGCGGGCGCGAGCTCAACTACTCGTCGGACATCGACCCGATCCTGCTCTACGATTCCGCGACGCTGCCGTCGCGCGCCGCCCGCGACCCCCAGGGCACCGCCGACCGCATCGCGCGCTCGTGGGTCGAGACGTTGCAGGCGCGCGACGCCGACGGCTACGTCTTTCGCGTCGACCTGCGGCTTCGCCCCACGCCGGAGGTGTCGCCGCCGGCCCTGCCGATCGACGGGGCGATCGCGCATTACGAGGGCGCGGCGCTGCCGTGGGAGCGCGCGGCGATGGTGCGCGCGCGGGTGGCCGCCGGCGACCGGGCGCTGGGCGGTCACTTCCTGCGCGAGATCGGACCGTTCGTGTGGCGGCGCTCGCTCGATTTCGGCGCGGCGGCCGAGCTGTCGGGCATGGCCGCGCGCATCCGGCAGGCGGCAGGCGACCGGGCGACCGACGCGCCGGGCGGCGACTTGAAGCGAGGGCGCGGTGGCATTCGCTCGGCCGAGTTCTTCGTCCAGGCTCACCAGCTCGTCCATGGCGGCCGCGATCCGAGCCTGCGCACGCCCAACCTGCTCGACGCGCTCGACGCCCTCGTGGCGGCGGATCGGCTGGACGCGACGGCGGGTGTTCGGCTCGCGACGGCCTACCGTCGGCTGCGCACCGTCGAGCACCGGCTGCAAATGATCGACGACCGCCAGACCCACAGCCTGCCTCGGGATCCTGACGCGCTTGACGCGGTGGCGCGCCTCGACGGACTGGCGGACGGCACGGCGCTGCTCGCCTCGGTGGCCGGCCCTGTGGAGGACATCGCCGCGCTCTTTGCGGAGCTGGACACCGCCCCGACCGACCGCCTGCCGCTCGAAGGTTCGGGACTGACCGAGCGGCTCCGCCAAGCGGGCTTCGCCGACGCCGACGCGGCGAGCCGCACCATCGCGACCTGGCGCTCCGGCTCGGCACCAACGCTGCGCTCGGCCGCGGCGCAGGACGCGCTGGAGGAGGTGTTGCCGACGCTTGTCGACGGCTTGGGTGCCGCCGCCGATCCACAGGCGGCGCTCCATCGCCTGGACGACGTCGTCGGCCGGGTGCCGAGCGCCGTCGGCCTGTTCCGCCTGCTGAGCGCCAACCCCGCCATGGCCCGCGTGCTGGCCGACATCATGGCCGCCGCGCCCGCGCTCGCGGACAGGCTCGCCGCGCGGCCGCAGACGCTCGACCGGCTGCTCGACGCGAGCGCCTTTGACGAGCCGCTCTCGGCCGATGAGCTCTCGGCGCGCTGGAGAATGGAGCTGACCCCGCTCCCCTACGAGCGCGCACTGGATGGATTGCGCGATCGGGTGGGCGAGGAGAGGTTCGGCATCGGCGCGCAGGCGGTGCTGGGCACGCGGTCAATCGCCGACCTATCGTGGGGATCGGCGGCGGTCGCGGAGGCCGCCGTCCGGGTGGGCCAGGAGCTCGCCACGCGAGAGTTCGAGGGCACGCACGGGGCGATCGACGGGGCCGGCCTGGTCGTGGTGGGCCTGGGGCGACTCGGCGGCGAGGAGATGACTCACGCCTCCGACCTCGACCTCGTGCTCCTGCACGGCACCGGCGGCGCGGTGCGGTCCGACGGGCGGAGGCGTCACGACCCGACCACCCACTTCAACCGCCTCGGCCAGCGGGTGATCGCCGCCTTGTCGGTGCCGACGGCGACGGGGCCGCTCTACGAGGTCGATGCCCGGCTGCGGCCCTCGGGCGCGCAGGGGCCGCTGGTGCCGTCGATCGACGCCTTCGCCCGCTATGCTTGCCAGAAGGCCTGGACGTGGGAGCGCATGGCCTTTTGCCGCGCGCGCGTGCTCACCGGCTCGGTCGAGGATCGGGCCGCCGCCGAGGCGGCGATCGGCGACATGGTGCGGGGGGGCGGCTCCAAAGACGGCATCCGCGCGGACGCGCTGGCGATGCGCGCGCGGATGGACGAGGCGAAGCCGCCGGCCGGGCCGCTCGACCTCAAGCATCTGCCGGGCGGCCTGATCGACCTCGAATTCCTCATCCACGTCGAACAGCTCACCGGCGCGGTTCCCGTTCGACCGCAACTCGGGGCGGCGTTGGTCGACCTGGTGGCCGCGCACCGTCTGCCGGCCGCACTGATCGCGGGGCATCGCCTGATGACGGACGCGCTCTTCCTGCTGCGGCTCACCGCGCCCCGTGGCGACGAGCCGACTTCGGCCGGACGCGAGCGGATGGCGCGCGCCTGCGGCCGATCCGACTGGCCGACCCTCGTCGCCGATCTCGCGCGGGCGCGCTGCCACGTGCGCGAGGCCTGGGGCGAGCGGTTCGGCGAACGACGGGGGGCGCACAAGAGCTGATGTCCGCGGTCAGAAACGGTTCATCGCGCCGACCGACCGACCGGCCGCGCCGTTAACCGTCGCTTATTGCCGATGTCGCAACTCTCGGACACACAGCTCGTGCGCCAACTCGTAGGCAACAATGCCGACGCGGGTCACCGGTTCCGGTGAATGTCAATTATTTTCGGAGAGTGCCCTTGTTCGCTTCCTTTCGCTCAACCGTCCGCCCCCTCGCCATCCTGGCGATTGTCGGGAGTGCGACGGCGGCGAATGCGGCGGACGGTGAGGTGGCGGTTGCGAGCGTGGCGGGGACCGCTCTGGCGGCATCCGGTCAGGGCGATGCGCAGTTCCGTTCGCTCTTCAACAGCTGGAAGCTGGCGGACGGGGAGGGCGGGGCGACCGCCTCCATTCCGAGCCAGAAGCCGGTCGAGGCGCTGTCGCTGTCGTCGTCCTACGGGGTGCGCTCCGATCCGTTCACCGGCCGCGCGCGCCGACATGAGGGCATCGACATTCCGGGTCCGATGGGGACACCGATCTACGCGACCGCCGATGGCGTGGCGGAGCACGCCGGCTGGTCGAACGGCTATGGCAATCTGGTGAAGCTCTCCCACGGGGCGGGTCTGGAGACCCGCTACGGCCACATGAGCGCGCTCTCGGTCAACCCCGGCGACCACATCGCCAAGGGTCAGATCATCGGCTATATGGGCTCCACCGGCCGCTCCACCGGCAGCCACCTTCATTACGAGGTCCGGATCGACGGGGCGGCCGTGAACCCGCTGCCGTTCCTGGCCTCGTCCGACTACATGGTGGCGCTGCACACCGCCCCGCGCGGCGTGCAGATGGCCGCTCTCGGCGGTCCGGAGGGCAGCGGCGACGAGTGAGACGCTCTTGCCGCCGGGGCTGAGCCGCCCCATCTCCCACCCATGATCGCGCCGCTCATCGCCCTGTCCCCTTCGGCGGCCGAGCGCGTGGTTGCGATCGCCGCGCGCAAGGGATGTGAGCCGGTTCTGCGGCTCTCCGTCGAGGGCGGCGGCTGCTCCGGTTTTCAATATCGCTTCGCACTGGCTGACGAGATCGCCGGTGACGACGTGCGGGCCGAGGCGGCCGGTGCCTCGCTCGTGGTTGACCCGGTCAGTCTCGACCTGGTGCGCGGCAGCACGGTCGATTTCGTACAATCGCTCGGCGGTGCGTCCTTTCAGGTGACCAACCCAAACGCCGCCGCCGGGTGCGGCTGCGGCTCCAGCTTCGCCATCTGACGGCTGACAGCGCACAACCGGCTCGCTAAGTCGGACGCCATGCGGATCGCCACCTTCAACATCAACGGTGTCCGTGCGCGGCTGCCGCGCCTGCTCGACTGGCTGGCCGAGGCCGAGCCGGACGTCGTCTGCCTGCAGGAGGTGAAGGCGGAGGCCGAGCACGCGCCGATCGAGCCGCTGCGCGACGCCGGCTACCACACGCTGTGGCACGGGCAAAAGGGCTTCAACGGCGTCGCCATCCTGTCGCGGCAACCGGCGACCGAGCGCCTGCGCGGCCTGCCGGGCGACCCGGCGGACGAGCAGGCGCGCTATCTGGAGGCGGAGGTGGGGGGCGTGATCGTGGCCTCGCTCTACCTGCCCAACGGCAACCCGCAGCCCGGGCCGAAGTTCGACTACAAGCTGGCCTGGATGGACCGGCTGCGCGCGCACGCGGCGGTGCTGATGGCGGCGGAGCGGCCGACGATCCTGGCGGGCGACTACAACGTCGTGCCGACCGACGCCGACACCAACGCGCATCGGCCGGACAGCGAGGACGCGCTGGTGCAGCCGGAGAGCCGGCAACGGCTGCGCGCGCTGCTGGCGGACGGCTGGACGGACGCGCTGGGCGTGCGCAACCCGGCGGGTGGACCGTGGACCTACTGGGACTATCAGATGAACGCCTGGCCGCGCGACGTCGGCTTTCGCATCGACCATCTGCTGCTGAGCCCGGCCGCCGCCGACCGGCTGCTCGACGCCGGCGTGGACAAGGCGGTGCGCGGAGCGGAGAAGGCGAGCGACCACGCGCCGACCTGGGTCGAACTGCGCGACTAGGTCCCGAGCACCTCGTTAATCCAGGCCGGCACCAGGACGCTGGCGGGTCCGTGCCGGTGCTGGTCGAACAGGTCGGTGCCCTCGCTCGGCTCCAGGTTCAGCTCCAACGTGTCGGCACCAGTGGCTCGGGCCATGCGCACGAAGCCAGCCGCCGGATAGACGTTGCCCGAGGTGCCGATCGAGACGAACAGATCGCAGTCGGCGAGTGCCGCCTCGATTGAGTCCATGTGGAGCGGCATCTCGCCGAAGAACACGATGTCGGGGCGCAGCGCGGGGGCGTCGCAGTCGGGGCAGCGGGACGCCGGTGGCAGCGGCCCGTGCCACGGCCGCCGCTCGCCGCACCGCGCGCACAGGGCGGAGCGGAGCTGCCCGTGCATGGCGATCGGGCGGCTGCCGGCGCGGGCGTGGAGGTCGTCCACATTCTGTGTGACCAGCGTGACCGCACCCGGTCGCGCGCGCTCAAGCCGAGCGAGCGCCAGATGGGCGGCGTTCGGCTCGACCCGGTCGAGGCCGGCGCGGCGTTCGTCGTAGAAGCGGTGGACGAGCTCGGGCGTGCGGGCGAGTGCTGCGGGCGTGCACACGTCCTCGACCCGATGCCCCTCCCACAGCCCGCCAGGACCGCGGAAGGTGGCGAGGCCGGACTCGGCGGACACGCCCGCGCCAGTGAGAACGACGATCATGTCGGATCAACCCTCCGCACCGTCGCAAGGTCCGCCGGCGGATCGGCGGTCAGCTACAGCCGAGCAACGAGTCTCCCGATTGACATAAAAGGTCAGTCGACCGAACGGGTCCACCGCGTCCGACAGGTTGCATGAGGGCAACAGCGGATCGTGGAGGAGAGACCATCATGCGCCGTTCCGTTCGTCTCGCAGTCCTGCCGGTGCTGGCATTGGCGACCCCGGCCCTGGCCCAGACCGCTCCCTCCACGACGCCCGGACAGCCGGTCAATCGGATGCCGGTCGATCGGATGGTGGTGTTCGGTGACAGCCTGTCGGACGGCGGCTTCTTCCTGACCGTCCTGCCGACGGTCCCGCGCGACGCCGGCAGCTTCACGACCAACCCCGATCCGGTGGCGCCCGAGGTGCTGGCCTCGCTGATCGGCCTGACGCTGAACCCGGTCTATGGGCAGGGCGGCACCAACTATGCGGTGGGCGGCGCGCGCGTGACCGCCGCCAACGGTTTCGCGATCCCGATCACCACTCAGATCAACAACTTCATCGCCGGCGGCGGCATGTTCAATTCGCGCGACCTCGTCTATATCCAGGGTGGCGGCAACGACTATTTCTCCTTCCTCGCGGGCGGCGGCCGCGACCCGACGATCCTGACGACCGCGGCCGGTCAGCTCGCCGCGCAGGTCGCGCGCGTTCAGGGGCTGGGGGCTCAGCGGATCGTGACGCTCGCCATCCAGAGCGGCGGGGCGGCGGGTATCCAGCTGTTCAACCAGACCTTTGCCGCGGCGCTGAAGGCCGCGAACGTCAATGCGCTCTATTTCGACACCGACCGGCTGTTCAACGAGATCGTCACCAACGCAGCCAGCTTCGGCATCACCAACACGACCGGGGTGGCGTGCACGGTGCCGTCGTCCCTGAACTGCAACCGCTCGACCCTGGTGACGCCGAACGCCAACAACACCTACGTCCTGGCCGACTCGGTCCACCCGTCGGGCGTTGTCCAGCGCATTCAGGGGCAGGCGATCGCCAGCCTGGTGCGCGCGCCGGAGCAGATCGCGGGCCTGGGCTATGCCGGCCAAGCGCTGTTCCGCTCGCAGCGCGACCTGCTGGAGGCCCCGGAGCGCGGCGGCGCGGCGCGCGACGGCCGTCGCCTCGCGGTGTTCGGGTCGTCGGGCTATCACTACTACTCGAGCGGTTCGAGCGACCAGCGGGTCGGGCTGACCGAGCGCACCTTCAGCGGCCTCATCGGTGCCGACCTCGCGCTCGGCGAGTCGTCCGGCGTCGGCGTCGCGGGTGGATATGCGAAGGGCGGCGGCGACTTCGAGCTCGGCGCGGGCGACTACCGGGTCCGCGCCTACACCGCGAACGCGTATCTGCGCGCGGGTCTCGGTCCCGTGCGGGTGCTGGTCGACGGCACCTATGGCGATCTTCGTTATCCGCGCATCACGCGGCGCGCGCAGCTTGGTCTGACCACGCGAGCCAACAGCGGCGATATGGACGGCACCTACTACGCCGGTCGCGGCGTGGCGGCGGTCGATCTGCTGAGCACGGGCGCGATCAGCGTCGGGCCGGAGGTGTCGGGGCAGTATGAGCGGCTGACGCTCGACGGCTATGGCGAGACGGGCACCTCGTCGACCGACGCCGCCTTCGGTCGCCAGCGCATCCGCAGCGTCACCGGCCGCGCCGGCCTGGTCGCGCGCACCCGGCCGGGCTCGTCGCTCGGCTTCTTCGCGCGCGGAGGCTATGAGCGCGAGTTCGAGGACAACACGCGGACGATCACGCTGACACCGGCCGGTGCGCCGATCTCTTTCACTTCGGGCGTCGAGCGGGCCGATCGCAACTACCTGAGCTACGGCATGGGCGTGGACGGGACGGTGTACGGTCCCGTGTCGGTGCGCGCGGGCGTCAGCGGGTATGCGCTGCGCGGCAACCGGGACAGCCTCACGAGCTACGCCGGGCTGTCGGTCGCGTTCTGATCGCTCATCGGTCCGGCCTCAGGTGAGCGCCTTTTCGTAGATCGTGTAGATCCGGTTGACCCGACTCTCGATCGCGTCGGCGATGGCGATCATGCCGGCGTTGTCCTCCAGCACCCAGCCGAGTTCGCCGCGCGTCGCGCCGAACTCGGCGACGGAGGCAGCGCGGACCTCTTCGAACAGCATGGACGTGAGCTGGCTCGCCAGGCGGCTGCCCTGAAGTCGCTTGACCACGCCCATCAGGGGCACGCGCATCGTGCGGGGCCGGGGCTTGCGCAGCCAGAGCAGCAGCCGCGCCCAGCCGAAGGGAAACAGCGCTCCGTTCAGCGGCTTCAGCACCTCGTTGAGGTCGGGCAGAGCCATCAAGAAGGCGGCGGGCTCGCCGTCATATTCGGCGATCCGGATGAGCTCCTCGAAGACGAGCGGCTTGATCTTGCGCCCGAAGACCTCGATCTCGCGGTCGGTGACGGGCACGAAGCCCCAATTGTCGGACCAGGCGTCGTTCAGGAGCGAGAGGATGATCGCCGCCTCCTCGTCGAAGCGGCTCTTGTCGACCATGCGGACGCGAATGCGTTCGTTGCGGCGGCCGGACTCGATCACCCGCGTCAGCAACGGCCCGAACGTCCGCGTGATGTCGAGGTCGTAGGTCAGAAGCCGCTTGATCGCCTGATACCCCGCGCCCTCGATCCACATTCGATAGGCGGCAGGGTCGTGCCCCATCATCACCGTCGGCGCGTGGTCGTAGCCGTGGGTGAGCAGCCCGGGCTCTTCCCACACCGACAGGCTGATCGGTCCCAGAACGCGCGCCATGCCACGCTCGCGCAGTCGCTCCTCGGCGGCGGCCAGGAGAGCGGACGCCACCGCCTCGTTCTCGGCCTCGAACAGGCCGAAGAAGCCGGTGCCGGGGCCGAAGCCCTGGTCAGCCGGCTGGGCGAGCGCCAGGTCGTCGGTGTGAGCGCTGATCCGACCGACGGGGTCGCGGCCGTCCCAGGCGACGAACAGGTCGACGGTGGCGTGGTCGAAGAAGGGGTTCCTTGCCGGGTCGATGAGCTCCGCCGCCTCGGTGGACAACGGCCTCACCCAATGCGGATCGCCGGATCGCAACGCCGGGGGCACGGAGAGGAACGCCCGCCGGTCCGCTCGCGAACGGACGGGCCGGACCTCGATCGTCACCCGGCGCGTCCGGTCAGTCGGCGTTGCGCTTGCGGGTCGGGCCGGTGGCCACCACGCCGCCCGACAGCTCCTTCACCCAGGGATAGCGCTCGGCCACCTCCTCGGTGTAGCCGAGGTTGAAGACGGTCGGGCTGCGACGCTTGCGCTGCGGGCGCTCGTAATGCGTGCCGAACAGCTTGTCGGCGGCGAAGCTGGTGATGCCGAAATTGCCGGTCTCGTCGTGATAATGATGCTCCAGATGGCGCGCCTTCATGGTCACCAGCAGCGGGTGCTTCGGCTTGTAGGCCAGGTGCTGGATGCAGTGGACGAACTCGTTGACGACCGTCAGCAGCATCCCCGCCGCCGCCGCCGCCGCCGCGCCACCGATGCCGCCGATCAGATAACCGAGCGGCACCGTCGCCAGCAGGATGGTGGGCACCGTGTTCAACAGCGACCCGAACAGCACCTCCAGATGGTTGGGGTCCTGATGATGGTCGTAGTGCGTCCGCTTCCACGTCTTGGCGAGCGAGGGCACCTTGTACATCCAGGTCGAGTGCAGGACGAAGCGGTGCAGGACATACCAGACCAGCGGATAGGCGACGATCGACAGGGCGATCGCTCCCAACGTCGGCAGCACGCCCGCCGGCGCGCTCACGAACACGCCGATGAACACGGCGGCGAGCGCCAGGTAGGTGAGGATCGTCGGATACTGGAAGAACGCGCGCACCAGCCCGCCGAGCGTCATGCGGTCGAGATAGTGTGACCGCTTCCACAGGATGGTGTCGGGCGAGGTGTCGGTGCTCATCGTCGATCGGTCCTGAATTCGGGTGGCCACATCAGATTGGGTCCGGGCGCGGCGTGGACAAGAGGTCGCACAACGCGGGTGAACGGGAGCCCAACACCGAGGGTGTGCCCCGTCAATGCGGCGGTAATGCGGCCGGTTCCGCCCTGACCGATGGCCTCATTCCTCCGTGCGGATCAGCACCGTCTCTCCGATGAGGACGAACAGGAGCACCGGACCCCAGGCGGCCAGCCAGGGCGGGTAGGCCCCCAGGTTGCCCATCGCGAGCGCGAAGTTGTCGGCCACGAAATATGCGAAGCCGAGCCCCATGCCGGCGATCGCACGGATGAAGAGTCGGCCCGATCGCGCCAGTCCGAAGCCCGCGACGGCGGCGAGCAGCGGCATGAGCGCGGCCGAGAGAGGAGCGGAGAACTTGTGCCACCACCCGGGCTTCAACTGGGCCGTCGGCCGCCCAGACGCCTCCAGCTCCCGGATCGCACCGGCGAGCTGGCGCGAGTCGAGCTCGTCGGGATTGACGTTGGACAGCGTGAACTGGTCGGGATTGAGGCCGCTCAGCCGGACGGTGGTCGGCGGCATCAGGCGGCCGGCCGCGACGTCGAAGGCTCGGGCGTCCGCCAGGGTGACCACGTTGTCCGGACCAAAGCGGCCGGCGGGCGCGCGCGTCAGGTGATGAAGGGTGCCGTTCTGGCGCTCGTAGATCGCCACGTCGCGCAGCTCCGTCGACGGGCCGCTGCCGACCACGACACCCGCGCGCACGATGTCGCCGCCCGCGCGCACATAGACGTCGCGCTTGGCTCCATGGGCTGGGATCGTCCCCGGATAGCCGACCGCCTGCCAGGCGTTCAGCCGCTTGGCCGCAGGCGCGGCGACTCGCTCGGAGAACACGAAGCTGACCCCGGCGACGAGCAGGCCGCACGCCACCATCGGTGCCAGGATCTGGTGCGCCGACAACCCGGCGGCCTTCATCGCCACCACCTCCGACTGCCCGTTGAGCTGCAGGAGCATGACCAACGTGCCCAGCAGGACGGAAAAGGGCAGGAACGTCTGGACGAGGCCCGGCAGGCGCAGCGCGGCGTAACGGAGCAGCGTCGCCTGTCCGTTGCCCGGCGTCGCCAGGATGGTCGCGCTCTCGCCCAGAAGGTCGAGCGTCAGCAGGATCAGCAGCAATCCGGCGAGGACGGCGAGCGTGCGCGTCAGGAACAACCGGCCCAGGTAGATCGCCAGCCCGCGCGACGGGAAGAAACGCGGCCTCATGCGGCCTGAGCGCGTCGACGGAACGGAGCGGCGATGGCCTTGCCGATCGCGGAGAAGGCGGTCTCCAGCGCCCCGATCGGCTGGCCGCCCGCCTTGAACGCGAGCGTCCAGAACAGCCACGCGATCAGGCCGGCGAAGGCGGCGAAGGGCAGCCACAGCGCCAGGATCGGGTTGACGGTTCCGATCGCGCCCACGCCCTCCATGTACTCGTTGACCTTGTAGTAGGTCACGACGAAGATGATCGAGAGGAACACGCCGAGCGCCGAGGACGAGCGCTTGGGCGGCACGGCCAGCGCAACCGCGAGGAGCGGCAACAGCAGGGTCATCGCCACTTCGGCCAGGCGGAAGTTGAGGTTGGCGAGGCTCTCGTCGCGCTCCCGCTCGGTGGCACCCGTGCGGCTCTGGCGCACCAGTTCGGGCAGGGTGTACTCCCGGTGCTGTTCGCCGCGTGCGCGGAAGGCTTCCGTCCGTGGCAGCTGGATCGGCAGGTCCTGCTGCTTGAAGGTGAGGACCCGCGGCCCCGTCAGATCAGGCCCTTCCTGCACGAGCACACCGTCCACGAGCCGCAACAGGACCGTGTCGGCGTCACCCGATTGCAGGAACTCGCCACTCTGAGCGGTCGCGGTGACGGTCGTGCCGTCCTTCGGGCGCAGTTCGACGAACAGGCCGCCGAGGCGCTGGCCGTCGTCGGCGCTGTCCTCCACCCGGATCGTCAGGCGCTCGCCCAGGCGATTGAACTCGCCCACCTTGATTGCCGCGCCGAGCGCGCCCGATCGGAGCTCGAACTTCAGCCCCTCATAGGCGTAGCGCGCCGTCGGCTGCACGAAGCTCACGATGGCGAAGTTCAGCACCGCCAGCACGATGGCGTAGGCGTAGGGCACGCGCAGCAGGCGGGTGTAGCTGAGGCCCACCCCGCGCATCACGTCCAGCTCCGACGAGGTTGCGAGCCGGCGAAAGGCCAGCAGGATGCCCATCATCAGGCCGATCGGAATGCCCAGCGCCAGATATTCGGGCAGCAGGTTGCCCAGCATCCGCCAGACCACACCCACCGGCCCGCCCTCAGCCGCCACGAAGTCGAAGAGCCGCAGCATCCGGTCGAGGACGAGCAGCATCGCCGCGATGATCAGGGTCGCGAACAGCGGAACGGCGATCAGGCGCGCGAGGTAGCGGTCGAGCAGGGTCACACGGAACTCATGGCGGTGGCGCTCGATCCGAAAGTCGTCGCCCCCTCACCATGTTTTGGCCGCATTGCCAAGCCATCTGCTGACCTCAAGACTCAAGGAAAGTTCAGTCATGGTCCGCATTCCCGCCCTCCTGCTCGCCGGTGCCGCCGCGCTCGCCGCTCCCGCCGCCGCCCAAGCCGGACCGCTCGGGCCGGACGCGAAGGTGTGTGCGCTCGGTGGGCCGGCCGTGCTGGTCCGCGTCGTCGGCCTGAAGCAGGCGACCGGCCGACTTCGGCTGAAGCTCTACGAAGCGAACAGCCGCGACTACCTCGGCAAGACATCGCAGATCGAGCGCGTCGTCGTGCCGGTCGACCGGGGTGGCGTGTTCGATGTGTGCCTGGCCGTGCCGAAACCCGGAGCTTACGTCGTGTCCGTCCTGCACGACCTGGATGGCGACAACAACGCGGAGTCGAGCGACGGCGGCGGCGTGACCGGCAATCCCCGGGTGTCGCTCGGCGACGCGATCACCGGTCGCAAACCGCCCCTGCCGGCGGTCACGGTTCGTGTCGGATCATCCACCGTGGTGGCGCCCGTCCGGCTCCTGTACAAGCAGGGGCTGTCGGTCGGCCCCGTGCGCAACCCGGTGTGAGACCAGTCGCGTGGTGAGCGTGGCGCTCCTGTCCAATCCGCAATCGACGGGCAATCGCCTGCTGCTGCCACGCGTGCGACGGTTCTGCGCCGAGCATCACGACGTCTTCCACTATGAGGTGGACGAGGTCGGGCAGGTCGGCCAGGCGCTCGACAGCATCGCGCAGGTGCGCCCCCGCATCCTGGTCGTGAACGGCGGCGACGGCACCGTTCAGGCGGTGCTGACCGCCATCCACAACGGACAGCCGTTCGAGACCGCTCCGCCGCTGGCCGTGCTGCCCAACGGCAAGACGAACCTGATCGCGCTCGATCTGGGTTCGGTGGGCGACCCGGTGGTGGCGCTCTCCCGCCTGCTCGAGATCGCGCGCAGCGACCTGGACGATCATCTGGTCAGCCGCGAGATGATCGCGCTGTCGTCCGGCCGCCCCGGTGGCGTGCGCGTTCCGCCGACCGTCGGCATGTTCCTGGGCGGCGCGGGACTGGCCGACACCATCCTGTTCTGTCGCCACTCGATCTACCCCATGGGTCTCCCCAACGGGATCAGCCATGTGCTGGCGGCGTTCGCGGTCATGGTCAGCCTGCTGATGCGGATGTCCGGGCGCTTTCTGCCGCCGCTCCCCCGGCCGATCGCGGTCCGGCTGAAGCGCGACGGCTTCGTTCAGGGCCGCTTCTCGCTGCTCATCGTCACCACTCTCGAAAAGCTGCTTCTGTCCATCAACACGAGCGGCCCGAGCGACGGCTCGTCGGCGGGTGCGGGGCAGATGCGCCTGCTGGCCGTCGACTCCTCGATCGGCGCGTTGTGGCGGCTGTTCTTCGCCGGGTCGCGCGGCCAGCTCGGCCGGCGCGCGCTGACGGGCGTTCATCTGGGTGCCAGCGACGAGATCGAGATCGAGGGCGAGCGGTCGAGCGTCATCCTGGACGGAGAGTTGTTCACGGCGGGCGCTGGCGAGACGATCCGGCTGCGGACCACCGCTCCCATGTCGTTCGTCCGCCTCGCCGCGTGAGGGCGGACGACGAACTCTCCCGGCTGCTGAACGCCGAGCTCGACGGCGACGTTGCCGACGCCGTGCGCGCGATGGCTGAGTCCGTCGCCGACCGTTTCCCCGGCTCCCGCTCCGTGGTGCACTATGGCTCCACCCTGCGCTCGGGTCGGCTGGAGGGCGAGCTCGTCGACTTCTACGTCATCGTCGAGGACTATGCTTGCGCCTTTGATTGCCGCTGGCTGGCGGCGGCGAACAGGCTGCTGCCGCCCAACGTGTTCGCGGTCTCGCACGGCGATCTGCGGGCAAAGGTCGCGGTGCTCGACCGGCGCGACCTGCGCCGGTTGACCGGAGCCGACGCCGCCTCGGTGTCGGTCTGGGCCCGCTTCTGCCAGCCGCTGCGCCTCGCCTGGGTGCGCGACGAGGCGGCGCGCGACGAGGTCGCTGCCGCCGCCCGGCGATCGGTGCTCACGATGATGCGGACGGCGGCCCCTATGATGGTCACACCCGGTCCGCTCTCGATCTGGCGGACCGGCCTGTCGCTCACCTACGGAGCCGAGCTGCGCGCCGAGCGCCGAGGGCGGGTCGATCAGGTGGTTGACGCCGCGCCCGGGCGGTATCGCCGTCTCGCCCTCGCCGCCGGTGCGGAGCTCGGCTGGCGGGTCGACGGCGACCGACTGGACGCCGGGGTCACGCCCGGGGATCGGGTCCGTGAGGAGCGGCGCTGGCGGCGGCGGCGGCTCGCCGGCAAGGGGCTGACGCTGGCGCGGCTCGCCAAGGCGGCGGCGACCTATGGCGGCGGGATCGAGTATCTGGCCGACAAGATCGAGCGCCATTCGGGCGTCGCGGTGCCGCTGCGGCCGTGGCAGCGCCGGGTGCCGTTGCTGGGCGCGTTGTGGCTGCTTCCGTCGCTGATCCGCACCGGAGCGGTGCGCTAGACGTCCGCCGGCTGAGGCGGCGCGTCGGCCGCCGCGAGCGTCGCGGACACGGCCGCCGACAGCTGGGCGATGGTGAAGGGCTTGCGCAGCACCCGGTGCCGGTTGAGCCGATCGCCCGCCTCGGTCGCGGCGTAGCCGGTCACGAACAGGATCGGCACCGACCGGTTGCACTCCTCCAGCGCGTTGGCGAGCTCGGGTCCCGACAGGCCGGGCATGACGACGTCGCTGACGATCAGATCGACCGCCGTGCCACCGCGCACCAGCGCGAGCGCGGCGGACCCGTCGGAACACGCGATCGCGCGGTGGCCGATCTCCTCCAACGCGCTCACCGTCGCGCGGCGCACCCGCCCATCGTCCTCGACCACCAGGATCTTCTGACGCGCGACCGGGTGATCGTTGTCCGCCGGCGTCGCTCGCTCGACGGCGAGTGATGGGTCGCCGGGCACGGCGGGGAACAGCAGGCGCACGCACGTGCCCGCTCCCGGCGCGCTGTCCAGCTCCATCTCGCCGCCGGCGGCGCTCACCAGCCCGAAGATCTGGCTGAGGCCAAGGCCGGTGCCGTGCCCGGCGGCCTTGGTGGTGAAGAACGGCTCCATCGCCCGCTCGCGCGTGGCGTCGTCCATGCCCTCGCCGGTGTCGCACACGCACAGTTCGACCCGGTCGGCCTCGCCGGGGCGATTCGCGGTCGAGATCGTCAGCTCGCCGCCCTTCGGCATCGCGTCGCGCGCGTTGACCACCAGGTTCAGGATGGCGTTCTCCATCTGGTGGCGGTCGATCCGGGTCGCCCAGAGCGACTCCTCGAGTCGCAGAGTGACGCGAATGCGCTCGTCCAGCGTGCGCTCCACCATGTCGGACAGCCCGGCGACCAGCTCGGTGAGCGAGATCGGGCGCGCGTTCGCCGGTTCCGATCGAGCGAAGGAGAGCAGCCGGCGGGTGAGCGCGACCGCGCGGTCCGCGCCCTCCATGGCGCGATCGAGGTGACGGGCGAACTGATCCGGCTGAGCGGCCTTGCGTTTCGCCAGTTCGATGCCGCCGACGATCACGGCCAGCATGTTGTTGAAGTCGTGGGCGATGCCGCCGGTCAGCTGGCCGATCGCCTCCATCTTCTGCGCCTGACGCAACTGGGCCTCGGCCGTCGAGCGCTCCTGGATCTCGCGCTCCAGACTGGCGTTCGCTTCGCGGAGGTCGGCGGTCCGCTCCCGCACGGCCGCCTCCAGCGCGTTGGCCCGGCGCTCCTCCAGGCCGCTGCGCCGACGCGCCCGGCCATAGAGCCGCATCGCCTGCGCGGCGAGCCAGCCGAGCAGGCCGGCCGCCACCACCAGCAGCACGCCGGCCATGACGAGCGGGAGCGCAAAGCCGCGCGAGCGGGCGTCGGACGCCATCATGCCCGCGTCCGCCGACTCCCACTTGCGATCCTCCGCCGCCATCGACCGGGCCAGCCGAATGGTCAGCCCCTGTTCGGCCACCAGCCGGGTGAGCGACTCGTTCGCGCGCGGCCAGTCACCGGAATAGGCGGCGGCGCTGGCGGCGTAATAGCGGCGCATCCACTCTCCGCTGGCGGTCTTCAGGTCGCCGCCCTCGCCCTCGAAGATCCGGACCGCGGACCGGGCGTGGCCGGCGGCACCGGGCAGGGCCGTCGTGTTCCGACGCAGGATCGCGGTGGCGATCGTCTCGGCCGCCCGGCTCATGTCGGTCTGCGCGGTTCGCAGGCGGCTGATCGTCTGGGAGGCGAGCACACGATCGGTGGCCGCGCGCTTGGAGCTGTCGATCGAGAGCGCGAACACGGCGACGATGATCCCGGTCGACACGAGCACCAATGCGACGCCCAGCCAGAGCGGCCATCGGCGGACCGGCAGCGTCAGGTCGTCGAGCGTCGTCACGTTCGTCGCTTGCGCCCCCTTGTTGTCAGTGGCTCGGCAGGACCCCGGTGGCGTGGCCGGCCGCCTCAAAGATGCCGAGAATGCGCTCGACCTGCTCACCCGTGTGCTCGGCGCACAGCGAGCAGCGGAGCAGCGTGGTGTTGGCCGGGGTGGCCGGCGGCCGCGCGAGATTGACGTAGAGCCCGGCCTCCAGCAGCGTCTGCCACATGGCCACGCCGGTCGCCATGTCGGGCATCATCACCGCGATGATCGCGCTCTGCGCGTCGGGCGTGCCCAGCGTGAAGCCGAGCTCGCGCAGCCCCCCGTGCAGCGCCCGCGTGTTCTCCCACAGATGCGCGCGCTTGTCGCCCGCGTGCATCAGCTTGCGGATGGAGGCGGTGGCGGTGGCGACGACGGAGGGCGGCAGCGAGGCGGTGAAGACGTAGGGGCGGCACGTCAGCCGCAGCACCTCGAAGCGGTCGTGGTTGGACACGCAGAAGCCGCCGACCGTGCCGACGGACTTGGAAAAGGTGCCGATGACGAAGTCGACCTGATCCAGCACGCCCTCGGCCTCGGCCACCCCGCGCCCGTGCTCGCCGAAGAAGCCCATCGAGTGCGCCTCGTCGACCAGCACCATCGCGCCCGCGTCGCGGCAGACCGCGACCATCTCCTTCAGCGGTGCGACGTCGCCCAGCATGGAGTACACGCCCTCCAGCACCACGAGCGCCCCGGCGTTCTCGGGCAGCCGCCCCAGGCGCTTGGCGAGGTCGGCGACATCGTTGTGGCGAAACCGCACGGTCTGGGCCACGCCGAGCGAGCAGCCGTCGTAGATCGACGCGTGGCTGTCCGCGTCGAGCACCACGAAATCGTCCTTGCCCGCCATCGTCGAGATCACGCCGAGGTTGGCCTGATAGCCGGTGGAGAAGACCATCGCGTGGTCCATGCCGTAGAACTCGCGCAGCGCCGCCTCGCACTCGGCGTGGTCCTGGTAGGTGCCGTTCAGCACCCGGCTGCCGGTCGTACCGGTGCCGAACTCGTCGAGCGCGCGCTTGCCGGCCGCGATCACGTCCGGGTCGAACGTCATGCCCATGTAGTTGTAGGTGCCCAGCAGGATTGTCTCGCGACCCGCGATCACCGCCTCGGTCGGCGAGCGCACCTCCTCCATCACCAGCCCGAACGGATCGCGCACGCCGGTGTCGAGCAGCGCCTGGCGCTCGGCGATCAGCGGATCGAACTTGGCGAACAGGTCGGCTCGCCCGCCGGCCATGGGCTCGCCCAGCGGCGCGGTGCCGGCGGCGGTCACGCGCGCAGCTCGTCGATCGCGGTGACCAGCTGGCCGACCCGCTCGATCTCGGCCTGCATGTTCATCGTGATCATGATGTCGAACTCGTCCTCGACGGTCGCCACGAAGTCCATCACGGTCAGGCTGTCCCACTCCAGATCGCCCATGAAGGTCGTCTGGTCGGTGACCGGCGCGCCCGTCGTGTTGAAGGGTTCGATCAGGCGCCGGACGGCGGCGTCAGTGGCTTCGGGTTCGGTCATGGCGCACAGCATAGGCGGCCGCGCGCCATGGGCCAAGCGACCGTGCGGACGTCAGGCGCTCAGCCGCCGCTGCGACGACTCGAGCAGCTTGAAGGTGTCGGCGGCGGGCATCGGGCGACCGTAGAGATAGCCCTGCACCTTCGAGCAGCCGAAGCGCTGGACGAGCGCCAGTTCGGCCTCCGTCTCCACGCCCTCGGCCGTCGTGGTCATCCCCAGGCTTTCGGCCATCGCGACCACGGCGCGGATGATCGCGACGGACTCGGCACTGCCCGCCGCCGCTCCCTGCACGAAGGAGCGATCCACCTTGATCGTGGAGAAGCGCGCCTTTTGCAGGTAGCCGAGCGAGGAATAGCCGGTGCCGAAGTCGTCGAGCGCCAGCCGAAGGCCCAGGCTCAGCAGCCGGTCGAGCATCTTCACCGCCGATCCCCCGTCCTTCAGGAACAGGCTCTCGGTCACCTCAAGCTCCAACCGGTTGGGAGCGAGCCCGGAGTGGGAGAGAGCGGACACCACCGTCTGGACGAAGTTCGGATCGTTCAGCTGGTCGGTCGACACGTTGACCGCGACACGCACATGGTCGGGCCACTCGCACGCCTGGATGCACGCGCTGCGCAGCACCCACTCGCCGATCGGTCCGATGAGTCGGGCCTCCTCGGCCAGCGGGATGAACTTGACCGGCGACACCGAGCCCAGATTGGGGTTGGTCCAGCGCAGGAGCGTCTCGAACCCTTCGATGACCGGATCGGTCGCCGAGACGACCGGCTGATAGACGAGGTGGAACTCGCCGCGCTCCAACGCCTTGCGCATCGCGAGCTCCATCGTGCGGCGTTCGTCGGCGTCCGCGTGGAGTTTCGGCTGGTAGGCGTGAGCGGTGCCGCCGCCCGCCTCCTTGGACTTGTAGAGGGCGAGGTCGGCCGAGCGGATCAGCATCTCCGCCGTGCGCCCGTCGCGCGGACTGACGGCGGTGCCGACGCTGGCGCCGACATACAGCGTGTTCTGGTCGACCTCGTAGGGGCGCGACAGGGTCGAGATGATCGCGTCGGCGAGCGCCGTGACACGGCTCAGGTCAGAGGTGTCGTTCATGACCACCGCGAACTCGTCGCCGCCGAGCCGGCCCGCCATCTCGCCGTTCTTCATGATCTGGCGCAGGCGCTCGGCGACGCGCACGAGCAGCCGGTCGCCGACGGGGTGACCGAGCGAGTCGTTCACTGCCTTGAAGCGGTCCAGGTCGATCATCATGAACCCGGGCCGGGTGTGGTGGCGCACCGCCTGATCCAACGCGTGCGCCAAGGCTTCGTTGATCATCAGGCGATTGGGCAGGCCGGTCAGCGTGTCGTACCGAGCGAGCTTCGCGATCTTCTCATTCGACTCCTTCTGCGCCGTCACGTCGGAGCCGACACCGCGAAAGCCGAGAAAGGTGCCCGCATCGTCCATCCGGGGCGAGGCCGAGAGGTCCCACCAGCGCCGCTCTCCGGCGATCGTCACGGCCAGCCGAAGGGTCGCGAAGCTCTCGCGCTTCTTCAGTTTGTCCGACAGTTCGCGGAGTCCCTGAGCGAAGTGACCGGCCTCCCAGCCGTCGCCGGCCAGCACCTCAAGGACGGAGCGACCTTCCAGCTCGTCCGGCTGGCGGCCGAGCGCATGGGCGAAGCGGGGAGAGACGTGAACGAGAACGCGGCTGGCGTCGGTCTGCCACAGCCAGTCCGCGCCGGCGTCCTCGAACTCGCGCAGCAGCAGGCTGACCGTCTCCTCCTTCTCCTGCAGGGACGCACGCTGTCGAAGCGAGTGGAAGAAGCCGCGGCTCTCGATCAGGCCGGTGTGAGCGGCGACCAGCGCCACGCCCAGCGTGACGAGGGCCACAACCGGCAGGCCGAAGAGCAGCGCCAGCGCGACCTGCTGCACTCCGGCCAGGACGAGGGACGACACCATCACGCGCGGAACCGGAAACAGGCTGAACTTCGGCGTCAGGAGGTTCAGGGTGAGCGCGGCGACGATGCCGATGTGCACGAATGGAGCCGCCGTCCACGACAACCAGGCCAGCGCCAGTGTCGCCACGAGGTTCAGTGCGCGGGTGCCTTGCTCAAGCCGAAGCAGCCGACCTTCGCTGATATCACCGTCGTTCAAGGTGCGGCGACGAAGGCGAGCCGACTGGAGCGTGATCGCCAACGCCGCCAGCGTCCAACCGCCGAGACCCAGCAAGGACACGTGACCCAGTCCGGCGAGAGCCATGCACAAGAGGGCGAGCAGGTCGCAGACGACCCGGACGCTCTCGCGAGATGCCAGGGCTTCGGCCTGAGCTCGGGAGCGCTCCTCGCGCGGGATCCCCGTGGCTTCGTCCGGCCGCAGCCTCTTGAATGTCGGCAGATGGGAGCGGGATCGGGTGAGGCGACGAGTCATGCGTCACCTCTAGGGAGCGATGGTTATCAGACCGTGATCGACACGCGGCTGTCGCCCTTCAGGCGGCCATCAGCGGGCGGATATCGCCGGCAAGATAGAGCGTGCGCGCCTTGGCGCGGCTGAGCTTGCCGGACGAGGTCCGCGGAAGCGAGCGCGGGGGCACGAGCTCCACGACGCACGCGAGGCCGGTGACCGCGCGGACCCGCTCGCGGATGACTTCGCGCAACCGGGCCAGTTCGGGGGCGTCCGACGTCCGGCATTGCACCAGCACCGTCGGCTTGTCCTCGCCGCCGTCGTTGGTGGCGAAGGCGGCGATGTCGCCCGCCTTGAACCCGCCCAGCTGCTCGACCGCCCACTCGATGTCCTGCGGCCAGTGATTCTTGCCGTTGATGATGATGAGGTCCTTGGCGCGGCCCACGACGAAGACATAGCCGTCCGACAGGTAGCCCATGTCGCCCGTGTCGAGCCAGCCGTCGACCAGCACCTGGGCGGTCGCCACGGGATCGCGAAAGTAGCTGTGCATGACGGCCGGGCCGCGGCACCACAACCGCCCGATCGACCCCTCCGCCAGCGCCTGCTCGTCGGCCCCGCGAACTTCGACATCGGTGTCCAGCACCGGACGGCCGCAATTGACGATCGCGCGCTGGCGCGGCTCGCGCCCGGGCGGGGTCGGCACCCCGGTCAGTTCGGCCTCGTCCACCAGGTCGGTGCGGATGCCCTCTCCGGGCGGCATGATGGAGACGGCCAGCGTCGCTTCGGCCAGTCCGTAGGAGGGGGCAAAGGCGTGCGGGTCGAAGCCGAACGGAGCGAACGCGTCGGCGAACGCCTGCATGACATCGGGGCGGATCATGTCGGCCCCGTTGCCCGCCAGACGCCAGCGGGAGAGGTCGAACCGCTTCGATTCCCGCGTCTGGCTCGACACGCGCCGCGCACAGATGTCGTAGCCGAAGGTCGGCGAGTAGCTGATGGTCGTGCCGGGGTTGCGGCTGATCAGGTCGAGCCAGGCGAGCGGGCGGCGCGCGAAATGCTCCGTCTTCAGATAGTCGGTCGAGACCTGGTTGGCGATCGGCGACAGGAAACAGCCGACCAGACCCATGTCGTGATACCACGGCAGCCAGGACACGCAGCGGTCGCCGGGGCGAACCGCCATGCCGACCGCGTGGGCGCGCAGGTTGGCGAGGAGCGAGCGGTGGGTGACCGCGACACCATGCGGGAAGCGCGTCGACCCACTCGAATATTGCAGGTAGGCGATGGCGGACGGATCGTTCCGGGGCAGTGGCCCCTCCGCCGCCGGGGTCGAGGTGAACTCCGTCCAGTCGAGAGCGCGGCAGGCGGTCTCGCCCAGGGCCTCGGTCGCCATGTCGGCGAGGTCGGCCGGATACAGCAGCAGGCGGGCGTCGGCGCTCTCCAGCTGAACGCTCAGCTGCGCGACATAGCTCTCGCGCCCGCCGAAGGATGTCGGCAGCGGCAGCGGCACCGGCAGCGCGCCCGCGTAGATCGCTCCGAAGAACAGGGCGGCGAAGCGGGGATCCGTCTCCGCGATCAACGCGACCCGATCACCCGGTTCGACACCCTCCGCCCTCAGCCGGTGGGCGCAGCGCAGGGCGTCCCGCCGCAGTTCCGAGTAAGGATAAGGGCGCTCCAGCTCGCCGCGCGCGTCATGGAAGTTCAGGCCGAGATCGCCCTGGGCGGCGAAGTCGAGCGCGGCGTCGAGCGTCTCGAAGTCGCATGCACGGCGCTCCCGCCCGTCGACCGAGGGCGTCGCCACCAGCGGATCGACGACGGATCGCGCCTTCTGCCGGGACTGTGCCGCTTGCGTGCCTTGCGTCATGCGACCCCTTGCTCTCATCCGCCCGCATCGGGCACCCGTCGCCTGTCCGGGACAGGGGCGACCGTCGCTCACCCGGACGTGTCAATCGCGGCGGGTTTATGGCAAAAGAACGCACAATGGTAGCGCACCGCTCTTCGAGCCCTCGCCGTACGCCACCGCGCGAGCGCCGCCCGCCGCCACCGCTGGACCAGGCGGCGCTCGAACGGCTGGCACTGCGGTATGTCGAACGCTACGCCACCACGCGCGGCAAGCTGGTCGACTATCTTCGCCGCAAGGTCAGGGAGCGAGGATGGGAGGGGACATCCTCGGCCGACCCGGAGGCCTTGGCCGATCGGCACGTCGCCGCCGGTCACGTCGACGACGCCCAATACGCCCGCGCGAAGACCGAGACGCTGACCCGGCGCGGCTATGGCGAGCGGCGGATCGCGGCGGCGCTCTCGAGCCATCGGGTGGGCGCGGAGGATCGCCAGGCCGCGCTCGACACGCTGCCGGAGGATGGGATCGCGGCCGCGCTGCGCCTGCTCCAACGCCGGCGACTCGGTCCCTTCGCACGGAGCCGGGGCGACGAGGATGCGGAACGGCGGACGCTCGGCGTGCTGCTGCGCGCCGGCCACGACTTCGCCGAGGCGCGCCGGGCGTTGGCGCTGACCGAGGCGCAGGCGACGGCGATGATCGAGGAGGCTTCCGCGCGCGACGCGGCTGCGCCATGGGGGTGAGGCCCGCCTGACGAAGGATCGCCCATGCGCCTGACCGCCCTCTTCCTTGCTCTCGCGCCGCTCGCCGCCTGTGCGTCCTCCACCCCGGTCGCCGATCAGCCGAGCGTGGCGCCAAGCGGACTGTCGCAGGTGCCGCTCACCATCCAGAGCGCCAATGGTCCGCACCGCTTCACGGTCGAGGTCGCTGCCACGCCCGCGCAACAGGAGACGGGCATGATGTTCCGCCGTGAGATGGAGGCCGATCACGGGATGCTGTTTCCCTTTTCCGAACCGCGAATGGCGAGCTTCTGGATGAAGGACACCTACCTTCCGCTCGACATCATCTTTCTGCGTGCGAACGGGACGATCGAGAGCATCGGCGACGGGGTGCCGCTGAACGAGGTGCCGGTCGGGTCGAGGGAGGAGGTGACGAGCGTGCTAGAGCTGAACGGCGGCACGGCCGAGCGGCTGGGCATCCGCGCCGGCGACCGGGTGGTGACGAGCGCGCTGCCCACGCCCTGATGGCGACGGCCGCGGCCCTTTTGCGGCGCGAGCGGATCGGCTAACGCGGCGCTCATGTCCGTCCTGTCGCACATCTTCACCTGGTGGAACGGGGCCACCTTCGGCACCTGGCTGGCCACGAAGCGCCACGGGACCGAGGTCGGCCGCGACGCGCTCGGCAATGTCTATTACGAGGTTGATCAGGGCAAGGATCGGCCGCCCCGCCGGTGGGTGATGTACGCTGGCTCGAACGATGCCAGCCGGGTGACGCCGCAGTGGCACGGCTGGCTGCACGGCGCGCTTGAGGGTCTGCCGGGAGAGGCTCTGCCCGCCCCGCGTCCGTGGGAGGCGGAGCCGGAGCCGAACCTGACCGGCACGCCGGCCGCCTATCGGCCGGCGGGCGCGATGGGCGACGGCTCGCTGCGCCAGCTCGCGCGAGGCGATTACGAGGCGTGGACGCCGGAGTGAGCGGACCCGTGGCCGTGCGTGCCGGCTTGGTCGCGGCCCTCGCCCTGTCGGTCGCCGCCTGCGGCACCAAAGGAGAGGAGGCCGCGAAGCCGGCGCCGACGGTGCAGGCCGCATCGGAGCCCGTCATCGCGGAGCCGGAGGGCACGACGCCGATGCGCGAGCGGGTGGGCGTGCTGGGCGTGCTCAACAAGCGCAACGGGCGGTCGCTCGACATCGAGCTGAAGCCCGGAGAGCAGCGTCAGGTGGGGGCCGCGCTCGTCCGGCTGCGCGCCTGCGACCGCACCCAGAACTGGGAGGCCGAACAGCTGACCGGCGCGTTCGTGCAGGTCGACGTGCTGGACAATCGCAAGCGCGTGCGGCGCATCTTTTCGGGCTGGCTGTTCAAGGAAACGCCCTCGCTCAACGTCGTCGAGCACCCGGTCTATGACGTCTGGGTCAAGGACTGCCGGATGAGCCGGCCCGACGAGACTCCGCCCGCCGAGTCGGAGTCCGACGAGCCCGGCAATCGGTCCAAGGCGGACCAGTCCGCGGACGCCGACAAGGCGTCCGCCAGCCAGGCGTTGTAGCGAGCACGCCCGACCTCGACCGCGCCCAGGCGCGCGAGGTGGCCGGTCAGGAACTGGCAGTCGAGCAGGCGGAAGCCGCCGATTCGCAATCGGGCCACGAGCGCGGCCAGCGCCGCCTTCGAGGCATCGGTCGTCCGGCTGAACATCGACTCACCAAAGAACGCGCCACCGCTCCGCACGCCGTAGAGGCCGCCCACCAACGCGCCATCCGACCAGCATTCGATCGAGTGCGCGTGACCGCGCGCGTGGAGTTCGGCCACGGCGGACGCGATCGACCCGTTGATCCAGGTGCTCTCGCGGCCGGGAGCGGGCTCGGCACACGCGGCCACGACCTCCTCGAACGCGCGGTCGGTGGTGAAGGCGAAGCGCGGCAACCGCTTGGCGAGTGAGCGGGACAGGTGGAACTGGTCGAGGGGCAGGACGCCGCGACGCCGTGGCTCCACCCAATAGACCTCCGTCGCGTCCGCTCCGTCCGCCATCGGGAACACGCCGGTGGCGTAGGCGTGCAGCAGCAGGTCGGGGTCGATGCCGCTGACGGGCGGGCGCGGTCGGGTCACCGCGCCGCGCCGGGAGGACGGGGCCTCGTCATGAACGAATCGCCAGCCGGTCGCGCCCGCCTGACGTGATGCTCGCGTGTGCGCTGGACGCTGCCGCGTGCCAGGATCCATCGTCTCATCGCGCCTGCATCCCGTCTCGTCGGCCGCCCGGTTGCGTCACGGCGACGCGCGTCCAAGCTGTCCGACACTGGCACGGCGACGCCGCAAGGGTCCAGCCGTGCGCTCACGAGAGTTGGAGGTGGAATGCGGGTTCTGGTGTTGATGACGTGTGCGGGTTTGGTGGCGGCCGCGCTGTCGCTGGGCGCACCCGAGGCCCGGTCAAGCCAACCGGCCGCCCCGCCCGTGTCGCTGCTGCCGGACGCGACGTTCGCTCCACTGGCCGCACCCGAAGCGGTGCAGGTGGCCGTCGCATTCGCGGTCGAACCGAGCGACGCGCGGGCGGCGCGGCTGATGGCGATCGCCCGGCGCGAGCTGGACCGCCTGGGCAGCGCCATCGCCCACCGCGATCGGGTGGCGATCGTCGACTACTCCCGGCCGTCCAACGAGCCCCGCCTGTTCCTGGTGTCCATGGACGCCGGCACGGTGCGCGCCTTGCGCGTGACGCACGGCAAGGGATCCGACCCGCTGCACACCGGGACTGTCCAGCAATTCTCGTCGGTCGACGGCTCGGAGGCGACGTCGCGTGGTGCCTATCGGACGGGTGAGCGCTACACCGGGCAGCACGGCCGCTCGATGCGGCTCGACGGTCTCGACAGCGACAACCGCACCGCGCGCGCGCGCGCCATCGTCGTCCACGCGGCGGCCTATGCGGAGCCCTCGGTCGTGCGAACACATGGCCAGATGGGCCGGTCGCAGGGCTGTTTCGCGCTGGCGAGCGCCGACCTGCCGGCCGTGCTGGACTTCCTGGGCGAGGGCCGCTTGTTGTTCGCCGACCGCATCTAGCTCGGTCGGGGTGGATGCCGAGCGTCGCGGGCGCCGCCGCCGGCAGCGGACGCCGGCGCAGCAGCCACCCGTCCTTGACGAAGCAGATCTGATCCGGCGGCAGCGCGTCGAGCGTGGTGCCCGCCTTCACGTGCGATGCCTCGCCAGCTTCCATCCAGGAGGCCAGCGCGTCCGCCCGCCTGTTCTCATCCGCCCGCGGCGCACCCATGCGCACGCCACCAGCAGGGTGTCCGAACATTGTCGGTGACTTGGGTTCGAGTTCAGCCAGGCGTCCTCGCCAGCCAGTCCTCCAGCCATTTGATGGTGTAGTCGCCGTCGAGGAACTCGGGGTCCCGCACCAGTGCTGCGTGGAGCGGGATCGTTGTGGTGATCCCCTCGATCACGAACTCCTCGAGCGCGCGGCGAAGGCGCAGGATGCAGCCCTCGCGGGTGCGGCCATAGACGATCAGCTTGGCGATCAAAGAATCGTAGTACGGCGGCACGGTGTAGCCGGTGTAGAGACCGCTATCGACGCGCACGTGCATTCCGCCGGGCGCGTGATAGCCGGTGATGCGACCCGGCGACGGCGCGAAGGTGCGCGGATGCTCGGCGTTGATGCGGCACTCGATCGCGTGGCCGGTCAGCCGCACCTCGTCCTGGGTGACCGACAGGGGCAGGCCGTCGGCGATCCGGATCTGTTCGCGCACGAGGTCAAGGCCGCTGATCATCTCGGTCACGGGATGCTCGACCTGGAGGCGCGTGTTCATCTCGATGAAGTAGAACTCGCCCGCTTCCCACAGGAACTCGATCGTGCCGGCACCGCGATAGCCCATGTCGGCCATCGCGGTGGCGCAGATGGTGCCCATGCGCTCGCGGTCGGCGGCCGACAGGACCGGGGAGGGCGCCTCCTCCAGCACCTTCTGGTGGCGGCGCTGCAACGAGCAGTCGCGCTCGCCCAGGTGGATGGCGGTGCCCTTGCCGTCGCCGAACACCTGGAACTCGATGTGGCGCGGGTTGCCGAGGTATTTTTCAAGATACACGGTGTCGTCGCCGAACGCAGCCTTGGCCTCCGAGCCGGCCTGGGACATCAGGGTCTGGAGGTCTTCGGCGTGGGTCACGACCTTCATGCCGCGCCCGCCGCCGCCCGACGCCGCCTTGACGATCACGGGATAGCCGATGGCCTCGGCAATGCGGGCCGCCTCGTCCGGGTCGCGGACCGCGCCGGCCGAGCCGGGGACGAGCGGCAGGCCGAGGCGCGCGGCCTCCTGCTTGGCGGCGACCTTGTCGCCCATGATGCGGATGTGCTCGGGCTTGGGCCCCACGAACAGCAGCCCGTGCTCCTCCACGATCTCGGCGAAGCGGGCGTTTTCCGACAGGAAGCCGTAGCCCGGGTGGACCGCGTCGGCCTGGCTGATCTCGGCGGCCGAGATGATGTTGGGGATGTTGAGGTAGCTCTCGGCGGCCGGCGGCGGCCCGATGCAGATCGCCTCGTCCGCCAGACGGACGTGCATGGCGTCCGCGTCGGCGGTCGAGTGGACCGCGACCGTGCGGATGCCCATCTCGTGCGCGGCGCGGTGGATGCGCAACGCGATCTCGCCCCGATTGGCGATCAGCAGTTTCTCGATGGCCACGGGATCAGTCGACGACGACGAGGGGCTGGTCGTATTCGACCGGCTGGCCGTTCTCGACCAGGATCGCGCGCACCGTGCCCGCACTCGGCGCCTCGATCGGGTTCATCACCTTCATCGCCTCGACGATCAGCAGGGTGTCGCCGGCCTGGACCGCCTGGCCGACGGTGGCGAAGGGCTTGGCGTCTGGACCGGCGGCGAGATAGGCGGTGCCGACCATCGGCGAGCGCACCGCGTCGGCCGGGATTGCGTCGGCCGGCTGAGGCGCGGCGCGCGCCGGTTCGGCCGGGTCCAGCAGCATCGGTGCCGGCGCGAACGGCGACGGCGGCGGCGCATAGGTCGTGGCCGCCGGCGCGTGCTTGCGGATGACGCGCACCTTGCGGTCGCCGTCCTCGACCTCGATCTCCGTCAGCTGCGAGCGATCGAGCAGGTCGGCCAGCCGCTCGATCAGCTCGATGTCGACGGCCATCCGACCGCCCTGTGTCCCATCGTCAGCCATCCGTCGTCCCCTTCGCGGCCACCAGCGCGGCCGCCGCGTCAAGCGCGAGGCGATAGGACAGGCGGCCGAAGCCCGCAACGGTGCCGATGGCGGCGGGCGCGATCAGGCTGACATGGCGAAAGCTCTCGCGCGCCTGCGGATTGGAGAGATGGACCTCGATCACCGGCACCGGACACGCCTTGACCGCGTCGTGAAGTGCGACCGACGTGTGGGTGAGCCCGCCGGCGTTGAGCAGCACCGCTGCGGCACCACCACCCACGCCGGCCTCCGCCAGCCAGTCGATCAAATGGCCCTCGTGGTTGGATTGCCTGAGGTCGACGGCGACGCCGAGTTCGCGCGCGCGATCCTCGAGATCGCCGGCGATGTCGTCGAGCGTGGCGTGGCCGTACACCTCGGGCTCACGCGTGCCGAGCAGGTTGAGGTTGGGGCCGTTGAGCACGACGATGACGGGCCGCTCGGCCATGGGCACACTCCCTTGCGCGGGTGTCGCGCCTGCCTCCATGTCACTATAGGGGCTCATCCGAGGCCACAACCGGACGCCCGCCCATGACCATCGACCCAACCATCAACCTGCGCGTGAACGGCGAGCATCGCCGCGTGCGCGACGGCCTGACGATCGCCGACCTGGCGCGCGAACTCGGGCTCGCGCCGGAGAAGGTGGCGGTCGAGCGCAATCTGGAGGTCGTGCCGCGCTCCACGCTGGCGGAGGTGGTGCTGGCGGACGGGGACGAGATCGAGATCGTGACGTTCGTGGGGGGTGGGTGATCCTCCCTTCAGTCATCGAAGCTCCCCACCAGCCCATTCGGGCTGAGCCTGTCGAAGCCCTGCCCTTCCTTCTGGCGAGCGCGGGACGAAAGAAGGACAGCACTTCGACAAGCTCAGTGCGAACGGTTCTTGCATTTGGTTCGGAGCACGAAGGCTACCCCCTCGACCGCCCACTCGCTAAAGCGCTCTCCATGACCACCACCGACAGCTGGACCGTCGCCGGCCGCACCTTCACCAGCCGCCTGATCGTCGGCACCGGCAAGTACAAGGACTTCGCCCAGAACGCCGCCGCCCTGGAGGCGAGCGGGGCTGAGATCGTGACGGTCGCGGTGCGCCGGGTGAACGTGTCCGATGCGTCCGCGCCGATGCTCACCGACTTCATCGACCCCGCCAAGGTGACCTACCTGCCCAACACCGCCGGCTGCTTCGACGCCGACAGCGCGGTCCGCACGCTGCGGCTGGCGCGCGAGGCGGGCGGGTGGACGCTGGTGAAGCTGGAGGTGCTGGGCGAGGCGCGCACGCTCTATCCCGACATGCGCGAGACGCTCAAGGCCACCGAGACGCTGGTGCGCGAAGGCTTCGAGCCGATGGTGTACTGCACCGACGATCCGATCGCGGCCAAGCAGCTGGAGGAGGCGGGGGCGGTCGCCATCATGCCCTTGGGCGCGCCGATCGGGTCGGGCCTGGGCATCCAGAACCGGGTGACCATCCGCCTGATCGTCGAGGGCGCGGGCGTGCCCGTGCTGGTCGACGCGGGCGTCGGCACGGCGTCGGACGCGGCCGTCGCGATGGAGCTCGGCTGCGACGGGGTGCTCATGAACACTGCGATCGCGGAGGCGAAGGACCCGGTCGCCATGGCGCGCGCGATGCGGCTGGCGGTCGAGGCCGGGCGCATCGCCTATCGCGCCGGGCGGATGGGGCGGCGGATGTACGCCGATCCGTCCTCGCCGCTCGCGGGGCTGATCTGAATGGCGCGCGCACTCTCCGCCGCCCTGCCGCTGCTGCTGCTGGCGCTCGCCGGCTGTGGGGAGAGCCCGGTCGACAGCACTCGTGGGGACGTGGCTTTGCCGGTGGAGGCGCAGGCGCGCGCGGTGTCCTTCAAGGCCGCCGACGGGGTGACGGTGTTCGCCAACTACCGTCCGGTGCCCAACGCCCGCGCGCTGATCGTGCTGAGCCATCAGGGCGGCGCGAACCGAAGGGAGTTCGCGACGATCGCGCCCCGGCTGGTGGCCGACGGCTTCGCCACGCTGGCCATCGACCAGCGCTCGGGCGGCACCATGTTCGCCGGGGCCAACCGCACGGTCCAGACGCTGGGCGGCAGCACCAGCTACGACGCGGCGCAACCGGATGTGGAGGCGGCGGTCCGCTGGGCGCAGGCGCAGGGGCGGCCGGTGATGCTGCTCGGCTCGTCCTACTCCGCCGCGCTGGCGACGCGAGTCGCCGCCGAGCATCCGGAGCTCGCCGGCCTGCTGCTGTTCTCGCCCGGCGAGTATCTTGCGGACGGCCAGGCGGTGATGGCGGCCGCCCGGCGGCTGCGGGTGCCGCTGTTCGTGACTTCGTCGCGCGAGCCGGAGGAGGTGGCCGACGCGCGCGCGCTCGTCGCGGCCGCTCCCGCGACGACCAAGGTCCTGCACGTGCCGAACACAGCCACCGTGCATGGGGCGTCCAGCCTGACGGCCGAGCTCAACCCGAGCGGGGCGGACGGCGTGTGGAACGCGATGAACGGTTTCCTCGACCGGGTCGCGCCGGGAACGGCGCGCCCGCCCGCTCGTTGATCGCTGAGGACCGAGATGCTCGGCCTGCACAGTTAGGGAGAGACGACATGGGTGAATTCACCGACAAGGCGAAGGCCGCCGGCAACAAGATGGCGGGCGCGGCCAAGGACGCGATGGGCGACGCGACCGACAACGAGTCGATGCAGGCCGAGGGCAAGGCGCAAAAGGCCAAGGGCTCGGCGCAGGACGTCTCGGGCACGGTCAAGGGCAAGCTGGGCGACGACATCTGATCGCCTGACTTATTCGAAAGCATGAGGGCCGCTCCAGCAATGGGGCGGCCCTTTTCGTGTTCAAAACGAGCTTGCGCCGGCAGCTATGTCTGCAAATCGCTTCCACGTTGACGTAGCTTGTCGACCGTCAGTCCGCCGGCGGCCAGCTGGTTCATGTCGATCCTCAAGTGCAGCAGGCTCAGCCCGCCGTGCGCCAGCGCGCCTTCAAGCGCCGGCTCGAACTCGTCGGTCCGCGTCACCGTCCAGGCCGCTGCCCCGAACGACCGGCCCCAGGCGGCGAAGTCGGGGTTGGTGAGCTCAGTGCCCGACACCGCGCCCGGATAGTCGCGCTCCTGATGCATCCGGATGGTGCCATAGCCGCCATTGTCCACCACGAGGACGGTCAGCCGCACGCCGAGACGCGCCGCCGTCGCGAGCTCCTGCCCGTTCATCAGCGCGTCGCCGTCGCCGGCCAGCGCCACCACGGTGCGCCCCGGCAACCGCCGCGCCGCCGCCACCGCCGCCGGGATGCCATAGCCCATTGCTCCAGCCGTCGGCGCGAGCTGGGTGCCCGGTCCGGCGTAGGGCCAGTAGCGGTGCCACCAGCCGGAGAAGTTGCCCGCACCATTGCAGATCACCGTGTCCGCCGGACACCGCTCCCGCATCACGCCGAGGCACGACGCCAGGTCGAGATCGAAGCCGCCCGGCGCGGGCGTCGACCACTCGACCCACTCCGCATGGGCCGTCGCGCCGGCGTCGAACGAGACCACGTCGCCCTCCCACAGATCCGCCTGCTCGCAGAACTCGCCCACCTCCGCGCAGATCGGCAGGTCGGCGCGGTACACGCTGTTGAGCTCGGCCGGGTCGGGATGGACGTGGACCAGCCGCTGGTCGGGATGGTCCGGCGTGATCAGCTCATAGCCGTCGGTGGTCGCCTCCCCCAGCCGCGCGCCGACCGCGACGATCAGGTCGGCCCCGCGCACCCGCTCGGCCAGCTTGGGATTGGGGCCGTAGCCCAGATTGCCGGCATAGACCGCGCTGTCGTTGGCGATGCAGTCCTGCCGACGAAACGCGCTGGCGACCGGCAGGCCGAGCCGCTCCGCCCAGCCTTGCAGATGATGAGCGGCCTTGGGCGACCAGCCAGCGCCGCCCGCGATGATCAACGGGTCGGTCGCGTCGCCGAGCAGCGCGGTCAGCGCGCCCATGGCGTCGGCGCAGGCGGGCTGGAGCGGGGCGTCGACCCGCGGCCGGTCGGTGGCCGACGCCTCGCCCGCCAGCATGTCCTCAGGGAGCGCGAGCACGACCGGGCCGGGCCGGCCGGACAGCGCCGTGGCGTAGGCTCGCGCGACATACTCCGGAATGCGCTCGGCCGAATCGATCCGCGCCGACCATTTCGCCAGCGGCGCGAAGAAGGCCGGCAGGTCGACCTCCTGAAAGCCCTCCCGGTCGCGCATCGGGCGCGCCACGTCGCCCACGAACAGGATCAGCGGCGTGGAGTCCTGCATCGCCACATGAACGCCGATCGACGCGTTCGTGGCCCCCGGCCCGCGCGTGCAGAATGCAACGCCGGGCCGCCCCGTCAGCCGCGCGTCGGCGTCGGCCATGAACGCCGCTCCGCCCTCCTGCCGGCAGGTCACGAGGTCGATTTGCGGCGTGTCGGCGAGCGCGTCGAGCACCGCCAGAAAGCTCTCGCCCGGCACCTGGAAGATGCGGTCGCAGCCCTGCGCCAGCAGCTGGTCGACGAGGATGCGGCCTCCGGTGCGGGTCATGCGGGTCTCCTGTAGGTTCGGACGGGTGAACGCGCGGGGCGGGTGCGATGGTCCACGCGCTCCTTGTTTGTCATCCCCGCGCAGGCGGGGACCCACTCGGCCAAATCACCGCCATGGAGATTGTCACAAACACCGCGCATGGATCCCCGCCTTCGCGGGGATGACGGCAGGAGTGGGGTCATCTATTGACCGGTCAAAGGAGCCGCCCATGCGCGTCATCGCCGACACCCTGCGTTTCCCCGAAGGGCCGGTCGCGATGCCCGACGGCTCCGTCCTGCTGGTCGAGATCGAGGCGGGGCGGATCACGCGGGTGTCGCCCGACGGCATCAAGACTACGGTGGCGGAGCCCGGCGGTGGGCCGAACGGGCTCGCCATCGGGCCGGACGGGCACCTCTATTGCTGCAACAACGGCGGCTTTCGTTATGTCGAGCGCGACGGGCTGCTCATCCCGCACGGCCAGCCCGACGATTACAGCGGCGGCCGGATCGAGCGCATCGACCTGGCCACCGGCGCGGTCGAGGTGCTCTATCGCGACGGCGATCACGGTTGCACCCTGCGCGGCCCCAACGACATCGTGTTCGATCGCCACGGCGGCTTCTGGTTCACCGACCACGGCAAGACGCGCGCCCGGGAGCGCGACGTGACCGGCGTGTTCTACGCGCACGCCGACGGGTCGATGCTGCGCGAGGTCGTCTTCCCGCTCGAGAACCCCAACGGCATCGGCCTGTCGCCCGACGGTCGCACGCTGTACGCGGCGGAGACCTACACCTGCCGCCTGATGGCGTTCGACGTGACCGGCCCGGGCGAGGTCGCGGCCACGCAGGGGCTGGGCGGTCCCGGCCGACCGCTGTTCCGGCCCGCCGGGTACAAGTTCTTCGACTCGCTCGGCGTGGAGGAGTGCGGCAACATCTGCGTCGCCACCATCAGCGAGGCGGGGATCACCGTGGTCTCGCCCGACGGCGAGCTGGTCGAGTTCGTGCCCACGCCCGACCCGTTCACCACCAACATCTGCTGGGGCGGCGAGGATCGGCGCACCGCCTTCATCACATTGTCGGGCACCGGCCGGCTGGTGGCGATGGACTGGCCGCGCCCCGGTCTGCGGCTCGCCCATTGAACGCGCCCATCAAGACCCCCGCCGGTCCGCGCGAATCGCACCTGATCGGGCGCACCGGCTGGCTGCGCGCGGCCGTCTTGGGGGCCAATGACGGCATCGTGTCGACCGCTAGCCTGATCGTCGGCGTGGCCGCGTCGGGCAGCGACCGCCCGGCGGTGCTGCTCGCCGGTGCGGCCGGGCTGGTCGCCGGCGCGATGAGCATGGCGGCGGGCGAGTATGTCTCGGTCTCCTCCCAATCCGACACCGAGCGCGCCGACCGCGCCAAGGAGGTGGCCGAGCTCGCCGCCGATCCGGAGGGAGAGGAGCGCGAGCTCGCCATGATCTACGCGGGGCGCGGCCTGTCGCCCGATGTCGCGGCCGAGGTCGCGCGCCAGCTGACGGAGCACGACGCGCTCGGCGCTCATCTGCGCGACGAGCTCGGCATCGGCCATCTGGGCGACGCGCGGCCGGTGCAGGCGGCGGGCGCGTCGGCAGTGAGTTTCGCGGTGGGCGCGGGCGTGCCGGTGCTGATCGCCGCGCTGGCCCCGCTGACGAGCCTGATCTGGTCCATCCCGCTGGTGGCGCTGGCGCTGCTCGCCACGCTGGGGATGCTCGGCGCGCGCGCGGGCGGAGCGCCGCTCGGCACGGCCGGGCTGCGCGTCGCCTTCTGGGGCGCGGCCGCGATGGCGCTGACGGCGCTGGTCGGGCATCTGGTGGGGACGGGGGTCTGAACGGGGGCGGCTTGACGCTCCTTCGCCTTGCCCCCTCAACGTCCGCCCCGTAACCACCGGAGCGAGGAGTCCCCATGCAAAAGCTCTACCCCGACGCCGCCGCCGCGCTCACCGGTTTGCTCCACAACGGCATGACCATCTGCGCGGGCGGGTTCGGGTTGTGCGGCATTCCGGAGCGGCTGATCGATGCCATCGAGGCCTCGGGCGTCACCGGGCTGACCGTCGCGTCCAACAACGCGGGCATCGACGGGGAGGGGCTCGGCAAGCTGCTCCGCACTCGCCAGATCGCCAAGATGATCTCCTCCTATGTCGGCGAGAACAAGGAGTTCGAGCGCCAGTACCTCGCCGGCGAATTGGAGGTCGAGTTCTGTCCGCAGGGCACGCTCGCCGAACGCTGCCGCGCGGGCGGGGCGGGGATCGCGGGCTTCTACACCAAGACCGGCGTCGGCACGGTGGTGGCCGAGGGCAAGGAGGCGAAGACGTTCGACGGCGAGGAGTATATCCTTGAGCGCGGGATCGTCGCCGACCTGACCATCGTGAAGGGCTGGCGGGCGGACGAAGCGGGCAATCTCCAGTTCCGCAAGACCGCGCGCAATTTCAACGCGCCGATGGCGACGGCGGGGAAAGTGTGCGTGGCGGAGGTGGAGGAGGTGGTGCCGGTCGGCTCGCTCGACCCGGACTGCATCCACCTGCCCGGCGTCTATGTGAACCGCATGATCCTGGGCGCGCCCTACGACAAGAAGATCGAGTTCCGGACCGTGAGGGAGGCCGCGTGAGGGGCACTGGGTGGTTGCTGGTCGGCGGTGCGCTCAGCGCAATTGCGGCGGCGACCCACCTTGGTGCCGTCGTGGCGGGTGGGCCGGGCTATCGCCTGCTCGGTGCCGGAGAGCCGTTCGCACGCGCAGCTGAGCAGGGACTGCGAACGCCGGCATTGGTCACGATGGCGATCGCAGCGGTGTTGGCGACGGCGGCCACCTACGCGGTGTCGGGTGCCGGATTGATCCGATCGCTGCCTCTGCTGCGCTCGGGCTTGGTCGTGATCAGCCTTGCGTATTTGGCTCGCGGCGCGGTGCTCTTCGCGCCGTCGCTCCTCGCGCGACCGGACCTCTCAGCGGGCTTCCTGTTCTGGTCGTCCGCCATTGTGCTCGGATTTGGCGTGGCCCACGCTGTCGGCACTTGGCGGGCGTGGCCGACGCTAGAGTCCGCGCGCGATCTGATGGAGACGACACGATGAGCTGGACCCGCGATCAGATGGCCGCCCGCGCGGCGCACGAGCTGCGCGACGGCTACACCGTCAATCTGGGCATCGGCATTCCGACGCTGGTCGCCAACCACGTGCCGCCGGGCGTCGAGGTGACGTTGCAGTCGGAAAACGGGATGCTCGGCATCGGCCCGTTCCCGCTGGCGGGCGAGGAGGACGCCGACCTGATCAACGCGGGCAAGCAGACGATCAGCGAGCTGCCGCAATCGTCCTACTTCGACTCCGCCCAGTCCTTCGCCATGATCCGGGGCGGGCACATCGACCTGACGGTGCTGGGCGCGATGGAGGTGAGCGAGGGTGGCGACATCGCCAACTGGATGATCCCGGGCAAGATGATCAAGGGCATGGGCGGGGCGATGGACCTGGTCGCGGGCGTCAAGCGCATCATCGTGGTGATGGACCACA
>JAABUN010001500.1_pt1 | contig 50615 bp, 43 predicted proteins | sample 5559311 | NCBI WGS metagenome assembly JAABUN01 (sample SAMN10711877, study PRJNA513370) | rock metagenome | isolation source: Antarctica rocks | place: Antarctica: Victoria Land, Siegfried Peak sud
GTTGAGCACGGCCTGCTTCGGTCACGCCGCTTCCGAGTGTCCGCCCTCGAGAAGGTCGACGTCGCGCCCTATGCCGGGCTGCTGGTTAGGGGAAGTCCGTCGAAGCAGTGGTGCGTCCTCCGCGTTACGACCACGGGAGGTCGCCAGCACGAGCTGGTCTCGATCGTTGGTTCATATCGGTCCCGTCGGTTACGAGAATTTGCCCAAGAGTTGTCGTCCCACCTACCGGCGCCGTAGGGCTCCCTCTGCCCCTTCACGGACGCGTCAACACTGCACAGGACAGCCGAGGACGCGACGGACATCCGACATCCTCGCCCGCGGGATGCTACGGGGGGGAGGTCAACGGAAAGTGCTGGATGGAGCTTACGGACCAGGCACGCGCCTGCTCCCCTCCGCTCGGCAGCCCTGCGCCGCACCGTCTCCCACCTTGGCGTACTTGTCCGCCTCCAATTGGACTGGTCCGGGTGTGGCTTCGCTGCTGCCCACGACGGGCTCCCTGCTGTCGCGGAACGGGTCACGTCCGCGAGAATCGCACGCACCGCTCTCCAGGACCTGGCGACGATATCCGGATTGGTGTCGCGGTAGTACGGAATAGCTTGCAGCGCAGCCGACGTCGCCCACGCCCGTCCCCGTAGCCACATCGCGTCGTCCACGCCTCCGAGGGCGGCGCGATACGTTGCGCGGCTCTCGGGGTCGAACAGGCTCCACGCGATCATCAGCTCTACGGCAGGGTCGCCGGTCGTGAGGCCGCCCCAGTCGATCACCGAAACCAGGCGGCCGGCCTCGACGATCAGGTTGCCGTCCATGAGGTCGCCGTGGACTCATCGGGGCGGCCCATCCCACGTCGGAGCACGCATCCCCAGGTCCCACGCAGCCAGTAGCCCGTCCACGTCGGTCTCGCCGCGCAGCTCCTGCGCCCGCGTGCGCGTGAAGGTGTCGGCGTGCGCCAGCGGGCCACCGCGCTGGGATCCTGTGGGCTGCGGTCCCCGGCTGGCGTCCACCGACTGCAGCGCGAGGACGACGGCGGCAACGTCGCACGCGAGCCGGTTGAGGTCGTTCCCGATGTGTGGGTTATCGCCCTCGATCCAAGGCGCGATGTACCAGTGGTGCGGATACCCATCGGCAGGTGAGCCGACGAAGACAGGCACGGGGACCCGGACGGGAAGACGCGGTGCCAAGGCCGGTAGCCACTGGCTCTCCAACTCGCCCTGGCCCACCGTCCAGGCGATCTTGGGAAGGCGGACCGACAGGTCGTCGCCGAGCCTGAAGATCACATGGTCCGTGCCCCAGGTCGCGAGCCGTGCGAGCGGGCGGCCGGCGACGTGTGGGTACTGCGCTGCCAGCAGGTTCCGGACGAGCACGTCAGATATCGCGGACCTCGTCCGCGTGCATCCGGGGCACCGCCACTGCTCCATGGCACCATGTCGCACCGTTGCGAGCGAATGGATTCTCTAGCGCTCGTCGCGAAAGTCCAGCACCCGCTTCGCCTTGCCCTCCGAGCGCTGCAGGGAGCCTGGTTCAACGACGTCACAGCCGACCGTCACGCCGATGCCGCCCTTGACCAGCTCGGACAGCTGCCTCGACAACGACTCTCGCTCGCCCGCGGTGCAGCCAGGACGCGACTCGACGCGGACCGTCAGCTCCTCCAGCCGGCGTGGTCGGCTCCGCACGAGCAGGTAGTGCGGTGACAGCCCGGGGACGCGCAGCAGCAGTTCCTCGATCTGACTGGGGAAGATGTTCACCCCGCGCACGATGAGCATGTCGTCGGAGCGTCCGGCGATCTTCTCGATCCGGCGCACGGTGCGGGCGGTGCCCGGCAGCAGGCGGGTCAGATCGCGGGTGCGGTAGCGCACGATCGGCATCGCCTCCTTGGTGAGGGAGGTGAAGACGAGCTCGCCGTACTCGCCGTCCGCGAGCACCTCGCCGCTGTCCGGGTCGATAATCTCGGGATAGAAGTGGTCCTCCCAGACGTGCAGACCGTCCTTGGTCTCCACGCACTCAGATGCCACACCGGGCCCGATCACCTCCGACAGGCCGTAGATGTCGACGGCGTGCATCGCGGTGCGCTCCTCGACCTCGCGCCGCATGTCCTCGGTCCAGGGCTCGGCCCCGAAGATCCCGACCGTGAGCGAGCTGTCGCGTGCGTCCAGACCCTGACGCTCGAACTCGTCCAGCAGAGCCAGCATGTACGACGGGGTCACCATGATGATGTCGGGGCGGAAGTCGGTGATGAGCCGCACCTGGCGTTCGGTCTGCCCCCCCGAGACCGGGATGACGGTGCACCCCAGCCGCTCGGCGCCGGCGTGCGCGCCCAGCCCGCCTGTGAACAGGCCGTATCCGTAGGCGTTGTGGAGCATCTGTCCGGGCCGCCCGCCCGCGGCGCGGATGCTGCGTGCCATCACCTCCGCCCAGGTGCTGAGGTCGCGGTCGGTGTAGGCGACCACCGTTGGCTGCCCGGTGGTGCCGCTGCTGGCGTGCACGCGGCGGACCTGCTCGCGGGGGACGGCGAGCATCCCGAACGGGTAGTTCTCTCTCAGGTCCGCCTTGGCGGTGAGCGGGAAGTGCCGCAGATCCTCCAGGGCGCGCAGGTCCGCCGGCGCGACGCCCGCTGCCTGGAAGGTCCGCCGGTAGTGCGCGACGTTGTCGTAGGCGTGCTGCAGGCTCCAGCGCATCCGCTCGAGCTGGAGCTGTGCCAGCTGCTCGCGGGGTGCGGTCTCGCCAGGGTCGAGGGAGCTCGGGTCCGGGGTCAGGTCCTGCACGTCAGTTCTCCGATCTCGGGGTCGGTTCATGATGGCGCACGCCGGGACAGGAGGCGGTCCAGTGCGTCGGTCAGCAGCCCCACGTCGGTGGCTCGCAGCACCGCGGCGATGTGTGCGTCGGGGCGCAGCAGCCACATCTCGTCCTGCCCCGCCCCGAGCACGTCTGACACCTCCGGGCTCAGGGCGCCCATGCGCCAGACGGAGACGGGAGCGACGGCGCCGGCCACCGCCTGCTCGACCGCACCCAGGTCCACAGCGTCGCCCACCAGCACGGTGATTCCTTGGCGCAGCAGCTGGCGCAGCCGAGCCACCTCCGGGCGGCCGACGGCGGTGACCGGGCAGTCTGGGGACAGCACACCGGGCGCAGGTCGTGGAACCTGGCCGTTGGGTGGCCGCCCGGGGAAGGCCCGGCTCATGTCGGGCGTCGTGAGTGGTGAGTCGACGTACCAGAACGGCTCCGCGAGCCGCCCGGAGTCCACCAGGGCGCGGGCGTCGTCGTCGGTGCGAGCGCGCTCCAGGGCCTCCCGCCGCCGCGCGCTGCCGGCGCGGTCCTGGGGGACCAGGAACCGCATCGTCGCTGCGGTGACCTCCAGGTTCTCCACGGCCGCCGCGTGCCGCTCGTCGTGGTAGCTCGCAAGCAACGACGGCGGCGCCCAGCCATGCAGCACGAAGGCCAGCTTCCAGGCAGCGTTCTCCGCGTCGAGGACACCGGAGTTCAGCCCGCGTGCCCCGAACGGAGCCACCAGGTGCGCGGCGTCACCGGCCATCAGCACGCGACCGACCTGCATGCGGTCGACGATGCGAGAGGAGAAGCGGTACACCGAGCTCCAGACCAGCTCGTAGCCGCCCTCGCCAATGACCTGCCGGATGCGCGCGTCCAGCCGCCCCGTCCGCTCCTCGGTCTCCAGGTCGAAGTCCGCAGGCACCTGCCAGTCAACCCGGAAGATCGAGCCCGGGCAGGGGTGGATCAACACCTGGCGACCCGGGTTCCACTCCGGGTCGAAGTAGAAGCGCCGCTCGAGCTCCCAGCCGGGCAGCTCGGTGCGGATGTCGCAGATGAGGAACCTGTCGCCGAAGGTCGACCCCTGGAAGGACAAACCCAGCATGCGTCGGACCTGCTCAGCACGCGCGCCCGAGCAGACCAGCGCGTAGGGGGAATGCAGAAGCACCTCGCCCTTGTCTGTCGCACAACGGATCTCGACGCCATCCTCGTGCTGCGCGATCCCCACCACCTCGTGGCCCCAGCGCACCTGCGCCAGTGACGCGCGGTCGAGGCACTCGTCCAGGACCTGCTCGGTGCGGCTCTGGGAGATGTTGACGAAGGGCGGGAACGGTGAGCGTCCGCCGTCCTGCAGGTGCAGGCAGAACAGCTCGATATCGCGGTGGAAGGTGCGTGCGGTCGTCCAGGTGACACCCTCCTCAGCGAGTCGGCGCCCCGCGCCCACGGTGTCCCAGACGTCCAGGACGTCGCGCTGCTGGCAGATCGCCTTGGACCCTGTCGGATCGCGCGCCTGGCGCGAGTCGAGGACCACCACCGGCACGCCCCGGTGCGCCAGCAGCAGGGCAGCGGTCTGCCCGACCGGTCCCGCACCGATGACGACCACCGGGCGTTGGTCCACGAGGGAGTGCATGCCAGCTCTGCCGGCGTCAGTCCTGCAGCCTTGCCCAGACCTCACGGTCCCGCTGCGCCGTCCAGATGACAGGCCAGTCGGTGCCGGACAGCTCGTCCCACAGCCGGGCGACGTCGAAGGGGAGGCAGTGCTCGAAGATCGGCCAGTCGCCGAACTGGGGAGCCAAGGCAGCGTGCGTGGCCTCGAACGCCTCCTTGAGGCTGCCGCCGCGCTCGTGCACCGCCCCGACCTGCGTGAACATGGTGGTGAGGAAGGCACGGGTCTGCTCGATCGCTGCCTGCACCTCGCCGGACCCGCGCGCGACGCGTCCCCGCCCCCCGACGAGCTGGTCGGCGCCCAAGGCGGCCACCCGGTCGAGCGTGCCGGTGGACCAGTCCCTGTGGAAGGCGTCGCCGGTGTAGAGCGCAGCCTCGGACTCAACCAGATCACCTGCGAACAGGATCTTCTCCCGCGGCAGCCAGGCCACGATGTCACCGGCCGTGTGCCCCCGACCGCAGTACGCCAGGACCAGGTCGCCGCGGTTCCCCCCGAGGTCGATCGTGACCCGCTCGGAGAACGTGGCGGTGGGCCGGGTCAACCCGGGGATCCCCTCCGGCTCCTTGAACAGCCGTGGCATGCGGGCGTACTCGGACTCCCAGTCCTGCTGGCCACGCTCGGCGATCAGCGCGCGGGTGTTCTCGTGGGCCAGCACCACGTCGGCCTCGAAGGCGCTCGCGCCGAGGACGCGGACCGCGTGGTAATGGGAGAGCACCAGGTAGCGGACCGGCTTGTCGGTGTGCTCGCGCAGCCGCACGAGCCAGTCCCGCGCCGCCGCGGGCGTCGCCAGGGCCTCGAAGCAGACGAGGAAGTCCTCACCCTCGATAGCGCCGATGTTGGGATCACCTGCGGCCGTGAGGGCGTACACCCCCTCTGCCAGCACCTCAAGGGTCTGCGGCTTGGCGGCGGTATCCGCGGACGAGGCGAACGGCTTGGTCGCCATCGTCGTCGGCCTTTCGTCGAGGGGCTGTGCCGTCGACCGTACGTGCTGGGCCCCGTGGGCGCCAGAGCCGGTTGCTCACAGGGGGCGCAGAACCTTTCCCGGGTTGAGCAGGCCGCGCGGGTCCAGCAGCTCCTTGATCCCGCGCTGGACCTGCATACTGACCGGGCCGACCTCACGCTCGAGCCACTCCCGCTTGGCCAGGCCGACACCGTGCTCGCCGGTGATGGTTCCGCCCAGGTCTAGCCCCAGCGCCATGATCGCCCCAAAGGCGACGTGGGCGGCCTCGGCCGCTCGCTCGTCGTCCCGGCCGAAGACGACGGTCGGGTGCATGTTGCCGTCCCCGGCGTGACCGACCACCCCGATGAGCAGACCCGAGCGCGTGGCGATCTCCGCCACGCCGTCCAGGAACGCAGCCAGCCGCGACCGCGGCACAGCCACGTCGTCGACCATCGCCACCCCCAGCCGCTCCAGCGCCGGGTAGGCCAGGCGCCTGGCCGCCAGCAGCATGGCGGACTCCGCCGCGTCGGAGGCCTCCATCACCTCCTGCGCGCCGGACGCGCGGCACAGGTCGGCCAGCACCGCCAGGTCGGCGCCGGCGTGGTCTCCGGTGTCGCACTGGGCCAGCAGCAGCACGGCGGCGCCCACCGGTGTCCCGAGCGGCTTGAGGTCCTCGATGGCACGCAGCGTGGGGCCGTCGATGATCTCCAGCAACGAAGGGAGGCAGCCCGCGGCGATGATCGCCGCGACGGCGGCTCCGGCCGCTGCCGTGGTGGCGAACACCGCCGCGAGGGTCAGTGCGGCGCCGGCCTGCGGCCTCAGTGCCAGCGTGGCCTCGGTGATCACGCCGAGCGTGCCCTCGGACCCGACGAACAGCCGGGTCAGGTCGTAGCCGGCCACACCCTTGACGGTCCGGCGGCCGGTGCGCAGCACGCTGCCGTCAGCCAGCACCACCTCCAGACCCAGCACGAAGTCGGCGGTGACGCCGTACTTGACGCAGCACAGGCCGCCGGCGTTCGTCGCGATGTTGCCGCCGAGCGTCGACCACTCGCGGCTGGCGGGATCGGGTGGGTAGGCCAGCCCCTGCGCGGCGGCCGACTGCGCGAGCGCGGCGTTGACGACACCGGGTTGGACGACGGCGTACCGGTCCTGCGCTTCGACAGCCAGGATGCGGTCCATGCGCTGCAGTGACAGGACGATGCAGCCGTCGATGGCGTTGGCCGCTCCGGAGAGCCCGCTGCGAGCGCCCTGCGGGACGACGGGGACGCCGTGCCTGCCCGCCACCCTCACGACGTGCTGCACCTGGGCAGTCTCCCTGGGCAGGACGACAACAGCCGGCTGCCCGGACGGGCACAGGTGCGCCTGGTCCCGGCGGTAGGTCGCAAGCACGTCCGTATCCGTGAGCACCGCATCTTCGGGCAGGCCCGTGCGCAGGTCCGTGAGCAGAGCGACCACCGTCGGGAGCATCACGAGAGCAACTGTCCGAGGACGGGTGTCATGGTTGCCTCCAGGTCCGTGGCCGAACCGTGTCTTGTCGTTCGCATCACCCTACGGTTACGTTCCTGGCACCCCCGGTAAGAGGAGAGTTCTCATGGCCCGCACCATCCCTGGAAGGGTGGCCGCCCTGCTGGCGGCCGCCGTGCTGGCGGTCGCCGGCTGTGCCGAGACCGAGACCGAGGACAGCGGCGGGAGCGCTGCTAGCGGCAGTGCGTCTGCCGAGACCGGCCCGATCAAGATCGGCGCGATCCTGGATGTCACCGGCGCGGGCGCCTCGCTCGGTGTGCCGGAGCGCCAGACCCTGGAGCTGCTCGCCGAGCAGCTCGAGGCTGAGGGCGGGATCGACGGCCGAGAGGTCGAGCTGCTGATCGAGGACAACCAGTCCACCGAGGACGGCGCGGCCAAGGCGATGAGCAAGCTCGTCAACCAGGAGGAGGTGGACATCATCCTGGGTGCCAGCCGCACCGGGCCGAGCCTGGCGATGCGGCCGATCGCCGAGTCCAGCGAGACCCCGATGATCTCCTTGGCCGCCAACCAGGCCATCGTCGACGGATCGGAGTGGGTGTTCAAGACCGCCCAGAACGACCGTGTCGTCATCGAGCGGATGATCGGCTACATGGAATCCCAGGGGTGGACGACCATCGGCCTCGCCCGGGACGCGTCCGGTTTCGGTGAGGGCGTGCAGGAGATGTTCGACGAGATCGGAGCGGACGCGGGCATCTCGGTCGTCGCGGCGGAGAAGTTCGCCCCCGACGCCACGGACTTCACCGCGCAGATGGTGAACCTGCGAGATGCCGATGCCGACGTCAACGTCATCTGGGGCATCCCGCCGGCGGCCGGTCTGGCGCAGAAGGCGTACCGGCAGCTGGGTATCGACACCCCGGTGATGCAGAGCCACGGCATCGGCAACCAGGTCTTCCTGGACACAGCCGGTGAGTCCGCCGACGGTTTGATTGCCCCGCTCGGACGTCTGGTGGTGGCCGACCAGCTGCCCGATGAGGACCCGCAGAAGGAGGTCATCACCGAGTTCATCGAGGACTACACCGAGAAGTACGACATGGGCCCCTCGACCTTCTCCGGGCACGCCTACGACGGCTGGAAGTTGGCGATCGACGCACTCACGGAGGCGGGCACCGACAAGGCCGCCATCCGCGACCACCTCGAGCAGGTCACGGACTTCGTGGGGATCAGCGGGATCTTCACGATGACCCCGGAGGACCACTCGGGGCTCAGCTCCGAGGCGCTCCAGCTCGTCACCGTCGAGGACGGGAGCTGGACGCTGCTGCCCGACCAGGCCGACGGCTGACCCGCAGCGTGACGGACCTGCTCCAGCTTCTCTTCGCCGGACTGAGCCAGGGCGCGGTCTACGCGCTCATCGCGATCGGATTCGTCGCGATCTTCACGGTGAGCGGCGTCATCAACTTGGCCCAGGGGGAGTTCGCCGCCCTCGCTGGCCTGGTCGCCATCTCGGCGCGGGCGAGCGGCCTGCCGCTGGTGATGGCCGTGCTGCTCGCCGTCGTGACGGTGGCCGTGATCGCCGGCGTCATGGAGCGGCTGACGATCGCCCCGGTGAGGAGTATGACCACCCTGGTCTCACTGATCCTGACGCTCGGGGTCTCCACAGCGCTCAAGGCGTTGATGCTGCTCGTCTACGGACCGAACGCCAAAGGGCTGGAGGCGATCACGCCCGGCTCGTACACAGTCATGGGGGTCAGCATCCGGTACCAGGACCTGTGGATCCTCGCTGTCGCGGCGTTGGTCTCGCTCGCCGTCTACTGGTTCTACGACCGCACCCTGACCGGCAAGGCGCTGCGCGCGTGCGCGGAGCAGCCGGTAGCAGCCCGGCTGGTCGGGATCTCGCTCGGGCGCGCGTCACTGCTGAGCTTCGTCATCGCCGGCAGCGTGGGCGCCGTCGCCGGGGTGCTGGCCAGCCCCGTCTACTTCACCTCGTGGGAGTCGGGGCTGATCCTGGGGCTCAAGGGTTTCGTGGCTGCCACGCTCGGCGGGCTGGTGTCGGTCCGGGGGGCGGTGCTCGGAGGGCTTGTGCTCGGCGTGCTGGAGACGCTGACGGCCGGCTATATCAGCACCGGCCTGCGAGACGCGGTCGCGTTCCTGCTGCTCATCGTGGTGCTCGTGGTGCGGCCGAACGGGATCTTCGGCCGGCACGCGGAAGCGAGGGTCTAGCCGTGGGCGCAACCGCTCTGCCGCAGACGGAGCCCGGCTTGCTCCGCAGCCGCCGCGGCGACGTCATCGGCATGGTGCTGCTGCTCCTGGCCCTGCTTGCCTTTCCCTTCGTCGCCCCCATCAGCATCGTGGGCGTCGGGGTCTACGCCCTGATCTACTCGTTGGCCGCGCTCGGGCTCTCCCTGCTCATGGGCCTCGCCGGGCAGGTCAGCCTCGGACAGGCCGGCTTCTTCGCCATCGGCGCCTACACGCAGGCCGTGATGGTCACCAGGTACGAGCTCAACCCGCTGCTGGCGTCCCTGGTCGCCATCGCGCTGACATCGCTCGCGGCTCTGCTGGTGGGGCTGCCCCTGCTGCGGCTGCGCGGCCACTACCTCGCGCTGGCCACCCTGGGCTTCGGCATCATCGTGGTGGTCCTGGCCACCGAGTCGGACTTCCTGGGCGCCACGTCGGGCATCTTCGGGATCCAGAAACCCGAGATGAACGGACGGACCTACAACTCGGTGAACGAGTACTTCCTGCTGCTCACGCCCGTGGTGATCCTGGCGCTCCTGCTCGCCCGCAACATCGTCGAGAGCCGGATCGGGCGGGCACTCAGCGCAGTGAACGACTCCGAGGTCGCCGCCGAGTCGCTGGGGGTCAACACCTTCCGGCTACGGATGCAGGTCTTCGTCGTGTCGGCTGCCTACGCCTCGCTCGCAGGTTCGTTCTTCGCCCACTGGATCGGCGTCGTCAACCCGAACACGGCCAACTTTCCGTTGTCGGTGAAGTTCCTGCTGATGGCCGTGCTCGGCGGGGTCGGCACCGTCTATGGCGCGGTGGTCGGGGCGTTCGCCGTCGAGGGGCTGGACGAGGGTCTGCGCCGGGTCATCCCGGAGCTGGTCCCCGGCGCGGTGGGTGAGGTCCAGCTGATCGGCTTCGGCATCGTGCTCACGACGATCATGATCTTTCTGCCCGGCGGCCTGCACCAGGCCTTCCGCGGCCTGGCTCGGGGGCTGCTGGCCCGCCGCGCGGGCTCGAGCAGCGGGGGGCCGGCCGTCGACGTCGCAGAAGGGGTCCAGGACGACAGCCCACTGCTGGGCCGGAAGGGCCGGCCTGCGCCGGGCACGCCGTTGTTGGAGGTGGTCGGGCTGACCAAGCGCTTCGGTGGGGTTGTCGCCGTCGACAACCTCGACCTGACCGTGCACGCCGGCGAGATCGTGGCCCTGATCGGCCCCAACGGCGCAGGCAAGACCACCGCCTTCAACATGATCAGCGGCGCTGTGATCCCGTCGGCGGGCACCGTGACGATGGCCGGCACGAGGGTCGAGGGACGCAAGCCGCACGTATTCGCCGAGGCAGGAGCGACCCGCACCTTCCAGAACCTGCAGATCTTCTCCTCGGCGACGGTCCTGGGCAATGTCATGGTCGGCCGGCACCTGCGCAGCAGGGCGGGACTGGTGCGTGCTGCGCTGGTGCTGCCGGCCCGGGCCGAGGAGCAGCGCCTGAAGCGTTCCGCCCGCGAGGTGGTCGAGCTGCTGGGGCTGGGGCCGGACGCCGACCGGCTGGCGGTGGACCTGCCGTTCGGGCGGCAGCGGCTGGTCGAGATCGCCCGCGCCCTGGCTCTGGAACCGGACCTGCTGCTGCTGGACGAGCCGATGGCGGGCCTGTCCGGGGCGGAGCGCGGCGACCTCGCCCGCCTGCTGCGGCGGCTGCGGGCCGCGGGCATGGCCATCGTGCTCGTCGAGCACGACGTCGAGGCTGTCCTCGCACTGGCGGACCGGATCGCCGTCCTCGACGACGGTGTCCGGATCGCCCTCGGGACCCCGGACGCCGTGCGGACCGACCCTGCGGTGGTGTCGGCCTACCTCGGGGTCGAGCCGGAGGATGGTGCGCCGGTCGAGCTGGCCCAAGCCGACAAGCCGCGCACGCCATGAGTCTGCAGGTGCGCGGCCTACGCGCAGCCTACGGCCGACTGGAGGTGCTGCACGGCGTCGACCTCGACGTCGGCGAGGGCGAGCTCGTCGCAGTCATCGGCGCGAACGGCGCGGGCAAGACCACCCTGCTGCGGACGCTGTCCGGGCTCCTGAAAGCCACAGGGGGCACCGTCGTTCTCGCCGGGACGGATGTCACGGGGATGGCACCGGAGAAGCTGGCGAGCAAGGGCCTGGCACACGTGCCCGAGAACCGGCTGGTGTTCCCCACCCTGAGCGTGACAGACAACCTGCTGCTGGGCGCCTACACGCGGCGTCGCCGTCCGGCCGGCGAGCGGGATGCCGACCGCGAGCGGGCGCTGGCGCTGTTCCCCCGCCTCGCCGACCGTCAGGCACAGGTCGCCGGCACCCTTTCCGGCGGCGAGCAGCAGATGCTGGCCATCGCGCGCGGGCTGATGGCTCGCCCGCGAGTGCTGATCCTGGACGAGCCGAGCGTCGGCCTGGCGCCCCGTCTGGTAGGTGAGATCTTCACCGCGCTGGGAGCCCTGCGCGACGACGGGCTCACCCTGCTGCTGATCGAGCAGAACACCAGGGCGGCCCTGGCCGTGGCGGACCGCGGCTACATCATGGCCCGCGGCACCGTCGTGATGGAGGGATCACCGAAGACGCTGCTCTCCGACGCGCGGGTGCAGGCGACCTACCTCGGTGGCGACTTCTCGACGGCCCCTACGGGGGAGGGCGGCACCACCGGGTCCGTTCCCCCGGGGACGTCCGCCGCGGACGGGGTTTGAGGGTCGCCGCAGGCCGACCTCTTCTGCCTTCAGGGCGACCGTCCACGCGTGCTTACGCCCGCTTAGGACCGACGGGCCGTTACGACGGACGGGCGCTGGGGACGCCGAGCGCCTCGAACGCCTCGTCGACCAGCACCACCAGGTCGTCGGCCCCGTCAGTGGCGACCCACGAGGAGATGGCTGCGGTGATGGCCGCCACGGCGGCCCCGGCCAGCACCTGCAGTGCCAGCTCCTGGCAGGAGGCGCCGTCCCGGCGGCCCAGAGCCTCGGCGACGAGGTGGCGGGTGGCCTCCTCGTTGCGCCACGCCCGTGCACGCAGCGATGGCGTCTGAAATACCAGCCTCGACCGGGTCAGGATCGCGGCGCGGTCCTCGGCCAGAACCGCCTCGAGTCCTTGGCGCAGCGCGCGGTGCACAGCGGTCAGTGGCTGCTCCTCGATCGGGCGAGTGGCGATGAGCTCGACCAACATCGGGTCGTACTCGTCCTGCTCGACGACGTCCGCCTTGCTCGGGAAGTGTCGGAAGAACGTCATGTGCGACACGCCTGCGGCAGCGGCGACCTGCTCGACGGTCGTCTCCTCGAAACCCTGTTCGAGGAACAGCCGAAGGGCGTGCTCCTGGATGGTCCGCCGCGTCGCCGCTCGTCGCCGCTCGTGCCGGTCGGCCGGCGTCACGACACACCGTCCGGGAGAAGACCAGCGACATGATCGAGGCATCGCTCCAGGCGATCCGGATCGTCTCCTCGCCAGGCCAGGTGAGCGTCGGGCCGAACCAGCAGGGCCTCACCCTGCTCGACCACCAGGTGCTGGATGCGGTGGCCCAGCCGACGCTCTGCCGCCTGGGCGGCGGGGTGCCCGGCAGGGGCTGCCAGCACCCACCCACCCCGCAGCAGCTCGTACAACCGGCTGGGGCCGGTGGCCGTCGTCCCGCGCAGGTCCTTGACCCTGTCCCCAGCGCAGGGTCGGCGCATCGACGCGCGACCAGCGCCGAGCGGGCCGCGCCGGTAGCTCACCAGGAGCTGTGAGGAGGTCTCGGCAATGCGGCGCTGCACCAGTGGCTGGTTGAACAGCGGCACGACCACGCGGTCACGAACGATCCGGGCCCACCGGCCGCTGCCGAACATGACACCCGTGGCGCCGCTGGTGGCCTTGAGCACCTCGGTCGCGATCGGGCGTCGCTCGGCCTCATAGCTGTCCAGCAACCGGTCCTGAGCCAGCCCAGCGCAGACCAGGCCCAGCTTCCAGGCGAGGTTCTCTGCGTCTCCCATGCCGGTGTTCATACCTTGTCCCCCCAGCGGGCTGTGGACATGTGCGGCGTCGCCGGCCAGCAGCACTCGTCCGCTGCGGTACCGGTCGGCGAGCCGACGATGGATCTGGAACGAGGACGTCCACAGTGCATCTGACAGCTGACGCCCGGTTTCTTCGTGCAGCCTGGCGCCTAGTCGGCGCACGATCGCTGCCTCGTCTGCTGCACCACCCTGCTGGGGATTCCCGGGGGCCATGAGCCGCCAGAGGTCGGCTCCTGGGAGCGGGAAGGCAGCCAGCATGGCCTCCCCGCGCAGCCACACCGACACGGCGTCCCGTGGGCATGCAAGTGTGAGTCGGGCGTCGGCCAAGAAGAACCGCTCGACCAGGGGTACTCCGGGGAAGGCGATGCCCGCTGCCTTCCGCACCGCGCTGTGTGCGCCGTCGCATCCCGCGAGCCACGGCACCTGAAGCGTGGCGCCGTCTTCCAGCCGCAGCGTCACCCGGTCCGGATCCTGGGTCAGCGCCGTGACCCGCCGCCCCCACTCCACCTCCACCCCCAGGGCCATGAGCCGATGACGCAGCTCCGCCTCGATCTCCGTCTGCGACACCAGCAAGCCCGGTCGGCCGTCCAACCGGGTCTGTTGCCCGATGGCGAGCCGGGCCAGCGGGCGGCCGGAGACGCTGACGTGCACCCGGTTGACCGGCAGGCTCCGCGTCGGCAGGTCGCCCAGCGCCCCGAGGCGGTCGAGGACCTTGACCCCCCGTGGCTGCAGACCCAACGCCCTGGACGTCGTTGCGGGGCCGGACGCCGCATCAAGCAGGCGGACCGGCACACCCTGCGCGCTCAGCGCGCAGGCCAGCACCAACCCCGTGGGGCCTGCCCCGACCACCACCACAGCATCTGTCGACATGTTGCTCGCTCCTTCTCGTGTTAGTCACTAACAGGTTAGCCACTAACACGTTGAGCTGCCACTGTCTTGGCACCCGGGCTGCGGTCGGCACACTGGCGATGTCCGTCCGCGACCCGCAGGCCCCGGCTTCCCGAGCGCAGCGCCCACGACTGAATGTCGCCTCAGTGACCCCGCGGCGGTCATCGCCGGACTGCCACCTGACTGTCAGGTCTCGTCCCCGTGCTCGGAGACGGCCACACCGTTCCCGGCAGCGTCCGGTCCGGCCAGCCCATTCAGGAGCTCGTGCAGGGTTTCGACCCGAGCTCTGCCCAGGGGCTTCTCCAGCGCCGCAAGCACCTCGCGTGCGTCGTTCGCCAGCGCCCGGCCGGACGCTGTCGGCATGACCAGTCTGCCGCGGCGGCGGCCCGGGTTCTCCGCGACCTCGAGGAGCCCGAGCCGGCACAGGCCGGCGACGAGCTGGTGAGCGGCCTGACGGCTGGTGCCCAGACGCCGCGCCAGCTCCGAGGGAGGTGTCCCGTCCGCCGAAAGGTGTGCGAAGACCAGTGACTGGGCCGGGCTGAGGCTGGGCCAGCCGCGGTGCTCCAGATTCTCGAGAAGCTGCGAGTCGAACCAGCGGCTTGCGCGCAGGAGGGCCAGGGCGAGCGGTGGACGAACCATTGTGTCAAGGTACTTGACAGGTAGACAGGTCGCCTTTGAAGGAGGAGCAGATGAGGATCGTCGTCCTGGGTGCAGGCGGAGGCGTTGGTAGGCGGGCGGTGCTCGCAGCCGTGGAGGCGGGCCACGAGGTGGTGGCCGTCGCCCGCACAGCACCGACCGTCCCGGCTGGGGGCCGGGCGGTCGCGGCCGACGTCCGCGACGCCCGTGTGGTCCGTGAGGCGCTCGCCGGGGCGCAGGCCGTCCTCTGGTGCGTCGGCGTGACGAAGAGCTCCGGTCCGGACGTGGGCCGCGCGAGCATGCCGCAGGTGGTCCGGGCTGCGCAGGGCCTGGGCGTGGGCCGTCTCGTCTCGGTGTCGGGTGCCGGCGTCACGCTCCCCGGTGACACCAAGGGTGTAGGCGCCAAGTTCGTGTCGACCCTCACGCGCACCTTCGCCCGTCACCTGGTCGAGGACAAGCGGGGCGAGCACGACGTCCTGGTGGCGAGCCGGCTGTCATGGACTGAGGTGCGACCGCCGCGGATGAGCGAGGCCCCCGGGACCGGCTCCTGGGAGCTGACCGACCAGGCGCCCGGGCTCAAGGCCGCACCCGTCAGCAAGGCCGACGTCGCCGCCGCCATGGTGCAGCTGGCTGGTTCGCAGGAGTGGGATCGGCGCTCGCCGTTCATCCTGGCCGGGATGCGTCAAACCTCATGAGGGCGCTGCGGTTCCACCGTACGGGCGGTGCCGAGGTCGTCCAGCTGGACGAGGTGCCCCAGCCCCCGGCACCGGTACGCGACGAGGTGCTGGTCCGTACCGCCGGCTCCAGCATCAACGGCACCGACCTTGGGCTCCGGCGGGGCGGGATGCGCGTCGCGACCCTGGGCCGGATGCCCTTCCCCCTGGGCTTCGACCTGTCCGGCACCGTGGAGCGGTGCGGGCCCAGCGTGACCGCGTTCACCCCCGGCGACGTGGTGGTCTCCCTGCTGGGACACAGAGGCGGGGCGCAGGCCGAGCTGGTCACGGTCCGGCAGGGGCGGACGGCCTCAGCGCCTACCTCTGTCGACCTGACGACGGCCGCCGGCCTTCCCCTGGCCGGTCTCACCGCCTTGCAGGCGCTGCACCACCACGCCCACCTGCACCTGCGGCCGGCGGGCACACGGGTGCTCGTCATCGGTGCCACCGGCGGGATCGGCTCCTTCGGCGTGCAGCTCGCCGCGGACGCGGGTGCCCACGTCACGGCGGTGGCCCGTCGCGAGAGCTTTAGTGCTGCAATGGATCTGGGTGCCCACCAGGTGCTGGCACGTGAGGACGCGCCGCTGGAGAGCACGGGAGAGCGGTGGGACGTCGTGCTGGACACCCCCGGCACCGCGTCCGCCGCGTCCGCCGCGGCCTTGCTGCGCGACGGCGGGGTCCTCGTCACGACCCGGCCTGTCAGCCGGGACGCGCTTCTCGCTCGAGCGCGCCCGGGTCGGCTGCCCGGGGGCCGCAGCTTCAGAGCGGTGATGACCGCCGCCCGGTCCCAGGACCTGGCCAGGCTGGCCCGCCTCGTCGATGACGGCAGGCTCCGCATCGCCGTGGACTCGGTGCACCCTATGGAGGAGGCCGCCCAGGCGCACCACCGCGCCGAGTCGCACCCGACCGGAAAGGTCCTCGTGTCGACGGCGGTGGCCTGGGGCTAGGCCGCCCACGACGTCACTGAATGTCTGGGGATGGGATGTCTGGGGATGGGTCTTAAGCACGTGCGCATCCTTGGCTGGATAGGGAAGGCCTACACCGCCGCCGGCGCCGCGAACTGCGCGTTGTAGAGGGAGGCGTAGGCGCCCTCTCGCGCGAGCAGCTCGGCGTGGTGACCTTGCTCGACGATGCGCCCCGACTCCATGACCAGGATCTGGTCCGCGTCGCGGATGGTCGAGAGGCGGTGCGCGATGACGAAGCTCGTGCGGTCGCTGCGCAGCGCCGCCATCGCGTGCTGCACCAGCAGCTCGGTGCGGGTGTCGACCGAGCTCGTCGCCTCGTCGAGGATCAGCAGGGCCGGGTCGGCCAGGAACGCCTGGGCGATCGTGATGAGCTGACGCTCGGTCAGCAGCTGGCTCGTCGTCTGCTGCAGGGTCTGGCTGATGTTGTCGATGTCGTTGGTGACCCTGCTCAGCAGCTCGCCGCGGGGCTGCTTGTCGAAGAAGCGCAGCGGCAGGCGGTGGATCTTGTCCTCCACCTCGGAGCGCAGCCGGAACACCGTGCCCTGGACCACGTCGTTGAGCAGGTAGCCCTGACACCAGGCGAACCCCGACGAGACGACGTACACCGCCAGCACCAGCAGCAGGACGTCGGCCACGGCGGCGAAGTCGACACCCACGCCCGGCACCGGCAGGCCCTCGACATCGCCCAGGCCAGAGACTTCGTTGAGGCCATGCCCGGCGGGCTCGACGCACCGATCTCGCCCTGCGCGCGCCACGGCGATGCGCTGCCGCTGGCCTCCCGAGACGTTGGTCCCGCCTTGCGAGGAGCCGACGCCGCGCTGTACGACGCGAAGCGTGCGGGCCGGGGCCGGGTACGCGAGTGGTCCTTCGATCAGCAGCCCAGCAGCCGCTCGATCCGGCGGACCTCACGTTGAGAACCCGGCGCGAGGCACCCCGGCGGACGCCGGTGGCTGAGGAAGCGCGCGCGTAGGGCACACTGGAGGCAGAGAAGGTCACAAGGACCTTGTCGAGGTCGTCTGCTTCGCGCCCTTTGGGGCGCGGTTCTTCCCTTTGACAGCGCCCGTACCGCCCCTCGGGTAGGTGCGTGAGGCGCTGGGTGACGGTGAGTTTGCACTGCGGCCACCGAACCGGAAGGACCCCTGTGCATCCCGATGCCCAGGCGCAGCGCTCGTCTGCGCCCAACGCGCCGTCTACCACCGACAGCGCCACCGCACGCCCCGCCCGCCGCCGCTCCCGCGGTCGCGGCCCGGCTGCCAGCACCCCTGGGAGCCCGCGCGTCCCGGTGCCAGCCTTGGCTGCCGCCCCCGCGACGCGGGAGCCCGTCCCCGCGCAGAGCGAGGGCACAGGCCCGTCGTTCGCCGACCTCGGCGTCCCTGCCGCGCTGGTCTCCGTGCTCACCTCGCAGGGCTTGACCACCTCGTTCCCGATCCAGTCGTCGACGCTGCCCGACACCCTCGCCGGGCGTGACGTCCTCGGCCGCGGCCGGACCGGCTCCGGCAAGACGCTCGCGTTCTCCATCCCGACGGTTGCCCGGCTGTCCGCCAGTGGCAAGCGCGCCACCCCCAAGCGCCCCCGCGCTCTGGTCCTGGCCCCCACGCGCGAGCTGGCCAACCAGATCCGCGCCACGCTCGAGCCCCTGGCCGCCGCGGCCGGGCTTCGGACCGCCGTGGTGTTCGGGGGCGTCGGTCAGAACCCGCAGGTCACCGCCCTGCGTCAGGGGGTCGACGTCCTCATCGCCTGCCCCGGGCGGCTGGAGGACCTGATCGGCCAGGGGTTCTGCGACCTCGGCGCCGTCGAGATCACCGTGCTGGACGAGGCCGACCACATGGCCGACCTAGGCTTCCTGCCGGGCGTGAAGCGTCTGCTCGACCGCACCCCCGAGCGTGGGCAGCGCATGCTGTTCTCGGCCACCCTCGACAACGGGGTCGACGTGCTCGTGCGCCGCTACCTGTCGAACCCACTGACCCACTCGGTCGACTCCGCGTCCGCTCCGCCGCCGGCGATGACCCACCACGTGTTCGCCGTCTCGTCGGACAACAAGGCCTCGCTCGTGCGTGAGCTCGCCTCCGGCCAGGGCCGCTCGCTGCTGTTCATGCGGACCAAGCACTCGGCGAAGAAGCTGGCCAAGCAGCTGACCGCTGCCGGTGTCCCCGCGGTGGACCTGCACGGCAACCTTTCCCAGAACGCGCGGGAGAAGAACCTCGCCGCCTTCACCGACGGGGGCGTCCGCGTCATGGTGGCGACCGACATCGCTGCGCGCGGCATCCACGTCGACGACGTCGAGCTCGTCGTGCACGTCGACCCGCCGACCGAGCACAAGGCGTACCTGCACCGCTCGGGCCGCACCGCGCGCGCCGGCGCCTCCGGGGTCGTGGTCACGCTGATGACCCCGGACCAGCGCGGCGACGTCGCAGACCTGGTGCGGTTGGCCAGGATCCGGCCCACCACGACCGGCGTCGTGCCCGGCCACCCGCTGGTCCGGGACCTCACCGGAGAGCAGGCCGAGTACGTCACGCCAGCAGCGGTTCCGGTGCTGGCGCCTGCTCGCGCCAAGGCGCCGCGTGCAGCGGGCCAGCGTCCGGCGCGACAGGGCGCTGGCGGTGGACGCGGCCAGCGCGGCGGACCGCCCAAGAAGTCGGCGGCGCCGTCCGGGCGACCCTCGCGGTCTGCTGCTGACTTCTCCTCAGGGGCTCGCGGCCGACGCTGACCCCCCCCTTCCGCACTTGGTCCGGGTCCTGCCGCCTGGAGGGCCCGCTGGACGACAAGACCCGGACCAAGTGCGGGCTCAGGGCGACGCCAGGTTCTGCAGCCGCACCTGACCGCGCGCGAGCAGCTGCCCCTGCTCGTCGCGGTTCTCCACCAGCCAGACCTGCTGGCTGCGGCCCCGGTGGATCGGCGTGGCGATGCTGGTGACCTCGCCCTCGGTGACCGCCCGGTAGAAGTCGGTCTGATTGCTCGCGCCGACCACCTTGCCCCGCTCGCCGAACCAGATGCCGGCGCCGAAGCTGGCGAGCGTCTCCACCACGGAGCAGTGCACCCCGCCGTGCACGATCCCGTAGGGCTGGAGCAGGTGCGGGCCGACGGTCCAGGTGGCGACGACACGGTCAGCAGAGGCCTCCGTCATCCTCAGGCCCAGGTGCTCGACGAACGCGCCGACCACTGCCTGCAGTGCCTCCATATCGATCTGTCCAGCCTCGTCCATCTGTGCAGTCTCGGTATGGGTCATGCGGCCCATCCCATCACGGAGCGAGCGCGGCGCTGGCCCCCTCCACGGCGCAGGCGTCCGTGCCGGAGGTGGTCGCGTCGGAGCCGTCCGCGGTCAGGGTCCCGGCCAGGCCGCTCCAGGCCAGCTGGGTCAGGTACTCGACGAGTTCGTGCCGCGGCACCGGCGCCTCGTCCATCACCCAGGCGTCCGCTGCGCCGCGCACCATCCCGACCACGCCGTGGCCCCAGGTCAGTCCCTGCCGGTGGCCCAGTCCGGCGGCCGCGAGGGCTGCTCCGACCTGCTCTCCCACTCGGTTGACGAGCCCACGGACAGGGTCGGCTCCTGGGGACTGCGCGCCGGCCAGCAGCGGACGGTCCACCACGAACCGGTAGACCTCCGGGTCCCGCTCCACCAGCGCCAGGTAGGCGTCGATGCCGGCAGCGACGGCCGCGCGAGACGCGCTTCCGAATGTGCCGGGGGACCCGCTCGGGCCGCAGGATGAAGAACCCAGGCCGGCCTGCACCTCCCGCAGGACCAGGGCGTGCACGGCTTCGGCGACAGCGAGGTAGAGCTGTCCCTTGTCGCCCATGTGCCGGTACAAGACGGTCTTGGAGGTGCCTGCCACAGAGGCGATCTCATCCATGCCCACGCTCGCACCATGCTGGCGGATGGCCCTCAGCGTGCTCTCGACCAGCGCGCTCCTGCGTGCCAGCCGGTGCTCGTCCCAGCGTCTGCTGCGACCGTCCCGAGTGACCAAGTTCATGTGACGGACAGTACCGCATACCGCGGGTGCCTGTTATCGTCGCTGACTCACAGGTCGACGAGGAGACTCCATGGCACGCCAGACCACGACTCGCCGCGCCGCGATCATCGGGGGGAACCGGATCCCGTTCGCGCCTTCCAACGGTGCCTACGCCCGCGCATCCAACCAGGACATGCTCACCACCACCCTCGACGGGTTGGTGGCGCGTTTCGGGCTGGCCGGCCAGGTCGTCGGGGAGGTGGCCGCCGGTGCCGTGCTGAAGCACAGCCGCGACTTCAACCTCACCCGTGAGTCGGTGCTGGGGTCCCAGCTCTCCCCCTCGACGCCGGCGTACGACGTGCAGCAGGCGTGCGGCACCGGGCTGGAGACCGTCATCCTGGTGGCGAACAAGATCGCACTCGGCCAGGTCGAGAGCGGCATAGCCGGTGGGGTCGACTCCACGTCGGACGCGCCCATCGCCGTCAACGAGGATCTGCGCCAGACGTTGCTCGCACTGACCAGGGCCAAGACGCCACAGCAACGGTTGAGGGCGCTCGGCGGGCTGCGCCCGCAGCACCTGGTGCCTGAGGTCCCACGCAACTCCGAACCCCGCACCGGTCTGTCCATGGGCGAGCACGCAGCCATCACCGCCCACGAGTGGGCCATCACGCGCCAGGCGCAGGACGAGCTCTCAGCCGCCAGCCACCGCAACCTCGCCGCGGCCTACGACCGTGGCTTCTTCGACGACCTGGTCACGGCGTACCTGGGCTTGAACCGAGACCAGAACCTGCGCCCGGACTCCTCCGTGCAGGCCCTGGCCGCGCTCACACCGGTGTTCGGCAAGCAGTTCGGCGAGGAGGCGACCATGACGGCGGGCAACTCCACACCCTTGACGGACGGTGCCTCTGCCGTGTTGCTCGGCTCCGACGAGTGGGCTGCTGCCCAGGGCCTGCCGGTGCTGGCCCACCTGGTCGACGCCCAGACCGCTGCGGTCGACTACGTGCACGGGGGCGAGGGACTGCTGATGGCAGGCGCCTACGCGGTGCCTGAGCTGCTGGACCGGCAGGGCCTGACCTTGCAGGACTTCGACTTCTACGAGATCCACGAGGCGTTCGCCTCCACCGTGCTGACGATGCTGGCTGCGTGGGAGAGCGAGGACTACTGTCGGGACCGGCTCGGACGTCAGGGTGCCCTGGGGGCGATCGACCGGTCCAGGCTCAACGTCAACGGCTCGTCGGTGGCGGCAGGTCACCCTTTCGCCGCAACCGGCGGGCGCATCGTGGCGACCCTGGCGAAGTTGCTGCACGAGAAGGGATCTGGGCGCGGGCTGATCTCCATCTGCGCGGCAGGGGGTCAGGGTGTCGTGGCGATCCTCGAGGCCGCACCCCGCGGAGCCGGCGCGTGAGCCCCAAGGCCATCAGGACCCCCACCAGCAAGGGATCCGGCCGACGCAGCGACGGGTACACCGCATTCGTCGGCTCCGGCCCAGGCAGGACGCTGGCGTCCAGGCTGGGGCTGCCCCAGCCGGTGGCGCTGCGCCGGTACGCCCCGGGGGACCCGCTGCTGGACGGGCCGGCGCTGCTCGCCTCGTGCGGCCCGCAGGGGGCTCTCCTGCAACAGGTCGACGCGCTTCTGCGCCTGGCGGACGTCGAGGTGCTGACGCAGCCACCCCAGGGCGAGAAGCTGGCGGCGATCGTCGTCGACGTCAGCACCGCCCGCGCCGTCGCCGATCTCGAGCCGCTGCGCGCGGTGCTCTCGCAGTCGCTGCGGAGCCTGGGCCGATCAGGGCGGGTTCTGCTGCTCGGCGCCGCGCCCGAGACCCTGCTGGACGACCCGGCTGCGGCCGCGACACAGCGGGCGCTGGAGGGCATCACGCGATCCCTGGCCAAGGAGCTGCGCGCCGGCGCCACCGCGAACATCGTCTACGCGCTGTCCGAGGATGCGTCTGTCGGGTCCGCGGTCCGGTTCTTCCTCTCGGGCAGGTCCGCGTACGTGGACGGGCAGCTGGTCCGGGTCGGCACGGGGGCTGCGCCGCCGTCCCCGGAGCATCCGGCCAGGCCCTTGCAGGGCAAGGTCGCCGTGGTGACCGGAGCCGCGCGCGGCATCGGCGCGTCCATCGTGGGCGTGCTCGCCCGTGACGGTGCGACCGTCGTCGCCGTGGATCTTCCAGCGGCGGGCGAGCACCTGTCCGCGGTCGCGAATCGCGTCGCGGGAACGGCTTTGCAGCTCGACGTGACGGCGGCCCATGCGGGTGCGCGGATCGCAGAGCACTGCGCCCGGCTGGGCGGGCTCGATCTCCTGGTCCACAACGCCGGCATCACCCGGGACAGCCTGCTGATCAACACCGACGCCGACCGTTGGGGCGCGGTGCTGGAGGTCAACCTGGCATCCCAGCTGCGCATGGACGAGGTGCTGCTGGCCCCGACAGGGGGGGTCAAGGATGGCGGCCGGGTCGTGTCCGTGTCGTCGCTGAGCGGCATCGCGGGCAACCGTGGCCAGGTCAGCTACGCCGCGAGCAAGGCGGGCATCATCGGCATGGTGACGGCGCAGGCAGCCCTGGTGGCGGCACGTGGCATCACCTACAACGCGGTCGCTCCCGGCTTCATCGAGACCGAGATGACCTCCAGGATCCCGCTGGTCACCCGTGAGGTCGGCCGCCGCATCAACAGCCTCTCCCAGGGCGGGCTGCCGGTCGACGTGGCGGAGACGATCGCCTGGTTGGGTCAGCCGGGCAGTGGTGGCGTGAGCGGCCAGGTGCTGCGCGTCTGTGGCCAGAGCATGCTGGGGGCGTGAGATGCCCTCCCCGCAAGGAAATGTGGCGTCCGTGGTGCTGACCGCGCCTCCCAGGCTGTCGAGCACGTTCGTCCGGGCCGCCCTGACGTCGCGGGGCAGAGGTGGCTGCCTGCCACGCACCCGCCTCGCACTGCTCGGCCGGCACGTCGACGCCGCGCACCTGGCCGGCTACGCGCGGGTGTGCGGTTTCAGCCTCTCCGACCGGCTCCCGCCGACCTACCCGCACGTGCTGGCCTTTGGTCTGCAGGTGAAGCTGATGGCGAACCGCTCGTTCCCGCTGCCACTGGCGGGGCTGGTGCACGTGGCGAACTCCATCACCCAGTACCGCGGCGTGGCCTTCGACGAGGTGCTCGACCTGACGGTGTGGGCCCAGGACCTGCGCGGTCACCCCAAGGGCGCGCTGGTGGACCTTCGAAGCGAGGTGCGGGTGGGTGAGGAGCTGGTGTGGTCGGCTCGCAGCAGCTACCTGGCGAGGGGTCGCAAGGCGCCTCCGGGTGCGTCCACCTTGCCTCCGGGGCTGTCACCGCCGGGGCTGGACGTCGCTGTGCCGGAGCAGGGTTCGGCCCTGCTGCGGCTGCCGAGCGATCTCGGTCGCCGGTACGCCGCCGTCAGTGGCGACATCAACCCCATCCACCTGAACCCGTTGGCTGCCAGGGCGTTCGGGTTCCCACGCGCCATAGCGCACGGCATGTGGACCCACGCCCGCTCCCTGGCGGCGCTTTCTGGGCGGCTGCCGGAGGCGTTCACGGCGCAAGCCGAGTTCAGACGCCCGGTGTTGCTGCCCTCCGTGGTGGCGTTGCACACCGTCCGGGACGACGCAGGCGACTGGGCGGTCGAGATGCGCTCGGGTACGTCGCAGATCCACCTGCGCACGACGGTCGTCGCCGAGAAGTAGGCCGGTGTCCTCGATGACGCGGCTGCATCCGCTGGGCCAGCAGGACCTGGCCTGGTCGCTCGGCTTCCTGGGGGCCCACGCGGTGCCTGGTGTCGAGACCTGGGACGGGCAGACCTTCAGCCGGGCAGTGGGAACGCAAAGTCCTGACGTGGTCCGGTTATCCGTGGACGGTCCGCACCTGCTGCTGGAAGGTCCTGCTCACGCGACGGCGGCGGTTCGGGCGCTGCTGGGCCTGGACGACGACAGTGCCGAGGCCGAAGCAGCTCTGGCAGCAGACCCGCTCATCGGCCCCCTGGTGCGCAGACGCCCAGGGCTCAGGGTCCCCGGTAGTCCGGACCACTTCGAGACGGTGGTGCGTACCGTCGTGGGCCAGCAGGTCTCGATAGCCGCCGCGGCGACCGTGGTGGGCAGGCTCGTGCGCGATCACGGCGTCCCGGCCCTGACCAGTCACGGTGGACCGACCCATACCTTTCCGACCCCGGCCGCGCTGGCGGCGCTGGACCCCGAGCACCTGCCGATGCCCCGGGCCCGCGGTCGCTCGCTCGTCGCCGTCGCCAGGGCTGTGGACGAGGACCGCAGTGTCTTGGACGACGACCGCGCCCTGCTCACCCTGCCGGGCATCGGTCCGTGGACGGTGGCCTACGTCCGGATGCGCGTCGACCGAGATCAGGACACGTTTCTACCCACCGACCTGGGGGTCCGCCGCCAGCTCACCCGCCTGCTGGCGCCCGGGGCGGGCGGCGTCCCCACCCCGACTCCGGCGCAGGTGCAGCAGCTGGCCCGCCGGTGGGCTCCGTACCGGACCACGGCCCTGATGCATCTGTGGGCTGATTACCTGGCGGCCGGAGCCGTCGGCGGGTCGGGGCGCCGAGCGGGCGCGCGGTGATACCTGCGGATGACAGTGGAGCGACCCACGGGTGATGCCGGAGCGCCACGCCGGCTCCTACCGTCGGTGCATGACAACAACAGCAGCGGCCACTCCGCACCACAGCCCGTCGTCCGCGCCATCGCCGCGCCGCCGGCGACGCGGGCGCGCCATACGCAATGTTCAGCACCGCGTGATCACCGCCCCGGCGCACAGGCTCGGCGAGCTGTTGGACGCAGTGGCAGACGTGGACGACAGCATCTGGCCTGCTCGGGCTTGGGCCCCGCTGATCCTGGACGACGGGCTGGCGCCCGGCTCGCGCGGCGGTCACGACGTGATCCGCTACAGCGTCGTCGAGTATGAGCCTGGCCGTCGCGTGCGGTTCTCCTTCGAGCCTGGTGTGGGCGTGGTGGGCTGGCACGAGCTGCGCGTCGACTCTGAGGGCCCCGGTCGCAGCCGGTTCACACACACGATCGCCGGTACCGTGGAGGGGCGCATGACGGTGCTGTGGCCTCTCGCGGTCCGGTGGTTGCACGAGGCGCTGCTGCAGGACCTGCTCGACAACGTGGAACGGGAGGCCACTGGGCGCTTGAACGCGGATCCGGTGCGCTGGTCCTTGTGGGTCCGGCTGCTGAGGCGCGCAGAGCCCGCCGGCAGGTCGCGAGCCCGGGCCCGGGCGTAGGAGAGCTAGCGCAATCTCAGTGCAGCACAAGGCAGGACAGCACAAGGCAGGACAGCGTGTAGCCGTTCAGACACACCTGGATGGTTCAGGCGGCGGGCGTGCCGGGATGCCCCGTGCCCTGGTGCGTGGCGTGGTGGCTCTCGGCGTGGCCGTACCCGGGCAGGGGTTCGGGCTTGATGGTGAGCGTGGTGGTGAGGGTGGTCCAGGTGATGGTCCCGTCGGGGTGCATGCGGGATCGCCACAGGCCCATCGTCTTCCAGCGGTGGCAGCGTCTGCTCTTGGGGTTCAGGTTCGACACGGCCGTGGAGCCGCGGGGCCAGGGCTCGTCGTGGTCCAGATCGCAGCTGCGGGCGGAGCGGTTGCAGGTGGGGGCGGTGCACGTGGGGTAGTACGCGCGGACGTGGTCGGCGATCGCGGTGGTGGGGGTGTACCGGTCCGTGGCCAAGGCCGCGCCGCCGCTCACGCTGCCGCCGGCCGCGCCGCCGCCGTTCGCGCCGTCGCTCACGCCGTCGCCCGCGCTGCTGCTGGCCGCTGCGTCGGTCCCGGCGCTCCGGGCGCTCTTGACGAGGGCGCGGTGTACGGCGTCGTTCAGGGTGCTGGGGGTCCAGCCCGTGGCCGGTGGCGTCCCGACCCGTACGAGGCGTTGCAGGGTGCCGTCGGTCCCGGCCAGCAGCACGCACGTCGGTGTCCCTGACTCGACGGCGCGGATGGCTTGGGCCCGGGCGGGGCCGGCGCTGACCGGGATGGGTACCCCGAAGCCGCGGATCTCACCGGGGTCACCCGCGGCGGGTCCGTGCCCGAAGAAGGTGTCCGCGTGCAGCACCAGCACCAGCACCAGCCCCAGCTCACGCGAACGCCCCGGCTCCGGCCGGGAGGGCCGCGCCGGCGCAACACCTGCCGCGTTCGCCGCAGTGCCTTCTGCGGCGCTGCCACCTTCGCCCTCGCCCGCGCTGTCGTGGCCCAAGACGGCGCGTTCGACGAGGTCGAACAGGGCGCCGACCGGCGGCGGCCGGTGCTGACACGGTTCCCGTCCGGGTCCACGCTGGGGCGGGCGTCGCCCAGGTCGTACAGGGTCCGGCTCAACCACATGATGTCTTGGGTCGGGCCGCAGACCTTCAGGATGGCCAGGCCTGCGTGGTCCTGGTCCAGCTCGACCATGATTCCGGTCCGCTGCGCCACCTGCGCGGCCTCTTCCTGCGCGGTGGCGCTCTGGACCCGCAGCACCGCCCGACGCACCCGGGCCTTGAACACCTGGATCGTCGGGCCCTCCCACGGACCCGCACCTGCCCCGGCCAGGGCGGCGTCCTCCACCACCCGCGCCGCCTGTTCGCTCAGGTCCGTGGTCGAGGTGGCCGCCACCAGGTGCCGGACCCTGGCCATGTCCAGCGTCCCCGCCGCCAAGGCCGCCAACGTGCGGGGCAGGACTTCCACCAGGTGCACCGCCTGGTCCACCATCGCCGCGCCCGAGAGCGGGCTCACCCCGAACACCATGCTCACTTCGTGCGCCGCGACGGCCTCGACCTCATGCTTGTCCAGCCGCGCCCACGAGGCGGGGTCAGCCACGAACGTCGGCGTGAACGCGGCGATATCAGCCCGGACCAAACCCACCATCGCGTACACCCGACGAACCCGCCGCGCCAAGTCGAAGCCGATCACCGCCTCCTCACCGCGCGCCACGTCCACCATCAACGTGATCGCCTCACCCGTGTCCATACCTCAAACGGTAGACCCCACCACCGACAAACCGACCGGGTCGAGTCATGAGATGCCCTGTTCAAGAACGGCTGTCGATGCGAGCCACCTGCTCGTCGGACGCAGCAACCCGGGCCCACCTCGCGGGCAAAGGCGCCCAGCAGGCCCCCGTCGATGGTCTTGGCCGTACAGATGCAGACGATGGACCAGGCGCCCTCGACCGGTTCCGCGCTGAACGGCGCCCGCCGCGCCCCTTTGCGACTCCATGAGGCGAGCAGGCTGTCGGCACCGGCGGTGCGGGTGTTGGATGAGGGGGTGGAGAAGCAGCGGGGCGATCATGCGGGACCGAGCCTGCGGAAGAGGTGCGCATGACCGCGTGGACGATCGTCGGATCTCCTGTGGACCCGCTGCTCCTGGCCGCCCGGTCCGACCCGCAGCACAGCGTCGGCGCGGGCGTCGAGGCGACGCTCACAGGTGTCTGGTTCAGCCCGCACAAGGGCCTCGAGCAGGCCGTTCGCACGGGCCGGCCCGACTGGCACGAGGACGAGGACCATCCGACGCTCGCAGCAGCGCGCCGCCAGCTAGCGGAGTACTTCGCCGGGGACCGCCGCACCTTCGACCTTCCGCTCGACCCCGCCGGGACGGCCTTCCAGCAGCGCGTGTGGCTGCGCCTGCGGGCGATCCCCTACGGGCGGACGGTCTCCTACGGCTGCATCGCCGCCGAGCTGGGGTTGGCGCCGGGCGCCTCGCGTGCGGTCGGGCTGGCCAACGGCGCGAACCCGATCTCCATCGTGGTCCCCTGCCACCGGGTCGTGGGCGCCGACGGTTCGCTCACCGGTTTCGGTGGGGGACTGGACCGCAAGCGGTACCTGTTGGACCTGGAGTCCGAGCTGCTGTTCTGAGGGCCCGGACGAGCGCCCGTAGGGGTGCAGGCACTGGGGCAGCCAGAATGGTCGCCATGACCGCTGCCCCCACGACGGCACCGGGCCGTGCCTGGCTCGTGTGGGGCATCGGCGTCGCCGCATACGCGGTAGCGGTCTTCCATCGCACCTCGCTGAGCGTGGCCGCCGCAGACGCCTCCGAGCGGTTCGGGATCGGGGCGTCGGAGTTCTCCACCTTCGCCGTCCTGCAGCTGTTGGTCTACGCGTCGATGCAGATCCCCGTCGGGGTGCTGCTCGACCGCTTCGGCTCACGCGCGTTGCTCATCACCGGTGGTCTGGTGATGGCTGCCGGACAGCTGCTCATGTCCCAGAGCACCGCTGCCGCAGGGGCGCTCACCGCCCGGGTCCTGGTCGGGCTGGGTGATGCGATGACGTTCATCAGCGTGCTGCGGTTGGTGCCGGGGTGGTTCCCGGCCCACCAGGTGCCGGTGCTGAGCCAGCTCACCGGGATCCTCGGCCAGGTCGGTCAGATCATGAGCGCCTACCCGTTGGTCGCAGTGCTGGGCGGTCCGGGCTGGACGGTCGCCTACGCGGGGGCAGCCGCGGTCAGCGTGCTGGTGGTGCTGCTGGTGGTGCTCGTCCTGCGCGACCGTCCGCCGGGGGCGCCGCCCAGGCCGCGGGCCTCCTCGCTCAGCCAGGTGCGGGACGACCTGAGGGCCTCGTTCGTGCAACCGGGCACCCGGTTGGGGCTGTGGAGCCACTTCACCGTCCAGTACTCAGGCGTGGTGTTCGGGCTGCTCTGGGGCTACCCCTACATGACCCAGGGCGTGGGGCTCAGCCCCGCTGTGGCCGGCGGGTTGCTCACCCTGCTCGTGCTGGGCGGCATGGTGGCAGGGCCGGCGCTCGGCAGGCTGACGGCCCGGTACCCGCTGCGGCGATCCAACCTTGTGCTCGGGGTGGTGACTGGCACCGTCATCACCTGGACGGTGGTGCTGCTCTGGCCCGGCCGACCGCCCTTGTGGCTTGTCGTCCTGCTGGTGCTGGTGCTCTCGGCCAACGGTCCCACGTCCATGGTCGGGCTCGACTTCGCCCGGACGTTCAACCCCGCCGAGAGGATGGGCAGCGCCACCGGCATCGTCAACGTCGGCGGGTTCGTGGCGTCCCTGCTGGCGATCCTGGCCGTCGGCATGCTGCTGGACGCCCGCGCCCCCGACGGGAACTACGACATCACCGACTTCAAGGTGGCCATGTCGTCCCAGTACCTGCTGTGGGCCTTTGGCATCGCCGGCATCCTGCGGACCCGGTCGCTGGCACGTCGTCGGCTCCGCGAGGAGGGTACCTACATCGACCCGTTGCACCGGGCGATCGGGCGGCACTGGAGGCAGCGCCGCCACTGAGCGCCATGGGACAGGTGATACCGGTGGCGGTGCGGCTTCACTCTTCCAGGCCCCGCACGAACGCCTCTGCCACCGGCACGGCGGACCGTCCTGCGCTGGTTCCCTCCTCGACGAGCACCGCAAAGGCGACGTCCCCCTGGAACCCGATCGTCCAGCCGTGCGTCAGCGGCGGCGACGCGGTGCCGAACTCCGCCGTACCGGTCTTGGCGAAGACGGGCTCACCGGGGACGTCGGCCAGCGCCGACGCCGTTCCAGCGGTGACGACCGAGCGCATCAGGTCGCGCACCACGGCCGGGTCGGCCACCGGCTCAGGTGCGCTCACCACGTCGGTGTCGGTGCCGGGCTCGACCAGGGTGGGGTCCAGGAACGAGCCACGGGCGATGGATCCGACGGCGACGGCCATCGCCAGCGGGCTCACCACGGTGCGTCCCTGCCCGATCGTCGCCGCGGCCCTGTCGACGGCAGAGGTGGTTACGGGGACCTCACCGGCGAAGGCGTCGACCCCCACCGTCCACGGCACCCCGATGCCCATCGGCGCAGCCGCGTCGGTGAGGGCGTCGTCGCCGAGCTGAGCCGACAGCCCGACGAATGCGGTGTTGCACGAGGCGGCGAAGTCCTGCGCGAACGTCGCGGGGCCGAGCTCCTCGCCCTCGAAGTTCTTGAAGGAGCGCCCTTCCACCGTCGCGGTGGCGGGGCAGGGGACCTGCTGCTCGGGCGTCACCCCCGATGCCAGCAGCGCCTGGGTGCTGATGGCCTTGAACGTGGAGCCCGGCGGGTACTGCCCGGTCAGAGCCCGGTTGGCCCCGGAGGCAGGGGTGTTGGAGACGGCGAGCACCGCTCCCGTCTGCACCGAGACGGCCACCAGCGCCGCGTTGCCGTTGCCGCCGTCGGCCCCGAGGGAGCCCGAGGTCAGCACGGATGCCAGGGCCGCGTCGGCCGCCGTCTGCACCCGCGTGTCCAGGGTCAACGTCACCGGCTGCCCGGCAACGGGTTCCACGGTGAACAGCTCGGTGCGCTGCTCGCCGCTGACCTTCTCCACCAGCACGCCAGGCGTACCGGCAAGCTGGGCGTCACGGCTGCGCTGCAGCCCCGACAGCCCGGTCACGTCGCCCGCTGCCAGGCGTCCCTCGCCGGCCTCGATCAGCTCGGCCGTGGCCGGCCCGACGGTCCCCAGCAGGGCGCGGGCGAACTCTCGGGTCGGGGCCAGCGGCTGCGTCGACTCCGCGAAGACCGTTCCTGGTAGCGGCTGCAGCTGTGCCTTGAGCGCGTCGTAGTCGGGGCGCCGCAGCGTGATGACGTCGACGAACGCCTCTGGTGCGGCGGCGCTGATCCGTTCGGACAGGTCCACCGCGTCGACCTCGAGCAGGTCGGCCAGGGTCGTGGTGAGCACGGCCAGGTCCTCGACCCGCGAGGGCTGCACACCGACCCGCACCACAGGCCGGTCGCTGACGATCGGTGTGCCGCCTGGGCCCAGCACCTCGGCCCGCGGCGCGGTGGTGCGCTTCGACGAGAGCACGTCGGCGGCGCCGAGCTCGGGGTGCACCAGCCCGGGGGACCACGCAGCCGTCCAGGCACCGGTCTCAGGGTCAGCCGTCAGCGGCATGGTGCTGGTGGAGGACCACCCGTCCGGCCCGAACGGCCAGGTCAGCGTGATGGGCGCGGTCGCGGTGGCGTCCGTACGGGTCAGCGCGCCCAGCTCGACCGTGGGCTGGGCGTCGCCGACCCCTGCGACGACTGCCTCGTAGCCTGTCTGCGCTGCCGCCGGGTCCTCGAACGGCGCATCCGTCAGGGTGGCCTCCTGCAGTGCCTGAGCCACCTGACGGGCTGCCACCGCCGCGGCCCGGTCGGCGTCGCGCTCGACTGCCTGCTGACGCCAGAGGAGACCCCCGAGGGCCAGGGCCGCCAGCACCACCACGACGACCGCACCGATCACGGCGACACGCGCGCTGCCCTCACCTTTCCCCATGCCGGCGATCGTAGGGTCTCCCGCCCCAGGCTCAGATGGGGCAGGGTAGGCGCATCCACGATGCGAAGGAGCATGTCTGTGCGCAGCACGATGCAGGAGACCCCGTTGCTGATCTCCCAGATGCTGGAGTACGGGTCGACCATCTTCCCCGACTCGCAGGTGGTCACCTGGACGGGCGGCGAGCCGAGGCGGTCGAGCTACCGCGAGGTGGCTCAGGACTGCCGTCGGCTGGCGAACGCGCTGCGCGGGCTGGGGGTGGACGCCGACCAGCGGGTCGCCACCTTCATGTGGAACAACGAGGAGCACCTCGAGCTCTACCTGACCGTGCCCAGCATGGGAGCGGTGCTGCACGCGTTGAACATCCGGCTCTTTCCCGAGCAGCTGATCTACGTGGCCAACCACGCCCAGGACCATGTCGTGGTGGTCGACAGCTCCCTGGCGGCCCCCTTCGCCAAGCTGCTGCCGCACTTCGCCAGCGTCCAGCACGTGATCGTCAACGGGTCTGTGCCGGACGAGGTCAGGGCGGCCCTCGAGGAGTCCGGCAAGCAGGTGCACGACTACCGCACGCTGCTGGACGCGCAGGAGCCGCACTTCGAGTGGCCCGAGCTGGACGAGAACCTCGGCGCGGCCATGTGCTACACCTCCGGCACCACGGGCAACCCCAAGGGCGTCGTCTACTCGCACCGCTCGAACTACCTGCACGCGGTGCACATGGCGCTGGGGGGCTCGATCAACCTCAGCGAGGACGACCTGGTGCTGGCGATCGTGCCACTGTTCCACGCCAACGCCTGGGGGCTGCCGTACGCCGCGATGCTGAGCGGCTCCTCGTTGCTGATGCCTGACCGCTTCCTGCAGGCGGAGCCGCTCGGCCAGATGATCACCCAGCTCAAGGTCTCGGCCGCCGCCGCCGTCCCGACCATCTGGACCGATCTGCTGCGCCACCTGGACGAGCGGACCGCGGCGGGTACGCCGGTCGACGTCTCGAGCATGGACCGGGCGATGGTCGGCGGATCGGCCTGCCCGCCCGCCCTGATGAAGGCCTTCGAGGAACGCTACGGGGTCATGATCATCCACGGCTGGGGCATGACCGAGATGTCGCCCGTCGGGACGCTGGGGGTGCCGCCGGCCGTATCACAGGGCGAGGAGCGCTTCGCCTACCGAGCCAGCCAGGGGCGCCTGCTGCCGTCGGTCCAGGGTCGGCTGGTCGGTCCGGGGGGTGACCCGGTGCCCTGGGACGGCGAGGGCGTCGGAGAGCTCGAGGTGAAGGGTCCCTGGATCACCGCGTCCTACTACGTTGCTGCCGGCGAGGAGCCGTCCGCGGACTCCCTGGACAAGTTCACCCAGGACGGGTGGCTCCGCACCGGTGACGTCGGCTCGCTCACGCCGAACGGCTACCTGCGGCTGACCGACAGGGCCAAGGACGTGATCAAGTCCGGCGGGGAGTGGATCAGCTCGGTCGACCTGGAGAACGCGCTGATGGCGCACCCCAAGGTGGCCGAGGCCAGCGTGGTGGGTGTCCCCGACGAGCGCTGGGGGGAGCGGCCGCTGGCGACCGTCGTGGTCGCTGCCGGAGAGCAGGTGGACGCGCAGGAGCTGCGGGACTTCCTTTCGGACAAGATCGCGCGCTGGCAGCTCCCGGAGCGCTGGGCGTTCCTCGACGAGGTGCCCAAGACGAGCGTCGGCAAGTTCGACAAGAAGGTGTTGCGCCAGCGGTATGCCGAGGGCGAGCTCGAGGTGACCACCGTCCAGCCGTAGGGGACAGGCCCGCGGGAGGACTGAGACGGGGCAAACGGGTGGACGTCGTGAAGATCGTGGACACGAGCGGTGGATCGGACCGGATCGGCGCACCCTCGCGTTATCCTGGGACCTTCCGTCCACTGGCTCTGGGGGTTGCATGCGCGTGCGATCGCGGCTCGCGCGAGGTCATCACGTCGCCCAGCCAGCCCGTCGTCACCCCATGGCCCGCCGGTTCGGGATCGGTGTGGCCGCGTTCGTGGTGGCGGTGCTCGTGGTGGGCGTGGCGGTGTTCGTCAAGCTCGAGGGGAACATCACCGGGATCGACATCACCGGCGACCTGGGGCAGCGCCCCGACTCCGTGGCGACGACCGACCCCAGCACGAACCGCCCGCCGCTGAACATCCTGCTGATGGGTTCGGACACCCGCGACGGTCTCGCTGACGCCGAGGAGTTCGGCGGCACGAACGACCTGACCACCGGCACTCAGCACGCAGACACCACGCTGCTGGTGCACCTGGCCGCCGACCGGCGCAGCGCCTTCGTCGTCAGCATCCCGCGGGACTCGATGGTCAGGCGGCCGGACTGCCAGGACCCCCGCGACACCGGCGCGCAGCGACCGCTCGGGATGTTCAACCTGGCCTTCAACGAGGGCGGGGCGGCCTGCACCGTCAAGACGGTCGAGGCCAACACCGGGGTGTTCATCGACCACTACGCCGTGGTGAACTTCGAGGGCTTCCGCGACATGGTGGACGCGCTGGGCGGCGTGGACGTCTGCCTGACCGAACCCATCAGCGACACGGCGACCGGTCTGGATCTTCCGGCCGGGACCAGCCACCTGGACGGGACGACGTCCACCCAGTTCGTGCGCGCGCGCAAGGGGATCGGCGACGGCTCCGACATAGGTCGGATCGACCGGCAGCAGGCGTTCCTGTCTGCGGTCGTGCGCGAGGCGACCAGCACCGGGCTGCTGCTGCGTCCGGACCGCCTCGTGCGTTTCCTCGACGCGGCCACCAAGTCCCTGACGACCGATCCCGAGATCGCCTCCATCCGCGAGCTGAGCGACCTGGCGCTGCAGGTCAAGGGTATGCCCACCGAGGAGATCCGCTTCGTCACGGTCCCGATCGAGGTGTACGAGCCCGACCCCAACCGGGTGATCTGGACGCAGGGGGCCGAGGAGGTCTGGGAGGCGGCCCGCTCGGACCTGCCACTGCCGGGCACCGGACCCCCGCCCAGTGCCTCGCCCACCCCGACCCCCACCACCGCCCCGCCGACGGTCGCCCCCGACGAGATCACCGTCGCGGTGGTGAACTCCACCGGCGTCTCCGGCCTCGCCCGGCAGGCCGGATCCGCCCTGACCGCACAGGGTTTCGTCGTCACTGACGTGGTCAGCGGAACTGCCGGTGCAGTGCAGGGCGCCGTCATCACCTACCCGGTCGACGGCGTCGAGGGCGCCAAGACGCTGCAGGCCGCCTTCCCCGGCGCCACCCTGGTTCCCGACGCCCAGCTGCTGGACAGCTACCGCGTCGAGCTCGGCCCGGGGGCGCCGGCGGTGGTCGAGGTGCCGAACAGGATCGGCACCGAGCCGCTGCCGAGCCAGACGCTGTCAGCGACGATGTCGCCCTCGGTCAGCGGGTCGGTCCCCGGGCCCTCGCCCACGCTCGCCGCGAGGGTGGCAGCCGACGACACCTGCACCTGAGCAGGTCAGTCGCCGGGCGCTCGATCCTGGTTTCGCGCACAGTCACCCGCTGTGCCGGTGCCTCGCGGAGACGGGGTACCCTCAGCAGCGCTGGAGGAGGCGTCGCCTAGCCCGGTTTATGGCGCCCGCCTGCTAAGCGGGTTCGGGTTAATCCCCGTCGCGGGTTCAAATCCCGCCGCCTCCGCAGAAGCGAGAGGGACCCCGCCCGGTGGCGGGGTCCCTCTCGTCGTGCGTGTGCTGCTACTCGGCGCCCAGTCGTGCCTTGAGGCCATCGAGCTCGGTCCACAGCGTGGTCGGCAGCGTGTCGCCGAACTTGTCGAACCACTCGGTAATCTGCGGGATCTCGGCCTTCCACTCCTCGACGTCCACATTCAGCGCGACAGCCAGGTCCTCGGCGCTCATGTCGAGCCCCTCGGTGTCCAGGGCGTCTGGGGTCGGGACGTGTCCGATCGGCGTCTCCTGCGCGGCGGCGGTGCCTTCCAGGCGCTCGACGACCCACTTGAGCACGCGGGAGTTCTCGCCGAAGCCCGGCCACACGAAGCCGCCCTCGGCGTTGCGCCGGAACCAGTTGACGTAGAAGATCTTCGGCAGCTTGGCGGCGTCCGCGTCCTTGCCGACGTTGATCCAGTGGTTGAAGTAGTCGCCCGCGTTGTAGCCGATGAAGGGCAGCATGGCCATCGGGTCGCGGCGCACCACACCGACGGCACCGGTCGCCGCCGCCGTGGTCTCGGAGGAGAGCGTGGCGCCCATGAACGTCCCGTGCACCCAGTCACGGGCCTCGGTCACCAGCGGGATCGTCGTCTTGCGGCGGCCGCCGAACAGGATCGCCGAGATCGGCACCCCGGCGGGGTCGTCGTACTCCGGCGCCAGGATCGGGCACTGCGTGATCGGGGTGCAGAAGCGCGAGTTCGGGTGGGACGACAGGACGCCGTTCGCTGCCTGTTCAGGGGTCCAGTCCTGGCCCTTCCAGTCGGTCAGGTGCGCGGGCTCCTCGTCGGTCATGCCCTCCCACCAGATGTCGCCGTCGTCGGTGAGGGCAACGTTGGTGAAGACCGAGTTGCCCTTCTCGATCGCGCGCATGGCGTTGGGGTTGGTCTTCCAGCCCGTGCCCGGCGCGACCCCGAACAGGCCGAACTCGGGGTTGACCGCGTACAGCCGGCCGTCCGCCCCGAACTTCATCCACGCGATGTCGTCGCCGAGGGTCTCGACCTTCCAGCCCGCGATGGTCGGCTCGAGCATGGCCAGGTTCGTCTTCCCGCAGGCGCTGGGGAAGGCTGCTGCGATGTAGTGGACCACGCCGGCGGGATTGGTGAGCTTGAGGATGAGCATGTGCTCCGCGAGCCAGCCCTCGTCGCGGGCCATCACCGAGGCGATGCGCAGCGAGTAACACTTCTTGCCCAGCAGGGCGTTGCCGCCGTAGCCGGAGCCGTAGGACCAGATGGTCCGCTCCTCGGGGAACTGGACGATGTACTTGGTGTCGGAGCAGGGCCAGGGCACGTCGGTCTCGCCTTCGGCCAGGGGCGCGCCGAGGGAGTGCAGGGCGGGGACGAAGTCGGCATCCAGCTCCTCGATGCGCGCTAGCACGTTAGCGCCCATCCGCGACATGACGCGCATCGAGGCCACGACATAGGCGGAGTCGGTGAGCTCGACGCCGAACATCGGCTTCTCGGCGTTGAGGTGCCCCATCACGAACGGGATCACGTAGAGCGTGCGGCCCTTCATCGACCCGCGGTACAGGTCGGTCATGAGGGCCTTCATCTCCGCCGGGGCCTTCCAGTTGTTGGTGGGCCCGCAGTCCTTCTCCTCGACAGAGCAGATGTAGGTACGGTCCTCGACGCGGGCGACGTCACTGGGGTCGGACGCGCAGTAGTAGGAGTTCGGCTTCTTCTTCTCGTCCAGCTTCACGAAGGTGCCGCTGTCGACCAGCGTCTGGGTGAGCTGGGCCCACTCGGCGTCAGAACCGTCGCACCAGTGGATCGCGTCCGGGGTCGTCAAGGCGGCGACCTCGGCCACCCATGCCACCAGCCTCGCGTGCTTGGTGGCCGGGGCTCCGGTCACGGGGATGCTGCTGGTGGTGTCGGTGCTCATAGGTCCGTCTTCCCTCCGCGTGGTTCTCCCGGAACCCCGGTGCTGCCCGCCGATCGGGCGGCTCCCCGGAGGCGGGAGAAGCCCGACGTCATCGTTCGTCCCGGGCGTGTTTCGTACCGTAGCCGTCGTTCCACATCGTGAACACCTTGAACACAAACCGCTGTCGTGAAGTCCCTCACAAGATGCAGCGACATGCGCGGTTCTTGCGTGGGAGTGTTGACTTCTTGCTCACTTCGCACCGTCAACTGGCATGGAGGGCTACGCATGAGCAGAACGGTCACAGCGCTCACTCGCCGGCCGCTGGAGCTGGGGGAGGGCCCGCGCCTCGTCGACGGCCGCCTGATCCTGGTCGACATCCTCGACGGGTCGCTCTACCAGCACCCGGGGAACAGCCTGGCCGACCTCGTGCGGCTGCTGCACCTCGACGTCCCGCTCGGGGCCGTGGCCCCGGCGCGGGGCTCCGCCGGCTCGTGGGTCGCCGCTGCGGGAGAGGGCGTGGCAGTGCTCGGGAGCGACGGCTCGCTCGAGTGGCTGGATCGGCCCGAGAGCAGGCACCGCGGCGCCACCCGGATGAACGACGGGGTGGCCGACAGCCTCGGCCGGTTCTGGGCCGGGTCCTGCGCCTACGACGGGAGCTCACCTATCGGCGCGCTGTACCGGGTCGACCCGGACGGGTCGGTGCACCAGGTCCTGGACCACCTCGTCACCGCCAACGGGCCCGCGGTCAGCGACGACGGCCGCACCCTCTTCCTGGCCGACTCAGGCCGCGCCACGATCACGCGCTACCGGGTCAGCGATGACGGAGCGCTCGGCGACCCGGTGCTGGTGCTGTCCGAGCCCTCGGGCGCAGTGCCTGACGGCTTGACCCTGGACGGCGAGGGTCACCTGTGGGCTGCGTTCTACGGCGCCGGGCAGGTGCGCCGCTACGACAGCGACGGCCGTCTCCTGCTGTCGGTGGACCTGCCCGCCTCCCAACCCACCAGCGTCGCGCTGCTCGACGGACGGGCGGTCGTGACGACGGCACGGCAGGGGCTGGACTCCCCGACGTCCTTCGACGGCCTCCTGCTCGGCGTCGACCTGTCGGACCTCGCGGGCGTCACCGCGAGGCCGGCCCGTTGCTGGGGGCCGCCTCCGGCACCGGCCGGCGTCTGACGCCTATCCTGTGCGCTACCTCGCGACCGGCGGGGTCGGCGCCGTAGGCGTCGCGCCCGATGCTGCGGGAGCAGGGGAGGCAGGCGGTCGTGTCGGTCCTTGCGCGTCAGACGCTGGAGTCGGTGGCTGCGGCTGCAGGAGTATCGCGAGCCACCGCCAGCCGGGTGCTGACCGGTTCACCGCGGGTCAGCGCGAGTGCGCGCGAGAAGGTGCTCGCCGCCGCCCGCGAGCTCTCGTACGTGCCGAACGCCGCGGCACGCAGCCTGGTGACGCGGCGCAGCGACACCGTGGCGTTCGTGGTGTGCGAGCCCGAGGACAAGTTCTTCTCCGACCCGTTCTTCTCAACCGTCCTGAAGGGCGCTCACCGAGTGGTCGCCGAGAGCCAGCTGCAGCTGGTCTTCGCCGTGGTCTCGACCGACGAGGACCGGCTCCGGCTCGAGCGTTATGCCTCCGGCGGACACCTCGACGGAGCGATGTTCGTCTCGTTGCACGGGGACGAGCCGATGCCGTCGCGCCTGCACGCCCTCGGCGTCCCGGTGGTCTTGGCCGGACGTCCGCTCGACCCCTCGGCGGCAGCGCTGCCCTACGTCGACGTCGACAACTCCGGCGGTGCGACGAGCGCCACCCGGCGGCTGCTCGAGCGCGGCTGCGCCCGGATCGCCACGATCACCGGACCGGCCGACATGGCGGGCGCCATGGACCGCCTCGAAGGCTGGCGCTCGGCCTTGTTCGACGCTGGGCGGCGTCCAGTCGAGGACGACGTCGCCGTGGGGGACTACACCATCGAGAGCGGCCACAGCGCGATGCTGAGGCTGCTCGAGCAGGCCCCGGACCTGGACGGGGTCTTCGTGGCGAACGACCTGATGGCGGCGGGAGCGCTCGCGGCGCTCGCGGAGAGCGGGCGCGCCGTGCCGACCGACGTCGCGGTCGTCGGGTTCGACGACATTCCCCTGGCCTCGGCCACCCAGCCGGTGCTCACCACCGTCCGGCAGCCGATTGAGCTCATCGGTCGGGAGATGGCTCGCGCGCTGGTCGATGCCATCGCGGGGCGGTCCCAGGAGTCCGTCCACGTCCGGCTGCCGACCGAGCTCGTCCTGCGCGCCTCTGCCTGACCTGACCTTACCCATCAACGTGTCGTCACACGCACAGCAATCGGAGACTCGAGATGGTAACCGCCCTCGTCGGCACACCCCTGACCAACTGGGCGGGCAACGTCACGTTCAGGGCTGAGCGCCTGCACCGACCTACGACGGTGCAGCAGCTGCAGCAGACGGTGGCAGGCGCGCGGCGCATCAGGGCGCTCGGCACCGCCCACTCGTTCAACCGGATCGCCGACACCACAGCAGACCTGGTCTCGGTCGCAGGGCTGCCGCGGGTGGTCGAGCCGGACAGCGCACGGGGGTGCGTCCGCGTCTCGGCCGGGACCCGGTACGGCGAGCTGGTCGGGCCGCTGCAGGACGCAGGGCTCGCGCTGCACAACCTCGGCTCGTTGCCGCACATCTCGGTCGGGGGTGCCTGCGCCACCGGGACGCACGGCTCCGGTGTCGGCAACGGAACCCTCGCGTCAGCGGTCTCGGCGCTGGAGATGGTGACCGCCGACGGCAGCCTCGTGCGCCTGACCCGCGACGGGGATCCCGGTCATTTCGACGGGTGCGTGGTGGCACTGGGCGCCCTAGGAGTCGTCACCACCCTCGAGCTCGACGTGCAGCCGAGCTACGACGTCCGGCAGTACGTGTACGACGGGCTTGCGATCGAGGCCCTGCACGCAGACTTCGACGAGGTGATGTCGGCCGGCTACAGCGTGAGCGTGTTCTCTACCTGGAGCAGCGCTCGGGTGTGCCAGGTGTGGCGCAGGCTCCGGGTCGCCGCGGACCAGCATGCTCCGCAGCAGTGGCTCGGCGCGACGCTGGCAGACGGACCCCGCCACCCGATTCAGGGGCTGCCCGGCGCCCTCTGCACCGAACAGCTCGGGGTCCCTGGGCCCTGGCACGAGCGGCTGCCGTGCTTCCGGCTCGATTTCACGCCGAGCAGCGGGCAGGAGCTGCAGTCCGAGTGGTTCGTCCGCCGGGAGGACGCGGTGACGGCGCTGGCTGCCTTGGAAGATCTGCGCGACCGCATCGCCGCGCTGCTCGACGTCGCCGAGATCCGGTCGATCGCCGCGGACCCGCTGTGGCTGAGCCCCAGCGCGGGCCGGGACACCGTGGCCCTGCACTTCACCTGGGTCCCGCGCGAGCCCGCGGTGCTGGAGATCGTCGCCGCCATCGAGGAACGCCTGCAGGCCTTCGACGCGCGCCCGCACTGGGGGAAGGTGTCCACGATGGCGCCCAGCCTCGTTCGTCAGCGCTACGAGCGCTTCTCCCAGTTCGAGGGCATGGTTCGGGAGTACGACCCAGCGGGCAAGCTTCGCAACGAGATGCTCGACGGTTACTTCCCCTGAGCCCCAACCTCGGCACTTTCGGGGCCAAGCGCCTTCAGCCTCCGCGTACGCGGCGGCGCTATCCCCCGAAAGTGCCGTTGGGCCGGATGGTGAGAGCGCTCCCATAGAGCCGAGAAGGTCTTGACATTCACGGGCAGTTGGCCGCACCCTCGATGCCAGGATGCGTGAGAGCGCTCCCACCGCGGCGGCCACAGAAGGTCCGCCGCCCCCGAGCGCGCCTCATTGACGAGGCGGGAGGAGACCGACGACATGGGAACGACGAGTCGAAGGAAGGTGGCGGCGGTCGCCACCGCCGCGGCAGCAGCACTGGTGCTGTCAGGCTGCGGAGGCGGCGCTGACTCGGCCACCGACGGCGGTGACGGTGACGGCGACGTCGAGCTGGCCGTCAGCCTGTTCGGCACCTTCGGGTACGACGAGGACGGACTGTTCGACCAGTACGAGAAGGACAATCCGGGCGTCACGATCGCCTACGAGACGACCCAGGGGGAGGACACCTACTGGCCGGCGTTGCTCACCAAGCTCAACGCAGGCAGCGGTGCCGCTGACATCCAGGGCATCGAGGTGGCCCGGATCAGGTCCGCCACCTCCGAGCTCTCCGACAAGTGGGTCGACCTGACCACGACCGAGGCGGCCGACCAGCTCGGCGACTACGCCCAGTTCAAGCAGGACGCCGCGACGACGGAGGACGGTGCGGTCGTCGGGCTCGGCACGGACATCGGCCCGACCGGTCTGTGCTACCGATCCGACCTGCTGGAGCAGGCTGGCCTGCCGTCCGAGCCTGAGGAGCTCGCTGCGGCGCTCGGCTCGTGGGAGGACTACCTCGAGCTCGGCGAGCAGTACAAGGCTGCTGCCCCCGAGGCCAGCGCGTGGACCGACTCCGCCGGTGGCCTCTACAACGCCATCATCTCGACCGAGAGCGAGATCTACTACGACGAGTCCGGCGAGCTGGTCTACGACTCGAGCCCGGCGGTGCGGGAGGCGTTCGACCTGGCAGCCCAGGCTGGACAGGACGACCTGACCGCCAAGTTCTCCCAGTTCCAGGACCCCGAGTGGAACCCGGGATTCGGCAACGGCGCCTTTGCGACCATCGCCTGCCCCTCCTGGATGCTCGGGTACATCAAGGGCCAGGCCGGTGACGCCGGTAGCGGCCAGTGGAACGTGACGACGCTGCCCGGTGGTGCTGCCGGCAACTGGGGCGGCGCCTACCTCGGTGTCCCGGCCAGCTCGGAGAACCAGGAGGAGGCCGTCAAGCTCGCCATGTGGTTGACGGCTCCGGAGCAGCAGAAGAAGGTCTTCGAGGTGGGCGGCAACTTCCCGTCCAACACCGAGGCCATCGAGTCCGTCTCCGACGTCACGGACCCGTACTTCAACGACGCCCCGATTGGCTCGATCTTCGGTGACGTCGCCAAGGACGCACCGACCCAGATCCTGGGTCCGGACGACGGCGTAATGAAGAGCGAGCTGACCAACGCGCTGCTCACGGTGGAGGTCAACGACGTCGACCCGCAGGACGCCTGGGAGGCTGCCGACAAGGCGATCCAGAACCAGGTGGGCTGACCCCCGAGTCGGTGGGTGGGCGGGAGCGACTCCTAGCGCGAACGCCCACCCACCGGACCGCCTCCTGCACCATCCCTGCGCTGAGAGGACGTCATGGCTGTCCACGCACCACCGCGGTCCCGGGCCCGGGATGAGCACGAGGACGTGCACGAGGACCTAGACGAGAGCCGTACCCCGCGTACGACCCCGCAGACACCGGACGGGCTGCGCGCGCGCCTGTTCCGTCTGGAGCAGCGGGCGGCGCCCTACCTGTTCGTCTCACCGTTCTTCCTGCTCTTCATCGTCTTCGGGCTCTTCCCGCTGATCTGGACCGCGTGGATCAGCCTCAACGACTTCAGGCTCGGCTCGCCGATGGTCTTCGTCGGGCTGGAGAACTACCGCTGGCTCTTCGACAGCTCCGAGTTCTACAACGCGCTGTGGAAGACGATCACGATCGGCGTGCTGGCGACGGTGCCGCAGCTGCTGCTGGCCCTGGGGCTGGCACACCTGCTCAACGAGAAGATGGCGGTGCGGAACTTCTTCCGCGTCTCCATGCTCATGCCGTACGCGACCTCGGTGGCAGCGGCCACGCTGGTGTTCGCCCAGCTCTTCGGGCGGGACGCCGGTCTGATCAACTGGGTGCTGTCCCTGGTGGGCGTCGACGCGGTCGACTGGCGCAACGGGAACTGGACGGCCCAGCTCGCGATCGCGCTCATCGTGACCTGGCGCTGGACCGGCTACAACGCCCTGATCTACCTGGCAGGGATGCAGTCCATCTCGCAGGACCTGTACGAGTCGGCCGCCCTGGACGGCGCGAACCGTTGGCAGCAGTTCCGCCACATCACCCTGCCCGGGCTCCGTCCGACCATCATGTTCACGGTCGTGGTGTCCACGATCGGGGCGACCCAGCTGTTCGGTGAGCCGCTGCTGTTCGGCAACGGCGAGCCCAACGGCGGTGCCCTGAGCCAGTACCAGACGCTCGGCCTGTTCATGTACCAGCAGGGTTGGGAGTACTTCGAGCTCGGACGCGCCGCCACCGTGGCGTGGGTGACCTTCGTCCTGGTCGTGCTGCTGGTGCTCCTCAACACCGGGATCGCCCAGCTACGGACCCGCGAGAGAAAGGCTGCCTGATGACCGTCACCACCGTGCGGCGGGCCCCGACGGTCCGACCTGAGGGTCGGCGGCTGCCCGGACGCAACCGTCGCCGCGGCGACCAGGCCGGCCCGGGCACGTACGCGCTGCTGGTCGTGGCCTCCTTCTTGTTCCTGGCGCCGTTCTACTACATGATCGTGGCGGCCAGTCGGCCGATGTCGCAGATGAACCAGTCACCGCCGCCACTGACGCCGGGCCCGGACCTGTGGAGCAACATCGTCAAGGCCTGGGACGCACAACCTCTGGGGCTGGCGATCTGGAACTCCGTCATCGTGTCGGGTGTCATCATGGTCGCCACGGTGCTGCTGTGCACCTTGTCGGGGTACGCCTTCGCCAAGCAGCGCTTCGCCGGCAAGAAGGTCCTGTTCACCCTCACCGTCGGAACCATGATGATCCCCCCGACCTTGGGGATCGTGCCGCTCTACCAGGTGATGGCTGCCCTGGACCTCACGGGCAAGCTGTCGGCCGTCATCCTGCCCTCGCTCGTCACCGCCTTTGGTGTGTTCTTCATGCGCCAGTACCTCATACAGTCCCTGCCCGACGAGCTGATCGAGGCGGCCCGCGTCGACGGCGCATCGGCGATCCGCACCGTGTGGAGCATCGTGCTGCCCATCGCGCGACCAGGCATGGCAGTGCTGGCGATGCTCACCTTCATGGCGGCCTGGAACGACTTCTTCTGGCCGGTCATCGCGTTGGTGTCCTCGAACCCGACCGTGCAGGTGGCTCTGAAGAACCTGGGCAGCGGGTACGTGCCAGACCAGGCGATCATCATGGCTGGCACGCTCGTCGGCACGCTGCCGGTGATCATCGTCTTCCTCGCCCTGGGACGTCAGATCGTGGGCGGCATCATGGCCGGGGCGGTGAAGGGATGACCACTCTCGAGGGCCGGGCCACCCCCGCTACCGTGGCACATCGGCTGAAGACGGCTCGGCAGCAGTCGTTCCCGCCCGGTTTCCTCTGGGGAGCCGCAACGGCGTCGTACCAGATCGAGGGCGCGCATGACGAGGACGGCCGCACGCCGTCCATCTGGGACACGTTCTCGCACACGGAGGGTCGGGTCTTCGGTGGCCACTCCGGGGACGTCGCCGACGACCACTACCACCGCTACGTCGAGGATGTTGCCATGATGAAGCGGCTGGGCTTGGCCTCCTACCGGTTCTCGGTGGCCTGGCCGCGCATCACCCCGGCCGTCACGGCCGACGACCTCGGGCCGGTCAACCCGGCCGGCCTCGCCTTCTACGACCGGCTGGTCGACGAGCTGCTGGCTGCGGGGATCTCACCGGCTGCGACGCTGTACCACTGGGACCTGCCGCAGGCGTTGGAAAACGCCGGCGGGTGGGTGGACCGGCGGACCGCCGAGCGGTTCGGGGAGTACTCCGCCGTTGTCGCCCAGCACCTCGGCGACCGGCTCGCCACCATCATCACGCTCAACGAGCCGTGGTGCTCGGCCTACCTCGGATACGCCAGCGGAGTGCACGCGCCGGGGCGTCAGGAGCCGGCGGCCGCGCTGGCTGCGGTGCACCACCTGAACCTCGCGCACGGCCTGGCCGTGGCCGCGGTGCGCGAGCACGCCCCCCGCGTCCAGGTCGCGATCACCCTGAACTTGGCCTGGGTCCGCCCGCAGAACCCGGGCGACGCCGACGACGTCGACGCCGCTCGCCGCGTCGACGGCCTGCAGAACCGCGTCTTCCTCGACCCGGTGCTGCACGGGCGCTACCCCAGCGACGTACTGGCGGACACCGCGTCGGTCTGCGACTGGTCGTTCGTCCGCGAGGGGGACCTGGGGATCGTCCACCAGCCGCTGGACGCGCTGGGGCTGAACTACTACTCGCCCACGGTCGTCCGTGCCTGGGACGGTACGGGTGAACGCGCTCGGTCCGACGGTCACGGCGCCAGCGCCGCGAGCCCCTGGGTCGGCAGCGACGACCTCGAGTTCCCCGCGCCGGACGGCCCTGTCACCGACATGGGGTGGCCGATCGAGGCGGACGGGCTGCGGCAGCTGCTGCTGCGCCTGCACCGGGAGGCGCCGGGGCTCCCGCTGCACGTGACGGAGAACGGCGCGGCCTACCCCGACGTTGTCACCGAGGACGGCGCGGTGCACGACGTGGACCGGATCGCCTACCTGCACCTGCACTTCGAGGCACTGCACCAGGCGATCTCCGAGGGCGTGGACGTGCGGGGGTACTACCTGTGGTCGTTGCTGGACAACTTCGAGTGGAGCTACGGCTACTCGAAGAGGTTCGGCATCGTGCACGTTGACTACCAGACGCAGCAGCGCACCCTCAAAGACAGCGCCCACTGGTATGCCGACGTGATCCGGCGCAACGGCCTGGCGGGGGGCAGCTGACGTCCCGAGCTCGGGCAGATCGGGGGGGCGCGCAGGAGATCTAGGGCGTTCTGCGCGTGGCACCCGCACGGGTCACTGGTAGGAGACGAGTACCGGGACGGGGTCGAGCGCCATGGTCTCGGCGGGGGTGAACGTCGGGGTGTCCTCGTCGTAGAAGTTCTTCCACGCCCAGCTCACCCCGGCGGGCGCGTCGACATGCAGCGCGTTCCAGGTCTCGAGCTTCTGCCCCGGCGGGCCGTTGCCGTCGGCGTGGATGACGACGGACAGCTCGTCGTGGTCGGTGACCAGGGTGCTGCGCTCGCTGATCATGCTGTTGCGAAACTGGTGCAGGACGAACATCTTCTGCGGCAGCTGGTTCTCGCGGGTGTAGGTGGCCAGCCAGTCGGAGACCGTGTTGATCTCCGCCGCGCTGACCGTCCCGATCTGGGCCATGTGCCGTTGCCCGGGCTTGAGCCGCCACTCCGGGTCGAGGGCCAGGCCGACGTTGGGGTAGGCCAGCAGCGTCTCGTACTGCTGGGCCTGGGTAAGGAAGTCGGTGGTCCCGGGCTGCAGGTCGAGCAGGACGTAGACCCCCTCCTCCTTGGCAGCCTCGATCCACGGGCGCAGGAACTCGGCGTCGACCTCGTTGGAGTAGTTGCCGTCCCGACCCGCCGAGGAGGAAGCCACTGTGGTGATGACCTCGAAGGCAGGGATGACCGGGAGGTCGGAGTGGGGCGTGTACTCGTCGGCGACCTGCTTGGCTCGCTCCAGCGCAGCCTCGAGCGGCTGCTCGCCGAGGACCCCCAGCCCTGCCGTGCCAGGGTGGCCGTACAGGGCGACGTACCGGCGGTCGGCCAGCACCAGCTGCCCTCCACCCGGCAGCTGGGCGCCGGTGGCGGCACTGGCCACGCGACCGGCCAGCTGTGCCTGGTCGCCGAACGTCGCCCCCACGGCGATCACGCGTTCGGCCTCGGCCTCGGACAGGGCCGTGATCGCCTCGGGCGTGGCCCGGGGGTCGCCGGTCGGAGCGGTCACGACGGTGGCGCCTGCCGCTGTGGCCGTGGCGAGCGCAGCGGCGTCCTCGGGGGCGCCCGTCGTCAGCACCACGGTGCCCGGCTGGGTGTCTGCCGCGGTGAGGTCGGGCAGGTCCTCGGGGTCTGATGTGGCCTCTAGGTCCAGGTCAGCCGCGGCGGTGGCTGCACCGTCCCCGACTGCGTAGAGGGTCTCAGCCTCGAGCCGCTCGAGCTCTGCGTCCAGAGAACCCTCGTCCTCGGCACCGGTCAGCAGCATCGGCACGCCAAGGCTGGCGGACTGCTCCGCCGCAGTGGTGACAGAGGCCGCGTCGCCGGCGTCTGCCAGCACCACGACGGGGGACCGGGTGAAGAGCGCCTGGCTCATCTGCAGCGCCGACTCCTGCCCGCTCGTAGCTGCCAGCACCGTCGTGGAGGGCTCCGCGGCCACGAGCTCGATTGGCTGGGGCTGGTCCCCCTCGCCCTCGGGTGCGGCCGGGTCGTCGCCCTCCGGTGCGGCCGGGTCGTCGCCCTCCGGCGCGGCCGAGCCGGAGTTCCTCGGGACGGCGCCCGAGCCTGTGACATCCTCCGAGCAGGCGCTGATCGTGGGAGCCAGCAGACATGCAGCGAGCAGCGGAACGGCCCAGGGATGACGACGCATGCGCCCATGGTCTCTTAGCTGGAGCGGTGGTGCGAACCGGTCCCGGTATCGGGTGGATCGGATGTCGAGACCGGCGCGGCCGTCGGGTAAGGTGTGCGGCTGGGCCGCCTCTCGCCAGTCGGCCCTCTGCGCCCGTAGCTCAACGGATAGAGCATCTGACTACGGATCAGAAGGTTGGGGGTTCGAATCCCTCCGGGCGCACTCGTTGAGACAGCGACGACGTAGGCCTCTGACCAGCGGAAACGCGGTCGGGGGCCTTTGTCGTTCACGGGTCTGCGGCGTCGAGTCTCGCCAGGCTCGGCCCGGGTGGGCTCATTAATGGTCTCATTAAGGCGCGAAGAGGCGGCCGGGTCGGGACGGGACACTCGAGGTGTGCTCCAGTCGTGCACTTCCAGCTGCCGGACCCCTGGCGTCGTCGCGGGTGACCGCTTAGGGGTCTCATGGCGCCTTCTGTGGCGCATGGAGACAACGACGCACCATGCAGCCCGCGCGAGCAGCGACACGCTGCTCCTCACCTTGACCGAGGTCGCCACCGAGCTGAGGTGCACCCGCCGCAGCGTCGAGCGACAGATCGCACAGAGAAAGCTACGGGTGATCCGGATCGGGCGCTCCGTCCGGGTGGAGCGTTCGGAGCTGGAGCGATTCCTCGACCGCCTTCGCGCTCAAGATCATGACTGGTAGGCCCCGTGTACCGGCGTCGGACACCACGCCATCGAAGTACCGCGGCAGCGACGGCCGCTGGCACGCACGCATCACGATGGGCAAGCGGCTCGACGGCACCCCCGATCGCAAACATCTGAGCCGTGCCACCAAGGCGGAGCTCGATCGAGCAGTCCGTCAGCTGGAGCGGTCCCGAGACACTGGTCAGTACTCCTGGACGGACGCCGACTCCACACTCGAGCAGTGGCTTGAGCACTGGCTGCAGGCGATTCTGCCGACGTCTGTGCGGTGGAAGACGTTGTCCACTTATCGCAGTCAGATGCGGACGCACGTCATCCCTGCCCTCGGAGCCGCTCGCCTCAGCGAGCTACGTGCAGAGACCCTTGAGGAACTGTACCGGCGCATGCTCGACGCCGGCAGCTCACCGCACGTAGTCCACGCCGTACACCGAGTCCTGCGGTCCGCCCTAAACGAGGCGCTCCGCCGAAGGCGCCTGACCTCGAACCCCGCGCTGGTCGCCAGGCCACCCCGCGTCCCAGTCGTTGAGGTACAGCCGCTGACCCGGGACGAGTGTATGGACATCCTCGACGCGGCGCGGAGCCGTCGCAACAGCGCCCGCTGGTCCGTGGCCCTGTCGTTGGGGCTGCGCCAGGGGGAGGCTCTCGGCATCCGCTGGTCCGACGTTGACTGGGACGCTGGCACTCTGAAAATCCGTCGTTCCGTCCAACGGCACACCTGGGAGCACGGCTGCCAAGGGAGCCTTCGCGGCCGGGGCGAGGGAACTGGCGAGGCGGCAGGTTGCGGTCACCGTCGTGGGGCTGAATGTCCGCAACGCCGCAACGGGGGGATTCACCTCGTCGAGCCGAAGACGGCGGCCTCCAGGAGGACCATGGCGCTGCCAGAACCCTTGATTCGCGAGCTGCGGCATCATCGTGTCACGCAGTCGCAGGAACGCCTCGCGATCGGTTCCCTTTGGTGCGCTGATCTCGATCTGCTCTTCCCTGACGAGATTGGGCGAGCCGTAGATCCCGCGCGGGATCGCCGAGAGTGGAAACACCTTCTGAAGTCAGCTGGAGTGCGCGAGGTTCGCCTTCATGACGCCAGACACACGGCAGCCACCCTGCTCCTCATACAGGGCGTCGATCTTCGAACGACCATGGCCATCATGGGGTGGACCGAGATGGCGACGGCGCAGCGATACTCGCACGCCGTCGATGAGCTCCGTATCGAGGCAGCACGTCGTATGGGACGGACCCTATGGAGTCAACCTTCGACGTCGTAGGAGCGGTTAGGCAGGTTGCAGCGAGCGTCATATCCCGTCCATACCAACTCCTCCTCGCGGGGGCCCAACGGACTTGACCGCGGCCTCTTCGTCCCGAACAGGGGACCGTAAGGCCAAGGGAGGAAGTCCCGGCAGTTGTCGCGACCAGCGAGGACGCACCGAGGTGGCGAGGCACAAGCGGTTCCGTATGGCGTCGTGCCACATGTTCCCTCTGTGTTCCTCACAGCAACGTCGAGGCGGCCGGGCGTTGCCGAACACCCTCCGCCCGAGTCCCGATGACTCGCACGATGGTTGTGATCGCGGCCCTGAGGGCTGCTACCAGCAGCTAGATGATCGATTCCAAGGCGGGTCAGTGGTCGTAGGCGGTCAGTGAGCGTGGGACGGGTTGGCCGGTGCGGTCGTTGTGCCGGATCGCAGCGGTCAGGGCGAGGATGCCTTGCAGGACGCGGACGGTGACGCCGACTGGGGTGTGTCCGCCGTGGCGTTCGAGGTCGAGTTGGCCTTTGAAGGTGTCGTTGATCGACTCGGTCACCTGGCGCAGGGGTTTGAAGAACCGCGCCCCGGGTCTTTCCTGTTCACCCTTGCGGGCGGGGCGGAGCAGGCCCAGACCTGCTGCCTGCAAAGCGGTTTCGAAGTCACGACCGAGGTAGTTGCGGTCACCGATGATGGTCTGCCCGGCCGGTCGCGGGTCTTGTCGGGGTCCTGATCCAGGATCGCCAACAGGGTTTGGCGCTCGTCGGCCTTGGCCCCGGTCAGGGCGAACCCGACCGGCAGCCCGTGCACGGTGCACAGCAGGTGCAGGCGCAGACCCCAGAAGTAGCGGGCGTGGCTGGCGCAGTACCCGTACTCGGCCCAGCCCGCCGGTCCGATCGGCGGGTGGTCTCGCGGGACCGGCCGCACTCGACCGGGGTCGAGTCGACCACCCACACGTCGTCACTCCACAGCGAGGTGTCGCGGGCCAGCACCCCGGCCAGCCACCCGATCGTGGCGCTCAGGCGACGCAGGCGCTTGTTGTACCCCGGTTGTTGGGGCAGGTACGGGAACTGCCCGCCCAGGTGCGCGTGGGCGTAACGCAGCCACCGTGCCTCGCTGCTGAACCCCACGCAGGGCGCCTGCATCACCGCCATCGTGACCAGTTCTGCATCAGTGACCTTGGGCACGATGCCGACTCGCGGACGACGGGGTGCGCGCTCCGGGAAGACCTTCAACAGGTCATCGGTCCTGACGTACGGTGCGGTCGCATGGGTGTCCAGGTCGGCGTCCACGTAGAGCCTCCAGGCTCGACGTTGGCTGAGAACGCCGATCCTGGGCACCCTTCAAGCACAACCGAGCAGACACGTCAGCCCCAAACCCTTGGAATCGATCATCTAGTAGAGCGTCGCTTCTAATACCCTGGGTATAGGTGGCGGAGTTTGATCCGGGCGTCGTCGGTGGTGAATTGCCAGTCGACCTGGCGTTGATCGGCATTGGTAGCTGCCTGCCAGGCGGCGAGCTCGGTGTTGAGGACGTCGAGATCGCTG
>JAABUN010001501.1_pt1 | contig 50569 bp, 28 predicted proteins | sample 5559311 | NCBI WGS metagenome assembly JAABUN01 (sample SAMN10711877, study PRJNA513370) | rock metagenome | isolation source: Antarctica rocks | place: Antarctica: Victoria Land, Siegfried Peak sud
TTACTAATATATCTTATAATATAAATTTAAATCTACTTTATATCTACGCTAAATATATTACTATTATATAAAGGGATTTAAAGCTTATAAAGGAATTAATAGGGAGCTTTAATATTATACTATTTAGCGCTTAAAGGTAGTAATAGTTTTATAATATTAAGAGTAAAGGGTAGGTCTAGGATAGTATAATACTTCTAGTATTACGGCGCTCCTAGTATTATAACACTCCTAATATTACGGCTCTTAGTATTATAATACTCTTAATAAGATAAAGAATTATATTACCTTCTTATATTACCTTTATATTTATATATAAAAATTAAACCTACTTTTTAAATATACTACTTAATTATTAAATAACTTTAAAATAATAACTATTAATCTATTTATCTTAAGATATCTATTAACTCTAACTTAAAAGGATCTTTACCTCTATTAATACTTTAATTAGTATCTTCTTCCCTTTAAAGAATATCCTAGGGTTTAATAAGAGCTTTTTTAGGGTCTAAACCTATAATATAATTATAATACTTTAAAAGTATTACTTATTTTATAAACTCTAATTCTAATTATACATAATCCTATAAATATACTCTTTAAATAAGACTAAAAACTCTCTTAATACCTATAAATAATATTAGATATAAAAGGATATCCTTAATTATTTATATTAGATTTAAATAAGTTAAAGTATTATCCTTCTAGTACTCCTATATAAGAATATCCTCTAGTAGACTTTTAGAATAAAAGTATTAAATAGCTTTACTTTATAATAAAGACTTATAATTTAGATATTAAAGTAGACTTCTCCTTACTCTTATTAAAGGCTATTATTAGTTAGTATAAATTTAAATATATTACTATATTATATTACCTTATTAATATTTTATATATCTTATATATTAGTCCTTCTAATAACTAGTAATATCTTATAATACTTATAAAAGTAGTTAGTCAATTTATTTTTATACCTCTCTTTATAAGAGGTTAAAGTATTATTATTATTTAACTCCTCTTATTTATCCTAAGTTTTATATAGACTTAGTTTTATAAAAGGGTCTAGAATATTAGTAAAGTTATATATTAATCCGCCTTTACCTTTTATTCTAGAATAATACTTAGTAAGTTTTACTAAGGCTATTTTATAAGTATAAATAATACTTACTTTATTAATAATCCTATTATTATATATTATTATTTTAATACTATTAAAATATATAAAAAGAGTATTATATAATTAGAATCCTAGATATATACCTATATTATTATCTAAGAAATTATTAAGGTAAGTTAATAGATAGGATTTAATATATTATTAAGTAGTAATATAATTAACTATTTATATTTACTAAGGCTAATTATACTAATCTTTAAATTAGTTATATTTTTATCTACCTAAGTATTAATAAAGTTACGTAGCTAATATATATAATAAAGTATTAAGTATATAGAATTCTAATAAATATAAATATCTTATATAAGTTTTTAAGGTCTTCTACTAGAGTTTTCTTATAATTATAAAAAATGAAGCTTTTATTAAGGAGATAAGTTAATTACTATTATAAGAATATAGATCTATTTAAAATATTAGTTATATTACCTATTTATATTACTCTTATAATATTATACCTTCTTAATAATAGTTTATAGACTTATATTTACTTAAATATATTTAACTTAAGTATCCTTTAATAATATTATAATATTATTTAAAGCTTCTAAGTCTAAGGCTTTAATAAAGTCTTATATTATAAGGTTAAAGATATAAGTTATATAAGAAATAAAGTTTATAGTTTATCCTATTAGATATCTTATTAAGCTAGAGATTTCTCTACTTTATCTTTTAAAGTTCTATTATTACTAGTATTATTAGTAATAACCCTAAAAAGCTTATCTTTAATTCTAGATATTAAGTAATATAAAAGTAATAAGATATTCCTAATATTAAAAATTAGTATTAACCTAGTAGACTAGTACTCTAAGGTAGGCGACCTTTTAGGGACTAGATTAAGTATCTAATATAAGAGAAATATATTAAGGATATTCTAGATCTACTTTAATTTTTATATATATTCCTTTAAAATCTAAAAAGATTATACTTTATAAATTAGTATAATAGATTAGAGTTAAATCTAGATAAGCTATTAATAGTAATTACTAAAACTCTAGTTAATTAATAGTCTAGAAAGACTAGTTTAAGGTAAGAAAGTATTTATATAACTATTTATTCTACTTCTCTTAATAAAAGTTAGTAGAAAACCTAGTATTACCTTTCTTCTAAAGTTATCCCTAAATATCTAGTTTTATATTACTAATTTATATTATTATAGATAATATACCTAACTTAAAGAAAGCTCTATTTATAATAATAGATTAAGCCGCTTATAAAGAAAGTATTTATTTATTTTAAGATATTTCCTTATATTAGATATACTTAAATTACCAGTAGCTATTAAGTAGTCTAGAATTCTATTATACTTCTTATAAGTAATCTTTAATAATACCTTAACTATTAAAGTAATTTAGATAAAGTTATCCTAAATATTAGCCTATCTACTTAATATAATCTTCTTAATTTAAAGCGGATCCTTAATTTTAGTACTAGACTTTATTTTAATACTTTAATTAATAGTAGTTTACTACTATTATACTTTAAACCGGACTTTAATATATTAACTCTATTTAATAAATTTACTATTCTTTACTAGAATTAAGTCTAGGAAATCTTCCTTAATAATTTTAATAGTATTTTAGAGAAGTACTTTCTTTTCTTAAAAGGATTTATCTAATATACCCTATCTAACCTAACTTATAGATTAACTAGGACGAAGACTATTAAATATAGAATTATTAAGATTAAGATTATTAAATTTTAATTAAATAGCTTTATTATTAAGGCCTATAAAACTTAATACTCTTAAAGGACTTAAAGGGACTAATATATTCTAGGCGCTAATAGTAAGAGAATTAAGAGTAATATAGAATAGTAATATAGACTATTATATTATATAGAATAATAAGTAATAAATATTATGTATAAGATAAATCTTAATAATATTAAAGTATTTAAATTTATCTTATAAGGAAATTATATTAGTCCTTTATTAATTTATTAGCGGCTTAGCTTCTTAGTAATACCTTAGTAAGTTAGGTCGGTCTAACCTAACTTACTAAGGTATAATGGGCTTTTTAGGTTAGTACTAGAAGTAGGTATTAAGTATTTAGGTTAGTACCTAAATAGGTACTAAGTATTCGGGTTAGTACTAATCTATAGTACTAAACCCCGACTCGACGGTTAGTCTATATAAACCCTAGTCTACGTATCTCTTTAAATAGTTATTTTATTAATTATTTAAAGTCTTCTAGTTAAAGGGATATAGTTTAATTCTTATCTCTCTTAGCTATCTTTATAAATATATAAGCGGATACTTTAGATATATCTCTATACCTTTATATTAGCCTAGATTCCTTCTCTTTCTTTAAGGAGTTAAAGACTTAACTTAGTTTATTATAAGCGAGATAATATATTATATAATAGTTAGAGTTAAAGGTAATAGACTACTCCTTAAAGGGAATATAAGGATTATATTACTCTAGCTAGGGTATACCTAATATTATATTAAATTTCTCTAGAGAGGTTACTAGATACTAATATTCTTTAATATAATCCCTAATTATAAATCTAATTTAAGTAGCTTAAGTAATATTTATTATAAGGTTATTATCTACTAGCCTTAATTAATAAGGCTTAGTTAATATTATAAGGGGTAATTAATAATATTTAATAAATTTCTCGTTTATAAAATACTTTATTAAGGTACTTATATTAGTTAATAATCTTATTTTATAGTTCCTTCCTTTAAGAAGATAGTTCCTAGAAAATCTAACTATCTTCTATATTATAACTCTATATATAATATTAAGGAGAGGTAGATAGTAGTAAGGTTTATATTTCCTATCTCTTCTAGCTATTTAATACGTTTACGCGTATAAGCTAATTTATTCCTAATAATAACTTTACTAGGAATTACTCTTTTTCCTATTTAGAGCTATTAGAAGGAGTATTACCTTTAAGTTCTATATTTATAAAGGCTAGTCTAGCGTCTACTTATTCCTTTATTAGGTTTAGTATATTCTTATAAGGGGCGTTTACATCTCTTAAGATATAACCTAGCTTAATATATTTCTAGTAGAGGCTATCTTTATAAATTTAGGCTTAGACGTATACTAGAAATTTATACTATTTTATTAATAACGGGGTCTTATTTACCCTAGTATCCTTACTACTTAAAGGCTTAGTACTATTAGTAGTATTAGCTCCTTAAGTACCTGTAATCTTTATATTATTATCCCCCTTTTATAAGTTTAGCTAATTATCTACTTATTATAAATTAAGATCTATCTATTAAAGATAATTTATATAGGCTTAGAAAGTAAGAAATATTATACTTAATACCTTATATCTTAGTTAACTAGAAATAAGTTATTTTAAGTTATAAGTTTTAAGAATATTATTTAACTAAAGTAGGGTAATAGCTAATAAGAAGTATATATAAAATACTTTAAAAGTTTCCTTCTTATCTTAAATACCTATTCTAAAGCTAGGATTATAAATATTACTATCTACTTTAACTATTTTATTAAATTTACTAAATATAGTATATAGATCCTTAATTATCTCTTCTACTAACTTATATAAGTCTACTATTATTAGATTAGTATAAATATTAATTATATTAAATATATCTAACTTATAATAGTTATATACGTAGTCTATCTTATCCTATTCTACTAGGAATAAGATAGTACTCTATTAAAACTTAGAGTATAAATATATCTTTTAAGACTCCTATTTATCTTAATTAATAGTCCTATTAAAGTTAGGTATATTAAGATACCTCTTATTAATACCTACTTTAATAGATATATTATATAAGTTTATTATATCTAATATTTAATATTAATTATAATAAGTATCTTAACTTCTTAGTTATACTTCCTCTTCTTTATTTAAGTTAATAAAAGGGAGAGGTTTATTTAATAATAGCTTAACTTTTAAGATTTTTAACTCCTTTATTAGTAGCTTAGACTTTTAATAGTAGATATCTCTTAAGCCTCTTAACTATATAATCTCTTTCTTTTTATTAGATATCTATTTTTAATATTCCTTAAGCTAATTAATATATATATTAGCTTTAGACCTTAACTTTATTATATCTTTACTTATTATCTTAATATCTTTATATAGTATAATTATAATAAATACTAAGTTTTAAATACTATTTTATTATACTACTAGAATTTTATTATAGCTTATAAGGAACTCTTTATCTATTTATACTTTTATTAAAATACCTTTAACCTTACTTTATAAGCTAATATCTTTAAGGATTAACTTATCTTTAAATTCTTCTAGCTTAATAGTTATCCTTCTTTCTTAGGAAGCTCTCTTATATTATTATTAATTAAAAAGATTAGTAGCTTTAAGCTACTTTTTATAATAATAAGAAGTTCTAGGGTAGTCTTCTTAGTCTAAGTTTAAGGGCATACCCTTATTATCTATCTTATTACTAGGATCCTATTCTTCTAGGTTACTAAAGATAGTCTAACTCTAAGTAAACTCTAAAGGGAATCTTACTAATTATATTATCTTTAGAACTATATTATATAACTCTTCCGCGGGTACTTATTATTATAAGCTACTTAAGTTATAAGGTATAAAAGGTCCTAGCTACTAAGGTTCTATTATAATAGCTTTATTAAGTTTTATTATAATAGTTATAATATTTACCTAATATAAGGGAGGTATTCCTTTCTAGTATATAGGAATCTCCTACTTACTAGTAGTATAACTTTAATTTAAAGTTATTACTTAAAAATTTCTTTATAAGGGTATTAATATAATACTAGCTCTTTTTAATTACTACTACCCTCTATACTTTAGAAGTAGAATATTATAAGTAAAAAGGATAGTTAATATTATATTAAGGACTTAATATAAATATAAATAATATTAATATTAAGTTTATATAAGAATATTAACTATATTATTCTATATATTATATTATATATAAATATAGTATTTATATCTTAGTATATATATTAAGCCTAATTAGGAGTATATATTAGTTTATACTATAAAACTATAATAGTATAGAATAGTTTAAAGGCCTAAAAATCTTAGTATAATAGTTAACTATTATCTTATACTTTCTTTATATTATATTAAGGAACTACTTAACTTCCTAGTATACTAGCCTATTATATATTAGGATAAGATATAGTTTATTAGAAATAAAATATTAATTAAATTAATAATACTTAAATATTAGCTTTTATATAGATAGATTAAAGTATTTTATAATTATATAAGATATGTTTTATATTATTACTAATAATCTTTAATATAAACTATACCTCGTAGTATAAACTACTTAGGGTATATATCTTTACTAGTAGTAGTATAAACTACGCCTTGTAATATAGACTACTTTAGGTATAGGCTACTACGGGTAGTATAGACTACGCCTCGTAGTATAAGCTACTTTAGGTACGCGCCACGTATTATAAAATACTACTATAGCGTAGTAGGCGCTATGCCTTATATAGCTTAGCTTAGTTAGATATAGGGGGTTACCTCCTTAGATAGTAAGGTAAGCTTCTATATACCTATTACCTAATAGTATCCTTTACCTCGCGTTACTTTTTACTACGTGATTCTACTATATTTAGTAGTAATACTATTATATAACGTCCTAATAGGTTAGAATCGACCTAATAGGTGGTATAGACTAGGAGTCCTCTACTAATAAACCTAGTAGTAGACCGCTACTAAGTTTACTATTTTATACTAGTTAAATTAGACTAGATTTTACCTTAATAATTATAAGGTAAAAATAGAATAACTATAATACATCTAGATTCCTACCTCTCTATAATATTAGGTAAGACGCCTATCTAATATCTTAACTACTAGATTTAGTATTTAGCTATTACCCCTTACTAAGAAATTAGTCTTCTTAGAAGAGTAGTTTCCCTAGTAGGGAAACTATTATAACTCTAAAATAGTAATAACTACCTATTTTCCCCTCTATCTTTATTCTTTTACTACTTTCTATTTACTATTTACTTTACTTATCTTTATACTTACTAGTCTATAACGTGTTTCTCCCTATTATAGTTATTACTATTATTACTATAATCTACTCTATCTTATTAAGGAAGTAGACTCGCTTTATCTAAAGGATTAGTAAATAGCTTCCTATAGTAGTATCTTTATAAGCTACCTTAGAAGAAAATACCTTATAAGAAAATACTATCCTTTTTACTTTCTAGTTAGATACTTTTATTAAAATAGGGTATCTATAAATTAATTTAATACTAAAGAGAATTTATAGAATTATATATAAAATTATAACTACTTCTTCCTAGCTAGTATAATTAGCTACTAAATACTATAAACTATTAGTTAGGAGTACTTATACTTACTCTAGAACTTATTTTATAAAGCTATTAATTTAGCCCTTAGATTAGGTTATTAATAAGCTAGCCCTTTAACTTATAATAAAAGGGTTTATTAGGGATATATAGGAGTTTACCCTACCTACTCTTAAAGAGAGTTTTTAATTAAAACTAGTTTATACTCTTATTACCCCTTACTCCTTATTACCTATATTTATTTAAGCTTTATAGAAGGTACCTTTAATTACTACCTCTACTAAGGTATTAATATCTATTCCTTTTAGGATATATTTATACCTTAATTAGGAGTTATTAGTATTATAATAGCCTAGCTACTCTCTAATCTTAGTAGAACTAAAGCCTAATAAGGCTACTTAGATAGAAAATACCTCCTAGGAGCCTAAAGATATTATAAGGTTACTAGAAACTATTTAATAAGATACTTTAAGGTTTATTAAAATAAGATAGCCCCGCTACTTAATAGAATTAGAGTCTAGTAAGGCTACTTAAGCGGGAAATAGCTCTTAGGAACCTAAATATAATCTAAGCTTACTAGAGATTAAGATAACCCCTTAGAACTCTAAGCTAAATCTACTTAACTAGGACTCTAAGATAAATCTACTTAACTAGGACTCTAAGATAAATCCGCCTAACTAGGATTCTAAGATAAATCTACCTATACTATTAAGGTCTAAATAGTATAATTACCTTAAGCCTTAAGTAACTAATATTAGGCTAGGCGCTTTAATATAGAATATCTAATTAATTTATAAGGAGGAAGTTTTTAAAGTATAAGCTAAAGCTACTTACCTAGAGACTCTTAAATTATAAGTTATTATAATCTTAAAGTTAAGTATTATTATTAAGTATAGGGTAAGGCTTAATATACTTAATATAAGAGACCGCCTAGTTACTATTAATATAAATAATCTTAGGAGAATTATATATAAAGAAGTTAGTAGTAATATTAGCCCGCCTAGGCTACCTAGTAATCCTAGCCTATCTAGTCTATTAGGTATTAGTACTAGAGGTAATAGCTAATTAAGATTTAGTACTTAAGATATAAGATTTTTCTACCTAGACCTACCTAAGTTATATAGTTTAGGGGATATAGTATATACTTATAAAGAAACTATTTTTTATAAAGTATATACCTTTAATAAATAAATATATAATTATATGATATTAGTTAGAGAAACTAATATAAAAGAAAATCTCGCTATATACTTTAAGGGTATATCCCTAAATTAATACCTAAAAGAGATTAATAATTTTAAATAATAAGCTTTCTAAGGAATATTATTAGTAGATTTTACTAATTAACTTACTTTAAGGTTTAAAATATTAGTATTTAAGGTACTTAATTAGCTAATTAAGGAAAAGTACTCTATTATTAATATATACTAGGATAGGGATTTATAGGCCTATTTATAAAATATCTAGTTATATACTATAACTACTAAGGTAGATAATACTTATACCTAACTAACTTAGGCCTAAAATTAATTAGATATTAATATCTAGTTTATAATAACCCTATCTACTAAGACTATTATATTCTAAGATTTTATAGAAGAGTTAAAAGCTAAGCGTAACTTATAAAAAGTTATAAATAACTACTATTACTTAAATAATAATAATTATAGAAGGTAGTTAGAGCCTAGTTACTAACTACTATTACTAAATATAATACCTAGGTAATTCTATAATAATTATTAGCTATAAGGCTACTAGGGCTATTAAGGCGGGTTTTAAGCTAGTTATAATAGCTATCTATTATAATTAATAGGGTATTTATAATAAATCCTATTATAAGATAGGATAGCTAATTAGGTATAAATCTTTACGCCTTAGCTAGCGCTAGGTAAATAACTTATAATTACTACCTTAGTAGTAGAGGTAAGTAATTATACCTCCCCTAGCTAAGAAGTATAAGGCTAACCTAATTATAGTAGATTTAACGCTAGTCGTAGTAGTTATAATAAATTCTAAGGTAATTATAACCCTTATAAAGGGAGAGGTAGTAATTAATATTAGTACGCCTTATAACTTATAAAGTAAAATTATAGCTATAAATATTAAAATTAAATAAATTAAATACCTATACTATAAGCTACTATATATTATAAATACGCGGAAATAATTATAATAATTAAATTAAGTAAGTTCTTCTCTAAAGTAGAATATAATATTAATAAGTTTAAGTATACTACTTATTTAAAGGAATATAATTTCCTAGTAGTAGCTTTAATAAATACTCCTATCTATTAAGAAGAAGTATCCTTACTAGACCTAAAAAATAGTAAGGTATATAATCTTATAATAAATACCTATTACTTTTATATTAAAATCCCCTACGTAGGTTTCTACTTTATTAAGATACCTCTACTGAGGTTAAGGATTTACCGCTGTTATAAAGAAGATTTTAGCTTAGGAAACCTATTATACGCGTATCTAGCCCTATATTAAGGTACTAAGAGTAGCTAAGATAGTAAGCGCCTTTTTACTAAGGTAAACTTTAACTAAGAAGATATACTAGAACTAGTAGTAGACTTAGATACTATACTATATCCTAATACTAGCCTATTATTCTAATTATAGTATTTTACTATAGTCTATACTAGGTTTTAGGTTATAAGTAATACTAAAGTAATTTACTTAGATATAAGATATATAATAATACTTATTAACTATAAGTTTCTAGTATAAATTCTACTTATAATAATTATTAAGAAAATATATACCCTAATAAATATCTAGGGTATAGGTTCTACTAGGTATTCTACTAATAAATATATAATAATTAATATATATATCCTAGGCTAGAAGGGAGAATAAAAGGCCCTAATATATTTTTATTATAATATATATTTAGTTAATAACCTTAAGGTAAAAATACTAGTTAGGATAGATATTATAAGCCTAGAAAGGATAATCCTTAACTTAGGTAACTAGAAACTAACTATTAAAAGCTATAATAGGCTTATTATCCTAATTTAAATTTTAGTAAAGGATAATATTATTATCCGCCGTATTATATATAATAAAAAACGCGTTATTATCCTAGTAAATTTAATAGCTTAGGTACTAATATAACTAAGGACTTCTATACCTTTACCTAATAGGGATTACCTTTTCAAACCCTATCTACTAGAAGCGTACGCCTATATTATAAACGCTTCTCTACCTTTTATCTATATTAAGAATAATATTAAAGTAGATAGGATTATATCTACCTATTCCTACCTTAGTATAGTTATTAAATATAATACTAACTTTTATTATACTACTTACTTAGAGGATTATATATATACTATAATAAAAACTAATATTAAGGTTAGTAGCTTACTATTAAGTAAAGAGATTAAAATTTAAGATAATATCTCCCTATTTAATAATAAAGAGGAGCTAGAAAAGCTAAAGGCCTTAGTATATAAATTTTAGGATATTTAAAAGGATAATAGTAATATTATTAATATCCTAGAAAAGGATTAGATAATAGTACTAATAAATACTAACTAGAACTCCTCTACTACCCTAAAGCTAAACTAGAGGGTATACCTAGTAGGTATTATAGATTAAGAGGTAATTAATAAAGAATTTAATAAGCTTTATAAATAAGGCTATATAAGATAGATAGAGGGGCCTACGCCTTTTACCTTCCCTATATTTATTATATAAAAACCTATCTTAGGAGGGCTAGTAGCTCCGCTTATAAGAAAGGTAAGAGTAGTAGTAGATATTTAAGGTCTTAATAAGATTACTACTACTAACTCCTACCTATTATAACTATAAACTAAAATTGTAAATATCTTATAAAGGATAAATAATATAAGTCTTATAAATAGTCTTACCTTCTTTTTTTAATTCCTAATAAAACCTAAGGATTAATATAAGTTTACTTTTATTTCTTATTAGGGATTAGAATATTTAAAGGTAATAATAATAGGTTTTATAAACTTACCTCCCTTTATTTAAAGAACTATAAATAGGGTACTACGCCCCTTTTAAGACTTTATTTATACTTATATAAATAACTTTATTACCTTCTCTTAAATATTTAATAAATATTTTAGCTACCTTAAGTAACTTTTCTAGCTTTTATTTAAACTAAATACAATAATTAATATAAAGAAGACCTTCTTAAACTATCCTAGTATTACTTTACTAAGGTAAAGGGTTAATACTTTTAAATTATTAATAACTAAGGAATATATTAAGGTACTTAGGAATATTAACTTTCTAAAAGACCTTAAAGTATTAAAATACTACCTTAGCCTTATAAGCTAGATATATAATAAAGTTAGCTATTACGCGTAATAGGCGGATCTTTTATAAGTAGAGAAGATAAAGCTATTAAAGGGTTTATTAATAAAGGGAGGTTATTACTAAAAGAATTTTATAAAAATAATATTAATTAAAAAAAGGTAAATTCTACTTAACTTATTTAACTCTTTATAAAATGCCTTTTTAAGTCTAAACTTCCTTATTTATTTCTTATACTTAAAGCGCCTTTATATAAATATTAATACCTTTAAGAAGAGAGGCTATAAAGTTATATTATATTATATTAAGGGTAATCCTATAAGGGATAAATACTTAAAGGCTAATATTAAGCCTATACTTTTCTTATTTAAATTACTAAATAAAGCTAAATCTTATTATTAGCTAATAAAACTTAAGGTTATATACTTAGTTTAAACTATTTATAAAATTAGGTACTTTATTAATAATTTACTATTTATAACTATTATATTTATAGACTACTTAGTTATAATAAATATTATAAGATAGGTTTTATTTACCTCTTCCTTAATAGATAAATATAATCTTAGGCTAGTTTATATATCTTAATACTTATTATAATTTAGACTAGATATATAATACTAACTAGGTAAGTAGTATATTATACTAGATATATTATTAAGGCTAATAAATAACTTAGCTATTAAACGCGGCTTATAGATAATTAAAGAGGGTATACTTAATAATATATTTATATTTAATAGTTTCCTTATTAAGATATTACCTACTTTTAAGAACTATATAATAGCTAGCTATATAGTAAGTAAGAAATAGGCTAAGATTCTTAATAGCTTAAAGGATAGGGAAGCTACCTTAATAGGTATTTAATTTTATCTTAAAGGAGGGTTACTCTACTTTATAGACTATAAAGGAAGGGTATAATTATACCTTCTTAAGGAGTTTAAGAAGGAGATATTCTACTAGGTATATAATAAAAAGTCTTACCTAGGATTAAATTATATATATAAGGTAATTATAAGTAACTATTATTTTAGGAAATTAATAAGATAGTTATATCTATATATTAGCTATTATTATAAATATAACCTTAATTAGATAAAGTAATACCCTATTTATAAAGCCCTAGTATTAATAGTTACCCCGCTTATATTATATTATATTATATTATAACTATAGATTTTATCCTTATCTTACCTAAAACTACCTTAGGGATAAATATAGTATTATCTATTACTTATAAGTTTTTTAAAAGGGTAACTATCCTATATAGAAAAGATACCTACTTAGTAAAGGAATAGGCGAAGGTATTCTCGGATAGAATAGTTAATTAGGGTCTATCTTACGTAATAATATTAGACCGCGATAAGAAGTTTATATCTACTTTCTAATAGGGAGTATTTAAAAGTCTAGGAGTTTAATTCTTAATAAGTATAATATATTATCTATAAATAGATAGCTAGTTAGAAAGGATAAACTAAATAGTTAAAATTATAGTAAGATACTAGCTAACTTCTAACCCTAGAAATAACTAGATAATATTCCTACCTTAACTTAGAGGCGTCTTAAATAATCTACCTAATTTTATAATATCTATAAGCCTAAATAAGGTTATATATAGGTACCGCCTATATAATACCCTTACTTTACTACCCCTAAATAACTAGAAGGTAAGTCTATTTCTAAAGAATAGGATTACTATTAAAAAGGAGGTAGAAGATTTAATTACCTAGGCTTATATTAAATCTAAGATTAAATATAATAAATACTATTAACTAATTTAATTTAATAAAAGTAAAGATATCTTTATAAAGTTATATACTAGGTATAATCTACCTAATATAATCTAAGTAAAGCTATCTAACTAATAGGCGGGTCCTATTAAGATTATATAAAAGGTAGGGAAATTAGCTTATAAATTAGTAATCCTAGTAAATTAGAAAATCTATTTAATTATTTTAGTCATATAACTAGAAAAGTTACTATCAGGTAATACCCCCTTTAATAGGAGCTAGAAGCTAGACTACCCTCTAGTAGTAGAAGAGCTAAATAATAAATAGTACTTATATAAAATTAAAGAGTTAGTAGGAAAGTAGTAGAGAAAATATAGTTATAAAAAACTAATTACTAAGTACTTAGTTAGGTAGAAGGGCTACGGCCTAGAGGATAATATATAGTATAATAAAGACCTTCTAGGTTATATAATTAATTTATAAGATAAGTATAACTAATATTATATAATATACCGCGTATATTATATATATCTAGCTAGGTAGGTATAAACCTAGCTAGATACCTATTTATATAAGTAGGGATATTAAACTACTATCTTTATAATATAAAATATCCCTTTAACATTCTTAGTAAAGTCTTAGTAGTTAATATAAACTTACTTTTACTTTCCTTAACTCTTACTTATTATATAATTATATTACTTAGTTATATTTATTATTATATTAAACTACTACTATTATATATTTTTAAGAGGTAGAAAATACTATTTATAAAGAAGTAAAATACTTACTAGTATAATTAGGGCTTAAGCTAAAAAGGGCGCGTTAAGTTATATAAAAGATAAGATTAAAGGGTATTAAGTTAGACTTATATTAGAATTACCTACTTAGGTAATTAAAGAAATACTAGAAGAATATTAATACTAGCTACTATAACTAATATTACCTTTCCTAGTAGTCTCTAGAATAGCCTATTAATTACCTTAAGGTAAATAGCTAATTATTATAAAGTAAGATCTTATAATAGACGCGTTAGATAAGAATACTTAGCCTCCTATTAAAACTACCTTATCTAACTATATAACTTAGTAAGTTATTTACGCTAGGCTAATATCCTATATAAAAAACTCGCGTTAACTACTAGATTTCTCTTATAATAATAACCTACTTAAGAGGTATAAAAATAAGGGTAATATAGCTAATATATCTAATAGGGGGATAATATAAGATATTATTTATTATAATACCTATATCTTATAAGGGGATATTAGGATAGCTAGTATTACGCCTAAGTAGTAAGTTAGAAGCTAGTAGATAGGGAAACTAAAGGTAAAATTAAATATATATAAAGTTGATATTAATAAGGATCTTACCTTACTATTACCCCTAATAGTTCCTATTATATTTATAAAGTTATTAAGAATAAAAGGGGAGGATAAAGGGTCTATTACTAAGTTAGCTAGGAATCCTACTCTAAAACCTGACTTAGCCCCGCTAAAATCTTAGAAATAAGAGAATAGGGTAGCTAATAACCCTACTAGGACTAAATAACTAATTTAAATAAAGCCTACCTTCCTTTAGATTATAAAGGTAAGGAAGATAGTAAACCTAGAGGTAAGGAAGATAAAAAACTAAGGTACTAATTTAATAAATAACCCTATAATATATATCCTTATTATAATAATAATAATATTAGAGGAGATAGTAATAGTAATAAATAAGAAGCTTATATACCTTATTAATATAACTAATAAGCTATCTAATATAAATAATAATAAATTACTACGGCTAGGCCTAGAAATAATAGTAGACTTTTCTAATACTACGGGCGCCTTACTTAATTTTATAAGGTAAGTATTATAGGATTATATTAAGATATATCTAACTAATAAGGGGATAAAGTTATTAGTTAAAGTACTCTATATATATTATTAGAGCTAAGTAAATTATTTCTTACCTTCCTAGTTCTATAATACTCTTAGTATTACTAATAACTAGGAGGCGGCTATTATTAAGGCTAAAAATAAGAGGCAAGTAGATAAAGTAAATAAGGTAAAGATAATATAAGAGGAAACCTTAGATACTTAGTTATTAGATAATAGCCTACTAACTAGTAAAGATATATAAGAAACCTCTAAGGAAGTTAATAAATATACTAAGAGGTAGTTAGTAGGTAAAGATATATAATATACCTCTAAGGAAGTAAGTAAATATATTAAGAGGTAGCTTAAAGAGAGGGAGGTATAAAAGGAAGTAAAGGGTAGAAAGAGATACCGTAGGCCTATAAGTTATTAACTTACTAACACCCTATCTACCTTACTATCTTAATATATTTTATATCTACCTAAGAATAGCGCTAATATACTATCTACCTTATAATCTTATTATATTTTATACCTACCTAAAAATAACTTACCTAGGATTCTAAGGGATAGTTAGTTAAAGTAGGAAAGAATTAATTTTATTAAAGATCTTATAAATTTTAGTTTTAGCTTCCTTACCCCTAATATATAGTAAGACTTCTAGAATAGTATTAGATAGCTAGGTATATAAAAATAGTATATATATATAACTAAGGTAGAGTAGAATACTTTTTATACTAGGAAGTATAATATATAAGGATATATTTCTCCTTTTCCTATTAATAGTAACTATTATAAAATGCTATTATAACGTAGTAGGCGTTATACCTTATATAGCTTAGCTTAGTTAGATATAGGGGGTTACCTCCTTAGATAGTAAGGTAAGCTTCTATATACCTATTACCTGACAGTATCCTTTACCTCGCGTTACTTTTCACCACGTGATTCCGCTACACCACGCCTCGTAATATAGGCCACTTTAGGTATACGCTACTACTAGTGGTATAGACTATACCTCGTGGTATAAACCACTTTAGGTGCACGCCACTGCTAGTGGTGTGGTGTAGACCACTTTGGGTGTACGGCATTGGCAATTTCGTGTTCATTTTGATATAAGGACTTGGCCAAAGATTTGCGGAAGCGAGTCTAAAGAAGGCAGGGATATCCACGCTTTTGGCGGACTTCTAATTGTGGTGCTTCGAAAAAGCTGAAAAGGGAGATCGGGGTGGCAGGATCGTGTTTCATAAGCCTCATCCGTCTCCGAAGATGGAGCCGGTGCTTTCGCTTGCTATGGGGAGAAGGACGCGGAAGTGGTTTGGTTGGGCGGCAAATTACAAAAATACCACACTTTTCTAGAATATTTTCAAAAATGCCACCCCTATATTTTAAAAATACCACACCGGGGACTTGCGCACCCCGGACGCTGGGCGTATCAGCCCCCTTGCAGCGCGGAACACCCCGTAGTAGCCCCCGTAAGTTAGTTTCCAGCACGTCTGTCCCTAGGGTATAGGTAAGCCTAGAGACCTCCTATATAGACCTCCTAACCGTCGCTATTATCATGAGGAATAAAATTTTTAGGGGTAAAATATAACTTCTTTAGGGACTTATCCCTAGAGCTTAGGGTACTCAGCGCTCTTTTCTCAGGCTAGGTAATTGCGTCGGGAGCCCTACCGAGGTAGCCGGACTACGGTGGCTGCTACGGGGTCTTCTGCCCGGAGTCTCAGGCCTGAAAGGCGGCCCTGGGACTGATGCGCCCTGCTTCCGGGGTAGAGGTGTGGTATTTTTGAAATATAGGGGTGGCATTTTTGAAAATATTCCAGAAAAGTGTGGTACTTTTGTAATTTGCCGTTGGTTGGGAGTGGGAGGGTTTTGTGCTTGAGGATGGAGGAAAAGAGAGGCTGGTGGGGGTCCTGATGTGATATAGATGGAGTGGCGTACGATGATAGGGTTTATTGGATGTGGTCTTGGATACCTTTCGAGCGATCAGGCCAGTCTCTTGCCGCACCTCGAACTCCCGGTCTTTGACGATACCATACCATACGATACCATACCATACCCAGATTCAGCCGCGCAATCGCTTTCTAGGAGGAATGGCACTCGTCTTGGCTGCCTAGGGGCGAATGCTGAAATGAACAAAAACTTGGAAGAGACGCGAGGACGGCGGTCGACTGGAAAACGACAACGTGTCAGAATGGTAGACGAATCATCGGGGAGAGGTCAAGAAAAGAAATCTCTGTTGACAAGGCTATCGATTGGAGCTGGATGTCAAAGGGCTGGGTCTATAATATCGACTCTGCGTCGTTCAAGCACCACCTTTCGGTACGGATTCGTTGCACCTATTCATACCTCATGTTCTATGTCTTGTGTATATATCCTTTCCCATCTCCAAACCCGACCCTCGCCAAAAACTCATACGCTAATCAACGGCGCAAGTGCATGCTCAGTCCCCAAAGCCTTCTCCTCTTTTCCACCGCCTACCCCAGCCCCCACCCCCAACGAAACCTTGATCTTATCGTAAACACCATCCAACGGTGGAATCATATTCGTGATGCCTACCTCCTTCTCCTCCGCCCTCTCGTCCTTGTTATCGACCGGCTTCTCTCGCCTACTAATCCTCACCCTAATTTTATCATTATAAACCATCCAATGCCTTCTCAGCACCCACTCCTTGGTTGGATCCTCTAATTCAAAATCATACCTCCCAACCAACATCGCCGTAACTTTGTACAAGCTCGTCGTCGCCAAGAATCTACCCAGACAAGTTCTGTTGCCGCCGCCCCATACGAAGGTGTTGAGTTCGTCCATTTTGCGTACTCTTTCGGCGTATTGTTGGGGCTTTTCGGAGTAGCGGGGAAGCCAGCGCTCGGGTCGGAAGGTGTCGGCATCGGGGCCGTAGACGTTGCGGTCGCGGGTCATTACTGAGGGATTGAGGCCGACGATGTTGCCGGCGGGGATGAAGCGGCCGTCGGGGAGGGTGAAGCCTGGTTCGGGGACTATGATTGAGGTGTTAGAGGTTTTTGTCCATTCAAGAGGGGGACTTAGGGGTAGCGGGAATGGCATGTCTTGGAGCTGATGTCCTGCTTTGTTGATCGCAATATGTAGGCTCCTATGCTTCCAGATGAAACATGAAGGGGATAGCATGAATGAGATTGACGTACCAACGCGCTCCAGACACAAGCCTACGGTGGGGTGAATACGGAGACCCTCTTTGATGACGGCTTCAAGGTAAGGGAGCATGCTGCTGTTGCGGACCTCCTCATATTTTGGGGGGTGAGACAAATTGGCCGCGTCTAGCTCAGCGCGCAGCTTGTCGAGGACAGAAGGATTGCGGAGAAGGTGATAGAGTATGGCCTTTTGGACAGTGGCTGTGGGGTCGGCGCCAGCAGAGATCTAGTGATGAATAAGCTGCTGACATTGTCACCATAGGGTGATCCGAAGGCGAGGGTTTACATTGGTCAAGATATACATGGCAATGTTGTCGTCGTTGACAACTTCAGGGAATTGTTGCTTAGCCTCCAGGAAGCTGGCAACGTAATCTTTCTTGACGCCAAAACCTCCCTTCTCCGGGTCTCCTGAGTGGGGCGACTTCAGCGCAGACAGGCGTTCTGCCAAACGAGCGACGCTGAAGTAGATGACATGATCGAAGGCATCAACCGTCTTGGGACGGTAGGGATTGGTTGCAAGGAGCTTTGCGAGCCGTGGGACTTGGCCAAACTGATGATGATGTCAGGATCATCTGAGAATGTTGGAAGTTGATTGTGTTCAAGGAGCAGGGGCAGCAAGGCACCTACCATGCCCAGATACATCATGGAGACCTCGCCGATATGGATCATGTTCTTGATATCAGTGCCAGTCTTCATGAATCCCATCTCGCTACTCCACGTGATCTCGGCCAGGAGATCCCAAGAAACTAATGAGTGGCATTGCAGTCAGCATACCCTCTCGAACTAGCACACTCTTATAGATAAAGCTATAATTGGCTGAGAGGTGAAGCTCACAGTATGATATCCAATCAGCAATATCGAAAGTCTTGGCTGCGTTGGCGCCATTCACAAATCGATTTTCAAGCTGCTCGCATAAAAGTAGCATGGCGCGATCAACCAAATTCTCGTAAGCTAAAACACCCTGAATCGAATAGAACTTCTGAATCGGCGTGAGTTGAGCCAAATGGAATTGATTGCTACGAGTCGAGAAGATATGCTCCATCTTCTTGCCGTGGACCAGTGCATCGCAGGCTGAGTAAAAATCTCCCTGTCGACCGGACTTCAGCGTTGATGTGCGGCTCTGGGGTAAATTGCTTCCATGAACAGCAGGAGCAGCTTGGCGTGGAGGATATACATACCTTGCGGAAGGTGCCTCTGGAGTTGTAAATGACAGGAATCAGGTCCGGGTCATTGAGGGCGACCAGGCTTGGGCCAAGCCGAACGGCGGCTCCATGCTTCGCGTGGAGCTTTTTCTGAGTCTCAGGAGAGATGAGATGATAATAATCGTACACGCGCCAGGCATCAGTGAACTTAGCCAGGAAGGGACCGGGAATGTCTTTCAAGGGCGAGACAAGATAGGAGATGAGATAGTAGGCTACCACTGCTACTATGGCCAGCCCAGTGGCCAAAGTCGCAGACAGCCAGTAGGTCAGAGGTGAGATCGCCATAACCACTACACACTTGATGACTCCTCAGAGCGTGATCCTAGAGATATAGGATGACCAGTAGCCAGGCCAACGAGCTGACACCGAGAGTGACAGCTTTGCAGAAATTGGACAACACATTTCTCTAGACACCTGGGGAATGTCATATATATTGTCGGTGTGAGGTAAAGACCGTTGGTCTAGATGCTGGCAGGACGGCGTGACAACCGAATCCTTTGGCATAGCTTATCATTGACTAAAAGGTACGCCTGAGCCACCCTGAAAGAAGATACGTTAAACAGCTCAGGAGCCAATAGTAGAGAGTGAGATTTGACCTGTCCCATGTGTATGGCAGCCTAACAAGACCAGGAAGAAAAAGTTTCGGCCGGCCGTTTCAGATGAGTTGACCTTTCTCGCAACAGTGCCTGAATCGGACCGTTCTGGTAGGATAAGGAGCTGCGCTGCTGGTCAAAAAGAAATGCCCGACGGTCGGTTGCAGAAGTCCCTGCCGACTTTCTCCCGGAAATTAGAATAGGCGAGAAAGTCGGCAGGGACTTCTGCAACCGACCCTCGGCCGCCTGCAAACCACCGCCAAGGGCCGGGAGATGAGCGAGGCCTCTGTACCGGGCCCCAAAATCTGATTCTTCGGAGGGTAAATGGTCTGACAGATAACAGCGCCGATCAGCCTAGCTCGCAACGCTTGGGAATCCTCCCACGTCTGACATGCGTGCTGACTGCATGCTTGCGGCACCTAGCGGCCAGGCAGCGGTGTGTGAAGATTCCCTTCTCTTTCAATGGAAATTTCAAACGCGAGAGTCCGGGCAGCTGGAGAAAAGTTTTGCTGATAGCGGTAGTAAAAGTACAATCGCATTGCCATTCTTTGTATATACTTTCCCCCAAGTGTCGCCTCCTCTACATGAGGGAGGACTCTGAAGATGGCCGCCTCTATTGGGTATGTAGGCTTTGCAGCGCTGGCGGTGATCGTTTTTCTCGTACGGAGGATCATTACCATCAAATTGGCCCCAGGAGAACCACCGCTGTTGAGACCTCGGGTACCTTTAATAGGCCATATACTCGGCCTCATCAAGCATGAGTCCGACTACTTTTCCATTCTCCGGTCCCGGACAAACGCACCTGTGGTGACCCTTCCCATGCTTAACAAGAAGATTTACATCATCTTCTCTCCTCATCTAGCCCAGCAAGGATTCAAGCACCACAACCTAGACTTTGATCTCATCGGCCTCGCTTTCGCCCGCCAAGTCGCTTCCATCAGCGACCAAGCCATGGTCGAGCGAGTCAAGAAGGGTCCAGACACCTATACAACAGATACGTTGGCCGCCATCAAGAAAGGTCTCACAGGCCGTGAGCTGCACGGCATGAATGCCGCTATGCTGTCTTATGTTGCAGGGCAGCTGAACGCAATCTCTGATGAGAGGTCAAGGGTGCCCGGCCTTTGGCTGTGGATGCGTGATATCATGAGCATGGCCACGGTTGAGGCATTCTATGGGCACGCCAACCCCTTCCGCGACGACATAGCTTTTTTGGAACATTTGTGGGGATTTGATAGTGGGCTCCCTGCCATGCTATACGGGTCCCCGCTGAAGGCTCGCGCTGGTGCGAGACATCGTGATAGGCTTGTAAAGAAGCTAAAACCCTATTTTGAAAATAGGTTGGATAAGAATGAGGATGTGTCATCCTTCGTGAAGTACAGGACTGAGGCGAGCCTGAAGTATGGTGTTGGGGGAGACGATTTATGTAGGGCTGAGGCTATTCATATGTGGGTTTCGACGGCAAATTCGATACCCGCGCTGTTTTGGACGCTCGTGTAAGTTGATTTGCTCTCCTTTTCTCCTTGTATTGGTACTGTGAGGGCATTTGTTCTCTCCTGTCGGAATGATTTACGCTCGTAAGCGCTCTGATTCTACCTTACCATTCCCTTTTTTTTTCTTCTTTTTTTCTTCTTATTTCTTCTCTTCGAACACTGGCTGAGTTAGAAGGCCACAGAAATGTATGGCAGCGCCCTAGCCTGGTCCAACAGCTTTATGAGGAACTCTTTCCGCTCGTCACCTTTACCACTGAGAACAGCAAGAAGAAAATGACACTCGATATTCGGCTCATCGAAAAACAATGCCCATTGCTATTGAGCTGCCAGCGTGAGGGCGTGCGCTTCGCCAATCATGCGGTGACGCGACGGTTCATCAATGACGATACACTGCTGACGGATGAGGACGGCACCACGGTATGAGCATTTTGTGATTCTTGATCCCTTGCCTAGCCACTCTCACAAGGTCAATAATCCACTTGCGACCATAATCCATGTAATTCTTTCTGACCGTCATTCCTTACGACCCAAGCACTCTTTTGAGCATTGTCGCTAAGTAGAAGCGTCAACAGTACCTTCTCAAGCGTGGCACCGACGTTATGTGGTCCTCCATAGTAGCGCACGGAATGCCAGATGTCTGGGGCGCCGACGCCAGCAGCTTCGACCCTTCTCGCTTCCTCCACGAACAAGACAAAGACACGGAGAGGAGGAGACGAGCAGCGTACACGCCGTTTGGAGGGGGAGGGCACCTGTGCCCCGGCCGGAACTTTGCATATGCAGAAATTTTGGGGCTCATTGGGGCGCTGGTGCTGGGATACGAGATCGAAGGGCTGCAGGCTGAGAAGATCAAGATGGGTCCGAGAGTGATGGCTGCCGCGATTCCACAGCCAACGAAGAATGGTGATGGAGGGCCAGTTACCATTAGGAGGAAGAAGGGCTGGGAGGACGTGGAGTGGAGCTTCGCGTGCTGACGATGTCCATATTCTAATGACTCAAAGTAGCCGATTGAGTGCACTGTCAGACAAGGCAACGATACAGTAATTAGACCACGAAGGTCATTGCTGTTGGTAGAGGCTCGGTTAGTATTGAGTACCTAGTGTAGCATATTCTACCATCGGTGGCACCATGATGGAGCAATTGCAACTGATTTTCGCGTCTCGGAATGCGATCGTAGAATATCCGCCCCGGCATTAAGCGATCGCTTACTTCCGGGGGGGAAAGCGAACTAAAGATTTTCTTCAATGCATCGTCCATCTTTACCTTCCTTCACACCTATCCAGTAGTTCAGATCATGGACACAAAGGCCAGCAGCTTCGCCTCGCCGTCCGCTAGTGTCCGGGATGGCGACCTGCCAGATTTGGAGTATGCCGTCAATGTCGGCAATGCGAACCTGTTGACCATCACCTTCACAATCCTGGCGGTTCTCATTGCCTATGACCAGAGTATGCCAAATACGCTTTGAGATTACAATGATCTAATGCTGACAAGCGCTCCCTATTATAGTCAGGTACTGGTTGAACAAAGGTAATATCGTGGGGCCGGCCTTCAAGGAGCCCTTCATTGGACCGTTCCTGCAGTCAGTCAATCCCAAATTCGAGCAATACTACGCAAAATGGAAGAGCGGCCCTTTGAGCTGCGTCTCTGTATTCCACAAGTATGTTTTCCTTGGAACGCTTGTACATTCAAAGGGGCGAGCGTTGACAAAACTCGACTACAGGTTCGTCGTAATTGCTGCGACCCGCGACATGGCCAGGAAGGTGTTCAATTCGCCAGCTTACGTGACGCCTTGCGTCGTTGATGTTGCCCATAAGCTGCTCGGTGCCGACAATTGGGTATTTCTGGACGGGCCAGCCCATATCGCTTTCCGCAAAGGCCTCAATGGTCTGTTCACAAGAAAAGCGCTCCAATCCTATTTGCCTGGTCAAGAGGAGGTCTACAGGCGGTATCTCAGAAAGTTTCTCAAGGTCACCGAGGATGCTGGTGGCAAGCCTGTGCCATTCATGCCGAAATTCCGTGAGGTGATGTGTGCTGTCTCGCTCCGGACCTTTTGCGGTACCTATATCTCGGACGAGGCCGTAAAGAAGATCGCCGATGATTACTATCTGATCACTGCGGCGCTCGAGCTTGTCAATTTTCCTATTATCTTGCCCTTCACCAAGACATGGTACGGTAAGAAGTCGAGCGACAATGTGCTAGCCGAATTTTGCAAGGCTAGCGCGAAGAGTAAGGTACGTATGGCTGTTGGTGGAGAGCCGACCTGCATTATGGATGCTTGGATCAAGAATTCCTTCGCCTCAAAGAAATGGCTCGAGGCCGAGGCGAAAGGCCTATGCACTGAGAATTTTGGAGAGAAGCCGACGGTTCTTTCACGCGAGTTTACCGACTACGAGATCGCTCAGACGGTTTTCACCTTCTTGTTTGCCTCTCAGGATGCCACCAGCAGTGCTGCAACTTGGTTGTTCCAGACCATGGCCCAGCGACCCGACGTCCTTGACCGCGTGCGCAAGGAAAATTACGATATCCGCAAAGGCGACATTCACGCAGCTGTTGACCTGGACCAGTTGGAGTCAGCGACCTACACTCGTGCTGTCATCAGGGAGCTTCTCCGGTATCGGCCGCCTGTGATCATGGTGCCGTACGCGGTGAAGAAAGCGTTTCCCATTACCGACACGTATACGGTTCCAAAAGGTGAGGAGTGGTTTATAAATTGCAACCAAAACCGTTCCTAACACTGAAGCAGGCGCAATGGTGGTCCCCACAACATACATGGCTCTCCAAGACCCCGAAGTCTATCCACATCCGGAGATATTCGATCCGGAGCGCTATTATACCGGCGACGCCGAAACAAAAGGCGCAAAAAATTTCCTTGTTTTCGGAACTGGACCGCATGTTTGCATCGGACAGCACTACGCGCAGCTTAACTTGACACTGTTCCTGGGCAAGGCGAGCTTGTTGCTGGATTGGACACACCACGCGACGCCGCAGTCCGAGGAGATTAAGGTCTTTGCCACAATCTTTCCAATGGTGAGATGAGATTCCTCAAGAAAGGGAATGAGAAAGGGATTGCTGATAGTTGAGCAGGATAACTGCCCGTTGACATTTGCTGAGAGGAAGTGGTGAGCTATTGAGGCTGAGGGTGGTCGTAAGTCTGTTGCAATCACAACCCGTTTAGGCATGGGGTACTGAACCCTGACTTCATCACTAACCTGAAGACTTGAGGAAAGCTAGAGGCTCGAGTACGAGCAGCTACGGGAAGCTTCGAGAGCATAGAGTCCCCTACGTTCACAAACATTGTTAGATTCTTCAAAGACCATTCATAGCAATTCAAAGTCCTAGATTTTAATTACTTTACCTGATAGATCGCTAATTTTACGTACGGAACCTCCTAAACTTTTGAAAAGATTCTCCTCCTTGACCCTCGACTGATAATCCACCTCTCCAAATTCTTACTCAGTCAACTTTCAAAAGAGTCAGACCTGTTTCTATATCTGGAACAATCATTCGCGCCATCATCGCCGTCTGCCCATTGGTGCATCCTTACCGGACGTTTCTTCGCAACCCCTGCCTTTACTTCCCGCCCTTTTCCCCAAAACAAAGTGCCAGGGGCCAAAAGGTAAGTAATTTTGACAAGCATCACAGTTCCAATCTCAGATTCTCTATAATGATGATTTGCTAGACGAGATCTACTCTAGGATCAAAATCATGAATTGCCAGTATGTTTCGAGTGAGATCTCATGAAATTGAGGCCGGTTCTGATTCTTGGTCCTCGTCATCTCATAACAAATACCACGGGTCAGGATTGGCTTTTGTTACTTATCAGGCAGTTCAGATGTTTCTTGTCCAAGCATGAAAGCCGTTCCTTGTGTTCTTGGTGCCTTCGTCAACGCCGGAATAGAATTTGAAGCTATATCATGAAAAACAGGCATGATGAATGGTAGGTGATTATGTGTACTTTCTGTGGCTTCGAACTACTACCGATATCGTCATAACTTTCAGAAGAAGACGGTCAGTCCCAACAATCTCGCAATTCTGGGCATTATTGCGTCTCGCACCTACTTTCTCCTCCAGATACCTTGGACGACTCTTCGCGTCGAAAGGGCTGTTTTGGTCGTCCTATCTTAGGTAGCTGTGAGAGATGAAACAGATCGATAAAGCAGATGGGTAGATTGTGCTATTACGTGCGGACGAGTCGCAATGAGAAACAGGGGGCAAAAGAAGATGGGGCCGTAGGTAAGCTGAATAGCCGCAATGTGAGCGTTCTTTATACCATGATTCATTTTGGAACGTACACTGACATGATGAAGTGGACTGAAATCAGAGGTTTGATAGCCGAGAAAGGTCGTGTCATATCGTCTTTCCCATTGATGTAAGTTCGTCCCTGGAGATCTCGATGGCGTTCACAATGAAGACATGGGTCTACACGTATAATGTCCTCGCCACGGCCCTGTCATTTGTTGCTACCTCCCCAGCGTGTGATAAGTCCAACATCTGTCACAGTATCAGGTACAATATCTATGACACATGGATGGGGAATAAAAATTGACGAAGGCGTAGTTCATCGGGTCCGAATCTCATGTCTGCACCCTTCGATCCCACCAAGCCGACCCATTTTACTCATGATGTGAGAGAAAACCCCGTCATCTACTATCCAAACGCCTTAATCAAACTTAATTACATATTCCAGTCTTACTAAGTCAAGAGTCCTTACAACCCAAACGTCTTAGTCAAGCCTAAACATATATTCCAGCAATATAAATTTAAGAGTCCTTACTACCGAAAAGCCTTGATCAAACGAACGTGAATACACATTCCAGCCTTATAAAGTCAAGAGTCCTCACTACCCAAACGCCTCAATCAATCGTAAACATACACTCCAGCATTACAAACTCAATAGTCCTCATTACCCAAACGCCTTAATCAAACGTAAAAATACATTCCAGCATTACAAGCTTAAGAGCCCCGGCGACGCTACTACTCACTCCACCACTCCTCCCAAAGACCATGATTACAGAGCTTCAGGGTCCGTAGGGGACAGGCAGACAGGCAGGCAGGCAGACAGGCAGACAGACAGGCAGACAGGCAGACAGGCAGATCCCACGCCTCAATCCCAAAAAGCTAGCCTCAATTTGTCTAACATACCTCTGGCCGGGCAGGTGGCGAGGGACAGCGGCATGGGGACAGCGACATTATTTGGTATGACTTCGGAGCGAGCCATTCGCATGGCGAAGAAGGGGAGAGAAGAATTGAAGCAATCCATCAAGGATTGATGGAGCAATGACCGGCTCCAGACGTAGTTGGTAGCGAGGCTCACTAGGAGCTAGAGAGGCTACTAGGCCGAAGAGTAAAGCCAGGGTACTGAGGTAGAGGCCTTTTCGATGAGTATGAGCTCAGTGTTGGAACCTCTGAGCATCCAGGACACTCCCACGCAGGTATACTTTTTGAAAGTTTCTTGGTGATATTTTTGGTGGGGCGAGAGGGTTGATTGTTGTTGAAGCTTTGCGCCTGTGTGAGTTGGGCTTTGAAGAGTCCCCCCTTTCCAACGTCGCCCACGCAATCGTCTCCCTCACGACCATCTTCATGTATTTGCTACCACCCTCCACCTCCATTCCTCGGACTCCTCTATCCCTCCAACTCTTCTTCTCTCTCAAACGCCGCCTGCGCAGTCGCCTCCCACAAATATCTCCATGTACTTCCCCGCCTACTTCCACCTCTGTCCCTCCAACTCCTCTTCCCTCTCAAACGTCGCCTGCGCCATCACCTCCCCGACAAACGTCTCCATGTACTTCCCACGACGCTCATCGCATCTTTGCCCGCGCACGTATTCATGTTGTGAAAGGCGTGGTGGACGAACTTCGTCAAAAGGGCGGGGATGTTCTTATTGGGAAAGGCGTGATGGATTAGTTTGGTTAGGAGGGCGGGGAGGTGGAGGGAGTTCTGTGGTGAGGCGGGCTAAAGGAGGAGGGGATTGTTGTGGCTCGTCATCGGCTTCTTCTTCTTGTTTTTGGTCGTCTTGAGTGGAGGGTGAAAGAGTTGAGGTCCATTCGAATGTGGATGCTCGAGCTGGGGCGGATTTTTATCGGGGTGGTACGGAGGTGCTGAAAGTGTTGGAGATTTTGGTGGGTCCGAGGGGTCTGAATGCTGTTGATGCTTTGCGCTTGTGTGGGTTGGGGTTTGAAGGAGGTGTTTTATATATATTGGAAGGAAGTTGAGGAATATAAAAGTAAATGATCAAGCTGGGGCTGATTCTTGGCAGGGTGATGCGATATGCTGTTATTCTTGGATCCGATTGTAATGGTGGTTTTGGTGGGATGGGAGAGCTTTGAACGCTGTTGAGGCCTTGCGCTTATGTGAGTTGGGCTTTGGAGGAGATAATTTGTAAAGGTTGGGAATGAATGAGGTGAAGGGAGAGTAGACGTAAACGTACCGAGTGAAAGTCTTGGCAACACAAATCTGTATTACTATGTCATGGTCTTAGTGAGGGAGACATATGCCTTTTAATAACCCAGCGAGTAGCGAAAGAAGAGGCGGGTATCTACACACATAGATTAGTTTTCAATATCATATACCCGGTTATTGGAGTCTTATTATACATTACCATATAAACCCTTCCCCCTATCCACACCCAATCAGACTCACCTCTTTAACTCCCCACGCAGCCCCCCTTCCCCCCTCCCCTTCCCACACCCTAGCCACGCCCCTCACCCACCACCCCCCCCCCCCCCACCTCCCCACATCCCCAATCCCCAACCCCCACCCCCCACCACCACCTAACCCTAACCCCTAACCTATGCCTCCGGCGGCGACTGCGTCGAGCCTAACCCCCTAACCCGTTGGCTGCAACGGTCCACTTCTTCCGAAATGACCCCCTACCACCCCTCTACCCGCTTCCCCCAACACCCACACCCTCCTTACCGAGATGCCTCTCGACATCACTGAGCAATTCTGGCATTTGTAAACCAGCAAACCATGACCTGCTCTTCATATTCATCTGAGAGAGTAAAAAGGGGATGCGAGATGAAGAGTACATTTTTTTGACAACGAGAAGAATATTGGTTTGAATGGTGCTTGTACATACAGGACAACAGATTCATGGTATTTCACTTCTATCCCAAGCATAAGTGAGCAGGGACTTCCTTTGGGGCGTCGGTTGCGGAAAGAGTTCGAAATACAAGGCTGAGGGGGAGAGATGATATTGATAGTACTGTGAGAGAATGGGAAGGAGGAGATTGAAATCAAGAAACCTAAAGAAAGGAGCAAACAAGGCATACATTTTGCTTTTGGTTTATGAGTAAAGAGCCAAACACTGACGAAAGATACAAGCTAAGAGAGTTCGGCGTTTGACAACTACAACACCATCAAGGGAAATATCATCAATCACAAGTAATGCATCCTTCCGTATCACTCCACTACTTTAATGCGTAATACATTTGAAGTAGGGATCTTGAATCCGTCATCGTCTCTCGTGTCGAAAGAGCAGACTTGGGTATCATGAAAACTCTGATTCAACTTATTAGCAATGCCCAATGCTTCAAGCCTTGCAATCTACCCCCTCTGGTATGCTTACGTCCATGGTCCCGTAATTCCACCACGCCACATGCGCCCACGGCATACGGAGGTCATATTCACGTCCCAGCTGCAAACCATCTCGCCACCAAGACAGCCAGATCTCAACAGAGCGCTTCACTGTCTCCCCAGTCTCGAGGGTCACGAAGCCATTATCCGGCCGCACAAGCCTCGGCTCATCATCGTACTGCTTCTCTAGAAATTCGTGTTCTGGGACTCGACCCTGCTCATCGTAGAAGAGGTAGGCTTCACCTTCGTTCCAGCCCGTCCCGGTCACGCCACCATTCTGCAGAGTCAGAGCTTGGCTGTCTTGGCGTGGCATGTAGGTCAAGCGAGCGGAGATGGAAAGTGTCTTAGAGGATAGTGATACGGTAGGGGGACCAGTGATTCTGACTTGGAGACGGGGTTCGTGCGGTCTAGAGAAACCGTTTAAGCGCGTGCTCTCAAGTGCAACATTCATACCACCAAGCATACTTGGACCTTTGCGAGAGATGAGAGGAACGCAGATTACACACCTTAGGCCCGCATCTTCAGGGTTGAGCAAGGTTTCTCGAGTACGCTGTTCCATCTCATTATGGCCCTCAATGAACCTCCCATACGTATCAAAGAGTTTTCGTGACTCCTCTTCTCTAAGTCTTGTAAGATCCTTATGCTCCTGGTCCAGGTTGCTGGCGTTGGAAGAAGCCATATATGGGCGCGAAGTGAGGGAATGTCGGCCGTTGGTCTGTGAAAGCTATCCTCATGAGAGTGGTAGACTCTGGAATAGAACTGGGATGCGACGGTCTTCCAACTTGCTTTCTGGGAAATAAGCTGTCAGTGGTCAGTCGGCCTGCTTTTGCCACGTCACGAAGGATGGATAGAGGTACTTAGTGAATTATAAATAGCATAGACTGATTTAACTCTTGAAGGTCACGTTCGTGCATATTATGAGGTAACTTTAAAACAAATCGATATGTTAGTGTATTCTGTAGTAGATTCCTCTACCCGCTTTCCTCGTATCTGTTGTTAAGGCCGTCCTGTCTATGATGATATTTCGTAATTGCTTTGGGAATTGTTGAGGAATTCCCCGCTGAAAAGCTTTGCGGAGATGAAGATTTGGGTTGAGATGGCTGAGATTATGTGGTAAGGGCGCTTTTAAGGTAATATATATGTATATTCCAAAACTCAGGATTCTATACTTCCTTGTCTGTACTCACCGTTAAGCTGGGGGGCGGTTGATCATCGAACTAAGTGTGGGTGGGTTATTAATCGCATGGTAGTAAAGGGTAGACTGTTGAAAAGCGCTTACCTGGCCGACCTTCGTCTTCGGGGCTAGATCTGCTAACGCTTGAGTTGGCGACTTGTGTGATGAAGACGGATCATGAGGAAGGAAGGGACTTTGAAGCTCTGGAATTTTTTTTGCTGTAAGTTGAATAGCTGGCTTGGAGACTGCACCCTTGGTACGAATGTGATGCAAAAGCTGCGTGAACTCATTGCATTCGTATCGCTGGGCTAATCTTGCAATGCCGTTCTGTCATTGCTCGACAGCTTCTAACGGTATGGAACTCGCATCGCACCATAGGATAACCTCTTCCTCCGTACCAAGGTAAACCAAAAAGGTTTTTTCCACGAGGACCGTTCATGAATCATTCGTGATGTCTGAGAATCACCCGAATTCGGCGCTGGCGACACCGCATCTGGGCTCATGAGCGCGTGAAAGACCCAATCCCTTCTGTTCGAGACCCAGTCGTCGTCTTTTGTAGTCAGCTGCGTGTCTGTGATGCAGGTGTCGTCTGCAAGGGCACGGCCTTTATATACAATGTCGAAATCATGAGCCAATCTGCCCTTACCTTGCTTGTTAGCGTAGAAACATTTGAGTTTCCGGACGTCGTATTGTGAAGATACCCGGCAACGCATTTCTTTGCCCTGCAGATTTTTCACGGTGACGTCGATGGTATATGAGCTTGGTTCTGGAATTGGCGGTCGCGGAAGGAATGAGACACATGTGAATGTGGCGTCATGTAGCACTCCGTATTCTCGGAGACTTTTGTCGCCCTGACGAACTAACTTGCCGGCATGTAGTAGAACGAATTGTGCCTCTGGAAGATCGATCCTGCCACGAATCTGGTCTTTGAGGTATTCAATTGTTGATTTCGATTCAAGCTGAAAGACTAAGGTCTTTGCAAATCCAGCGTTTCGGACAAAGACTTGTATATGACCATGAACCCAACTTTTCATGGATGGCACATTTTGACTTTCTTCTATGGTATGATAACTCGGAGGCGGCGTGCTGCTTGTAGCCTCGCAAGTGCTCATCCTGAAGCTCGGTGTACATGGCGTTAAATTCGATTTGGTGGAAACCGTACTATCAACGAAGTGACGATTTGTGTATCCAAAATCAGTCCTCACGTTGTCCCGATCCTCTTCCAAATGACGCGAAGGTTCCAGCAGCCTAAGAGCTAGGATATTCTCCTGCTGCTGCAGAATAGTCGGTAGTTTGCACTGCAGCTCGCTTCGTAACTCTTGCAAATGGTCCAGCATATCTCTTTCGAGATGGACGGTTGTAGTATTCATGGCTTGGATATCAGATTCAATCTTGCTCATTGAGGCTCTTGCAGCTCGTAGATTGTACCTAATTTATATCAGACGATTGCCATGTGTAAGGTCATGCTAGAATCGACCTACTCATTTGCTACACAAATGGCAATGTTTAATGTAATCTTGCATTGCATGAGCTCATTCCTCAACTCTGCTATCGCCTTCTCTTTCAGCATCCATTTAGCTTTCTTCAGAGTTCCGGGTGACGCCGAATTTTGTTGGCCCCGTAAGCTTGCTGCGATAGCAGTGAGCTTCTTGAATATTTCCATGCTGCCATCAAGAGCTTTCGACAGGCCGGAGGACATTATATGGTCCACGGCCACAGGTGCAAACGTTTCATCTTGCAGAACAGTTTGCAGGCTTCCTAGGACGAGATAGAAAGCCTCCAGATCAGACGAAAGCGCCAGCATCTGTTCATGGGCGGAGCGAACCCCGTCAACGGCATTATGGAGAGTCTGGCACGACTTGTACGCTGCAGAGGCAAGGGTTAGCACGGCCGATGAGAGGCCAATGGCTTCAGCCATTTAAGAAGGACTCTGCTCGCGTGGACAGCCAGGTAAAGAAGCGACGAAGATTGTTGGTCGAGAACTGTTATATGTATCCTTAGCAAGGCAGGTCAGCGGGGCCACGGTTGCACAGCCTTTGCATTTTGCTCACGAGGCTGAACGATGGTATGGAGTATGGGTAGAGGCTCTTTCGCATTTCGGTTCTCCCCTACTACGAAGGATGCCAAGCGGTATAGGAGCAGCTGCGCCCCTCTTGCTCGCTTGCTACGCCTTAGTACCCCCCCGGAGCCCCGGTACTCCCCGGTAATCTGGGCCCCACTAGTCGTCACCACCTGATGAGGGGTAATTGAACTAGCGTTGAAGGGATGTATCTAAAGACTACCTTATCCTACCTACCTTTTCTGTTGTATAGAACTACCAACAAGCGCCTTGGCCATTCGTACGAATCTGGTCCATGTTGCTGTTGCCTGATGTTGTCTTCTTTTGTCTCTTGTTGGTCAAGCTTGCATGAATAGTCTAATGGTGTTTCAGCGACGAGGTGGGCAAGATCTGTGCTCAATATCTCACGTGTGCTGGCATGTCTACTAAGTAGAGTAACGGAAAACTTCATTATTCTCGAAATTGGAATTTACGGCCGCTACACATTGATGTTGGGACAAAATATCCCGCGACTTTGCACGTTGGGAATACCATACAAGTGGCAGCGGCTGTCTGAATATTGCTGGGTGTCTCATGGCTGTATCATCCCAGAAACTCCACCATCGCACATGAGAGTGCGAGCAACAGTGAGTCAATGTTCAGGTCAAAGGCGAGGTTGCAGCACGCCCGGCTTTCTCCTGCTCAACGACGCGTTGCGCGGGCTTTTTGCACTGAAGATGAAGTCGAGCTCCTCAAGCTGCGAAGAATATCAGTTGAAAGACATTATAAAGGTTCATTGATGGACTCACGGTACAGTTCCGAGTTTCAGGAAGAACCAAATAAATTACAATCGCTTGAAAAAGACACCAGAGTACGAGCATGATGTAGGTCTTCCAACCGATAGCTGCGAGGGAGATTGGCCAGGCGAACTGATTGACGAGACCAGCGATGTTGACGGCTAGACCACCAAAGGCGTCTCCTTTAGCTCTTGTTTCGAAAGGGAGCACCTCGACCGTGTACAGAACCTGGAGAGGCGTGACACAGGCAGCAAATACAATGTCAAAGAGAACGATAAAGGCTACTATGGCCCTTGCTGAGTCAGCCGAACCTGACTTCTCATGCTGCGATGTTGCTACTGCCATGCAAACCCAGATCGACGCCAGGGCGATGTTGCTGAACATCAGTAGCGGTCGTCTGCCGATAAGATCTACCAGGAACGACCCAGTGGTTGCCGTAAGCAATTGCAGAAAGGAAAGTCCAAGCTTGAGATTGGTCTGAGAGACTTGGTCCTTGATACCTGCTGTATCAAGTACAGCACTGAGAAGTAGACCCACCAGAGCGTTGCCAGTCCATTGGCCAAAAACATTGACTATCATGTTGCAGCCGAGACGATAGCGTGATGCTCGACTTCGGAATAGGGCACGGTAGTCCCACCATCGCTTGTCCTAACGGAGGAAAATACAGTTGAGATTGGAGGTAACAAAGAGTCCTACCCACCGTGCCATCCAATCTCAGTACCTGCCCGTACTCTCTCAATTGCAGTTCGACCCATACACTTTCGACGCTGCCTTTGCCGTGGAGTTCAGCGAGCAAGTCTTTTGCTCGATCTTTCTCGCCATTTACAAACAACCACCTGGGGCTTTCAGGAAGTAGAAGTATGAGCGCCGCAATGATCACGGAGCAAAGAAGTTGCATCCATACAGGCAACAGCCACGTTGCATTGCCACTCAAGTTGAGAGAACCGCGGACTGCCCCGCTAGCGATTATAGAGCCGGTAAACCTGCAAGAACCCATGTGAGTGGTCATGATATGGGAGACCGCGCTTACCAGAAGGTATTGAAGAGGGCGGTGATCACGCCTCGGTGGGCGGGATGGGACAATTCAATGAGATTTATGGGACCACCGGCACCCGCAATCTGGGCTCCAAATCCGAGAAAAAGCCGACCGATCATGAATTGCCTCATGCTATGTGTGTAGGCCGAGGCCCCTTGAATCGCAGTACCCATCATGATGGTGCAAACGGCAATGAAAATGCCCTTTCTGCGGCCCCACGTGTCCAATGACGGACCTGTGAAGGGCAGTCCTGCGAGACCACCAATTTGGTACAAAAAGCCGACGAGGCCAACCCAGACGCCGCTGTTTGAACCATCAAAGTAGGCTTTGAACTCGTCGTTTTGCAAGAGACCATTGAGTAGGGACCCATTATAGCCGTCCATGGTCGAGCATAGAAAGCCGACTGCACAGATCAAGTACAGTCTACAGGCTTTCCGTGTGAATACCGAAGGGGTTTCCTTGACCATAGCTTCGGCAAACGCGTCAATATTAAGCATGTCATCGTTCCCTAGATCTGCTTCATGGCAAGTGACGAGCTGTAAAAAGGTGAGCTCAGTACCAAAAGAAGACCGCTGTATACCTGTATGCTGACCTCCTCAGCACTATTATCCTGGTCAGGGGGCATTTGTGTTGGGGATATCTCTTCTGTCTTTTCCATCGTATTCGACAAGGCCCGCTGGATTGACATTGTTCAACGGGGGAGTTGTTGAAATGGAGCAGCAACGACCCTGACTGAGGTATATCCGTCTACTGAGCACAATCCACGAGCTTTCCTCAACTAATCTATTGTACTCTCTACGTGAATCGCCCGCTCACGTGATGCGACACCACCAGCTTTGCATGCAGAAGAGCCTGAGCTGAACTGGTAGCCTTAAGTAGGCACTTTGAGGTGAGACCAGGCTGAGTGGCGTTTGTTTATCAAGCGAACTGAGGGACCTATCAATTCTGCTTTGCCTATTCAAATCACCCCCTCATCTTGCAGGAAGGCAGAGCAGGCTGATCGCGCTAAAGCGTGCTATCTAGGTATCTCCGGCGGCGCAAACGTAAGAAAATGGGAGAGAACCAGTAATGCGGTCAATCAACATCCCCGAATTTACGTCGCGATTAATTCTGGCACATGAGTCTGAATGCCTCCAAAACAAGCTGCTAACGACATACGAACCCCGTCCTGATCGAAAATGAATAGTAATAATAGTATCTTGATCTTGAGACAGCGTAAGTCAAGTCTTTGACCTTGGCCCCAACCAATGTTCCCCCCGTTGCACCGGTCGACAATTGAGTCCAACCAGCAGTTGCCTGCTCCTATGGCTAAGGCCTTCTTACAGTCATGAAATCCATCATACTGTTCACTTTTAAAACGGCTTCAGCATTGCCTCTCGGCACAATCCAGAAGGGCATTGCTCAGCCGGCAGACTTGGGTAATACTCCAATTGAGCAATCTACACAGGTCTGGGCCTCTGTAATATCAAATGTTGCGCCTTGGATGGCACTTGTGGGCGAGCGCAATGCGAAGGAATTCATGCGGATTACATCTAGCCACGACCAGCTGCTACTCATGGCTGCAGCGCCACTTGGTATCTTCTCAATCTTGACCTCTGCGATAAGGCTGAGCGGTTTTCGAATCTTGAGACGCATGGTAGGACGGGAGTCGGAGCGTACATGCGAGGCTCTCGTGGAGCTCACCCCCCTCAGCGTTTCGCCAGCGTCCAGTGTCTACACACCCCACGCCGTGGAGATCGAGCCGAGCGAGCAGAGAGACCAAGTCCCATATGTCTGTGCACATACAAGACAAACTACTCGTCGAGTTCTTTCTGTCCTCCAAGGGTTTGGGCAATTATCCTCTTCATGGCGTGCCAAGAAAGAAGACCAAGACAGCGAGATCGTGCTCGCAATCAAGGGAAACACTTTGTCGGCCGAGGCGACAGCCGATCTTGTCATGTATCTTGCTGACGGACAATCCGAACTGCCAGATTCGTTGACGAGTGGTGTCACCTCGGCTTCATTGAGCTTCCGTACAACTGGCATCTCACCAAATCAGACTGTAGCTAATGACAAAAAGCTTACGGTGCCTTCGCAGTGTCGGAATGTTTTTATCGCGAGCTTCTTCCTAATGCTCATGTGCGGGCTACAGCTATTGGGCTACCTCCGAGATGGAGGCTCAATATACTCGAATAGTAACCTTCAGACCTTTTCCATGACTTTAGCAGGCTATATTGGGATGACAGTCTTCACCATTGCCCTTCTCATCTCAATCAAAAAAGAGGTCACTATCGAGCGACTTCAATTGCCAGCAATTTTCAGTACAGCTGTGTGGACCTTCAGTGACTATCGGCACACAGGTCATCGGTCCTTCGATATTCCCCAAGGGCAAAGCCTTGTTCAGGCTTCGCCAACAATTTTCAGTCCGGCAGAGAAGATCCGGAGGAAAATCCAGAATCTGATCTTATGTTTGGGTTTAGTTGTATCCTACATTGTGTACTACCTTGGCATCCGAGTTGCGTGTTGGTGGGTTCCTCTCGGTAGTCTTCTAATAACTTGGCTGTCCGCTGGAGTTCGCGCCATCATCATGAAGAATTTCCTGGTCGCAAATGGCAAGCCGCTGGAAGAGCACTGGCTGGGTATATTCCAAAACGATGTCTATCACTCCCTTCTCGCAACAGTGGACATGATGCTAGCTACGAGAGAGAGACCTGGAGCTTCTCTTTTAGATGGCGACGGTGATGTGGCCAAATTTGCGCAAGATGCTATTGAGCTATCCCCATCAACGGGTCCCGCAAGCTGCACACTGGTTGTAGCAAAACCTTACCGACAATCACTGCAAACTTGGTCAGGCTGTGAAGACGTGATGAAGGTCTCTCTCGAAATGAGCAAACAATGTTGCAGATCCCACAAATTCATGTCTGTAGGTCACAGGCTCTCATCCTCGAACATGCCGTCCTCCAAGCGAATCATACGCTTCAAGCTCATGATATACGTTCCGGGCTTGATATGGAAAGCTGACAGCCCTTTGGACTTTATCCTGACCGAGGACTTCGACTTTCCGAACCCATACCGCGACCTTCTGAAGATTTTCCACCTTTGCGACGGAGTGCGCGGTCAAATAACACGCCATACCCCGTCCCCAACAGCGGAGACGGAGATCAGTCACGTTCTCTGCGGTCCCGTCACTCTCCCTCCAGCAGGTCTCACAGGGACCATTACCCTGACAGACCTTTTAGTGCAGCTGCGCGAGGTGAACACAGAATGTACGAAGGCTTATACTCTGGAACAAGCAATACTCTTGCCGACCATCCAGCTTGCCGCTATGTTCGAAAGTTTCCACTCGGAATCGGCAACAGCTAGCATTCAAGTTCTCCAAGACAGTCATACGGACAATCTCAAGCTGAGTGGGGCCGACTTCCTGCCAAATCTGCAACAACAATTCAGTGACCTAAACGTGTGGGAAAACTTCATGTTGCCGAAATCTACCGTTTTGCCACAAGAGTTGAAACCTAGGGACAACAGCAGTGGTCTTTATGGCCGAAAGGTTGTACACAGTAGTTCCAATACAAAGACAAGGAACATGTTGGAAGCTATGGAGCCGCATCTTCAGCGTGAGCTGCACGGGCCGTGGAGAGGGGCTTAGATAATGTCATGCCAAACGTGCTCCTTTGTAACGCGTCGCCTGAAGAAGCTGACGTTTATACGCGCCGATGCTCGCCATGATTCCGGTGAGCTGTGATGACAAACGAATGAAGAAGAACTTGCATTACGATAATAAACATCCCTTTTCTTTCTTCAACACTATGGATGTTGCCGAATTCGTACGTCAAGTTTCGTGAGTATAACTGCATTCCAGTTATCCCTCTCAACCCGCTCAATCATATATGAGAGACGGTGAGTATCCTCAAGTCATGATAGGTCATTACAAGCAGAGTTGTTTGACACAAGAAAACGAAGCTCCCCCGATTTTCACCCGACAGTAAATCGCTTCCAGATTGGGGACAAGCCAAGGATGATGGCCGACTAAGCTACTCCGAGAGTTCGACTTGTATACGAGACTATAGCAGCATCAGGCTACGTATGTATGTTCAACGATAATCACTCCCTATAAAGGTAGTCCAGAGCGTAGTCTCGCTGATGTAGCCTGTTCGCCGTCTAGATTTATCGCGGTTCCGGCAGGTAACTGGATTGTTCCCACGTCTAATAAGCATATCGGCTCGGTGGCCGTCGCGAATAAGATGAACGCTCAGCAAGACATGCTCAATACAGTATTGGGCGTTTCAACCGCCAACCTTTTCTCCGGAAGTAATAGACAGGTTTTATAGTCCCGATTTCAAGCGATTATTTAATATTATTTAATAGTTAATAGCTATATCAGGTTATAGTATTTACTAATTATATAAATTATTAAGTTAGTAATTTAATTATTAAATTACTAATTTAATATAAATAATAGCTTAATTAAGCTATTATTCTAATATCCTTTATAATTAATCTATTACTTACTTATATTTATATCTATTCTATCCCTCTTATAACCTTCCTCTACTATTATTAATAGTTATTATATACCTCCTAGGCGTACTTTAAAGTCTTCTAAGGATATCCTAGGTATTAATACCTTTATTATTATTATTATTAATATATTAGATCCCCCTTTTATATCCCTATAATTAAAGATCTTAATATAATATAATAAATATATAATTACTATATATCTATATAATTAATAAGAAGATATTATTACTAGCCTCTATATAAATATACCTCTTATATCCTAGGAACCTCTTAATAATAATAATATCTTTCCCTTATATTCCTCTTAACCTACCCTATAAAAGTCCTCTTATAAAGAGAAAGGTTATAAGAAAGTTAGGTTATATAATATAAAGCTATTATAATATTTAAAGAGGTATAAGAGAAGGAGGACTAGGAGCTTAAATATCTTATAATTAGATAGTTATAATAAGAAGTATAAAAGAGGTAGGTAGAAGGGATAAAGTATATATAAAGGAATACTTTTTAATATTAAAGAGATAATAATACTTATTAATTAAATACTTATTAAAGTAGGTATATATAGACTTTTTAATATAAATTTATAATAAAAGGATATATAATAGGACTTTAAGATATATACCTACTATTTCTACTCTTAGAATAATTATTAATAAAAGGTAGTAGTACTACTTAAATAGTATAAGTATAAAAAGGAATATAATAAAAGATCTAGGTATATAATAATTAGTAATAACTTTATATAAATATTAAATTAATAGTAATTAATAACTAATAAAGTTTAAGCTAAAAAAAATATAAAAAAAAGTAAGATATAAAAGATAAGGAGAAAATATAAGATTATAAGATTAAATAAGATATACTCTCTACTTATTAAGGTAAAAGGGTTATAAGAGAAATAGAGAATATTAGTTCTAATAAAATTCCTTCTTATAAAGAAAATAATAATAAGACTCCTCTTTAAAAGGCTTATATATCTTACTCTTATTTATAATAATATTACTATTACCCTCTAATATAAATATTATATTAAAAGGTTCCCCCTATTAATAGTAAAGCTTAAGTCCTTAATATTAAAGTAATATTAGCTATTAAAGTAGTATTAATATTAAGAGTAATCTTAAGGATAAAGCTAACTCTATTAATAGTATTATCTATTAACTATAATAATTATAATAATAAAATAAGAAAAAGAATAGAGGGATAAAGTTATAAAAGGATAGGTAAAGATTTATATAAATATAAAGGTCTTATCTAACTTAAGATATAACTACTATTTTAGTTAATTTTATAAAGTAAAGTTTAAATTTCTTTGAATCTTATAATATAATAACTCTAATAATAATATTTATAAGTATTAATAAGCTTATATTAATAAGTAGTACTTAGGCCTCTCTACTTATTAATATTAATATATTTATAATAATTAGTACTTAGGACCTAGCCTTAATTAAGAAGCTAGAACTTATTTATAAGTAGTAACTTAATATTAATATAGAACTTAAATATTTAATTAAAGGAATATAATAGATTTATAATATATTAAATATACTTTATAAGGAGTTATAAGCCTTTATAACTCTATTATAAAAGTAAATAAGAGCTTAAGAGAACCTTATTTAAATACTTTATATAAGTTAAGTCTTATATTAATAGTACCTAAGTAAAGAGATAGAATAAATATAAAAAATACTAGAAAATATTACTAATTAAATTAGTCTTACTATCCTTATAAATAATAATATACTAAGCCGTCCCTAGATATCTAATAAAGAGGTTATAAATATAGTATAATTATATATTAATAAGCTTAATAATATTAAGGATATAGATTAAGTAAATAATAATAAAGACTTTAAAAGTAATAATAATAATAATAAGTAAAGGAGAAATATTATTAAAGATTTTTATATAAAAGTTAATAAAAAGCTTAATAAAAATAGGGTTAATAATATATAATAGGAATATTATAAGACTAGTAGATATAATACTTAGGTATATTTTATAACTCTAATATATAAAATAATATAGAATAATAGAATAATTAATAGTATAAACCTCTAATATTTAAGTAACTTAAGATTAGGATATTTTAGAATAAAAAGTAGAAAAACTAAATAGAATATAAAAGTAGAAACTTTAAATAAGAATAAAGAAATAAGGCTTTATAAGATACTTACTATTTTATAATAATTATATAAATAGGTTATATTACTTAATAAAGGCGGGTTTCTTATATTTCTTATATATATTATAAATTTATACTACTTTATACCTTATCTTTATAAGCTTCTTTATAATCTTAAATTTAATAATAAGCTCTTTATTATTAATATAATCTATATATTAATAATATTATAATATTAGAGTTAGGTAATTATATATAGATTATAAGCTTATAATTCCTTTAGTTATATTATAAGGCTTTATATAAAGAAATATACTTAAGTAATTATTAAGTAGAGTTAATTACTAATAAATATTAATAGATTATTAAAGGCCTTATTCTAAATTAATTAAATACTATATTTTAGCCTTATAAATAGGTAAAATAGTTTATTAATAGTACTAATACCTAATAGATATTATTAATAAGTATTAGCCTTAATTTTATTTTATATTTAAAGGTATTTATTACTTAAAGTATTTATATTATCTTAAAATTATACTTAATAGTAATTTATATACTAGCTATTCTTTTATTAAACTTTCTCTTTTATATATTTAAGTAGCTTATATATAATAATATAATAAATTCTATATACTTATAAGCTTTATTACTAAATAAATCTAGAACTTACTACTCTTAAAATACTTAATATAACTAGTCTTATATACTAGAAGTTTATAATATTATTAAGTTATTTACCTTTCCCTTAAATAGGTTATATAATATACTAATTAGACTATTTAAATATATTACTCTTAATTATATTATATTATATACCTTTTTATATATAAAGTAAAAGAACCTCTAATCTTCCTTTAATTAATAAAAGTACTAAGATATTCTATTAATAAACCCTTAAATTATAAACCTCTTATATATTTTACTTATATATTTAATTACTCTTATATACCTCTAGATCCTATTATATTTAAAAATAGGATACTAGTATAAGATAGGATTATAATAATTATATAAGTACTTAAAGATATTATTAATTATAATAAAAATAAAGGAGGGAGACTAGCTAAATATTATTAATAACTTATATAAAAGATATAGATATAAGAATTTTATTAGAATAAGATATAAAGTAAGCTTTAAACTAGGCTAATAATTTTATTATTAATTAATACTTTTAAGGTTAAAATAAATAAATAAATAAAATATTTTATCTTTAATAAATTTAAATATCTACCTTATTTATTTAAGTAGGAAATTATTAAGACTCTACTCCTTACTTTAATACTTAATTAGTAAGATATAGATATAATATAAGACTTAGCTAATATAATATAAATTAAGGATAAAGAGGGCTAGAGTAATTATATATATAAGTTCTTTATTAGAATTAATATTTATAATATATTATTATTAATAATATAAATAAATAGATAATTACTAAAAGAGGTTTTATAGGTAAATCCTAGATAGGTAGGGCTAAGTAGTAATAGTTTATATTTAAATAAATTTAGATTAGGGTTAGCGTACGGCTAGACCCGTGTAAATCATTAAATAAACGTTAAATAATCTCACTATAAAACCTATCTAATGCGCAGGCCAATGTCCTTCTTATCAAAACGCTCGACGCCAGACAACAAGAGGCTGTCCGCAAAGCGTTCTGGATTTCTATACGGAACATATGGATCATCGCCGTGTGCTTCGCGGCAGCAGGGCTGTCAGTCTGCCTGTTCATCCGACGCAAGAAGCTGGATAAGACTCATGTGGAGGTGAGGACCGGGCTGGCTGGAGAGGAGGAACGAAGAAAAATAGCGATGGAGCGGAGGGCGGAGAGGAGACAGGCGGGGACCAAGGCTGCATCGCAATAAGATATGGTTCTACTCGATCGAGGTGTGTGTCCTGGAGTAGTTCCGTCATGAGTGCCTAGGGTCTAGCTGATGACTCGAAAGCCTGGTGCTGGTTCTCCGTAGACAAAAGCTGGTCCCATTACACATCTCAAACCTAGCACTGCTCTACCTTTGCCTGCAAATCGACATTAACAACGCAACTCTCTTCGTTCCAGAACAAGTTCCCCTCAGCGAACTTGCAGAGACGGAATATCAAGGTCTCAGCAACCGGGGTTGCAGATTGAAGTAAATATAGCTTCGTAAACCACAACTTTTTGAATCTTACACGCCGTGAACCAAGCTTGCTCGTGCAGGTTTTTCCTTCATCCTACGCCACGCTTTCAGTTTAGGGACGGTGCGCATTGCATAGAACAATGAGAGAGGGACCGAAGAGATTTTTCGGGTAAATGGGTAAGCTTGACGACGAAACTGGAAGGCGATGTGTGGAGGGAAAGGGGGAAGCGAGAAGGAGAATACAGGTGCTGGTACGGCGAATGTAGTATGTACAGTTGCTTATAAGGATACTGTGCGGAGTGGGAATTCCCAGTAACGGTACATAAGTGTTGGAAATAGGCCCTTCTGCCAAGAGAATAAGCGAGTGGCCACGTCTACAAAGTCTTGTTGTCTCATTATCTTATTCCTAGACACCTTTTCAGACCGTTCTAGTCATCTAGCATAGCTATCGTATCATCCATCAGACCCCTGATATCGTTCAACAATAAGTACGTCATGGTGGATATGAAATGAGCTGGGAACCACATGAATTCACGAAAGTGTAGAAGTTCCAATTGCTAATCGATACGTCATCTCTAGCATATGCAATTTATAGTGCCAGGTATCTGCAAGGCCTTCGTTGGAACCAACCCCGTTTCACTCCGTTCTGTAGGATGAGTAGGAAATCCTCAATGGCAACAAAGGCTGGCTATCACCCTTTTCTTATATCGCGAGCCGGTCGCGGGCCTTCGAAAGCAGGCTAGCTTGAACATTTGCGATACTATGTGCAGATGCATATCAAGTAAAGAACATCACTACGAGGGAAGCAGACCTCTTTTAAGGTGGCGTGGGAGAAAAAGGAAAATGCTAGGACAAGTTTCATAGAATGAGGGTTTCTACTGCTGATCTAGGACGCACAAGTAAATAGAGCTATATTAATCTCAAAGACTGGGGCAGTTTGTGTCCAAAAATCGCATCGCAAGCATCCACTCTTTCCCTTAGTGTGAGTGCGTTACCTCGCCGTTCTCTCCCATGCGGACACCGATAGCTGTAGACTCATCCAAATCTTCGACGGGCAGACCGAGCACGTCATTATGGAGGCCCCGGCTGGACTGGTAGTCGCCGTCGCCGTTAGAGAAGAACATGCGGCTGTAAAGCATCTTCGTGAAAGCAGCAAAGTTGCCCTGCTTCACGACGGCCTGGCCATCTTTGAAGCGCTGTTCGGCGGACTCGTGGGTGATGGTCCAATCGGCGTTTGTGGTGCCTGTGACGCGCTTGACGCTCTCAAACATATCGCGCTGGGTAAGTCGGAAGCTGGAGATGTAAATGTTGCCGTTGCGGAACTGCGACAGCGTGGGCGAGCGGTCGGTCGCGTCGTCGGGCAGCTCCTTCAGACTCAGCAGGCTGGCTATGGCGCGGCCGCACTGGGGCCAGGTGCTGGTGTTGATAGGCACGTTGCCATCGTCGAACTGGATAAAGGATCGCTTCTGGAGATCGAAGCCATAGCGATCCGGTCCGCCGCCCAGGCTGAACTCGTACCAGAAGTTGCAGCATAGCATGAGGTAGGAGCTGACGCCGAGGCTCTTGATCTGGGCGCAGGTGCTTTCGCGGCTCTGCCTAAGCATGCTATCGTTCAACAGCGAGTCATTGGCGGCATCATGGCCGAACCAGTTGGGCAGGACATACGGCACGCCAGCCTCAGCAGCAGCGCGCACGAGGTTGCTGATGGTATCACTCGGAGCGGCCACGGCCATGGTGATGATCAAGGCCTGCTGTCCCCGAAGCGCCTTCACCAGTGCGGTGTTGTCGTCGCCGCTGTAGTCGACGCGGACAACCTGCAGGCCGTTGGGCAGCTTGCTGGCGCTGCTAGGGCGTGCGATGGCTGTTACGACATGCTTGCCGGTCTTGAGCAAGTGCTCTGCCAGGTGCTTTCCCACCTGGCCGCCCGCCTGTCACCCAATTAGAGATGGTTGTTTCCCCTTCGCGGTGGAGTGGAGACTCGGCGCACCCCAACAATTGCCACCTTCTCGATGCGGTTGGTGAAGCCCAGAGGCTGATTCTTGCTATATCTCCCGGCCATGGTCGCCTGTAGTCAAGCCTCGAGTAATGGGAGATGGCTCTGGCTGTACTGAATGGTCGTCCGTCCCGACGGAGGACCTTCGTGATAACGGGTAGACAATCAAGTAAACGCCAGTGACTACACCAAAATATCTCTCAGGAATCGCCTTCGACTCCGTTTTGGTGGTGCACCGGCCAATGGGGCTTGATGGAATGCGATGAAAAAAGTCCGAGGTACGACGCTTACTCAGCGCACTCTAATTGGAGACGAGGTGGAATCGGATTTACCTGAAGTGGAGATAGAGTGATAGAATAAGGGCTTTAAGAAGGGTTATCTCCTTTCTCTCCGAACGCCCTTTTATCGATATGCTGGTCAGCACCTCTCCAATAATAACAGGGCGTGAAACCCCGGCTTACCTGTCTCCCCCCGAAACTGTGTGATTCTTCGGGCACCGATCGGGAGACAGGACGCATTAAGGCATATTCGCATCTTCAACGTGTATGCCAGTGTGCTAGAGGTTAATAGCCTACGATGCCTGTTCAAAAGGGCCATCGTGGTGGGAACATACCCTCCTTGGAGGTTGGTGGTTAGACCGCATAGTACGCCACTCATGATTGGGGTTGCTCAATGTCTCCCAAACAAGAACAACCGAATGGTGTGTCTGAAACGGCGTTCCCTCTCGAGGAGATGAGCTGGACGGTGACTAAGAATGCCAGTATTGTGAGCCAATACCTGGGGGCAAACCACATTCCACAGCCATCATTCGACAGCGACGGCCCCAGCACTATCGTCCCTGCTGTTTCGCCGTACAATATTCAACAAGCGCGGCAGAACCTCATCGCGGCCTCTTTGGAGATTGTACAGCTTGCGATTGGACCTAGCGAGTTCTTGTCCAACCTCGCCACCGGTGTAAGACTCGAGCCTTCCTCCCTCCAAATCCGCGATAACACGTACTCATCTTCTAAAGTTTCAATAATCTCCTGCCTTTGCTGGCTATGTCAATACAACATCTTCCACCTCGTGCCACTGAGCGACACGATTAGCTATGGGGACCTCGCCTCTGCAGCCCGTGTCCCTGAGTAGCGCCTCAAGAGCATCGTCCGCATGGCCTTGACCAACACATTCCGTGAGCAATAAGACGGTAAACGCATCGGTCATTCGGCGACATCGGCGCTGCTGGCACGCAACGGCGATGTGTACGCTTACGCTACGTACATGTGCGCCAAGTCGGCGCCAACAGCTATGCACATGGCAGCGGCGCCCCAGCGGTGGGGTCCCGCCAGCATGCGCACTAACGAGACGGCATATAATATTGCCTTCGACAGGGATCTGCCCTTCTTCGAACACATCTCGCGTGACGAGACCAAGATGGACGAATTTGCTAGGTATATGCGTAGTGTGAGGAGTAGCGATGGTATTGACCTCAAACACCTCGTGGCTGGCTTCCCATGGCAAAACATCTGTGATGGTGGAGTAGTCGTCGACGTGAGTAACCTAAGTTTCTAGACGGAGCCGAGAGGTGGGAATTCCTGCTAATCTCTTCGCTCCATTCAGGTAGGGTCAACCGGCGGCGCTGCTATAGCGCTGGCCAAAGAGTTTCCCCATCTCACTTTCGTGGTGCAGGACCTGCCCGCCAACGTGGACAGCGGACGCAGAGCAGCAGCAGAGTCATTGCCTGCTGACGTCGCATCTCGCCTCACTTTCCAAGCGCACGACTTCACCCAGCCGCAGCCGATGCGAGGCGGCGACGCATATCTCCTCAGAATGATCCTGCACGATTGGCCTGACGACGAAGCCGCCAACATCCTCAGAAACATGGTCGCGGCGATGGACAAGGCAAACTCAAGGCTGCTCATCATGGACCCGGTCAGTCCAGCGCCTGGGTCGGTGCCGGTTTCGGTGGAACGCATTGTTCGGATTAGAGACACCCCCTTTAGTTCCCTAGGGATATGCATTACCTTTTTACATTACCTTAAAGAATTACCTAGGTTAGGCTAAGTAATAATAATAATAATGCTTAGTAATATAGTAGTAAGTTATAGATATAATAGTAAATACTATTATAGATAAAAAATATTAGTAATATTATAGTTATTATATTTATAGGAATAGCTAATTAGCTATTACCTTTCTATATCACCTTATTTACTATTAAGAATTACTTAGTTAGTAATAATAATAACGCTTAGTAATCTATTAGTAAGTTATATATATAGTATAAAATACTATTAAAAATAAAAAATATTCCTAATATAATAGTCTTAGTAAAATAATATAGTAGAACTAATATCTTAGCGAGTCGGGTTAATACTTGTAAGGCCTGTACCCGCTAGCTTTATAGCGGCGTATTAGGTAATAAAAGACGTAGAGTTATATTATAGGGTTTTTTAATAGGTATAGGTCTATTAATAGATTAGGTAGTAGGCCTATTATAGTAGTAGAATTAATCTCTAAGGAACTTAGAAGAATAATAGGGGATAGCTAGGAAGATATATATCTACTAAGTATAAGCTTAGCCTAGGCCTCCTATTACTAGGACGTTACCCTATATTTCTAAGGAAGGTTACTTAAAGTAGGTTATAAGGTAGCGCGTAAGGTATATATATACCTAAGCCTAATAAGTAATAAATAATGTAATAGAACAGTTAATTATTTAGCTATAAACACGTTAGCTATTTGTAGTCCATGCTAAGTATATAGGGCTGATACTAATTTCTAATACTCCTCTTTAGTAGAAAGAGCTTATGCTCCCCTAAGGCCCTAAGGGCGTATATACAGCTCCTTATAACTCCTATAGTATAGCTCCTTTAACTTAGTATAGCTACCCTATTAACGGCGTAGCTCCCCTAAAACCATGCTTCTTATCCTACTTTAAAGCCTTGTTAAACCCGTAAACCTCCGCTTAATATAGGGAAATTAGGAAGAGTACCCTGTAAATATTATTAATATAAGGTGTTATTATCCTTATTTCCTTCCCCTATAATATAAGGTATCGTTACTCCTATTTCCTTCTCTTTATTCGAGTATCGTGGCCCTTATTTCCTTCCTCCGATATATAGGATACCCTATTAAGAGGGCTCTAGTACGCTTCCGCTTATTCCTATTATTCCTATTATTCCTAGCTAATAAGGCACCTAGGACTTTCCCGTTCTAGCTATCGGCTCTACGGCGTCGTAGTCGATATACTTAAAGGAGGGAGGTAGCTATTAAAGACGCGTAATTACCGTAGTACTACTATTATAACTTAGGCGGATATAGATTAATACGATATAAGGATAAATATAAGCTCCTTATAAAGGAACCGTTCCTAGGTACGATAGCGCTTAGCTAGGCTTATAACCTAATAAATAATATAATAGAACGGTTAATTATTTAGTTATAGACATATTAGCTATTTATAGTCCATGCTAAGTATATAGAGCTAATACTAATTTCTAATAATAAGTACCTCCCCTCCTAGGCCCTAGTCCTTAGAGCTAATAAGATTAACTAGAATACTTATTAAAAAACCTTAAAACTATATAAGAAAAATAAGGGAAAAGAGTTATTTAATATACTATTATTAATATAGTATTAATATTAGCTAGGCTAAATACGTATATTAAAACCTTTTATAAGGTAGTAATAATATTATTTAGTAGTTAATAATAGAGTATATTAATAAATTATCTAAATAGTATATATATACTTCTAAACTATTTATATCTTTTAATTATACTAAGATAATATATAATATAATTTAAAATTATTTTAAATACCTTTAATATATAGTTAAATACTTAGCTTATTAACTTTAAGTATTAAAGTATATAATATTTTTATATAATTAATATTATTATATATTAATAGGAAATAACCTATTAGGTATAAGCGTTAGTAATATATATTAGTAATAATATAGAAATAAAAAGGTAATATTAACTAGTAGGCGTATATACTTTATTATTAATAATGGACTAAATATTTATAAATATAAGATATAATAAGTAACGCGTTACTCTAATATATTAATTATAAAATTAGATAGAACCTTTATTATTATTATTATAATTTAAATAACTTTAAAGGAAACTATACTAAGATAGTATTATAAGATATTAATAAAGTTCTTATCCTAATATTTAAAACTTCTTATAACTCCCTTAGCCTCTCTTATAAATACTTACTTTAGCTTAATAATATTATAAAATATATTTATTAATATATATAATATTCTTATTATATATTATATATAATATTTCTCTTATAAGTACTTATAATATCTTATTAATATTATATTATATTTATTAATATACTAATATTATATATAAATATTAACTTATTTTAAGTATATTTACTTATATATATTATATAATATATCTCTTCCTTATAAGACTTATTTTATAAAGGGTTTAGATAATTATAAATAAGGTAATACTCCCCCTTATTATTAGTATACTAATAGTTATTATAATATTAATTATTATATAAAGGTAAGTATATTAATCCTTTAGCTTTATAATAGTATAAGTACTTATTATAATAGACTCTAGCTCTCTTTTAAAGGAAGGTGAGGAAATTCATACGCGCCGTTACTAGGACTAGCTAGGTAGATATATATTTAGTAAGGAGAAAGAAACTTAGTAAAAAGATAACCTAATAATAGAAAGCCTACGGGTAGATAGTTATAATAGTTAAATTAATACCTAATATTATTACTAACTTATAGGCTTTAATTAATATACTAAATATATAAAATAATAAGTTAGAGAGTTAGGTAGAACTCCTTTAAACTAAACTTAATAGTATTTAATAGTATAAGAATACGCTAGATAATCTTAATCCTATAAAGCCTTTAGACTTTAAAGGGTTTAATAATTAAAGATTAATTTATAATTATACTTTAGCGTAGATAAGTCATTTATATATCTTATTTACTTAAGTTATTTATTAGGTATAAGATACCTAGGCTTATTTTTTATTAATATATCCCTAGTATCCTTATTAGATTATATTAAGATTAAAAGTATTCTTTTAATATAATATATTATTAACTGCTTAACTCCTTAAATAATATTAATAAAGAATATTTTTAAATTATATTACTATACTTATAAGTATACTTATATATAAGAGATTAATTATTATATAATATATATAAAAATAATAGTCTTAACTTATATTATAACTTATTACATTATTACTACTTATTTAATATAAGAATATATTTAATATTTTATTTACGCTTTAATTATACTAATATATTATAAGCTCTTATTAGTTTATAAGACCTATTAAGGTCCTTATTTAATACCTATTAATTATATTTACTACCCTAACTAGTCTACTTAACTTTATATTAGATACCTTATTTATTATTAACCTTACTAATAATTTCTTCTACCTCCTATTATTCCTT